>Ga0075479_10000394_pt1 | contig 18462 bp, 19 predicted proteins | sample DEB08_DNA_8_FD_76341 | JGI IMG/M metagenome (GOLD analysis project Ga0075479, IMG submission 76341) | Aqueous microbial communities from the Delaware River and Bay under freshwater to marine salinity gradient to study organic matter... | ecosystem: Environmental > Aquatic > Marine > Coastal ... | reverse complement strand
ACGGCTTATGACAATGAAGCATTAGCAGAATTCACAGTAACACTAACTTACTCTTACTGGTTGACCAATGATGGTTCCGGTAATAATCGTGTTCCTCTTGGTGATGCTGCTTTCCCCAGTGAATAATAACAGTAAAGGTATGTGAGACTATGCCAATTGATATATTTGGTTTTACTATTGGAAAAAAAGAACAACCATCACCTAATGTAGATCCCAAAGACGCAAAAGGAGTAAAGGAAATCAAATCCTTTGTTCCTCCACTACTTGATGATGCGAATTACATAGATGCTGGTGGTTATTTTGGTGCCTATCTTGACTTTGATGGGACATACAAAACTGAAATAGATTTCATAAGCAAGTATAGAGAGATGTCACTTCATCCAGAAGTTGAAAGTGCTGTTGATGATATTTGCAATGATGCCTTAGTTTTTGATGAGAATAGAAATGCAGTCAGTCTAGTTCTAGATGAAATCAAAGATCTATCAGATCCCATCAAAAAGAAATTGCACGAAGAATTTGATAATGTTTTGAGACTGATGCAGTTCTCAAGAAGAGGGTTTGAAATCTTCAGAAAGTGGTTCGTTGACGGCAGAGGTTACTACCACATCATCATTGATAAGAATAACCCCAAGAAAGGTATCATTGAACTTCGTCCAATAGATCCCATCTGCATGAAGAAAATGGCAGAAGTGGAAAAGAAAACTGATGAAAAATCTGGCGTCAAGTATATCAAGAGAGTAAAGGAATACTTTCTCTATACAGAAAATGTTGGTGATGCAACCAGCGTCAAATTAAGTCCAGATGCAATTTGCTATTACAACTCTGGTCTTTTTGATCCCCTGAGTAATAGAACGATCAGTTATCTTCACAAGGCAATCAAACCACTAAATCAACTTAGAATGCTTGAAGATGCTGTTGTAATCTACAGAATTTCTCGCGCGCCTGAGAGAAGAATCTTCTATGTTGACGTTGGATCTCTTCCAAAGAACAAGGCTGAAGCATATGTTCGAGATCTGATGAATCGTTATAGAAACAAGTTGACATATGATGCAACCACCGGAGAGGTTCGTGATGACAAGAAGTTCATGTCCATGTTGGAAGACTTTTGGCTTCCTCGTCGAGAGGGTGGTAAGGGAACAGAAATCCAAACCTTGGATGGTGGTCAAAATCTAGGCGAAATGGAAGATGTCGAATACTTTCAGAAGAAACTCTACAAGGCACTTAACATTCCAACTTCTAGAATGGAAGCAGAAAACGGATTCAACATGGGAAGATCATCTGAGATCACCCGCGACGAACTTAAATTCTATAAATACATTGATAGACTGAGACAAAGATTCAGTAAAGTCTTCTTGAATTTGATGAAAACACAGTGCATTTTGAAGGGAATACTGAAAGAAGAAGATTGGTTCAAAATCGAACAATACATCAGGTTTGATTTTCAGACTGATTCCTACTTCACTGAATTGAAAGAGTATGAAATTCTTTCTGAGAGAATGAACATTCTAAGGGACGTTCAGGATCATATTGGTGACTACTATTCCAGAGAATGGGTCCGAAAGAACATTCTAAGACAAACCGACAAGGAAATCGAACAAGAAGACGAGAAGATAGTCAGAGAAAGAGAACTTGGTGTAATCAAGGATACTTCTGGAGGATTCTAATGCAAAAACTACTAGAACTAGCAGAGAATGGTGATATTGAGGGATTCAAAAAAGAGTTTCATTCTGTTATTTCTGGTATTATGTCTTCTAAGATCAAGGAAAGAACCGAAACAATATCAGAAGAAGGCGCGGAAGTTCCTGATCCTTCTGCTGTTGCTGGAACACTAGAAGACCCAATCATTGATCCAAACTTTGACAAAGAAGTATTCTATAAAAGATACTCAGTTGGCGACAAAGAAGTTATTATCAAGAGAGTAGGATCTGGTCCAAATGCTCCAGCCATTTCTTATATTGATGGTATTCGATATGAGGTATTTGTAACACCACAACAAGCAGAAAAAGAATCTGAGCGAGCCATAAAAGACGGCTCGTTTGAAAAGTTACAAAATGAGAAAGAGAAGAAGGCAACAGAGGCTGCTGCCAGTGCCGAAGGAGATGACGCAAAACCAACACCTCCCCCTGCACCACCTGAAACAGAAAAAGAAGAAGACGATGAAGAAGAGGTAAAAGAAGCGACACTAAATCTTCTTGCTTCTATCGTGAAAGAAAGAGAAGAAAAATCCTTGGTTTTTGAGTCTGGAGAAGAAAAAAACATAAGTATAAAAGAAGCAGCAGAAATTTTAGAAATGGTAAAAGACCTAAATAATGTGAACCAAACTCGCTTTATTACACAAATGAGAAGTGGGTTGACCCAGTATAAAGATATGATGGAGTTTCTTCTAGATCGAATAAGAAAGGGAGTAATCTGATGGATTCAGTTGATATTATAAAAGCAATCGAAGCAGGAAATCTTAGCGGTGCAAAAAAGAGCATCAATGATTTATTGATGTCAAAAATTGAGCCAGCACTCGCAGAAAAAACTGCACTCACAGCAGAGGCTCTTCTTGGTCTAGATGAAGAAGGTCTACAAGAGGAAGACACAAAATATCAAAAGTTTTTCAAAAAGGCTTTGGATAAGTTCGGAGTTTCCAGCCCAGCCGACTTTAAGAGCGAAGAAGAAAAGAAAAAGTTCTTTGACTATGTGGATAAAAACTACAAGTCTGATACAGAAACAAAAACAGGCAAAGAAGACCCTGATGCTGAAGACGAAAAGAAAGTCGCTGAAGGCAACGAATTCTCCAAAGCACTTCGAACTGCTCGCAAGGAAGGAAAGAAAACTTTCGTTGTTAGCGGTAAGGAGTATACAGTCGAAGAGTTCGACGAAGAGTTCGACGAAGATGTCGATATAGACATCGCTAAAGAAAACGAAAAGGTTGCTCAGAGTAGGGCTAAAATTGCCCAACTCAGAAAGAAGAAGCAAGCAGACAGAGGCATGTAATAGGAAACAAAAATGCTACTAATCACCGAAGTAAACGACAACATCAACTTGATCACCGAAGGTTCTGAAAAGGACAAGCAATATCATATTGAAGGTGTCTTTATGGAGGCTGAGAAGAAGAATCGCAATGGTCGAATATACCCCAAAGCAATTTTAGAAAAAGAAGTCGCTCGATACAACAAAGAGTTTGTTGAGTCAAACCGAGCCATGGGCGAACTTGGACATCCTGATGGTCCAACAGTAAATCTTGAGCGCGTTTCCCATATCATCAAAGAACTAAAGCAAGATGGAAACAACATCACCGGCAAAGCAAAGATCCTAGACACACCATATGGCAAAATCGTGAAAAACCTCATTGATGAGGGAGTTAAGATTGGTGTCTCCTCTCGCGGAATGGGATCTCTCAAAAACGTCAACGGAGTCAATGAAGTTCAAAAGGACTTCATGCTTGCTGCTGTAGACATCGTTGCTGATCCTTCCGCTCCAAACGCATTTGTCGAAGGAATCATGGAAGGAAAGGAATGGGTGTGGGACAACGGTGTTCTACAACCCAGACACATCGAATCGTATCGTGACAGGATTGAAAGAGCATCGACTAAAGTAGATCGTCAAGAAGCGAAGTTGTATGCCTTCGCTGATTTCCTGTCTAAACTCATATAAAATATAGATATGAAGATAAGGAGTAATAACCAATGACTCGAAAAGACCCATTAGAAACAGCGAAGGCAATACTAGAAGCAAAGTCTTCGAAAAAGACCGAAGGAGTGCATTCCGAAATGAAAATGGATGAAAAAGAAATGTATGCTGAAATGGAAGCCATGAAGGAGGCAATGATGAAGGAGATGTCCGATTCAGATGCCACCAAGGAAGAAATCGAAGAGATGATGGCTAAGATGGAGGCTATGTCCTACAAAGAGATGAAAGAGATGATGAAGAAGGAAGGCATCAAGTATGAGACTGCCATGGCAGAGGAAGCAGAAGAGCCAGAGGTAGCAAAGAAAAAGACTGATGAGCCTGATGCCACTAGAGCAGACACGGAGTCTGATCTAGAAACCCTCAAAGCAACTAAAAAGACCAAGAAAGTCGATGCTGGAAAGATCAAGCCATCTGCTGCGAAAGCATTTAGTGCTGAGAAGAAGGATCTAACTGTCAAGGAAGATCTTGATGCTCTCTTTACTGGCGAAGAACTCACCGAAGACTTCAAGGAGAAGGCAGAAATCATCTTCGAAAGTGCAATCAATGTTCGTGTTGAAAACGAACTTGAGGAACTAAAAGAAGAGTTTGCTGTTCAACTAGAAGAGAGCAAGACTGAGTTTAGAACTGAACTTGCCAACAAACTAGATGAGTATCTTTCTTACGTTGTTGAGGAGTGGATGCAGGAGAACAAACTAGCCATCGACAGTGGTATTCGTGCTGACATTGCCGAATCTTTCATGGGTGGTCTTAAGACTCTCTTTGAAACTCACTACATCACTGTTCCCGATGACAAGTATGATCTTCTCGAAGATCTCAACAACGAAATCAAATCACTCAAGGGTTCTCTTAATGAGCAAATTGAGAAAAATATCTCGTTGAAGCAGGATGCAATGATTTCAAGATGCATCAATGTGTTCAATGAGGTTTCTAATGGTCTAACTGATTCTGAGACTGAAAAACTTAAGTCGCTCGCAGAGGGTCTTGAGTATGACTCAGAGGATCAGTTTAGAGATAAACTAACTGTTCTTCGTGAAAGTTATTTTGATCATGTTTCAGAATCAAACGAACTTGCAACTGAAATTGTGGGTGACACAATCACTGAATCTGTCGAGGAGGGTGCTAGTAAGCCTGATCTCAACGGGTCCATGAAGTTCTATTCTGATATGCTTACCCGGTCAGCAATCGTACAAAAGCAGACCAACTTTACGGGTTGAAAACGGTAGATTACTAGATATCCATACACAAAGGAGAAATTCAATGGAGAAGACTTTTGTTACCGAACAACTCAGAAAGAAGTGGGCACCCGTCCTCGAACATGCCGACATGCCCGCAATTTCTGACGACTACAGAAAGAATGTTACTGCCATTCTTTTGGAAAACCAAGAGCAGTATCTAAGAGAAGCCGCACCAACCAACTCAGGTGGTGGTAGCATTGCTGGATTGGGTGCTGACTCTAACGCATCTTTTGATGGTGTTAATGGTTTCGATCCAGTTCTCATCTCGCTCGTTCGACGAGCCATGCCAAACTTGATGGCTTATGATGTCTGTGGTGTTCAGCCAATGAACGCTCCAACCGGACTCATCTTCGCCATGAAGTCGAAGTATATCAATCAGGGTGGAACTGAGGCTCTATTCGACGAGGCTTCAACTCACTTTGCCAACTCTGGTGGCACCAACAATGCAACCTCTAACGGCACAATGGACCCACTACTTGCAGTTGATAGCAGCAATGCTGCTGGTTTCACCTATGGTAGCGGTATGTCCACCAGTACAGCAGAGGCTCTTGGTGATTCAGCCAGCAATGCATTTGCTGAGATGGCATTCGTCATCGACCGTCAGTCCGTGGTTGCAAAGACTCGCGCCCTCAAGGCAGAGTACACCACTGAGTTGGCTCAGGATCTCAAGGCTGTTCACGGTCTTGACGCTGAGACTGAACTCGCTAACATTCTCAGCACTGAGATTCTTGCTGAGATCAACCGCGAGGTTGTTCGCACCATCTATCGCAACGCCAAGTTGGGCGCACAGCAGAGCGACCTTTACAACAAGGGTGGTTTGACTGCTGGTGGTCTATCTGGTGGCGGTCTAACTGGTCTTGGTGGTGTCTATGACATCCAACTTGACTCTGATGGTCGTTGGTCAGCAGAGCGTTTCCGTGGTCTCGTCTATCAGATCGAGCGTGAGGCAAACGTCATTGCTAAGGAAACTCGTCGCGGTAAGGGTAACATCGTCATCTGCACCTCAGATGTCGCTTCTGCTCTCGCCATGTCTGGCTTCCTCAACCTAACTCCAACTCCATCGGTTCCCGGTTATGCCGATGACACTCAGAACACCTTCGTTGGTAGCCTAAACGGCAACATCAAGGTCTACATTGATCCTTATTCGGTCAGTGGTTCTGACTACATCTGCGTTGGTTACAGAGGTAACAGCCCATATGACGCTGGTATGTTCTACTGCCCATACGTTCCACTACAGATGGTTCGTGCAGTTGGTGAGAACACCTTCCAGCCCAAGATTGGATTCAAGACTCGTTACGGTCTTGTCAACAACCCATTCGTCACCGACAGCGGTGCTTCTTCGGCTGATCCATCTGATGCAACTTCTATCAGAAGCAATCAATACTATCGAATCTTCCGTGTCGATTCGATTCACGGTTCTGTCTGATAAGTAACACATAACACGGCTTGAGGCGGGAAGAGGGAAACCTCTTCCCGTCTTTTTTTATACATACAAAAGAGGATTGAACTATGGCATATCAAGTTGAAGTGGGTCCAGAATATAACTGGGATAAAGATCTTTCAGCATCTCCCGGTTTAACCTCAAACGATGGGGGAGAGTTTACTCCTTTATACGCAGCAGTAGGAACACCACAACCAGAAGGTGTTGTTGCTGGTGCCAATGCAAGAATACCAGAAGGAACTGTTTTTAAGTTACTTTTTGATAAACTGCCCGGCACTGGTGCAGAGTCTGCACTAATCAGTCAAGGTTGGAATATGTATATTCCAATCTATCAGGCTGTTGGGGACAATAATGCCACAGGAACAATAAATCTAAGAGCAGTTAGAGAATGGTGTTTAAACCCCGAAAATATTGGATCAACCGTTGAAGATGGCACATACATCATGGTTGATTTTGAGAATCCATATTTTCATCATATATATGACTATCCAATAGATTCGGATGAATTTCAGAAATCAACAAGAGAACTCATTTCAGTAATTCAGGCAGTAAAAGCATTATATCCAAATGCAAAAGTAGGTCACTATGGAATTCCTGTAACTCACTATTGGTTTACTTTTATAAACCAAGAACCGCTTGTGAGATATAATAGTAGAATACATGGTCCAACGACTGACTGGGAAGGATTACTATACAGTAGAAACTGGTATAGTGTAAATGAAGAAGAAAAAGAGGTACTGATTAATGAGTATTTGGACAGAAACAGTAGGATCATGGAAGCCATGGACTGGTTTAATCCAAATTGTTATGATCGCTATGATTCTGATGTGGTTGTTCATAATACAACTCGAAGAGGAATGGCGAAACAATATTGTTATAATCAAGTTGAAATATGCCAAAGATTCAAAGATAGTAGTGGTTCAACAGCGGAAACAATACCAGCAGTTAGCAGTATGTACTGGAAAATAGGTCAATTAGAATACAATAAAAAACAAATTCCAACATATGATTTACTTCGGGATCAAATAGATGGAAACATTGAGCATACAGGTTGTAATGGACTTGCTTTTTGGCATGGAATGTCGTATTGGGTAAAAGATGCGTGTACTAATAGACAACCACCAGAACCGGGTGATAATCCCGGACCATATACCCAATGGCAAGAGTCTAGAACGGCATTCACTAAGGATTATTTCAATGGAACAGAACCAGATTGGCTAGGATTTTATAACACTGATGATCCTGATGGACCATCCAATCCATAAAATATCAATAAGGTTATCATATGCCATTAGTTTCAACAAAAGAATATTTGGAAGATGCTGCCAATAAGTTTCTCATCCAACAGATGCAATCAGCACACGCTTATGTCATGGGTGCTAATGAAAATCTTCTACTCTTATTGGACGAGTGGGGAGATAATGTAGAATCTGAATTTGATTACAACGGAGATGGAAATGTTGATGGTGCAGATCTAGGAATACTTCTTATCACAGAAGGGGGAAGTCAATATCCACCCAACACCGATGATCCACCAGTTGTTTCTGCACTTGCAGAGGCATCAAGACTACCCGGTGTTTTACTACCTTCATATCAAGCACCTGATCCTGAGCCAGAAGAAACACCAACAAACATAGGTGCATTGGCAACACAACCAGATAATCAAAACTATATCTACCCCACCTTCTTTAACTTTACGATAGCAGAGATGCCCAATCTAGAATACTTTGTTACAAAGGTAACATTACCCGGTTTTGGTTATGATTCTCCTCTAGAACAGCCAAATAGATTCTCTTTGATCAAGCATCCAGCAAACAAAGTTGTTTTTAGTCCCCTTGAGATGTCATTTCTAGTTGATGAAAACATGGAAAACTGGCTAGAAATATCAAACTGGATTCGTAGAACAAGTGTTATGGATGATCACAGAGACATCTTAGAAGACACCAAGAAACATTTTACTCAAGGAACACTATTCATTACCAATAGTGCAATGAATCCCAATCTAGAGGTTACTTTCTACAATATGTTCCCAATATCTGTAAGTGGATTTGAATTTGACAGTCAAATTACAGATCTTACTCCTTGGACTGCAAACGTAACCTTTGCTTATGATTACTATGAAATCAAAAAACTTTAAAGTTTCTTCTTGACAGATAATAAAACCTATGTACACTCTGAGTGTCAACGAAGGAAAAGGAAACATATATGCTCTCTAGAATACTAAGATCTCTTAAGGGTGATACCCAAGTCAAAGTCAAACAGAACCCAGAACTTGCTCCTCCACTAGTTCCAGAAGAAGAACTTACTCTTCCTGATCTCTTGTCTGCATGGGGAACATACGATCCAACATACGATTTAAACGGAGATGGAATTGTGAACGGAGAAGATCTTGGTTTGTTTCTTCTTCGTAAACCACCAGCAGAAGAGAAGGAAGATCGAAACCTGATTCTCTATCCACAACACGGTGTTCTATCAACTAGGTTTCCAGTTCCTCCAATGTATGATGCCATTCTCAAACTTGAACAAGAAGAGGAGATGGATCAATTTGCAAGAAGAAGAGCAGGTGCAGAAACCTATTACATCTGGTATGCATCTTGGGATATTGGTCATGGCAAAGAAACTGGTAGTCTCAGTATCAATGAAGATCAGATCATAGAAAATGTTAGAAAGTATTATGGAGACAAGGAACCAGAGGGTTATGGACAACTAGACTACGAGGGTAACTTCTTCCGTGGATTGGACAAGGGAGAAGGAACTGTAGAAAATCAAGAAGCAACGCGAGTCATGCTCAAGGCACTTCGTCGAATGAAGCAAGAGTTTCCCAAGATGAAGTGGACCTATTATGGTTTGCCTATGCTGAAGTATTGGCTTCCACACCCCTCACCCACAAATGCATATACATGGGTCAATGCTCCTTTGGAAGTAAAGATACAGGAGATCGAACACAAGTATGCAGCATATAGAGAACTTCTATCAGAGTGTGATTGGTTGAATCCTTCGTTCTACAATCGCTATGATCCTGATGTTCATAAAAACAACATAGTTGCCAGAGAAGCAACCTATAGAAAAGAACTGGTTGTTTTCTGTCATATGTTCAATGAAAGACTTGGAACCAACAAACCAATCATACCAATGACATGCCCTTGGTATGTTCGTGGTGGTAAAGTTGAATATGAATATAAGACTGTTCAAGATCAGTTTATGCTTGACACTGTTATCAATCCTTATCTGGAAGCAGGTGTAAATGGTTTTGCATTGTGGTATGCACACAGTTACTATGCTAGACTTGCATTCGAATACAACTCCAACACCAGAAATCCAAAGCACTATGATGCCTTTATCAAAAACTACAATCAAGATCCAAGAAGGTTTGATCTGGAGAACATGACACCCGAACAAAGCATGGAGTGGAAAGATCTCTACATGGAGAAGTCCAGTGAAACGATTCTCAATCACATGAAGGTGATGAGAAGTTCAATGGATCGGTTTTATTCTACTTGACTAGACATGATAGTGTGATATACTTCTAAACTATGAATCTCAAAAAGATCAAAGAGATGGTTGAACGAGATACCATCATTGACGAGACAAAACTTGACACTGAGTCTCTTCGTCTTCCTCAGTTGCACAACAAGTATCTCAACATATACTTGGACGCCAAACTCATTCTCGAACGCAAAGAGAATGAGTTTCGTCGTATGCGCAAACTGAAGTGGATCTACTACACAGGAAAGATGGACGAGGAAACTTTGCAACGATTGAATTGGGAACCTTTTGAGTATAAAATTCTCAAGCAGGACATGGCAATCTACATGGAAGGTGATGATGATCTGATTACACTTTCTGAACAGGTGACATACTACAAGGAGTTGTGTCAGTATGTTGATTCTGTGGTAAAGGAGATCACCTATCGTCACAACAAGATTCGAAACGCGATTGATTGGAATAAATTTCTAGCCGGCAATTAATTCCCTACATATTGGGGAATGACAGATATACTGGTTGAATATGTTGATAGTGTAAATATAAGAGTTCGGTGCGAGCGAGGCATTGCAAAAGAACTCTCAGACTATTTTACTTTCAAAGTTCCCGGTCACACCTACATGCCTGCATATCGCAAGCGCATATGGGATGGTCAGATCAAACTCTACAATATGTTTTCTCAGTTGATCTACGCAGGTCTTGAAGACTATGTGGAGTCTTTTGCCCATGCGCGTGGATATACGTTTGTGAAATCAAGAGGAGGAACAAAGATACCACCACCGGGAAATGCTCATACAACTGAGCATCTGCTTTCATATGCAGAAGAAAAACTTAAGATTCCAATGAAACCACATGAACATCAATTGGATGCCATTCGTCATGCTCTCTATGCAAATAGAACTCTTCTGGTTTCTCCTACAGGCTCAGGTAAAAGTCTGATGATATACACTATGGTTCGCTATCACTTGGATAAACTACCCAAAGACAAAAAGATATTGATCATTGTTCCAACAACAAGTCTGGTGTCTCAACTGTATTCTGATTTCAAGGACTATGCAAAGAATGACAAGTGGTGTGTGGAAACCAACTGTCACAGAGTAATGTCTGGCATAGAGAAGGATGATCTTAAAAAGAGAGTCATCATCTCCACATGGCAAAGCATATACAAGCAACCCAAAGAATACTTTTCCAAGTTTGGTGCTGTGTTTGGAGATGAGTGCCATCTTTTCAAGGCTAAGTCACTTACTTCAATAATGACCAAACTGGAGGACTGTCCTGTGCGTATAGGAACAACAGGAACACTTGATGGTTCACTGACACACAAGTTGGTAATCGAGGGGTTGTTTGGTCCTGTGTATGAGGTGACAAAGACGAAGACACTTATGGAAAGAAAGTTGTTGTCAACACTCAAGATAGATGCTATACTTCTCAAGCATTCAGAGTCGGTGAGATCTGAACTGAAAAGATCCACATATCAGGATGAGATAGATTACATCGTGTCGTGTGAAGAGAGAAATAGGTTTGTGTGTAGATTGACAAACAACCTCAAGGGAAACACATTGGTTCTGTTTCAGTTTGTGGAAAAGCATGGAAAGGTATTGCATCAGATGATGAAGAAGGAGTTTCCAGATAAGCAAGTGTTTTTTGTTCATGGAGGAACAGATGCAGAGCAAAGAGAAACCATTCGAAAGTTCGTTGAAAAGACAGAAAATGCTGTCATCATTGCGTCCTATGGAACCTTCAGCACTGGTGTATCCATCAAACGCCTACATAATATTGTGTTTGCATCTCCATCCAAAAGCAGGATTCGAGTGTTGCAAAGCATAGGTCGGCAATTGCGGAAGTCGGAGCATAAAGATGTTGCAAAACTATATGACATCGCAGATGACCTCTCTTGGAAAAAATACAAGAACCACACACTCCGTCACTTTGAGGAAAGGCTCAAAATATATGATGGTGAAAGTTTTCAATATGCCCAAATCAATATCAACCTAAAAGGAGGGCTAAATGTCGCATAGACTAAAGATACTGAAACTGAAAAGTGGTGACAATCTCATCGCTGAGTTGACAGAAAGTAACAAGACAACACTAAAGTTGTTTCGTCCGATGGAGATCAAATACATGAACTTTGTTGATGGTCTTGGTCGCCGACATGAGGCTATGGTCCTCACTGACTGGTTGAAATCAACAACATCCAATGAATTTGTAGTTGACAAAGACTTTATACTTGGTATATTTACACCAAGTTCTGATGTTCTGAAGGTATACTCCAAACAAAAAGAGTTTGATGATAACAATCCAGAAACATCAGACGAAAAGGGTCTTGCAAACCTTTTCAATGACATAGAGAAACAAATCAAAAACATGAGTACAGGTGATATATTAAAACATCTAAAAGGTCTAGAAGAGGAAGAGGATTTTAGTGATGACGAAGAGTCTCCAGAAGACTTGATAAGAAACATCATTCAGCAGCAAAAAGGCAAGAAAGAAAAACTGATTGATGAAGAGGCTGATCCAAAATACGGATCAAGTTATTGTGACTGGTCTCCAGACCCAGAGGATTATCTTTCATAATATGTCAGAAGAAAGCCACTATGTAGATAATGAAAAGTTCCTAAAGGCAATGACCGAGTGGAAGAAACTCGTCGTTGAGGCAGAGAACACTGGAGATGAAGAACCGCCCATACCTGATTATGTTGGCGAGTGTTTTCTTTTGATAGCGGAAAGACTTTCTCTTAGAGCAAACTTCATAAACTATCCATATAGAGAAGAAATGATAGGCGATGCCATAGAGAATTGTGTTCAGTATGCCAGTAACTTCTGTCCAACAAAGTCAAGCAATCCCTTTTCATACTTCACTCAGATTATCTACTATGCTTTTCTTCGCAGAATCCAAAAGGAAAAGAAGCAGAACTATATCAAGTACAAGATACTAGAAACAGCAGACAGTGTTGGTGACATTGCTAAACTACTTGATCCAGATAAGATGTCCAACAACCCCTACGCTGACTTCTTCAATCTTACATCGACGGATATAGAAAACTTCACTCCCAAAAAGAAAAAGTCAAAGAAGACTAATAAAAAGGATGATGGAGAAGATCAATGCGAATCGCTATTCTAACCGATACTCACTTTGGCGCGCGTAACGACTCACAACAATTTTTAGATTACTTTCTTGGTTTCATTGAGAACCAATTTCTTCCTGCTTGTAAAGAGCAAGGAATAGACACAATAATTCATCTTGGTGACTTGATGGATAGAAGAAAGTTCGTCAACTTCAATACACTCAATCAGGTTCGTGAAAGGTTCATCGAGAAACTGGAAGAGATGAACATCACGATGTATTGTCTTATTGGAAATCACGACACATACTACAAAAACACCAATGATATAAACTCACTCAAAGAATTGTTTGGTGATCGCTATACTAGATTTATTGTCATAGAAAATCCATCTGAGATAGAAATCGGCAACAAAGTCTTCGGAATGATTCCTTGGATCAACAAGGAGAACAAAGAAGAGTGTGATGAGTTTCTAAAGAACACGCACGCAGATATCGTCTGTGGTCACTTTGAACTTAGAGGTTACGAGGTGATGAGGGGTGTCCAGTTTGATGGAGGAATGAACGATAATCTTCTTAGAAGGTTTGATCGAGTATGGTCTGGACACTTTCACACTAGACACACAAAAAACAATGTTCAGTATCTAGGAACACCTTATCAAATAACATTTTCAGATCTACACGAACCAAAAGGATTCTACATCTATGACACCACAACAGATCAGTTGAACTTTGTGGTCAATGAGGATAGAATGTACCTACATATTGATTACACAGATGATTTGATGATTTCAGATTTGAGTCAATATGAAGGTAAGTATTTAAAAGTTTTTGTTCGGGAAAAGAAAAGTCAAAGTAAACTGGATACACTTGTCGATAATCTATATGATGCAAAAGTTGCAAGCGTAACCATAATTGAGAATGATAATAGTAGCATAGAAGACAATGAACTTGCTGACATGACATTGGATACATTAGCGTTGATCTACAAAGAAGCCGAAGATTTCTATGCTCAAATGGAAGAGATAAATGTATCCAAACTCAAGAATCTAATACAAGACATATACATGGAGGCAATATCACAATGACAGAAGAAGAAAAACCCTCAGAGGGATTGGGAGATACCGTAGAAAAAATCATTCACAAGGTTGGTGATGGACTCAAGATCGAGTACATAAAAAAGAAGAAGGGTTGTGAACCCTGTCGCAAGAGAAAAGAAATGCTCAACAATCTTGTTCCATACAACAACACAAAAAAACCCTGCAATAAATGTAACCAAAAGAAAGGAGGATAATGATTAGATTTAAGTATGTTGAATTCCAGAACTTCGGTAGTTTTGGAAACAATCCGACAAAGATAAACCTAGACAAGCATAGAACAACTCTTGTTTCTGGTATGAATGGTCACGGAAAATCCTTTGCACTACTGGATTCTGTTACCTTTGCTTTGTTTGGAAAACCATTCAGAAAGATAAACATACCTCAACTAGTCAATACCATCAACGAGAAAAGTTGCTTGGTGGAAGTTGTGTTCCATGTTGGGGAAGATGAATATAAAGTCATAAGAGGAATCAAGCCGAAAAGATTTGAGATATACAAGAACGACAGTCTTATCAATCAAGATGCAAAGGCTAAAGACTACCAAAAGATGCTTGAGGAAAATATTCTCAAGATGAACTACAAGTCATTCACACAAGTTGTGATTCTTGGTAGTTCATCCTTTGTTCCTTTTATGCAGTTGTCTGCTTTAGACAGAAGACAAGTCATCGAAGATGTTCTGGACATTCAAGTGTTCTCTGAGATGAATGTTGTTCTCAAGAATAGAGTGTCCCTAAAGAAAGAAGAGTTGAAGGATCTTGAGCGAGACATGAATACAATCAAGTCCAAGATCGAGATGCTTGAGTCTCATATCGAAACGCTCCGAGAATTGGATCAGTCAAAAATAAATGATCTTCAACAAGAGATCGAAGAGATTGAAAGTGGAGTAGCCGATAAAGAGAAGGCAATAGATTCTCTCATTGAAAGTCAAACAATTCTACTGGAAAAAACCAGCAAGATAGAAACGATCAAGAAGTCACTAAACAAGTTTGAAAATACACGAACAATGATCAAGTCAAACCATGATCGCATTGAAAGAACACACCAAGAAACCGAGGAAATGCAGACATGCCCGACATGCACACAAGACGTTCCCACCGAAACAAAGCAAGTTCTTATCGAAAGATTTGAGGACAAGAAGAAACAATACACCGATGGTTTGATGAAGATTGACAAAGAGATTGAATCAGTAAACAAGGAATTGGATTCACTTCGAGAGGTGTCTTTGAAACTAAAATCAGTGCAGGAGAAGATTGTTCAACTTCGCGGTGAGGTGGACTCGAACAAAAAGTATACAACCAAATTGCAGAAAGAGATCAAAGAGTTGTCAGAAAAGACATCCGATTCAGAAAGCACCAAGTCTGCAACAGATTTAAAAGACAACAAAATTCAACTTGATGAGTTGATCAAGACAAAGAGTGAATACAAAGAGGATGCTCTTTTACTAGGTTGTGTTGGCAACCTTCTCAAAGACACTGGAATCAAGTCAAAGATCATTCGTCACTACTTGCCTATCATCAATAAACTGATCAACAAGTATCTTGCTGACATGGGTTTCTTTGCACAGTTTCACTTGGATGAAAACTTCAACGAAACAATTAAGAGCAGACACAGAGACAGTTTTAGTTATATGTCATTTTCAGAGGGAGAGAAGATGCGAATAGACTTGGCTCTTCTTCTTGCATGGAGAGAGATCGCCAGACTCAAGAACAGTGCCAACACAAATTTGCTGATACTGGATGAAGTCTTTGACTCATCATTGGATGTTGTTGGAACCGATGAGTTCTTAAAACTCATGCAGGTTCTAAGTGGAAACACAAACATATTTGTAATCAGTCACAAATCAGATCAACTGATAGACAAGTTTGAGAATCAAATAACTTTTGTCAAGAAGGGAAACTTCAGTAAACTACAATGATGAAGATAAAGCGACCAACAAAACATAAGTCTCTCTTGCGTTATCCCGGTGGCAAATCATTTGCATTGCCGATCATTCTTCCCTACTTTCCAGAGGGAATAACAGAGATGGTATCTCCTTTTTTTGGTGGTGGTTCCATAGAAATAGAATGTGCATACAACGGCATTCGTGTTCATGGATATGATCTGTTTGAGCCTATCGTAAACTTTTGGCAACAGGTTTTACACAACAAGCGGGCATTGTATTACGCGATTAAAAAGTATCCTATTCCACTACCCAAAATCAAGTTCTACGTTTTACAAAAGTCTTATGATGATCTGAAAGATCCAGTGGAGAAGGCTGCTGCATTCTTTGTTCTCAACCGAACAAGTTTTTCTGGAACAACCTTTTCAGGAGGCATGTCACCAAAACAACACAGTTGGAACAATGCTTGCTTGGAAAAACTTAGAGAGTTTCAGGTTGGTGGTATATTCAATAACAACAAACTCAGTGTAGAACTTGCTGATTTCAATGAATCAATGACAAAACATCAAGATCTTTTTGCATACATGGACCCACCATATCTGCTAGAGACATCCAATCTGTATGGTGATCGAGGTAGCACACACAAGGATTTTGATCATGTTGGCTTCTTTGAAAAGGTAAAGCAGATGAAGAACAAGTGGGCAATATCATACAATGGACATCCAGATCTACTCAAGATGTATGATGAATATAATATAGTAAAGGTTGATTGGCAATATTCTATGAAGACCAAGGGTGGAACAAAACCATCCGATGAAATATTGATTATGAACTACTGATTGACAATCCAAAAGATCGAGGTATACTTTCAGCATGAACATCTTCGTACTAGACAAAGATCCAATCGTTGCAGCAAAAATGCAGTGTGACAAGCATGTGGTGAAAATGGTTTTAGAAACTGCTCAGATGCTTTGCACCGCTCATCCGAAAGATACTGCTCCATACAAACCAGCATACATCAACCATCCATGCACTGTGTGGACAAGACAGTCCGTTGATAACTACAGGTGGTTATCTATTCATGGTCTTGCTCTTGCTTTGGAGTATAGAAACAGATACAAAAAGATTCACAAGTCTGAAAAGGTGATTATGTGGTGTCACGACCATATTCCACAAATACCAACCATCGGAATCACATCAAGACCCAAGTGTATGCCTGACAAATACAAGGTTCCGAGTGTGGTTCAATCATATCGCAATTACTATAATGGAGACAAAGCGGGCTTTGCTCAGTGGAAGTTTTCAGAATCTCCTGAATGGTTTATGGGAGAGTTCGTAAAATGAATCACTCTAAAATTTTAATTACGGGTGGTGCTGGGTATATAGGATCGCACGCGGTAGCATCTATATTGGCAACAAATAGATCTGTTGTTGTGGTGGACAGAGACAAGGAAGCCTGCGACAATCTGATAAACATTTTTGACAACAACAAAAACTTGAAGGTTCATTGCACTGATATAGACAATGATGTGTGGATGGATGGTATATTAGAAAACGAAAAACCAACAGCATGTTTGCATTTTGCTGCTGACACATCGGTTCCTGAATCCGTATCAAATCCACTTAAATATTATCACAACAACACAGCAAAGACAATAAACTTATTAAAGCGATTGAATCGACATGGTGTGCATAGGTTTATGTTCTCAAGCACTGCTGCCGTATACGGCTTACCGGAAAATGCCGAGGACATAACAGAGACAACTCCATGCAAGCCGATTAATGCATTTGGTAATTCAAAGTTAATGGTTGAGTTTATACTCAAGCAAATGTCAGATACCATTCCAGCATTTGAGTATACCTCATTCAGATATTTTAATGTTGCAGGAACTCATATGTCTGGGAAAGTATATGATTCCCGATGGAAAGAAAAGGAAAATGTTTTTCCTAAGTTCATAAACGGTATTTTACACCAAGAAGGAAAGATCGAAGTCTATGGTGCAGATTATCCAACAAAGGATGGAACTGCTATAAGAGACTATATACATCCCGAAGATGTAATATCAGCAACCATGATTGCTCTTGACAACGATATCACTGGCGTATACAATCTTGGGTCGAATGAAGGATCGTCTGTTTGGGATGTTGTTGAGAAATTTGTTTCGGTGACAAATCAAGAATTGGATGTCCTTCATAAAGACAGAAGGAAAGGAGATCCAGCAGTTCTTGTTGCTAATTGTAGAGCGTTTAGGTCAATATCAGGTTGGGAACCTGCATATACACTAAAAGACATGGTTGCCACTGCTTGGAAAACTTACGGTATTTAAGATGAAAAACAAAAAGGCTTATATCGAAAGAGCGTTTGGATCGGAACCAGTTTGGAATGGAGATACTGAAAACTTGGATGTAGATGTTCTCCGAGCAATCAACTGGTATGTTGGTGGTGATAAGAAGAACTACAAGAAGTGGACAATAGAGTGGATGAAGAGCAAGGACAGTCCTTGGACAAAGGATCAAATTGATCTAGTCCGAAGATGCCCTCTTAGTGACTTCAAGCACTTTGGTCATTATTGCAGAATGCTCTC
>Ga0075479_10000393_pt1 | contig 18479 bp, 22 predicted proteins | sample DEB08_DNA_8_FD_76341 | JGI IMG/M metagenome (GOLD analysis project Ga0075479, IMG submission 76341) | Aqueous microbial communities from the Delaware River and Bay under freshwater to marine salinity gradient to study organic matter... | ecosystem: Environmental > Aquatic > Marine > Coastal ... | reverse complement strand
CTTTTGCTCTCCGATGGCCACACCAACCAGGGGATCACGGAAGAAGACGCGATTGCCGAGCAGGTGCAGGGCCTCAGCCAACACGGTGTCAGTACCAGTGCCTTCGGGCTTGGTGATGGCTTTGATGAAGACCTGATGGGGGCCATCGCCAGCGGCGGAGACGGCACGCTCGACATCGATCCGACACCTGCACCGAAAAGCCCCCCTCTTGAGGTGATGCTTCTGGTGCCAGAAGAGGAGGACTTCGCCAATGGAATCGTCGGCCTACAAACGCCTGCGCACTCCGCGAGGCCTTCAGGACCATCTAGGTAGACACCGTCTATCAGTCCCATTATTCAGTTGGTGCAACAGTCCCTTCGTCATGGCCGCCATCCCACGCCAGAGCTGGAACCTACGGGTGATGCCGGACGATCAGCAGCTGATTGACCGTGCCGTCAGTGCCTCAGGCCTCACCCGCACCGACTTCGTGTTGCAGTCCGCCCGCGCCGCTGCCCAGCAGTTATTGGTGGAACAGGCCTGGTGCACCGTGGAGCAGGAACGCTTCAGCGCGTTTCAACGGGCGCTGGATGCTCCCGCCAAGCCCAATCAACGCCTTCGCCGGACCATGGCTGCCCCCAGGCCATGGGAGGACTGGATCCTCTGAAGCCACCGCAACCGCTCACAGACCAGCACCGTACGGCCGGCTTTGATTGCGGTGACAGCAGCCTCAACCAGTGGCTCAAGAAACGAGCACTGGCCAATCAACGCAGCGGCGCCACCCGCACCTTTGTGGTGTGCGATCTGGATGAGGTGATCAAGGCCTACGTGGCCCTGGCGTCAGGTGCTGTGGCGATTTCGGTCAGTCCCGGCCGATTCAGGCGAAACATGCCCGACCCCATACCTGTGGTGGTGCTGGCGCGTTTGAACGTGTGCTGCGGGCCAGTGAGCACATCGGCGTGAGAGGAATCCTCGTCCATGCCGCTTCTGCCGCAGCCCGCAACTTCTATCTGCACATGGGCTTTGATCCTTCACCCACAGCTCCCGATACCCTGCTTCTGCGCCTTGTGGATGTGCAGGCGTCGCGCAGCTGAACATGGCCACGAAACGGAGGGAGAGGTGCATCACATCCTGCGCCAGGTGGTGGAACCCACAACACCTAAAAAATCCCACAGCACACTCCGAGGGATTGGGCTCACGCATTCACAACCACTTCGCCCGGCTCAGAAACGTCGAGTTGGAGTCGTCATCCAGGAGCGACACCCCTTCAGCTCCTGACCTTACGAACGCCCATCCACGCTTCACTCATCAGTAGCGTGATCGAGAAAGCAGTCAACTCAACTGTTACTGACATCAACGTCCTGGCGTGATGAACAGTGCCGCTGCCCTCACAATTCGCCAGCGACTGGAAGCGCTGAAACCACAGGTTCTTGAGTTAGCCAGACGTTATGGCGCCTCCAACCTGAGGATGATGGCTCAATCGCCACAGGCCAAGAGCACCCGGCCAGCGATCTCGATCTGTTGGTGGATCTCCCCAAGGGCCGGTCTTTACTGGGCATGATCAGCCTTCGGCAGGAGCTGGGGGATCTCTTGGGCTGTCCAGTGGATCCGGCTGAAGCGGAGACCCTTCACCCGCTGATCCGCACTCAGATCCTGGAGCAAGCTCTGGCTCTGTGAACAAGCGCATCGATGATTACACCACTGGTGGAGAGCAGGAGTTCCTGGCATCCCGTCTGATCCAGGACGGTGTGGTCCGCAATCTTGAGGTGATCGGAGAAGCCACTAACTCACAGTGAACCTTTCCGGTGTCTGGCTCACAGTCTCCACCGATCTTTCCGATCTGAGAACAACCGTGATGAGGCCATGGTGCAACGGACCGCTGAGGGCTGGCAATGTCTAGCAGTCGCCCTCAGCGAACAGGGAGGCAGGGGCACTCAGCCGAAGGTCTTCAGCATCTCGAGCGCATCCAGCTCCACAACCAGAGCGCAGCAGCGCTCAATCCATTCATCGTCGAGCAGCATGGCCCGGGAGGTGATGTTGGGATCCATCTGCCAGTTGTGCAAAAAAAGCACGGAACTCAGGCAACGCAACGCGGCGAGCTGAACATCAGCCCAGGCATCGCGGAAGCTGTAGTCCTTCACGCCGTGCGTCTGCAGGCTCTGATGCCACTGCGAGCAGAGGTCGTGAAGCCGTCCTCGCCTGGCAGGCATCGGCACACTACCGCCGATCAGGAAGGCGAGATCCATCGCGGCCATGGAGCGTGTGGGGGTGCCCCAGTCGAGGACAACAACGTCACGCTGAGAAGCGTTTCTGGCAAACAACACATTTTCAACCCGCAGATCGGCGTGGACCAGGGTGAAGGGCCGTTGGGCGATCGCCGCATCGATGGCCTGGGAATGCTCGATCACCAAAGCGATCGCTTCAAGAGCCTCAGGTTCAACGCGCAGCTCATAATCCTCCAGGAAGCTGCGATGGAACGCCGACAACGTCTCGCTGCTGCCCTGAAACCAGAACTGGTGATCAGGCAACCAGTCGTGGTTCAGCAATGCTGAAGACGTCCAGAATCGGGCATGCACCGCGGCCATGGCCTCGAGAACCTGCCCGCAGGCCATGGCATTGATGCCACGCACCTGGTTCCCCACCGCCATGGCCGAGAGGTCCTCCAGCAACAACCAACGCCCCTCATCGCTGGAGCCATTGCCCGTTGCGTAGGCATGAGGCACCAACGGCGCCAGTTGAGGAGCCAATGATTGATAGAAGCCCACCTCCCTGCCAAAACAATTGAGATGAAGGGCGAGCTCCCGACCAACAGGATTCTCACTGTCGATCTTGAGAATCAATGAGTCCGGCAGAGCGCTGGAGGGTCCATGTGGTTTGAGGCGCATCGTGTTGGATACAAATCCCTGAGGCACTCCCAGTGGTTCAATCTCCAGTGCCTCAACGCCAAGATTCAATTGTGCGCTGAGCCACTCGGCATCAATCGCATCACCAGAAGGGAGAATCGCCATCGATGCGTCAGCTTGAGGAACACCGAACCATTCAACCCTCAAGCGCAGAGACAACCCGATGCAGCCCGGCTGCCTTCCTTACTGTCTCTGCAAACGGCACAAAGCCCATGGCCAAGCTGGCAGACCTCAAGCTCAAACGTGTTCAACAGCTGAAGACGGCCGACAGCACATTCGTGATCCGCAAGCACAAAGAATGGCTCAACTGGATGATGCGAACGTTCGGGCTGGATACCTACGGGTTGACCTGGGCGGCGTTCTTCAAGGGGGTGGGGCTGGGAGCCCTGGCCATGTGGCTGCTGATGCGTTGAACGTTCTCAGCGTTGCCTTGGCATCTGAATGCGACCGAGTAGAGCTTGATTGATGGGTCAGGGTTTTGCAGTGACCAACATGCGCCTGCCGCAGGCCTTTGTTGAGCATCACCCCGGGGCACCCCAACCCGATGCGACGGTGCTGGTTCCTGCTGGAGAGCCAACACTCCGATCGCCACGCCATCCAGCAGCGTCGGGCGATGCTGCCCTCAAGCCTGACTGTTTGGGACGAGAATCACACCGCTGAGGGATCAGACATCAGCATGACGTCTCCGCAAGCCGTGTCCTATTGGCTGCTCCCTGCCCCGGAGGCCCAGGCGGTGTTGGATCAACTCTCGGCGCTGGCCAGCCAGGCGCTTGTGGCTTGCAGATTGCCTCCGCACATCACGCTCTACAGCGAGCATCTCGATGGAGAGCATGGCGTCAGCCAGGAGCAGGTCATCGCTCAACTTCAGCAACTTGCCGATTGTCGTCAACCTGTTCGGCTCAGGCCCAATGCCATCGAAGCGAGCCTGTTGTTCACCCAGAGTCTTGTGCTGCGCTTCAACGCCGAGGCGATGACGCAACTGCATCCCTGGTTCAACCAGTTGCGTCGTCGTTCAGGGGCTGAGCTCGGCTACCGGCTGGATCCGCATCTGAGCCTGCTCTACAGCCAAGACCCCTTCCACTTAAGGCAGGAGCTGGCCCGGCGGCTGCCGCTTCCGAGCGATCCGCTGCTGTTTGGGCGCGTCAGCGCAGTGACTCACCCGCTCACGATCAGCAGTCCTGCCGACATCGCAGCCTGCACCACGCTCCATGCGTGTGCGTTGTCTTGCACTCGCTGAAGAGCTAGGCAGAGTCAGCTGCGCGGGTTCTCGCCTGTGAGCAATGGAAAGGGGCTTTGGCGTAGAAGCGCGCGGATCCCCAACGCGTCCCGCCAGGTTTGTAGGGGGGTTTCCCAGCCCTCCTCCCAGCGCTGGGCCAGAAGCGGTTGCGCTGTCGCCCCCAGGTTGAGGCCGTAGGCAATCGCCACACCCACGTCAACCGCTGTAACCTCGTCTGCATCGCTGACGCGATGGACCAGATCCGCAGCGATCAGGAGAGCACTACCTGGCCAGCGCAGCTGTTCGGTGGTAAGACCGTTGGCGGCAGCTTCCCCCGCCATTGTGATCGGCAAACCAGCGATCACATGCCAGAGATCGTGGGTGTAGCGGATGCGCAGCTGCAAGTAGGCGTCATCACTGGCCATCTCTTTCGATAGCTCCGGTGCGGGGAGCTCGCTCAGTCCCTGAGAGGTCAAAAACAACCCGTACACATGCCCGAGGGATCCCGCGGGCAGGTCCACAAGCTCCTTCGCTGTGGGCCAATGCCCCCAGTACTGATCCTTCACAAGCGCCTGGATGGAAGGATCAGCCTTCAAGCGGTCTCGAGCGGCTTGAGCCACATCCGTGCTGTAGGTGGCATTCAGAAGGTCGAAGGCATGATCGAGATCGTTCGGATTGCTGCACAGAGCGGCCAGATCGACCGCCAGTCGCTTCAGCAGATTCCGATGGGCCGAGGGCACGGTTTTTGAGGGTCAATGGCGTGAATCATCGATCACCGCCCACACCTTTGCTCGCTTGATCCAATGAAGGGCCTTCCTGGCCAGACTTGGTGGGCGATAGCGCCTTTACCGCCTTCCCTTCATGCTCCGCGCTCTGCTGCTGATCTTCAGTGTTTGCATCAGCACCGCAGCTGCTGCTGCTTCAGCGGCTCCCGTGAGCCGCGACGATCCGGAGCAGGCGGATCTCGGCAGCAAGCGCGTCTCCACGGCAGCGGGTGCGGCCGTTGTGGTCACGGCTAATCCTCTCGCCAGCGAGGCGGCCCTCGCCGTCCTCAAGGCTGGTGGACATGCCGTGGATGCCTTGGTCACTGCCCAGGCTGTCTTAGCTGTGGTGGAACCGCAGAGCTCCGGACTCGGTGGCGGTGGCTTCCTGTTGCACTGGGATGCCAGCCAACAAGCCCTAGAGGTGTTTGATGGCCGAGAAACGGCACCACAACGCAGCCGGCCTGATGATTTGCTCAAGCCATCCGGAGAGCCTCTCTCCTGGCGGGAGGCCACCAGTCGGCTCGATGCCATTGGAATCCCTGGAACGGTGGCCCTGCTCTGGGATGCCCATCAACGCGATGGACGCCTTCCTTGGGCCACCCTCTTGGAACCGGCCATCGGTCTGGCCCGAGATGGCTTCCGGCCAAGCCCGCGCCTGCTTCGTGCCGTCCGTCTGGCCCAGCGGATCGGTGTAGCCCATAGTCCGGCATTTCAAGCCCTTTATCTGCCGGGTGGCCAACCTCCTCAGCCCGATCGCTTGTTTCGCAACCCAGCCCTGGCGCGCACTCTGCAAGATCTGGCTCGCGATGGCGGTTCCTCCTTCTATCGAGGAGCGCTAGCGCAACGCATCCTGGGCGAGCTCATAGAGCTGCAATCTCAGGAGCCTGGATTTCGAGGCTGGAGCCAGGCGGATCTGGCCAGCTATGCCGTGGTGCACCGCGCACCGCTTTGCAATGCGTTTCAGCGTTTGCAGCTCTGCACGGTTCCCCCTCCCAGCAGCGGTGGGCTGGCCGTGTTGCAGACCCTTGCGCTCCTCGATGCACTAAGAGGTCTCACGGCCGAAACCGAGCTGAACACCTGGCAGCAATTGGCGACCGCTCAGGCCTGGGCTGATGCGGATCGTCTGTATTGGGTTCACGATCCGATCGATGCAGCGATCCCAACCGAGCCACTGCTGGCTCCGGCTTACATCCAGGAGCGTGCCACAACCATTCAGGGTTCAGCCTCAGCGTCTCCTTTCCCTGGCTTGCCGCCAGGGATTGCTCACTATCCCTATGCCCTTCCTCAACAAGGCCAAGAACAGGGCACGACCCAGGTCTCGATTGTGGATGTGGCCGGAAATCTTGCGAGCTACACCGCTTCGGTGGAAACCGTGTTCGGAAGCCGGCATCTGCTGGCTGGCATGGTGATGAACAATCAGCTCACCGACTTCTCCTTTCAGCCCACTCTCCAAGGAAAACCAATCGCCAACCGACGCCTGCCGGGTCGCCGGCCGAGCTCATCGATGGCACCCATGATGGTGTTCCGAAACGGTGAGCCGATCCTGGCGCTCGGTAGCCCAGGCGGGAGAACGATTCCACATGTGCTCAGCCGTGTGTTGCTCGCGTCGTTGATCTGGAACGAGACCCCGGAACGAGCCGTTGCTATGCCCCTTCTCTCCAAGCGTGGCGCCACGCTCGTTGTTGAAAAGGACCCGCCTCTGCCATGGCCAGTTCCCGTTGAACAACTCAAAACAGCGGATCAACCGATCCGCTTTCAACGCCTCGGTAGCGGCACTGCTCTGTTGCAGAACATTGATGGCCGCTGGTATGGGGCTGCCGATCCTCGCAGGGAGGGAACAGCCCTGGCTCTTCCCAGAGCGTCGCAACCATGACGGAAAAAGCCGATGAACAGATCCACGCTCGCGATCGAGGTCAGTCACCGAGATTGTCTTCACTGTCCATCGTCCTGATCCGCAGCTACCAGCGCCTGCTCCATGGGTTATCCCTGGTCTTGCCTTTTCGTCGCTCCCGGTTGCTGATCGCTGCCGGCAGTTGCCGTGATCTTTCCGGTGTATTGCAGAAGAAAGGTTGGCGCCGCCCTCTGCTGGTGACGGATCAGCACCTAATGCAGCTGCGCTTGCCACAGGACTTGATTGCTGATTTGGAACGCAGCCGCATTCCAATCACTGTGTTCGATCAGGTGCCTGAGAACCCCACTCTTGCAAGCGTGGAGTTGGGTTTTAGGCGCTATCGCGATGCTGGTTGCGACAGCCTGATCGCCTGTGGTGGTGGCTCCGTGATCGACTGCGCCAAGGGCATCGGCGCAAGAGTTGGCAATCCCTGGCTCACCCTGCGGTGGATGGAGGGGTTGTTTCGTGTGCTCCTCCCGCCGCCGCCGTTGGCCTGTGTGCCCACCACCGCTGGCTCCGGCTCGCAAGCAACGATTGCTGCTGTGTTCACAGATCCTGAACGTGGACGCAAGATTGCTATCGCTGATCTCAAGCTTCTCCCCCAGGTCACGGTGCTCGATCCCGAACTGATGCGTGGCTTGCCGCCAACGGTGACCGCTGCTGGTGGCCTGGATGCACTCACCCATGCGGTGGAGTCGTACATCGGCCGCAATGGATCTGCCTTCAGCGAGCGCAAGGCGCTCTCAGCCCTGAGTCGTATTGCCCGATGGCTGCCTATCGCCTACCAGCAGGGAGACGATCTCGAGGCACGGCTGCAGATGGCGCTTGCTGCCCATGAAGCAGGCGAAGCCTTCACCCGAACCAATGTGGGCTATGCCCACGCCATTGCCCATGCCCTTGGATGTGAATACGGAATCACCCACGGCCTTGCCAATGCGATTGTGCTGCCCGAAGTGCTGCGTTGGTCGCGACCGGCCTGTGAACGGCAACTGGCTGACTTGGCCCGAACGATTGATCTCGATGTTGTTGGACTGAGCAATCAGCAGCTTGCACTTCAGTTCATTGCCTGGATTGAACGCTTGAACCGCGAACTGGGCATCCCGGCGAGTATTTCCCAGCTGCGCAGCCAAGATGTTTCTTCGCTTTCCCGCGGTGCCTTAAAGGAAGCCCGACTTGCCTATCCAGTCCCTCGCCTGATGAATCAGAAGGACTGCGAGGCCCTGTTGCGTCGCTTACAGACTGAAACCACCATCAGCGAAGGTCTCAGCAGCTAGCTGCCATTCCCTCCAGAGACCTGGATTGTTTGATCTAGCGCCGGTTCAAGCAAAACTTCTCACCGAGCCTGTCCGTTACGCCGTGCACTCTCCTAGTGCTTTCCCTGGAGATGCTGGAGCAGTCCCTCCCGTGGCCCAGTGGACTTATCGCATCATCCAGAGGGATGAGGCTGCCAATTTCGAGCTCTGATGGGAAGCCTCATGTATCGAAGGTCGTTTGTGTTTGCGCTGATCTCCATACCGAAAGCAGAATGCAGGCGATGGCAAGCGGCAGGTACCAGCCTCCTGGACCTAAAACTCCACCAACCGGGTGGAGTCCTAGATGGATCAGGATGCCAATGAGTGCAGCCAATACGGCAATGCCTGCCATGACGATTGGCCGCTGCAGGCATCTCCCTTCGATCGCCGAGTGAATTTTGGGAAGGCTCCGGCAGGCGACGGGAACGATCAGAAGCAATAGGGGCCATCCAGATTTGTTTTCTGCTGCACCGATGAGAGGAGCCAGCCAAAGAAAGCCGATCAAGGCGCGGTAAAGGTTGTCAAAGATGCCGCGTTGTCGAGCAGAGAAAGTGATTCGCAAGAGAATTGGCGGAAATCAAGGACGACGTGAAACTATTTTCAATCTCACAGGAATTGAAGGCCCAAGTGTGAAGCCACGCCGTCGTGGTTTGTTTGTACGATCACTGCTTAGAGTGAGTTTGAATTGATTATTGAGTAGCAACTTTGATAAAATCAATTTCATTTCATAGAGCGCTAGAGCTGCACCGATGCAGCGTCGAGATCCTCCGCCAAAAGCTAGAAATTCATGGGGCCCATAGGTTCGATTCATGAAACGATCGGGATCGAATGTTCTTGGGTTGGGATAAAGATCAGAACGTTCATGGACGGCTTGAATACATGCCATCACGACATCACCCGAGTGGAAGGAATACCCTCCCAGAGTGATCGGGGCTTCGATTCGACGAGGAAACGTCAGCATCGCTACCGGATGAATACGCAGCACTTCATTGACGACTGCGGAGAGGTAAGGAAGCTTCGCAATCGCTTCTGGATCGGAGCGGTCGGCTAAACCATTGAGTTCATCCATCAACCGTTCCAGGACCAAGGGATTTCGATGGATCCAGTAGAGCGCCCAGGTCAGAGCAGTCGCGGTGGTTTCGTGTCCTGCAAACAAAAGCGTCAGCAATTCATCGTGTAATTCATCGTCGTTGAGCCCTTGGCCATGCTCATCCCTGCAAGACAACAGCAGGCTGAGAATGTCAGCCGGCATATTTCCTTCATTACATTGAGCAACGGCTCTGCGCCGTGAGGCGATCTCTGCAAGCAATAGCCGTCGGATGGTGGTATCTGCAGCCTTGATCCTTCCTCCAGGACTCCATGGACCAAGGTTTTTGCGCAGAAAAGGGAAGAACAACAGCAAAGATCCAAATGGTCCGGAGCGAATACTGATGCTTGATGCCAGTGAGTGCTCAATTCGTCGAAACGTCTCCCCTTCATACAGGCCGAAAACGGCGGTCAGGATCACTCTCATGGTGATGCCTTGCATTCGTTCACGTGCGTCAAAGGCGTCGCCGTCTTTCAGATCCTTAAGGGTTTGCTCTGCTAAGGCAGAAATCAGCTGTCCGTAGGCCTTAAGGCGTTCTCCATGAAATGGAGGAGTAAGCAATTTTCTTCGCTGGCGGTGTATCGCAGGTGCGAGCAAAATAATCGAGTGTTGGCCGACCACTTGAGACAGCAGGCCGTTTAATTGGCCTGGTGCACTGATACAGCGACCGCCGTCTTCGTTGATGAGATCCTTAATGACGGATGGATCGCTGATCAAAACCTGCTGAGGAGGCAATGTTGGAGACATTTTCACGCGTATGACACCGCTATTGTGCGTAAAACAACGACGGTAGTAGGCAATCGGCTTAAGAATTGCTTCCAACATCTGCCAATGGGGAGCAATTGAGAGTGACGGAATTTTGTTTATCTCCTCGCTTTGAGAATGACCTTCAATGACTGATTGGTTCATTTAGTACTCTGTAGAGGTTGCAGATGTGACTATTGGAGTTCAATCTGTCATCTTAAATTGCATTAGGCAGGTTTTGATCAGAACTCCGTTGCCAGTGCATCAGTATGCAGACAGCTGATAGGCGTCAATGCTTTCAGCTGTTGTTGCATTCGAATTTTAGTTGCGGTTTTCATGGTTGCAACCATTGACGCAGTCATCGAGACAGCTCTCTGCTCTAATCAAAAACTCTGCAAATAATCAGGGAAGTCTTGGATTTCGATAAGTGTCGTTAAGGCTTGATTTGTATTTATGTTCATTGTTGAGAATAGTCTTAAGTCATGGATTAGAAGTAGGGTACTGATTGCTGGGATACAAATCTAGCTTGACTGCAAGTAATTGATTTCAATGATACAGTGTTGTTTGATTGGTTTTGGCTCCGGGGCGAATGACACACTTTGCAATCTAGAGAGTGTTCATATTAAATTTCTTAGTGTTTCAGGTCGATTTAATCTTGAATCTCGATGATCGGGAGAGGATCGATGCAATGATAAATTTAAAATAAGGTCTTTACTGAAATTGGTCGTCTACAGCCGCGATCAGCGCAGATTCTGTTTGTTGAAACTATGACGCATGCTATTAATGCCACATATTGAGTTGTTGCTTTGAAAGTCTCCGGTCGATTCCTTGCTGAACCAATCGTACTCAACGATCCCCTCCGGCCAGCTTTGAGCCGGGATCCAGAGGCAGTGGCTCTGCATGATCTAAACCGCAGCATGAGCTGGGCTGAACTTGAGCAGTCTTGTCATGCTCTAGCCAAGCATTATTTGAGCATTGGACTTTGCTCTGGTGACCGAATTGCTTCACTGATGCCTAATAGTTTGGAGTTGTTGATTCATTATTTAGCCGGTTTGCGCTGTGGACTTGTTTTAACGCCACTAAACTATCGCTATACCGTTCCCGAAATCAACCACGCTCTTGATGTGAGTGGTGCTCGATGTCTGATTTATCACTGCGAACGTCAGACTGATGTTGATGCCAGCAATGTTCCAACGGCCTGCGATCTTGGATGCATCACGACGAATGATGATGGATTCGTATCAGAGTTGAGTCAAGACTTTGCTGACCTTTCCTTACCACAAACAGAGCATGATCCCGATCAGCCTTGCTTCCTGTTTTTTACCTCAGGAAGCACCGGAAAACCGAAGGGTGTTACCCACACACGGCAAAGCTTGGGCTGGATGTTTTCTTCTGTTCTTGATGTCACTGGCTTACAGCCTGGTGAGCAATATCTCGCTGGTAGTTCCTTATCCCATATCGCTTCATCAACGTTTGCTTTAGCTGCGTTGTGCCGTGGTGCCTCTGTTCTGGTGCCTAACAATCTCAGTTGTAGCTGCCTCGAAACCTTGCTGCGCCAGCACCATCCCCAGGTTGTGTTGGCCTTACCTGTCACGTTGTTCAGTCTTGTGCGCGATGAGCGTTTACAGCGCAGCGACTTTTCATCGGTTCGCCTTTGCATCAGTGGTGGAGACAAGGTCAACCATCAGTTGCATGTGGAGTTTGAACAGGCCACTGGACAGCGGATTGATGAGTGTTACGGCATGAGTGAGATTGGCTTTGCAAGCCTCTCCCCGATTGATGGTGAAAATCGGATTGGGTCTGTGGGCAAAATGTGCCCTGGTTTTGAAGGCTGCATCCGCTCATCCGATGGACGAGAGCTGAGTTTTGGTGAGGAGGGTGTGCTGTGGGTGAAGTCACCAACGTTGACCGTCGGATATTGGAATAATCCTGCCGCTACCGCAGAAACCATTCAGAAGGGTTGGCTCAATACTGGAGACGCGATGCGTCTCGATGATGATGGCTATCTCTGGTTCTGCGGACGTCGAAAACAAATCATCGTTCACGATGGATCCAATATTTGTCCCCAAGATGTGGAGGAAGCCTTGATGGAGCATCCAGCTGTGGACCAGGCAGGTGTGATCGGAATTGAAGACGACGTGCATGGACAAAATGTGCATGCTTATGTGTCCTTCAAAACGGGATGTTCAGTACCCACTATTCCAGATTTAATTTCCTTCACCCGTGATCGCGTGGGATACAAGGCTCCGGAAGTCTTGCAGGTTCTCCCTACCCTTCCCCTGAATTCTGTGGGAAAAATCAACCGCGTGGCTCTTCATGCCCTCATTTCTAAGCATTAAGACTAAGATCTAGAACCCATTCCTTAATGGTTTCTCGCCTGTCTGCAGGAAGTCGATAACAGGGGTCGAATATTTTCTTTTCTTTAAGATTGATTGATCAGAAGTATCTTAAGTCTATAATAAATAAATAAATTAAAACACCCGTATCCTTTAAGAGCTTTTTAAATTGTTGTGTTACGAGCCCGATGTAAGCATCGCTTTAAATGCCTCATTGCCCGACTCATCGGCGAGCTCTGTCAATAGTGCTTTGCTGTCTTCACCGAGATTTTCAAGGGTCTTCGCCGTATAGTCATAGTTATCAAAAATGGTTTCTACCGACCAGATATAATCATTTTCAATGGCATAGCTACAAATACTTTTTACAACTTCGTCTTGAGTGGCCCTAATCCCTTTGTCCCACAAGTCTTTAACGATCAAGTCCACCGTAACGGTCCCTTCAAGCATTGGGTCGAGATCAAATGCCAGTACACAGCCGAGTTCATTGAAGGTTTCAACCCAGGCACTGTTGGTTTCTAGGCAGCCCTTGATAATGGAATGAGCCTCTTGTTTGGTGGTCACTTGAAACCAGTCAGATCATTTATTAATAATCCATCAACCCAGGCTTTGCCTTGATGTTTCAGAAATATTTTGTTCGCAATGTCTGACAAATCCATCCAAGGCGGAGACAATGCGATCACGACTTGGATCTTCAAGCCGTAAGCCTGGTTCGTAGGACCAACACTTGGAGCGTCACTGTCAAGATTTTGATGAAAGTTTGTGTTTCATGACAGGGAAGATCCTTCCTCTGCATCAGGATTGATTTGAATTGTTGGAATGTTTAGATCAGAGAAATTCGTAATCATTTTAGGTTTGGCTGAATGGCCGCCCTCCTCACCAGTTTTTGGCTGAATCCATCAGAAAAGATCGAGAATGAGCTAGAGCTACTGAGGAGAGAGCAACGCGTCATGACTGCAGCGACACTGACCTCACTCCCCTTGCAGAACTGCAGTTTTGAGCGGTTTGGCACTGCGATCATCCCGGTGGATGACATGACGCCCCATCGCGACACCGACGCTACGCTCAAATTTGAGGGGTCTGACCTGCGCTACTACATCATGCGTGTACGTCAAAGACCGGCGGTGTTGGCGAGCATGACCCGCCATCAGCGGGCCACCCAGTGTTTAGGTTCAGCCGATGCTCAGCCCTGGTGGTTGGCCGTCGCCGCTCCAGCGCTCCAACCTGAAGAGCTCTGTGCTGCATCTGTGCAATTGGTGGAGGTCCTCCCGGGTGAAGCTGTGCAGCTTCATCAGGGCACTTGGCACGCTGGGCCATTTTTTCAGGCCCCAACGGCCTTGTTTTACAACCTAGAGCTGGGAGATACCAATCTCACCGATCATAATTTTCATGCTCTTGCTGCTCCCATCAGCCTGAAGTTGGATTGATTCATTCCCTCCAGGAATCGAGTCCGAGTGCAGTCGATCTGCTACTGATGATCCCTTGGTAAGCGATCGAAACGAATGAGCACCACCAATGGCTTGCGTCCGCTTCCCTGCAGAACGGGTCCGTTGATCGGGGTGCGCGAATCCATCGCCTACCTGAGGGATCCTGATGGGTTTATCGCAGAACGCCATCAACAATTTGGTCCTGTATTTGGAACAACCCTCTTCTTTCGACCGACGGCTGTGTTGGGTGGTCCTGAAGCGGTGGAGCAGTTCATTCGTCTCGAGAGCAGCATCAGTGAAAGCGCCTTACCTCCTGCCTTCACAGCACTGCATACCGCCGATGGTGCTTTAAATCAGGCTGGTGAGAAACATCGTTCCACGCGGCGTGGTTACGCCGCCCTTTTCAGCCCAAGCAATCTGGAGTCGTACCTCCCTGGGATCAACCGCAGCATGGTGCGGTTCACTTCCGACATTGCTCAGCGCGAAAGCACTTTTATAGCCCTGGAGGCAAAGCATCTTTGTCTCAATCTCTATGCCGAACTCTTTGCTGGTGAATCGTTAACAACAAAGGAGATCGAAGCCTTTATCTCTTACAACGATGCTCTTTTAAGTCTGAGCAAGCAGCTTCCATCCTTTCGTCGGGGAGAGAAGGCGCTAGCTGAGCTTCAACAGAGCATGCACGAGCGCCTGGAAAAACATCGACGCGGTGAACTGGACGGGGCTTGTTTCAGGATTTTTACTGACAATCTCGATGAACATGGCCAGCCATGGAGCGACGAGCGCATAGCGACCGCCACGGTGTTGATGGTTTGGGGGGCCTACATCGAAGTTGCCTCCCTAATGGCCAGTTGTTTGATTCAAACAAGACAGCGTCCCGATGTGAGGGATCGGATTCTCAAGGAAGCCTCGATGCACAATTTGGAGAACCCTGCCAGCTCTAGCCACCTCTCTGCATGGGATCTTCCCTTCGTTCAGGGAGTGCTGCGCGAATCGCTTCGATTAATCCCTCCGGCCGGAGGTGGTTTCAGGTTGACCTCTGAGGACATTGAGGTTTCCGGTTACAGCATTCCTGCGGGCACCGTCGTGACGGCCGACCCGCGGATCGGAAACAGCATGTCGGCACTGTTTCCGGAGCCTCAGTCGTTCACTCCAGAACGCTGGATGCGTGACCCAGATGGCAACAACAACCTCAATCCCATCCGTGGATGCCCTTTCGCAGGCAGTGCCCTGCGCCTTCCCAAAGAGGGTTGGTTCCCTGGGGGGATCGGCAAACATGGTTGCCCAGGCTTGCCATTGGCTGAGCTGAGCGTGAGGGTGTTTTTGGTTCGCTGGATGCAAACGATTCAGAATTGGGAGGGGGCTTCAGAGCAGACTGCAGCGATTCCTTACACCCTTGTTCCGATTCGAATTCCCACAGATGCCTATCGCTTGAACGTTGTATCTTCACGCTAGCCGTTGTCATTCAGGGACTCTCGTTGAATCGTTTTGTTTGTTTGATGCCAGGATATTTTGTAGCGTATGTACTGATTAAGTTCTCGGCCTATGAGAGATTAGATGTTGTCTCTTTGTGAGTATGGCCAAGCTACGCCTGTTCATTTATGCCGCCACCGCATTGGCTGGAGTGGCTTGGCCCTGGTATTGCATCTACCAGTTTATTCAAGAAACGGAAGCTTTAGGCTTAACCGACCCCCTTGCAATTGTTGACCTGTTTTCTCAAGGCGTTTGGGCGAATGCTTCCGCCGGTTTCATCGCGGCCGACCTGACTCTCGTTCTGATAGCTGCCTTTGCATTCATGGTTGCTGAGGCATTGAGGCTCAAGATGAAATATTGGTATCTTTACTTTGTAGCTACTTTTGGAATTTCCTTCGCCTTTTCATTCGGACTCTTTATGTTTAATAGGGAGCGTAATTTAATGCGTTCGTCCCATGTATCAGGTTAGCCATCGGTTTTAATTCCTCTCCCCTAGCTGGTTTTTAGGCTTCTGCTCACGGAGGCAGGAAAGGTGCCTTGTCTTCGCTCTGTCGGGTCTGTTCTGAATTGCACTGCGCCTGCTGACGTGCAGATCATCAGCGCGATGATGGTTGAAGACTCGTCTCTGCTTCGCCCATGATTCGCTCCAGAGCTGCGGTGGCATGGGCTCCAGGCGGGCCCTTGGATGTCACAGAGATCGATGTGGCCCCACCCCGCGCAGGCGAAGTGCTTCTGCGTGTGGTGGCGACAGGGGTTTGTCACACAGACGCCTTCACGCTGTCTGGTTCAGATCCAGAAGGTTTATTCCCTGCGGTGCTGGGGCATGAAGGTGGAGCCGTTGTTGAGGAGATCGGTGAAGGCGTGACCTCCGTCGCGGTAGGCGACCACGTGATCCCCTTGTACACGCCCGAATGTGGGCGTTGTCGTTTTTGTCTTTCCGGGAAGACGAACCTGTGTCAGGCGATCCGTTCAACCCAGGGAAAGGGGGTGATGCCCGATGGCAGCAGCCGTTTTTCACGTGATGATCAGATGATTCATCACTACATGGGAACGTCGACATTCTCTGAGTACACCGTTCTGCCGGAGATTGCCGTTGCCAAGATCAACCCTGATGCGCCTTTGGACAAGGTGTGCTTGCTTGGCTGTGGTGTGACCACGGGGATTGGTGCGGTTCACAACACGGCCAAGGTGGAACCTGGCAGCAGCGTGGCCGTTTTTGGTCTTGGTGGCATTGGCTTGGCGGTGATCATTGGTGCGGTTCAGGCCGGAGCCGAGCGGATTATTGGAATCGATCTCAATCCCGCAAAGTTTGCCATCGCCGAACAGCTTGGAGCCACCGAATGCATCAACCCCCGCGACCATGCGGCCCCAATCCAAGAGGTTTTGATTGAACGCACCGATGGTGGGGTCGACTACTCCTTTGAGTGCATTGGCAATGTGGATGTGATGCGTGCCGCACTGGAGTCATGCCATAAGGGCTGGGGTGAATCCACCATCATTGGTGTGGCGGGAGCTGGCCAGGAGATCAGCACCCGGCCGTTTCAACTGGTCACCGGCAGGGTGTGGCGCGGCTCTGCTTTTGGAGGGGTTCGTGGACGCAGCCAATTGCCCGGTTTTGTGGAGCGCTATCAAGCGGGGGAGATTCCTCTCGAGAGCTTCATCACCCACACCATGGAATTGAAGGACATCAACCGAGCTTTTGAGCTGATGCACGCGGGCGAAAGTATTCGCACGGTTGTGCACTTTTAGCGGAGCGTTGAAAAGGAATGGAATTGATCAGCAGCCAACGTTGTTTTAACGGTGAACAACGCCGCTATCGCTTGCAGTCTGCGCAGCTGAAGGGCAACAGCACCGTGGGTGTGTTTTTGCCTCCGAGTGCTCTCAAAGAGAATGCGGCATCTGTGCCGGCATTGATTTGGCTGTCTGGACTCACCTGTAGTGATGAGAATTTCGTGCAGAAGGCTGGAGCCCAGAGGCGAGCTGCTGAACTAGGCCTGGCCTTGATCACTCCCGATACCAGCCCAAGGGGAGAGGATGTTCCCGCCGATCCCTCGGGCCAATGGGATTTTGGTGATGGCGCCGGTTTTTATGTTGATGCAGACCAAGAACCCTGGTCTGAGCACTACCGCATGCATAGCTATGTCCTGGAGGAACTTCCTTCACGGCTTTGCGCTGAATTGCCCCTTGATCGTCAGCGTCTAGGCCTATCCGGCCATTCGATGGGAGGCCATGGCGCCTTGGTTCTTGGTTTGCGGCATCCAGACTGCTTTCAATCCATATCAGCAGTCGCTCCGATTTGCCATCCCAGCCAATGCCCCTGGGGGCAAAAAGCATTTGGTTATTTTTTTGGCACCAGCCCTGAAGCACAAGCCCGATGGCGCCATTGGGATGCCGTCGCCTTGTTGGAGGATGGCTATCACCGAAAGGATCAGCTTTTGGTTGACCTGGGCTCAGCTGATCCCTTCCTGCAAGAACAGTTACGTCCAGAGGATTTGAGGAGTGCCGCCGCCAACCACCACCAACCACTGGCGTTATTGATTCACGAGGGGTACGACCACAGCTATTTTTTCGTCGCAAGCGTGATTGATCGCCACCTGGATCATCATGGGCGAGCGCTTGGTTTATTGGGTAAAGGGAACAAATGATGATGAACAGATCACCTGATGACAAATAATCGTTGAGGGATCGTGATGAAGATCCTTTTGAAAGAGATCCCCTAGAGCTTCACTGAGGTCTGATTGGATCAAAAACAGTAGTCGTGCCGTCTTGGGCAATCGCAAGAACATCAAAGGCTTCTGGTGATACGCCGGCTGTTTCCATGCCAGGAGATCCCATGGGCATTCCAGGAGCTGCGAGTCCTCTGATGTCAGGTCGTTCGTGCAACATTTTTTTGATGGATGCTGCGGGAACATGCCCTTCCACCACATAGCCATCCACGATGGCCGTGTGGCAAGACGCCAGCTCCTCGGTGATGCCATTGGCTTGTTTGAAGGCGTCCATCGCATTGATCACCTTGTCTTGGATTGGGAAGCCTGCTGCTTCAACGTGTTCAGCCCACTTTGTGCAGCAACCACAGCTCTCAGATCGATAAATGGCGATCTCGGGGAGGGGCGTCGCAGCCAATGGTGTTGCTAGGCCATCCCTCAGCTGAGCATCAGCAGGAACTGGCAGGATGGTGAAAAATAGAGCCATCAAAAACCCTAAACAAATCCGTTCCATCTCTATCTGCTCAGCAACGTTCCAATGATAATAAGTGAAGGCTCTTCTATGATCCTCGCTCGTTGTTTTGAAGGCTATTTTATAGTCCTTAATCCTTAATATCCGAATAAACAGAACGTCCATCGAAATGGAACATCAATTTATTTTGAACATCAAT
>Ga0075479_10000391_pt1 | contig 18540 bp, 23 predicted proteins | sample DEB08_DNA_8_FD_76341 | JGI IMG/M metagenome (GOLD analysis project Ga0075479, IMG submission 76341) | Aqueous microbial communities from the Delaware River and Bay under freshwater to marine salinity gradient to study organic matter... | ecosystem: Environmental > Aquatic > Marine > Coastal ... | reverse complement strand
ATTTCATATTCATTTGCTACCTCCAATGTATCCGCCAATTACTCCTATAAGCCCTGTAACTGACATCTTCATTAGTGTGATAACACTTTCGTCCACTGGTCTATTTTCTTCTAGTGCTACAATATAATCACCTACAATAATAACACCTAACAGTAATAGTACTCCAGATGTAATCATTAGTACTACAATATCTTTAAAATTCTTAATCATACTTATCTCCTACTTAAACTTATTATCAACCGATATCCCATGAATTATTTGGCCCTCGCTGAACAAAAGCGAAAAAGATGTAAATTGACAATCCTGCAATCCAAGCAGCATCGATAGAGTAAAAACTAACTAGAAATGCTACCATGAGCGTAACAATTAAACTAGTTATCTCTTTTTGAGTCATCTCCAATTTTATTTTCCTTATCTTTTGCCAAAGCTATAGCTCGAGCTAAAACGATTGTTTCTTTTAATTGCTGTATTTCTTTTTCCATTTCGGTTCGTGGTATTTCTATATCTTTTAATGTCTTATCATAAAGATAAGCATTAAAGAAAAGTATAGCAACCAATAATGCGATGATCGACAACAGTATTATCATTGACTTGACAATTGGCCTTTGTTTACTGGCTTACACTTCCACTGACGAGGTTTAAACCCTGACATAGATATATGTATTGCCTGAGACATTTCTAAAGCCCGAGCTTCACATCTTTCGTATGTTTTGTATGGTCCTCTCTGGTCTTCTAGCACTACACACTGATTAGGATCAGATATAAGACAAGCTAAAACTAAAGCCATATACATTTTTTTTCTTTCTATATTAAACTGCTGAATATACTACATATATTAATCCACCGCCACCTAAGATTACACAACCACCGATAATCATTATCATTTTAATCATTTCCCAAAATTCTTCTTCTTCCTGTCTCTTTTTAATTGCAGCTATTCTTTGAGCTTCTCTTGCCTCGGCAATTCTTTTTTGACGTTCGTCTAAAATACTTTGCCAAGTTCCAGGACCAAACCGCATATCAACGAGATTGCGCATCTCTTGCATCTTCTCTTCCGCAAGTTTTGCATCAATCATTTCTTGGGCAACGGACTGAATACCGAATTGATCCCTTAAACCTACACCTGATTTTTTATTTCTTTTCTTTTGTACTTCTTCAGTACCTTTGAAAAGACCATCAATTGCTCCTGCAATTTCACCAATATCTTTGGCGGTATCGATATTCGATTTTATAAATTCTACACTTGCCTTTACAAGTGCAATTCCTGCTAGGATTTCAGCTACAGGCATTTCGATCTTCCTTCTATTGAAGTTAGATGTATGTCGCTGTTATTACCAGTACTAAATTGTGGTGAGATGGCTGACGGAGGAGGTGACTTAACTGTCGTTTCCATAGAACCATTTGTGGTGATTGTGCTGTTAGTAGTTGATTCCGTTTGAATCACATCAGCAAGTGTAGGACTGCTTATAACAATAAGTACTAAGAATAATAACTTTTTCATCCTGTTTCATCCTAATATAATATGTAATAGATTTAGCTTTTCCCTCTTTTACCTAAATCTTTCTTTTTACCTTTATAGGGACCAGATGAACGGGCTACTAGTCCTCTTGCTACTAATCGAGCTCTATTAGTAGAGCCAATTGGTTTTCCTGCTTTATATTTTTTAAGCAGTTTTGATATATTAATTTTTGGTTTTTTCCTTTTCATTCTATGTTGAACCTTAGATTATCGTGGTCTGGGTAGTTGACAATAACCTTGCCTTCTGGACATTCATAATGTATATAAGCAACTAATGTTGCTAAACCCTTTGCTACTTTGTGTTGGTGATCCTTGTCAATACTAATTTTATATGCAAATGTGTCTACCTTATCCGTTGCCGGCCCCATAAACTTTGTTATGCTTGGACTTGCTGGGTGTACTATAAGTTCACTATCTCTTACATCTAAAACAAAATCTTCAACAGTGCAATCGTCTCTATGTTTTTCTCTTGCAGCTGTTACCTTAAATTCACCATTAGCAGGACCATCTGTAATCTCAAAATATTCTGGAGCCCATGTAAGAATAGGATCTTCAAAACTAAACTTATCATATAGTGTATATCCACCACCAATTAGTGCGAAAGTAGCGGTAATAACACCAATGCCTTTAGTGATAGTTTCAATATCAGGTATAATCATCTATATGACCTAGTTTTCTTTGCAATCTTTTTTGGCTGTTTTACAAATTGTTTACCAGATTTTGTTCCTTTACGTTTTGCTGCATTAGTAGCACGTTTTTCACCTGGTGAAAGAGCACTCCATGCAGCTTTTGGTAAATAACGACCACGTTTTTTACGAGGCTTATTAGACTCCTTATCAGAAGAATAACCCCATTCTTGTTTTGTCCAGTTTACTAAAGAACGTTGTGTAGGTTTTAAAGCCATTATTTATATCCCCCGCCTGCTGCTTTATATGCTTTAGCTAGTATTTGAGCTTTGCGAGCGCTCCATTGTCCTGGCGCGCCTCCTTTTCCACCTGCTTTAATTCTTTGAAAAATACGTTTACGCATAGTAGGTTTAGTATATACTTTAGCTTCATTTACTCTAGACTTAGGTTTTTTTGGCATTTTCTTCTTTTCTCTTATTCATTCTTTCAAGAAATTTTTTTCTAACATTGTCTTCCCACTCTTTTTCAGCGGTCTTTTTTTCTTTAGACTTAAACATATCTTTTAACTTATCAATCATTTTATAAATGCCCCTATTCTACCATGTAAATCTGGATATTCAACATATTTCCAACCATCCGGGGGGTTTATATTTTCACCTTCCCAAACTGGTATAAATTCTGAATTATTCCATTGAAAGTCTAAATTACGTCTTAATTGACACTCAATTAATTTACCACCGATAAATTCACAATTTATATAATCATAAGGAATATCTTTTAATATCTCTGGAATTGGTAAGTAATTTCGTATATCTAATATTACTGACCAAGCATCCCAGTACATTAATTCTTCAGAATCTTTAAATCCTTCAACACAAAGTATTGGTTTACCTTTATAGTAATCTACAGATAGATGCCTACCTTCAAACCACTCACACCAAAAATAACCTATAGGTAGATCGTCAGTATCTTTTTCTATCCAGATTTTTTCGGCTCCGAACCCTAATCCCATAAGATTCATTATAGGTCTTACAATATACCAACCAGGTTTTGTAACATCAATTCCTACAGGACCACACGTATATCCTAGCTTTTTAGAAAGTATAAGTTTATCATAAATCCACATATGTTCGGGAGATAGATCAGCCCATACCTCATCTTCTGTATTCACTTCTTTTTCTTTTTGGCTAAAATAGCTTTCTGAAGTGCGGGAGGAAGTTTCTTTTGAGCAGCAGTTAATCCTCCGCCATTAGACTTTTTCTTTGCATCTGCTTTTTTAGACGCATTTTTGGTCATAAAAGCAGGTTTACCATCTTTCATCGGCATCTTTTTATGTTTAGCCATTATTTCCTCCAATCTTAAGATATAATTATCACGTAAATAAAATAGCGGAGACTCCGTCTCCGCGTTATGCCACTCCGTGGCAGCTTGTTGCAACATAGCGGAGAGCCATGTTCATTCTATGTTCAATCTAGCAAAAATTACATTTTATGTTGATTGCATCTAAGTTCAAACTAATAGTAACACAAATTTTACTACTTTGCAAACATAAAATTTTTACTTTCGTTTCTTACTCGGAGCACGAGACTTTCCTGCCGCGCTCAGTGCGATTGCGATAGCCTGCCTACGGCGAGCCTTGCTTGTAGATTCGCCAGTGCGCTTTGCTAGTGTGCTAATAGCTTTTGAGCGTGTTTTAGAAGGACGTTTCTTTATTAACTCTTTGATATTTGCTGAAACTGTTTTTTGAGATTTACCACGTTTTAAAGGCATTAGTCCTCCTTTATTTCTACAACCATTTCTTTTGTATCTTCTTCGTCAGACTCGCTCATTCCAGCAAGTTCACGAATTTTTGCGACATGTGTTGACTCAACATAGCCATGCTCTTCACGAAGACCCATCATACCAGCTAGTGTCATAATTTCATCAGCTAAATTTTCTGCCATCTGCACATCTGAAACGTTTGCTTGATCATTTTCAATAGCCATTTTTTCCATATAGAATAGTACGTCTTGTAGCTTTGCAGCACGTTCTGCAATATCCATCGCTTCTGCATCTATTTGTGTGTCAATAGATTTATAGAGTGCTTCAGCAGTCGGACAGATATCAAAATGTTTTGTGGTATAAGAGTCGACCTCAATACCACCTTCTTCATTGGCGACTTCAAACTTCATCTCATCATTTTTTACAGAGAACAAAGACTTTTCTGGTGCTTCTATCATAGCACTAAAACTATCATCTCTAGTTTCTTCTTCAATATCAGCTGAATACATAAGATAGTCTCTAGCAGAATTTAAGTAGGCTGAAGAAACAGCAAGTTTATTAGTCCACCAAGTTGGAAGCTCTGCTTCTCCATCTTGTGGAAGTGTTCTCATAATATCTCCTACATCTTCCATAATGGCTCTGCACATTCTACGAGAAGATGCTACATCTGTGTGTCCGTCTTTTTTCATTTTTTCCTCTTTCTAAATCCAATTGGCTTGGAGTATTTAATTGGCCAGCCACTATTACGGGCATCTACAATAAAACTTTCAAGTTCTTTTTCAGTTAAAATACCTGACGTAGCTTTACGACGTATTCTTTCATTTCTAGGAATACGTGGTGCTACAGGCTTAATAAAAGTAAATTTTCCAACTTTCTTTTTCATGCTTTATTATAACTTTTATCTTAGTAGTGCGCAAATGTTAATTTTTAAACTTTCAACACACATTCTACTAGTTTTTCATTTAGATCACTATTTGACTCTAAAGCAACTCCTACTAACATGCCATTACCTTCAGCTTTTGCAACTCCAGAAGTGCTAGTATACACCTTTGAGCCTTTTGTAACCTCTCCAATAACTCTAATAGGAAGTCGGCCTTTAAGTCCAATATATTGTCCTTCTGTATCAGCGTTCATTTTAAAAGCTGGATTTTCAGAAATAACTCCAATAGGACATCCAGCCTCACTACACGAACAAGTCTCAGTATCAAGAGAAGAAGATACCATCATCACAGTACCAATAGGGTACTCTTCGTCAGTAGTATATTTTTCTGCAAGGTCAGCATATTTAGCAGTAGTTGCTGTGCCAAAAAACTCACCGCTTGCATACATATTTCTAAACTGATTGCCAGAAGCGCCCACATCAATAGTACTAGTAGTCGGAAGTAGATTTACAGCAAAGTCTACACTATCTGTATCAATACTCATACGCTTTGTACCGCCTGCAGTAAATCCAATATCATCTGCTCCTTCACGGAAAATACCTGTATTAGTGTCTGATTCAAAAGTAATTGAAGGATTAGCAGCTGTGCCATCTCCAAACTGCGCCCCATCTAGTTGTAAGAAACCACTAGTTGCATTAAGTGCTACATGAGCTCCTGAACTACCAATATGCACACCGTTTGAAAGATACATATCTCTAAAACGATAAGTCCAATCACCTAAAGCTACTGTTGCGTCTGTAATAGGTTCAACTTTAGAATTCAAAGCAAGATGGTATGATTTTACTGATCCTGGATATGGAATACCAACATCAATAAACCCTGTTTGAGCAGCTCCATTAGAAATTTTCATGTATAGTCTATTATTAGCACTAGCTCCTAGTCCGGACTCTGAAACTCTTCTCAAAGATGATTGAGTAGTATCAGAAGAATTAACTACTGCAACTAGTTCTCCAATTTCATAATCTCTCATATCTGTACCAGAAAGAGTAGTTACAAAACTTGTTGCTATCCCGTACCTTGTAAAATTATTTCCTGGCCATAGGCCTGTTCCTCCTGATGGTGGTTTGGCATGGTTATTATCTTTTATATATAATCTACCATTTATAGAGTTTCTCCAAAAAACTCCATTAGGAATAGTTCCTGTATTACCTTCATCATTAAAATCAGACCCTAAAGGCTGTTCTTGACCATAAAAATTTCTACTAATTGCTCTTAAACTAGAGTTAAAATCATTTCTTGAAAGAGCAATTGTTCTAGAAAAAGCAGGTAATAAAAATTGTTCATTTGACATTTATTTTCTCCTTAATTAGATTCCTCTAGCTTCAAATTGTATATACTCACCAGTAACAGTACTTCCTGTTTCGTCGTATATACTTACATTACAGCTTGTTGTTGTTATATCTCTCATCATTATTGTATAAGATCCTGCAGGTGCATCTATCATTTGTCCATTAACAAATGGGATACCCAAAAATTCAGCGCTAGTATAATCTATATTCCAATCTTCGGTATCTACACGTATATCTCTGATAAATAACTTATCTTTTATATCTACACTATATCTAAGCGTATCTAAGTTAAAATTACCTGTTGCAGGATCTAAATTTTCTATTTTAAATCTGATTTGAAAATATCTAAATTCTTTATCAAAACCACCTACACTAACATATCCATCGTTTGTAGCAGTATTGGTGCTAAAAGTAGAGATATTAACGTTTCCATTTGCATAATAAGGATTAGAAGCAGCATAGCGTATCTGTACATTTTGATTGATAATACTTGGATCAATACCAATAAATGTTGATTCTAGATCATCTCTATACTGATCTAAATTAACTATTTCATAGGTAGCTCCAGATTCTGCCGTAGCTGTTGTTAGATTAGGCATAGAATTAGTTACAGAATAATCAGCTCCAAGTTCGTGTGCTAACTTACCAACAGCGTCTTTAATCGGATTACCGTTTGCATAATAAGCTTGTCCTAATGCTAGAGCATTTGCATTAGCTAACCCTGCTATTAAAGCAAAAGAGTTAGCATTTGAGACGTCTCCAGCAAACTGTCCAGGATTCCAAATAGCATATACATGACCACTAAAGTTAGCCGCAGTAATTGTAGAAGATAAATCTAATGCTTCTGTACCTGCTTTAGATGTTATAGTATTATTAATCAAACTATCATAGATTATTGTAGATTCTCCAGGATCTAATACTCCGTGAGGCGATTCTAACTGGAAATATTTACCAACTCCGTTTGCTGTAGGACTTCCTATTGTTCCACTTATATTTCTATCAACTAGTATTGTACTACTATTAGAAGGCTCAGTTGAACTAGTAGTTATGGTTTCAAACTCATTATACCATCTTTTTGTTCCAAACGGATTTCCATTAGTGTCTAAAAGAACTTTTCCTTTAATAATCGATCCTACATCTCTAATTTGAGTTACATATACTGCGTTAGCGCTTGCCTGTAGATCAGTTGCGTCAGCTACTGTTGCCCATCCAGAAGCAAAACCATTAGCTAAATCAACAGAGGTTGCTCCTGCAACCGATAAACCCCCTGTTAAGGTATTTTGACTAGGGTATTCTCCGTGTTGATTTTCTTCAGCTTCGTTATTGTTTGTAATAGATTGTCCACGATAATCAGTAGTAAAGGGTAAATTAGGATTATCTTCGCTAAAAGCTAAAAAAGTGTGCAAATCTGACGGTCTAACAGGAGTAAAAACTACTGCAGCAATACTACTTTTATTACCACTAGTATCAATTGCTTGAGCCATATAAGTTGAGGTACTAAAAGAAGGTACAGGAATACTAGCTGTGCTAGAAGGTGCAGATACCGAAACTAAAGTACCTCCGCCTCCAAACTCTTGTAAAAGAGTTTCTGGATCACTTACATTTATAGACTTACCTACACGTCTAATCTCTACTTTCTCTAAATCTAAGTCTCTTAAGCTTCCTGAAGCATCTCTCTGTAGTTGCCAAGAAAATACTAGCTGGTCTAATAATTGACCTACTTGAAACTGTAAAACAGGTAGAGGAGGACTTCTTTTACCAGACAGAGAGGCAAATACCTCTACAGGCTCTCCTCTAATATCTCCGTTTAAAGGAGTTACTTTTACTAAAATTCTATTTGGATTGTTTCTAGGACCTCTATCTAAATTATTAATAGTAAAGCTTACTTTTTCAACTCCGGCTTCTATAGAAGAAGTATTATTTGGTATTTTTACAACATTAAAATTAGTTAGATTAACAATTGTATTTTTATCATCTGCTAAAGCAGTTCTTGTAGAACCAGCCATTTTATATGCTATTTCATAATCAGTTACATCTCTAAAATTAATCTTATCAAACTTAACTGTTACCCTTAAACTAGCTCCCCTAATTACGTCAATATATAAAGAGTCTTCAACAGTTAAATTTTGAACTCTAGGGATAGGTATATTTTTAATAAATACAGACTGGGTGTTGTATGCGCTTCTTCTTCTAGCTGTATTTACATTTCTAGCTCTTACGAGAGTTAACCCTATTGGGTTATCTTTTATTATTTGTTGTCCTGTAGATCCGAAAAATAGGTCTTCAAAATCAGCAGTACTACTTAAAGCATATCCTCCAGTATTAGATAGATTAAAAGAGCCTGGATAGTCTGCTCCATCGTATCCAAAACTTAAAGTACCTCTTTTACTTCCCGCTAGTGCAACCACATTAGAGACTATTCCTAAAGGATCTTCTGCTATATTAATAGCAGTTCTTCCAGACAAACTTGCTCTTGGTGATTGGGCAAAAATAACTTTATAAATAGAGTTTGCAGTCAAAGCCGCATTATAACTTGGATCAGCTAGATCATAACTTACGTTTGCTATAGAATATGTATTACCTGAAATAATAGAAATATTATCGCCTTTTTCGATTAAAGGCTCACTATAATGTTGTACTTCTGTTCTAATTTTTTGAGCCGATACTGCTGCCCCTAAAGTTCTAAAAGCATCTAAGTTTACGGTTACATAACTAGTATTGGGTATATGAGTAAAAGAACTATCTTCAATGCCATCAATAAAAACTTTAATAAAATTAGAACTTAAAGGAGTTATCCCTAATGGTTGATTAAAAGCAGCTGAACTTATAGTCGAAATAGAATTTTCTTTAACTATTTTTCTACTATTTCCTCTTATATAAACAGAATTATTAGCTGTTAAATTTAAATCGACTAATTGTGATATCCCCACAAAAAATGGTGGATCAGGTAATTTATCTAATAAAGATCCTCCATCACTTGTATCATTGCGTATCTCAATAAAATTAGAAGCGGTGTTATAATTAACTATTTGAGAAGTATACTGTGAGACTCTCGGTCTAAATCCCGAAAAATTCTCAACAAAAGAATCAGATAGCTTTTCATTAACAGGAAAAGCTAAATAGTCTTCTCCTCTTAATCTATTAGGATACAGATTAGTATCGTTAACCTCTAGTACGTGTTTATAAAAATTTTCATCAAAGCAATTATCTAAGGAACTAATAGAAAACCTGATATTATCATTTACTATACTAAAAGAATCGCAAAGTAATCTAATATCACCGATAGTTGTTTTAAAACCGTTTTTACCAAATAATACAGCTGTTTCTGTATTCGAAAAAGGCTCAATATTTGCTACTGTAAAATTTAAAACAGTCATTAGTTTATTCTCTCAATCTCAGAAAAACCATCAGGTCTAGCTAGCTGATATTCAGTAGCTATTTGAATAGGATAATCGGTAAGGTCTGTGCCTTGTGATACTTGAAGGTCGTATCTAACAGATCCATCTTGATCTCTTCTAACTACTAAATCTAAGTCTAAATCTGGTGTAGGAGGAGGTTTGCCAGGACTAAATGTTTGTTTGTATGCAACAGGAGTATATGCTATAGTAGATTCTGAATCAATATAAACATTTGAAATATACTCAACTGCATCTATTTTTACAGTTTCTTCACCATCTCTTTTAACTTGTACTATTTTAAAAAGCTTATCATTAGTTCCTCTATAAAAATTAGTAGGATCAGTTTCTCCTAAGGTCCATATATCCCCTCTAACAGGTTTATTAGTATTATCAAAACCAGAAAAGTTTTCAAAAGTTTTTGAAGAAGGATTAAATTTCTTAATAACAGTAAAATCAACAAAATCTAGTCCACTGCTGACATTTTGATTTACAGATTCTGTTGATTGATAGCTTTGACCATTAGAATATGTACCTTTATGAATATTTTTAATATAGGTTGTTGTGCCTGACTGAAAATTAGTGTTTGATAATATGTATAGATCAGTCTTATCTGTTTCAAACTTGGTGACTCTTAAAGCAAGAGGCAAAGTATTAGCAGTTATTATATTATTTGTTATCGCAGGACTGGTAAAATGTTCAATATATACATTAGAAGTTGATAAAGAACTATTAGATCTTACTTTGCCTCCATAACCCCAAGAAAGTCCTTGAGTTTGTTGTTGAACAGCTATTACGTCTCCAGGTATTAAATCTAATGCAGTAATATCTGTACCAAAAGCAATCGATCTCCTTAGATATTTGTTTGCAGCAAGAATATATTGAGCATATCTAATAGCCTGACTTCTTCTAGTAACTCCGTGTAAGTCTATAGAAGTAATATTCTCAACCATGTTTCGCTCTCTTAAAGCTTTATCATCATCTAGTTGAAAACTTTCTCTTTTATAATGATTAGAGGGATTAACAAAAGTTACCTCTACTCCCGTTAATTGAGCACTTTCTGTTGTTCCAGAAATAGTAAAACTATCTTTTAATATATTCGTTTCATTAAAAACAACAGAAGGAATATCTCCAGGTTTGTCAATATTAAGAGATAATCCTCTAGGTGTGTAAACTAGTGTAGCTCTAATTGTTCCACAAATTTTTTCTAGTAGCTCAAATCCTTGACTTCTATCAGCAATAATACCGTCATAAATAAATCTTCTTTCTATTACCGGTGTACCTTCTGCAAGTCCTTGTAATGTTTGTCGAGGGTCTATAAAATAGGTTCTAGGTTTATATCTATAACTTCCATCTGCTCTGCCAGCTACACCTAAAAATTTTCCTGTTACTGGATCACAGGCGTCACAATACTGAGCAATTTCATAAAATTTATATTTATCAATGTTTTCTTCGTTTATACCTAACCCATAAGAATCATTAGTTAATATATCATAAATAATCCAAGCAGGGTTTTGAGTCCAAGAATATACAAATGTACCGTCCCAAATACCTCTATATATAACAGGATCAGTATATTTTACAGTGTTTCCTGTACTGGTTTGTCTATATCCTACATAACTAGAAGAGTAAATACCAGTGCTCGGAAGCTCAAGCTCTCTCCAATCAATTTCTCCATCTGATAAAGTAGGTTGATCATAATTAGAAGGTACTTTTACTAGTAACCCTTTAATAACAGAAGTAAATCTAGGAATTTGCCCTGTATAATCATTATGAGCTTCTAAAGAATATCCTACTAAAGCTGTTCTGGGATAAGCAACAGGATCATTTTCTATCTCAGTCCATCCAAGAACTGCTATATTTTCTTGAACTCGACTACTGTCTGTATCGTTACTAGTTTTCTCAATAGTAAATTTATAACCATTAGAATCATACTCTTTTATTACTACATCTACATCTAATTTATAAGCAACATTAGTTTTTCCAGAGACTCTATAAGGTACAGGTTCTGTAGCTAGAGTTGCTCCATCACTTTTAAAAACAGTAATTTTAAATGCTACACTATGATCAAGAACATCTCCATCATCATTCATTTTTTGTAGTGAGTTAAGTAAAAACTTAAAACGTAAAGTATCCCAAGCAAAAGCTGAAGTAGGTTGAAGATCTATTTTTGTAGCAGGTATACCACTTAAGTTTCCTTTTTTAAGTATAACTGCAGTGCCAAACTGTTGTACTTGAGAAGTTTCTTCACCAAATAAAGGCAAAGCAGATTGATTGACTGTACCATTTCTACTGACATAAATAAACCTTTCAGTATTCATAGTTCCATCATCATAGTTAATAAATGAGTCAGGAGAAGATTCGTTTATTTCTATATCAAAAATACCATGAGGATTAATTTTATAAACAGGTCCTTCACTAACTCCTGTAGTAAGAAGCATTAAATCTTGAGAAAAAAGATTATTATCAGCCTCAAAATTACCTCCTGAACCTCCTTTTCCTCCTTTGTGTCCACTTACCTCAAATACTTTCATTCTTATCTCCACAATCCAGGAAATAGATTACCAAAAGTTCTTTTCATTATATAATCAGCTGTTCTTTCAGGACCTTTATCCAAAGTTCTAATTTCTCCACTTAATAGATGTCCTGCTACTCTATGTCTACCATATACTATAGGTATAGGAGTACCTGATGCTAAACTATGCTGTAAAGGTCCAAAAGAATCATTTGCTCTTGCAGCTTTGTCTCCGTTACTATCTGGTTTTGGGGGTTTCATAATTTCTTGCATTACAGCACCGACCATCATACCTACTCCAGCTCCTATTAACATGGTACCAACAGTAGTAGATATACCACCTGCTGCAACCGCTGTACCAGATACTGCTACCCCGTCTACTATTGCTGCCCCTAAGCCTGGAGCATAAATTGCTACAGCTATAAGTGCTGCTCCAATAAGAAAAGTCTCAAGACTGCTTTTACTACCTGCAATTATAGGAAGTAAACATAGTTTAGCGCTTTTAATCTTTTTAGAAAAATAGTCTTGAAAGGTTAATATTTTATTATTAACTAAATCAACTATACTAAAATTATCATTAACTTGTTTATTTCTAATTTGATTAATAATAACTTTTAAATTAGGAAAAGTGGCTTCAAGAGCAGAAATTAGTTGGGAATAGGTAGAGACATCAAAAGTCACCTCTCTAACTTCGTTAGTATATTTTAATAAACTTTTATGAAAACGTAATTCTACTTTCATGATAACATTTCTTCCTGTAATTTTTTAAATCTTGTACTTTGAATATCTTTATCATACCAATAAACAAAAACATCATCCTCCCAGCCTACTAAATAAGTATATTCTTCGTCTGCAATCTTTTTTCCATCTAAGATTGAAGGAGTCGGAGCTTCATCAGGATGTGAATGAAAAAATCCCCAACAATTATCTTCATATTCTAATAAAGCTAGAGGATCTAATATAAAACTATTTATAGGGTCTTTACTCATATTCTTACAAGGAATATATTTAAAATCTCTTGTAATAATACCACATGCTTCGTTTGGATACTCTTTTAAAGAGTGTTTTTTAAACTCTTCTTTTAAAAATCGAAGTTTTTCCATCTATATACCCCCATTGTATATCTTTTGTACCATTTTCCATATGGAGAAATCCAAGAAGTATGATCTACCATAGTTTGTAACATTTTATTATTACCAATATACAAAGCACAATGATTTGCTATATTTGAACTTCCTATATTCATTAATATTATATCAAAAGGTTGTAAAATGTCAACCTCTATGAAATTATTTTTTTCATTTTGAAAGAAATTTTCCATAACTCTTTCATGAGTTTTATTATACCAAGTTTCTTCTACTATATCACAGTGATCCCATGTATGTGTATTAAAATCTTCACCTGTTTGATCATAAATTACTTTAGCACACAAATTACCACAGTCTATACCTGATTTTAAATCGTTTCCTAAATGTCTATAAGGTATTCCTAAATAATTAATAATCCATTCAGGCATGGTGCTTATAGCTTTTTCATATTTATTGCGGTAAATTTCTTCCTGTTGCAATGAATCCCCCAAAATGAATTTGATTATTTCTTAACTTACATGCTTCATAGTTTTTAGCACAAACATCTTGTGAAGCGTCTGCTACTGTAGCATTATTAACACTAAAAAACCCGTTAGCTGATTTAGTTTTTCCAGTAGGATATCCAGATATACTACCCGTACCATCGATTGGATACTGGCACTCTTCTCCTTTATAAACCCATTGACAACTATTCTTGTAAAAGCGTCTTTTAGGTAGTACAAACTTAAAATACTCTAACCAGTTACTAAGACTAAAAGCTCCTACCTGTCTATTTAATCCTGCTAAACTTTCTATTTTAAAAATATCTTCTACATAAGAATGGGGATCTCTATTTGGATTTACTATATAAATTTTATCTCCTATAATAGTATCAATAGAATCCTCTAGTTGTAAAAAGTTTCCTCTAACTTCTCTGACAATAGAGTGTTTTGTACTACTTCCGGCTACTATCACATTATCTCCAACTCTATATGGTAACGAAGAATAAACTTCTACTACGTTTGCTCTAGTCTCTCTAACCGTACTATATTCTGGCCAATAATCTAAACAAGCAGAAAAAGTAGTTTTTACTTCTACTATTGCTCCTAATAAATCTCGTGAATCTTGTTTTAGTTGTTGCCAAGTGCCGTTAACAGCTAATGTTTGCTCATATGTAAAGGCTGAATTAGATTTTCCTGCATAAACACTGTTTAATACGTCTTCATCATAGTCTGCATGAGTTGGGTCTGTTCTAGGATCAATATTAGACACTACCTGACCTCCAACAGTAGCAAATACTGAATTAGCGGTGTTGTTACCTGAAATAAATGGATTTTCTACTACAGATGCGATTAAATTGTCAAAGTTAGAAATTTCAAGAGTAGTCTGATTAACTCTACCGTCTGATGATACATCTACCCCACCGAACTGAATTGGATAAACTAAATATTCTACACCATCGTGATGGGCTCGATAGTCAATGTCAGATAAAAAATCTCCTTGAATAGAGGCAAAATGGTAAGGAAAGTCTACAGGCCACGCTAATCCTTCTCCGCCATTAGAAGGGTTTCCATATTGATTTGGCGGATAAAACTCTCCAGGATAATAAACAGAGATTAATCTAACTAAAGGAGATTGTTCTGTGGCATTTTTAAAAGAAGCAAACCCTGTCTCTGCAATAGAATCGACAGTTCTAGAATAAGAGCTTGAAGTTGAAGAATATGCGGGCTGAGTAAAAACAAGATCACCAAAAGATAAATTAGTATTACCATTTCCCAAAATTACAGATTGTATACTAACCGATTCTGATTCTGTAAAAGTGTGTAAAGTGTTAGCTACTTTTACTTTGATTTTACTATTAGATCTATCAACATCAACTATTCTTCCTTCTGTAGAAGAAGTACTACCTACAACTACATTACCAGAAAAATAGTTATCTAGGTTTCCTCCAGATAAGGTTAATGTATAATCATAAACTCGAGTAGACATTAATCAAATACCTCAACTAAGTTAAAACTAACTGTATAAAAATTATCGATAGGATTAGTTCCTGCTGATAGTACTTGCTCAATTTGTAAGTTTCCGTCAAATCTAACTGTGACAGTTCCAGGTTCATTAATATGTGTTAGTTCGAATAAAAATGCTTGAAAACCTCCAGATCTTGCTCTGTAAAACTCTTCAATAGCAGATTTTACAATTCCCGTAATATTTGTATAGCTAATAGAGTAGTTTCTTTTAGGACGTCGACTTACTAAACGCCTTTTTTCATACCCAGCTTGAGACTCAGCAATACTATAATTGTAGTTTTCTTCATAGGAAATACCTGATCTATCTGGTTTTCTATCTGCCATAGATTCTAATCTAGAAATTGAAGTTTCTTTATTAAAAGTAGTAATAGATAGGGTATCTATACCTCCAGAGGAATCTGCAGCAGTATTAGAGTAAGGAATAGTTCCTGCAGCATCAGATCCTATAGTTACTCCTTGAGTACCTAAAGTAGAAGAAGGAAAAGTAAACTCACTTGTATTTTGAGTAACACCTCCGATGCTAATTATTATATCGTCTTTTACATCTATCTTACTATTTCTAGGAAGTGCAAAATTTAGTTGACTTCCGTTTATAGCATAACTATTAGAACCAACACTAACATTAGATCCTGAATATGTAATAGATTTAACGTCTGGAAAACTTCTTAAAATTTCCATAGAAGGAGGTATTCTAATTACTCTTAGCTCTACATCTAATCCTGCACTAGGTGGTTCATCAAAGTTAATTGTATTTCTTAATGAAGCACTTAAAGCGTTTATATTACTTAAAGTATAAGCATTAGTAGATTGAACTACGCCATCGATAATAGCAATAACTTCACCAACTTTTTCTGCCGGCTCAGACAAGTTAAAACTAGTTTGAGAACCAGTAGCTGTGTAGTTAATTCTAGAAAGTGCAGGGATTAATATAGGATTAAAATTTGCATCATTAGGATATCTTGCTATTGCCATAATTAACCTCTCATTGCTCTTCTTACTTTACCATTATTCTGAATATCTTTAACAACTAAATCAATAATCATTTGACCTGTATCGTTTCTTACTTTAGTAGTCTCTACTTGTTGAGGTGTACCATTATTTTGAACATTTACAACAACATTATTACCAGAATTCATTTTACCTGTTGCATTAAGCTGATTTAAAGCAGAACCTCCAATCGCTTTTGCAGCAGGTTTTCTTATAACAAACTCCCCAGGCTCTAGTAAAGCAGGCACTCTATCTCTTCTAGCAACAGAACCTCCCCCAGCAAACTGCTGAATTGTATTATTTAAAGGAACTTTTCCACCAATATTGGCACCAAATGAAGCTATAGCTTTTTTAACCGCAATTTCAAGGAACATTTGTACAAAAGTAGCTATCATTGCTGTTTTAAAATCACCTGTTGCAGCTAAAACAGTCCCAAATGTTGCTATTGTAGCACTAGATATTTTATCTAAAAATCCAGTAGTTTGCTCTTGTGTACCTTGTAATAAATCGGCTGTCTTTTTCTTTTCAGCATCTACATCAAATCCTTTATCAGACCCAACATATGCTCCTTGTCTTAAAGCAATAGGATCAGTACTAACACTTGCACCTGCGTTTGCACTTGTTGTTAATCTAGCTGAAGCATCAGCAGATCTATTAGTGACTAGGCCTACTAAATAATCTTTGGATTTATCAATAAGATCTCCTGCCAACTCTTTGATAGGGTCTGTAATAAGCTTATCAATAAATACTTGTTGAATGTCTAAAAGAAGATTATTAAATAAGTCTTTAACACCATCTCTGAAACCTTTCATAGTAAGAGTTCCCTCGTTAATCGATTTAAAAAACTCATTTACAGAGTTACCTAGAGTACCTCCAATTTTAGATTTTAAACCTTCAGCTATATTAGTAATCAAATCAAATTCTTTTTTAAGTTGTTTTACCTTTTCTTCGTGATTTAGTAGTTCTAAAGCAGCTTCATTATTTAAGTTCTTAATAATATTATCATACAGTTCTTTTTCAATCTCTTTTTCTTTTGCTATGTTAATTAATTTTCCTGCTATTAACTTATTAGTATCTTCAATTTCTTGAATTGTTGCTTGATTTTTTTCAGTTCTTAACTGGTTTTGTAATGTTCTTTCTTTTTCTATTAAAGCAGTAACTTCGTCAAATAGTTTTATTCTACTATCAATTTCACTTTTTTGTATGCTTGTTTGTTTTTTAGAGTTTTCAGCCTGTAAGCGAGCTACTTCGCTTATTCCAGCTTTGGCATCTTTAATATAATTATCTATACTACTTCCACCAATATCAAGATCAATTTTACCTAGATCAGGTAATTCAACCTGCGTAGCTAGACCAATAGCTTTTAACAGTCCGTTAATTATATCAATCTCAAGTTCACCTAACTTTTTTCTACTGTCTATATAACTCTTTGCTAATTCTATTTCACCTTTCAAAAGTTCATAGTTTGCTTCTACTATTTTAAGATCTGCTAATCTATTCTCTTTATCTGCCTCAATCTTAGCTAAATTAATTTTTTCTTGCTCTGCTAACTGCTTCAGTTGTAGTTCAAGACCTGCTTTTTCGTTTACTCTTTTTTTATCTTCTAATTTTTGCAAAGGAAGAATAATATTATTATATTCATAACTATTTTGTTTTTCTAGTTGTGCTATTTTTTCATTATTTATCGTTTGCTCTTGTTCCAATAGTTTTTTTCTATTATCAAGTTCTCTAATTTTTATATTATAGTCAAATTCTGCTAACTCTTTTTTTCTAGTAATTTCGTTTAGTGCATTTTGATTTTCTACTTCTAATAGTTTCATTCTAGCGGCTAATCGTTTTTTTGATGACGAAGTAGCTGTTTCTTCAACTGCAATTCTGGCTGCAAGTAGCGCTTTTTGATCTGCAAACTCAGAATCAAGTTGTCTTCCTTCTAACTGAGTTCTACTAAGTTTACTGGTTAAAGAAGCTCTTTCTTGCTCAATCTGTAACAACTCTTTACTTGTTCTAAGTTCTTTTATTAAGGCAGCGTCTCTAGTTTTCTGTAGGTCTAACCTAATTTTTTCTAAGTCAACCTCTTTTTGTATAATATTAAGACCTTCTTTTGCTAGTTTATTAAGCATTATAAGTTCATTTACTTTAAGTAACTCACCTTGAGCTGTTAAAGCAGCAAGTTGCTGTCGTAAAAGTCTTTCTCTTTTTTCTTCTGTTACCTTTATTTTTTCTAACTTTGCAGGTAATGCAATAATAATCCCTGCTTGCGCTTTTAAACCAGCGAGACCTGCTTGGTAAATATTAACCATATCACCGTTTAGATTTTTGCCTTTTTGTTGTTCTGTGTTTAACTTTTTAAATTCATTAATAGTGTGTTGTAAATATTTAACACGATTTGCTTGTTGTTCAGCAGCATTTTTAGC
>Ga0075479_10000385_pt1 | contig 18720 bp, 16 predicted proteins | sample DEB08_DNA_8_FD_76341 | JGI IMG/M metagenome (GOLD analysis project Ga0075479, IMG submission 76341) | Aqueous microbial communities from the Delaware River and Bay under freshwater to marine salinity gradient to study organic matter... | ecosystem: Environmental > Aquatic > Marine > Coastal ... | reverse complement strand
CGCATCCCCGTCATTGTCCACAGTCGGGGCCGAAGACTTGGCACCAAGGTAAATATCGTCAAAAGCATCGAAGGAGGCCGCAGCAGCAGCCGCAGATGCCGCCGCATTGGTTTCACTTGTACTGGCGTTGCTTTCACTTGTTGCCGCATTGGTGGCACTTGTAGCCGCCTCTGACGCTTTTGTGGTAGCTGTGCTGGCTTGCGTTGTGGCTGTCGTAGCAGATGTAGAGGCTTCCGCAGCCTTTGTTGTGGCTGTCGATGCGCTTGACGATGCAGATGAAGCTGATGACGCAGCCGCTACCTGACTTGCCGCCGCGTTAGTCTCTGCTGTTTCTGCATTGGTTTCCGCAGTTTCGGCATTTGTTTCGGCGGTCTCAGCCGCTGTTTGCGCTGCCTGTGCCGCTAGCTTTGCTGTTTCCGCTGCTGCCGCGTCTGCTGCGACTCCGGCCTCGCTTGCCGCTGCTGCTGTCGCACTGGCTGCTGCGTTGGTTTCACTTGTAGACGCCGCCGCCTCGCTTGCTGCCGCAGCCGTTGCTGATGTTGCCGCCGCAGATGCGGAAGTCGCTGCCGCCGCAGCGTCCACAATGAGGTCGTATTTAGCGCTGTTAGCGTTAGTTGTCAGAGGCTGAGAACCAGAGCTTGTGTGTGCAGAATTAACAATAAAGATGTTATTCGTACTGGTGTCCTTCACCAAGTCACGCTCTGCGTAGGCAGTCGAAGCCGCCCAATTACCTTGGAATGTGCCAATCTCCTGCGTTACGCTAATCTCACCGCTACTGTCAAACGCCAAAACTTTATTCGCACGGTCAGTAGCACCAACAGTAAACTCTGTTGAAGTCATAGTGTTTGTGCGTGATAGCTTGATAGCGCGGTCTAGTTCTTCTTGCTGCTGTTGCGCAATAAATGTCAGATTGTCTAGCGCATCTTCGTGTGAAGCGGCTGGGAACGGGTCGTTAGGAGTATAGTCTGTTGTCTGTGTAAGCGGTGACGCACGGCGTATAACCACAGTAATGCCGGATGCAGGGGCTGTTACAAAGGTTACGTTACCGCCTGACGCATTACCCACACCAGACACAGTGTAGTTTGTCGTAATAGACTGCACCGTTTCAGTACCGGTTGCGTCAGTACGCAGGATAACTGTAAGGTCATCCTCGTCAAACACCTTGAAGCCGTAAGCAAACACGGTGGTGCTGCCGTTGCCGGAATAACTATTCTTTGTAGTTGTGCTGCTTACAGTCATTTCTTACTCCTTAGAGCCTTTATACATTATTTTCGTGCTTGTTTCTACTGTACCTTAGTCGTCTCAGGGCGCATCTCTACCAGCTTGTTTAGAGCGTTCTTTATGCCAATAGCGTTTTGGAACGGAACTAATGTGTTTAATGCACGTTGTTGGCCTTGTGAAAACTGCAAATCTGGGTTTAGCAAAGAACGTGACACTGCCTGTGCTGTACCTAAGCCTTTGGATATTAGCTGCACACTTGGTATGCCGCTTATAAGATTTGTGTCTAGCCCCGTTGAACGGTACGCAAATACGGGGTCATCAGTAAAGAACGCGCCTCCTGTGTCCACAAGGGACGGGAACAAGGATGCCCAAGAGCTACGCTGGAATGACGCTTTGCCTATTGCCTCCAATGAAAGCATTTTTTCTAAATACTCTTCCTTGTCTTCCCTAAACTGCGCGTTCGCTTGTACTTGAGCCATATATCCTAGACTTGCAAACGCAACGGAGCCTGCCATTGCTGAATAACCGCGAAAATCGTTAGCTTTAATATTATGCAAAAATTGTTTTGCCCACGACACCAGCATAAATGTCCTAAACTGAGTCACGATATTCCCCATTGTAGTGGTCATGTAAAGATTTAAATTTCCAACATCGTTTTGCTGAATGCCCCGCCTTGTCATTCTTGTTATAGCCGCAAAGAAAACATGACGGGCTTCAGCATCATCCCAGGCATTTGCGTTAATATCTTTTATTTTGTAGTTGCGGAATACTAAAGACCTCTGTGTTATGGCGTGTGCGCGTATCTGATTTTGTACACGCTCTGCCATTTCTTCGCTCATGCCTAAGCCAGCCAACCGTTTGCGAGACATTTTTCTTGCCGTAAATGCAAGGTCTGTCATGGTTTGAACGGCGCAACGTGCGGCTATACGCTCAAGCATTAAAGTGACAGGAGCCATTCCAGAAGCGTCAGCCGTAAGCCTTTTTGCTGGCGCGGCTAAAAATAACGCCTTGTCAATCCAGTCGCCCCTGCCTTCACTAAACACACCGATAGTATCTGCCCTGTTCATGGCTTGATTTATATTTCTATCTGCACTGATTCCAGTGGCAGCAATAACATCACGAATTACAGGGTCTTCTATCTTGCCGTCACGCGCTCTTTTTAGCATTGACCTAACTGCTGGCACAGCTTGTAACACACCCCTTAGACCCCCAATGCTTAGTGCGTTGCCCAGCTCACCTACTTGTGTAAACCCGACTTGGTTCATTAAGCGAATAAAATTGTAATCTTGCAACAGTCTTGATGACCTTGCATAAGTGCCAGTAGGGTCTGCCGCCAAAGGCATTCTCCTGTTAATTATAGCGTTGTAAATTGTTTGAGCTACAAGGTTTTCTTTTTCTGCGCGAGGTTTCCCAGCGTTGCCAAGCATTGACTCAGCTTCAGCAAGGTTCTGGTTAAGCATTTTGTTAAATGTAGTCTCGTCTTTGATGCCTACTTGCGCCAACGCAATTCTGCCAGACATGCCGCCAGCATAAGATGTAAATACCTGTTCAGCATCTCTCTCTTGCAAATCTTTTAGCCGGAACACTTCTTCTGTTTGTGTCTGCTTATTAAAAGCAGTGACAGTTTCATTCATGTCAAACCGCAGCCTACGCTTTAGCCTTGCTGGTGTGCCATCAGGTCGCCGTTGAAATAAATCTAACAAACGGTCAGCTTCTTCTGGCGTCATAAACTCTTCTTCAACTAAGATGCTCCGCATAGACTCTGTTTGGTCTGTCGTAAACAATCTAGCTGCACCAGAGTCCATACCTGCTTCGCTACGCCTAATCTTATCAAGCATATGTTTTGCAATCATGCTTGCCGCGTCTTCGTTTAGCTCATCTGTTGCCGTCATAAGAGAACGAGTTAACAAATTCTTTACAACATCATCGCCATAACGATGCGTAGCCTCACCAAACTTAAATGAATCCCAGAGATGGGTGAAGTACGTCAGGTCTTCTGGAATGTTATCCGCGCCACGAACGCCGGAGTCCTTCATGCTTCCCAAAAGGGTGCGTTGTAGTTCTGCTTGCTTTTGCGCGGCACGGCGAACGGCGGGGTGGAATGGCAAGTTGGGGTTTTCTATAGAGTCAGCCACTAACTCCATAAACTGTCTGCGCGGCACGTTCATAGTTCTTTTAAAATAACCAGTAACGCCCGTGAAGCCTTCTGACTTTGCCCACTCTTTGTACGCTGGGTTTACGGTATCGTAATAGTCATTAAGGGTGGCCTTAAATATGTTTGTCTTTATAAGGTCTGCGCTGGGTGCGATGACCTGCGTTGGGTCTTTGCGAAACCCTAAAGGGTCTTCTGGCAGCAGCCTGCCCAATAGGTTGCCTGTAGGTTGCTTCGAACCTAATAGGAACCCCGCCATGTCGAACCGCAGTTTTTCTATAGCTGGGTCTTGCCTTTCGCCGCTTAAATCTAACGCCTCGTCTAAATCGGCTCGTAACTCACCTACTTGTATCGGCCTGTCAAACGGGTTTTCAGCCGCGCCTACTGAACGGTCAATGGTTTCGGCAGAGCCTTCCCCAACAATTTCCCTGTTAACTGCCGTAACAATCTCATGTTGTTGCGCGATATCTGCATCTTTAGAAATCTTGGAAAGCGCTGCGTCAAACTCATCCCCCTTTGCGCCTTTACCAAAAGAAGACAATGCACCGCCAAGAACAAGGCCAGCACTAGCTGAGTACAAAACGTCATACGGGTCTTTAACTGCATTCTGGCTAACAATGTAGCCCTCAATCATAGCATTTGTTGCAGCCGCAGCCGTACCACCCCTAAATGCACGTTGTAGTCTTGATAGTTTGTTGCCCCATATCAAAGGTGCAGCGACACCCTCTGTGGCAATACTAAGGCCAATAGCGGCAGGGTCAGATAAAGCTACGCCAAACCTTACAGCAACGCCTCCCCATCCTAACGATGATAATTTCTTGTCGTTCTCAAGAGACTTAAATGCCTCCTCCCTAAGAGAATTAAGATGCGCTTGGCTAACTGCGTCTTCTACAAAGCCATGATAGTCCTCTGGCAAACCAGATGTAGCTCTTTGATATTCCTCTGGTGTAAGAGAAAAGTCTACGTCAGGCAGAAACTCCTCTCTCTCCCGCATAGCCCAAGACATAATCCAGTCTTCATCAACAGACGCTCTTATTGCTTCGCCGTATGTAGACCTAGCCTCGCCTGCTGCACGTTCTGCTGCCCGTTCTGCTGCGCGGCGCTCGAATGCGAATATAGGTTGTGATGGGCGCAAGAAAGTCTCTTCCTGCACGGGTGGTTCTGGCTCTGTAACAACTTTGGGTGGAAGCTCAGGCTGTGACGTTATCGCCGCTTCCGGCTCTGCTCGTTGTAGCATGTCTAACGGTGCCGCTTCCGGCTTTGCCATAACCTGTGGGACTTGGCGCTCTTCCAAAAGGTCTAGCTGGGCTTCCTCTTCGGCAGGCACAGGCGGCTGCTGCCTTTCCTCTAGAATATCAACAGTAGTGTCGTCAACACTCTCTACTGGCTTTTGAGGCTGCTCTAATATGCCTAAGTTTTCTTCTACCTGCGCGTCAATAACGTCTTGGTTTGCAACGCTTCTGGCCTCTATGATGCTAATAGGCTCTTCTTGCCCAGCCTCAACCAAACGCTTTACCCTCTTAGCCCGTGCATCTGGCGATGGTGGTATCGCAGAAACAGTGCGTTGTTGCTTTGTTGGTGCAGACGCACTAGCAATTATTGTTTCTTTGTTTTCCGGCGTAACATCAGTGTCGCCAAACACTTCAGCCCTTGCCGCTTCAAGCGTTGTGTCTTTTGGAAGTTGCACAGATGACAAGGCAAGTGCTTCCTCTAACATAGCAGGCGCTGTATATAATTTTGTTAGGGCAGATGTCGGGCCGTTCTCGAACGCAATAGCCGCCTTTACAACTTCTGTTAAATCAGCGTTAGATACGTTTGACTTGCCTACCGCTTGACGTACAAAAGCAACGTATTTGTCTGTTGGATTGTTATCAGAAGGGGGTGCGTACTCTGCAAATATTGCGTCTAAGTTACCTTTGTGCCGTTTAATCTTTGTGCGAAAGTCCATGTACATTGCACGGACACCCAACTCAGGGCTACTAAACACAACGTATTTGCTACCATCCTTGCCAATATAAAACTCACCCGTTTCCCCAGCGTAGTTTTGGCCTGGACGAATATTGCCAGGATTATTGTAACTCTGGCTCATCTAGTGCCTCCAAAGCCTACTTGTCCACTTAGCTGCTCATCTACCTCTTCCAGCTCTTCCATTGCTTCAAGGGGGGCTTTTAGTTCCTCAGAGGTTATTCTAAAGCTGCGATGAGGCTTCAGAAGACGTAACTTCATCAACTCAGCCTGATAATTTGTTAAGCCCTCAAAACGGCCCGTGCGCAACCGAAACTCTGTTTCTACCCTATTAACAAAATTAATCTCTTCGACCTTTGCAGCCGTTATTAGCCTTTGGTCTGCCTTTTCGGTAACAACAAAATCATTAAGCTCTGACTTAGTGAACTCAGGAATTGTGCCGTCTTCTAGCTGCACAAGATAGCCGCCGCCCGACACTAGCCGCCAACGGTCAGTTGTGCCTGGTACAGCAGCTATTGAAAGCTCATCGCTATCATAGTTTTCAGAGATTTCTGGGTAACGGACGTAAACACTTCTAACAGCCATTGTTGCCATCTCTTCAATGTTAACTGGCAAGTCTCTTGTTTTGGCTATCATAACATTTCTAACCCGAACGTGAGCGTCACCGTAATCCTTCGCCGCCAACTCAACCGCTTCTTTCGGGTCTACCCCTAAGGCAATGTATTCTTTAGTTAATCTGGTAACATTAGCCACAATAGCTGAAGTATCTTGAACCGTAAATTCTTCTTCCCTACCAAGGCCAGGAATGTATTCGTACCAAGAGTATTCTGCCGACTGCGAATCTGCTACAGACTCTACTTGTTCCTGCACTAATTTGTACGAGGCTTCTACTTGTATCTCGTCACGCTGTTGCTGCATTACTCGCACTGCGCCAGCCGAACCAAAGTGAGGCTCAAGGGTGAGGAATGACTCATATATCTTCTTCTGTTCGCCGCCAACGTGATTTGATACCACCCCTACACCAGCAAGTTTCATTCGCCTGTAAAGCTCTGCTCCTGCAAAAACATCGGCTGCTTCGGCAGATTCGGGGTCAAAATCTGGATTTGTCATGCGTTGGGCGCTGGCATTTAGTATGTTAGAAAACCGTTGATACGTTGCATTGTTTTGCGATAGCAGGCTGATTTGCTTAGGTACATTGTTTGCATGTATCGCCATAACACTATCAACAACAGCCTTTACCTCAGGGTCCTTTAGAGTATCTACTACAAACTCGAAATCGCCGTTAGAAAACACGTTTGCCATAGTAGTAAGATTAGCGTCTTCAACAGCGCCTTTGCGTAGATTCTTACGAGCCGTTGCTATACTTGACAATACCTTAGCCGCAGACGCACCATCTGCCCCTGGGCGCATTGAAAGCGGTGTTCTTCCTCCAAGTTGAGCATTAAGTATTGCTTCAGCAGCGTCAAGTCTACCTAATAAGTCAGGCATCATGTTGCCTGTAACAGAACCTTCGGTAACAGCGTTTGTAACTGCCTCTTGAAGAAGCCCAGCGTGGGTCAAAGCCACGTTGTCTAAGTCGTCAGCATCCTTACCCGTCATCGCCATGTTTTCTGGTGTGTACATAGCGTTAACATTTGCTACAGCCGCAGTAACGCCACCTTCAGAATCGTAGCTATCTTGTAAGGTAAATATTTGATTGTTGGTTACGACATCTTCTAGGTTCTTCTGGTTCCTAGACAGGGTTTCTAAAAGAAGCCCCTTGTCACTCTCTTTGAACACAGAAAAATCTATCGCAGCGCTCTCTCCGTCAGCGTTAGTAAACTCATAAACACCATCTTTAAGAATGGCATCTCTTATTTCATCTGTTTCTGTCAGAGGTATTTCGGCCCTGTTTATTGTTGTTGAAGCAAACTCAAGGTTATTATCTCTTATCCTTGTCTTTGCTTGGTTGCTGTCAGTCTGCAACGCCTCACGAACAGGCTGTGTAATACGGGGGTCGCTGTTTATAGAATTTAGTATTTCCTCTCTAACCGCATCATCAGTTACAGCAGCTAACTGTCGGGCGTAATCTTGAGACACTAACTGGGCTGTAACCCCGTTTTGGGTGTACTTTATTTTTAGCCCTGACTCAGAGGCATTTGTAAATTGCTCACTGATAATATTTTCAAGACGAACACGCTCTGGGTGCATCTCTGGATACAGGGCCGCTTGCTGTATAGATGTTTCAATCGTGGCTTCTGATGCTGTCTTTCTGGCAAACTGCCCTCTGTCGAATGCCCTGTTGGAGCCAGTGCTGCGCTGCGCTCTGATGCTGTTGTTAATTGCATTCGTCACAAGGTCTAATCGGCGCTTTGTGTAGCCTTTGGACTGCAAGCCTTGCAAAAGAGTTTCTCTGTGCGTATCAAAGTTTGCGTTAAAGCCTGTGGTATCTGTGTCTTGGTTTTGCTCAAGAAACGCAGAGGTTGCTATAACAGCAGCGTCTGCTTCCTCTGACACAATACGGTTGTCTTCTGCTTGCTTTTCAGCCATTGCAAAGTCAAAATCAATCTTTGATTTCTGCGCTTCAAAACGCTGTTTGTTTTCTGCGTATGCTAGACCTGCCTTTCCTACCTGCTGCCCAAGCCCAATCAAAGCCTGTGAGGGGGCAGTAAACGCAGCAACAGAAGCCCGTGGCCCTGTTTGCCCTACGGGTGATTTAACAAGCGAACCAGCGCCTTCTGCGTACAATGGAATCTTAGGCATATCTACTTCGCAATCTCTCTATTGTAATATTTTTGTTGTAATGCAAACGTGTCTTGCTGCTGTTGATACTGTTGGTACGAGGATGCGCCAGATAGAATACTGCCGTATGCAGCCGTCCTAGATGCGGCTGCTCGCGCTCTTCCTTCCGCCCTAGACATTGCTGCCTCTGCCTCTTTTGCTGTAGACTCGATGTCGGCGGCATATTGTATTTTTAAGGCATCAACTTCGGTGTTAAACTTCGCATCACGCAATGCTTCTAGTGGACTGCCCGACATCTGTATGCCAGACGCAGCAGTTGCCACGCGCTGTGTAGCTTGTAGGCGGTCAGAGTTACGCCGCAGGCCAGCCTCTTCTTCAGCCTTGCGTTGCAACAAAAGCACACGCTCATTCTCAGCCATCTTTGCATTAAAGTCGCCAACCTGACGGGCAGTCTTAGCTGCCTGCATGTTGCCCTTAAAACCAAGAACGGCACTTCCTACTATTGCTGCGGTTACTGGTTCCATTACGATACTCTCGCCATTCTATAATAATCTGTGCCATCAGGCCCGTACTTGCGCATTAAGCCTTCGTTCTCAAAACCCAGCCAACGGGCAAACCGTACAGAGCGCGGGTCAGTAGCATTGATACTTGCCTGCATACGCTGGATGTTTGCTTCGTCCATAATAACATCAAAGAACTCATCCGCATATCTAGCAACAGTTTTCGGCATTGAGTAAGCATGTTTAGACATAACTAGCCAACCCTCTCCTACTCCTTGCCACATAACATGCACCCCGCCCATCATCACAATCTTGCCATCTTTCCTAGCAGTAAAGCCCACTATGTTTTGATAGCCCTCAAAGCCTGCCTTTTCTGCTGGTGACATCTCGTACTCTAACTCAATCTCCTCAATATCACCTTTTTGGAAATAACCAACATCAAGCATCGAATGTATTAGACCTCCGCACAATTGCTAACACTGTCATTGGCAGAGGCTGGTTCTGCCGGATAACAACCCGCGCATCATTGTCATACCCAGATGGGAAGAAGATTTCTTTGTCACCGCTAAACAATGGAATGGCAGTGTCCATGTCCATACTGCTGTCGCGGAATGGCAAACGGTCTAGGTTGTTTACATCAGGGCCAATCTCTGCACCCACAGACTTAAAGAACCGTGCTGTTACACCGTGGATACGCTTAATCTTACCCTGTGCAATTCCATCATCTGCACCAGCTTCCATGCGCAATGTTTCTACAATAGACGAGTAGCTATAGCCAACATGAACCTTCGAGGAACTCCTATCTAGCGTAATGCTGCCGCCACTAACAGTCTTATCAGCATGAGCCGCGCCATCAGCAAGGATAGCGACAGTTTCGCCCTCAAGGTGGTTTAACCCTGTAATAGTGGTTGTTGCGCTACCGCTATATGTAAGGCCGCTATCAACGTAGAAAGCATCCCCGACATCATCGCCAAAATCTATTGTCGTTAAAGTTTCGATGTGACGCACAGTGTCCCCGTTTATAGTGCGCTTTACCGAAAGATAGACTTGGTCTTCTGCCCCGCTTGGTATAGCTGTAATACTTTCCACAATTCCAGAGCCGCCAAGGTCGTGGTCGTGCCAGCCGACTGCGCCGTTTGCACGGTCATAAGTAAGGCCAATAAGACCGCCATCACTGTGTACAAACCACAGGATAAGCTCAGGCTCTTGCTGCCAAATCATATCAGTCAACCCGCCGCGTGGGAGGTGGTCAGCCAGGATGGACAAATCAACACCTAGCAATCCGTCAGTATCTAAGTCAAAAGTAATCTCTTTAACCTTCTCAAGCCCCTTCTGGATTAGAATGGTACTGTTGCCTGCTCGTAACGGGCGAATGTCAGATGAGCCAAATGTAGTTTCGCGCAACACATTAATGTTGGTAGGCGTTACGGGGGTGGTTCCTGTGCCGCCAGATAAGGTAAACTCTGAGCTAGTTGTCAGCACTTGAAGAAAACGTGCAGGCAAAAGATGCTTGATAACATTGACTTGGTCAGACGCAATCGTAATGTTTACGGCCTTGTCGTCCTCTGTGCCAGGTGTGTGATTCTCAAAGTCTGCCGTTACTGAGCCAAAAATGCTTTGTGGCTGACCTGTAGTGCCAGCAAAATATAGCCTCTCTTCATAGAACGCAACAGCACGGGGGAAACCTTGGTCGCCATCAAATGCGCCCAGCGACCATTTCTTTGTGGCGTTTGAAGACCCAACTACGTTGTGCGGCAAAACAAATATCCCGCCATCGTCCTCTTGTACTACAGCCGTAACTACGGTTGCGCTGGTAAACACAGTTATCTTGGCGTAGCCAGTATCATCGTGTCGGTATTCCCAATCAATAGCACCGTATGTTTCTGTGCCACTGGTATGAACAGGAGGCGTGTTGCCGGATGTCTGAGTAGAGCCTGTCACCTGCTTATAAACATGCCCATCATAACGTACAAATTCGTTATTAGCGTAGCTTGTACTAGCAGCCCATTCATCATAGGTAACCTCAAGCACTTCGCGGAACCTGATAAGCCGCCCAACATCTGCGCTAGTAAACAAACTAGCAGACGCAGTAATGGTTATAGTGCCTGTGTCAGAAGAGGCGTACAGCGTAGTGTCTGTTAAGTTCTCATCAAGATACGGGCCATCAACAAAAGCAATGTCCGATAGCGTAAAGCTAGTTGCTGTGGTGCGTGTAAGTTTTGCAGGCTCATGGTCTTTGTGGGCTAGATACAACACATCAGCAGACTGAGCGTGATTAATCTCAAAGATATCTGTGATGCTGTATGTAGTCGTAACCTCCACAATCTTTCCAACAGTGCCACCAGACGAGTAAGTTGTGTAAGCGCTGCTGTCTACGCCGGATAATTGAAACGTATTAGTTGTTGCGCCAGCTACAGTAAACTCTAGGTTGTTCACCTGAGTCATACCTACAACACCGCTAATAAACACCCTGTCTCCGTTTGAGAAGCCATGAGAGTTAGACGTTACAACGGCTGGGTTAGCCTTAGTGATTCCTGTGATGTTCTTAACGGCCTCTGTTAGTATGCCTCCATCTTTGAAGAACCGTATATAATTAACACCAAACTCAAGCACATATGCTTGCTCATCACTAAACTCAAAGTTAATAAGCCTTACTTTGCCGCCGTCCTTTGACCTGCCAGCAAACTTAGTGCCTGGCCTGCGTGTCGTGCCACCCTGCGGAAACACCAGCATGTTCTGCAAGGTTTGCGCAGCCTCGTTGTACTTTTGCAAGTCAATGCGGCCTTCCAGACGCGGAGACAATTCGCCAGCGCGGAAGTTGGTAACAATACTAGATACACGCGCCATCTTAGAACCTTATGTTTACAAAGTCGTCTGCAATAATCTTGTCTGGCTGGCCTTCCATCGCATCCATAGAACGTGCTTCGCGGATGCGGGTTTCGTATAAACTAAACATCTGCTGCGCAATACTGTTACTGCCTGTAATTGCATAAGCAGTCTCAGAGGCCAATCTGTGCGCTATTGTGCTAGATAACAGCGCATCGTACTGCTCTGTATCTGTTACCCGTGAAACATATATAATCTTGCATGTCTCTTCATTGCTAAGGATTTTGCGGCCTTCAATCTTGTACATAACTTGGCTGTCATACGGTGTAAGCTCATTGTCTACGTTTACGTTCCAGAAAGACAGCACCCGCAAACAGTATGGGTCATTTGGGAGTGTGTACTGAAAGTTAAACCCAAAAGCAGGCTTTGCGCTGTCTTGCGCTAAATCAGCACGGGCAATCGCTGCATTCCAAGGATGCGCCCGAAGAACAGCGTCACGCACAGTTTCAAAGCGGCGGTTACACAATCTTGCTTCTTTGGAGTTTTCAGTTAGCGAGGTAATAGTTGCAGCACCAAGCAAGTCCATAGCCTCGTTACAAATATCAACTACTGATGGCATCTCGTACCAACCTCTCTACATTTATCAATACACCTTGGCTTGCACCATTATCACCGCCTCTGATTATGCGGCCTTCTTTGTATGCCTGCCTAGCTAGTGTCTTTAGCTTAACTGTTGGCAATAATACCACAGTTTCCTCGCCAAGTATAAACGCCCAGTATTGCGCCTCTGTAGTGGCTATTCCAGACGGTTTCTTTCTACAAAAAAACTCCACAAACACATTTCCAGTTTGCGAAGCCATAAAATCACGTTTCACCTCTATAGGTACATTCTCTAAAAGCTCACCTAGCCACTGTTCTTGTAGCTGACCAACTTTTAAGTCCCAACGAAAATCGTTGTTCTGCTCCATGCGCCCCCTTGGAAAGAAGGGGCGGTTTCCCGCCCCCTCAGTGTTAGTTTACAACGTATTCGATAACAAACGCCATGTCTCCAGGAGTGCCGCCAGTTGCATTAAATGTAGCCGCAACATAGTAGTACCCACCAGGGTCAGAGCTATCACCAGCCATTGTGTAGACTTTCTGGCCTGTGGTGTTCAAATCAGCCGCCTCATAACGAAGCTCTGCAAGCCCTGCGCCATCGGCAACAGAAGTAGCAAAGAAGTCTTCGTCCTTAACAATGCCAGCATCTGTGTAGAGGCCAACATTGTATGTGCAGCTTCCACCAAGGGCATCTGTGCCTACGCGCAGAGATGTAATGGTGGCGTTGCTTGGGATGGGTGCAAGCATAACAATGTCATCGTCAGTGCTATCACCAGCAGCAAGTGCAACGTTCCCTTGGGCAACACGGATTACACCGTGCAACTCTTGGGCATCGTTCATAACCTGAGGGGAAGCCTCAAGGTTTGCTACCAAGTCTGAGTTTTTAGTAGTCATTACCTAGCTCCTTCTTAGTCAGGTGTTTCGTCACAGAAGATTTGCACAACTTTAGACTCTTCCATCCGCACAGCGCCAACGCTCATGCAGTAGTAGACCTGTGTTGCGTAACCTTTGTCAGCACGTTCATCAATGCGAGCATTGATATCTTTGCCGATGCCGAGAGTAATTCCATCCTCTGCCCATGCAAAGCATGTGCGGATGTCGTTGCTATCAACAGACAGACGGTTTGTCATAATGAAGCGGAAGCCCATGAAGGTGTCCACATCGCCAGATACCAACGCCTTAACGGTGTTGAAGTCTGATGAAGTTACCTGAGTTGTACCAAGCAAGTCTTCGATTTGCTTTGGCCCAACAGCAATGTAGCGTGGGATTGATGGGTCAACATCATTCAAGTCCATCTTACGCTTGGCTTCTGTCAGCTTTGCGATTGTTAGACCATCGTTTGACGAGGCAGAACCTACTGAGTTTGCCGTTGCATCAAGAGTTGCTGAACCTGAGCCAGTCTCACCAGTAGAGGCTGTACCGATTGCAGCAGCAATAACAACGTCATCCATCGCACGGCCCATAGCAGCCGCAGCAGCCATAGCGTATGAGGAAGTAGGGTCAATCAACATGCGAACCTTGTCTTGGTCGTCAATAAGGTCAGCATACTCGTAGTCAGCCAAAGACAGACGCCGTCTTCCATGAGGGGTGTCAATCTGTGGTGTGTCGGCATTTCTTGATGTGCGAAGCTGCGCTGTCGCTACACCAATCTGGTCGATGAAGGCATTCTTTCCAACAACATTCTCAATGCGCACCGCATCACGCAGACGGGAACCCATCTGCTGTGAGAGCATCTGCACGTTTGCAGAATACTGTTGAACAAATGCCGTGGTGATTTGTGATGACATAACATGTCTCCTATTTCACACGGTTACATTTATACTAATTGCGGTGTGCTACCCTTACGGACACCCCTAGATTTTTTAGCCCTTGTGGGGCTGTCGTCTTTCCGACTGGCAACAGGACGATGTGACTCGCTACCCTGCATGACCCACTCGTAGTATTTATCTGCGAGGTGGTCGGGATTTAAAACATCGCGTTGTGTGCCATACTCTAACGCGACCCTTAAACACTCTAGCCTTATCTCTACATCATCCATGAATGTAGTTCATTAGCTCTTGTACTCGTCCTACAGCCTTTTGACGGGCTGCATAGTTTCGCCTATCTGTGTACTCAGGAGATTTCATAATGGCATCTGCCTCTGCCTGAGCCGTTTCCCTCGTCATAAACGAAGTCTGAGATGAGTCCGAAACTGTATCTTCACTTGTCACACTTTGCCTAAATTCTGCAATTTTTGCAAATGCTTTTATAAACTCTGGGTTGTTGCCCAGCTTAGTGCCATCGGCAAGGTCTAAGTCAAACATCTCAGGATTGCCAAATTCTTGCGCGGTTGCTGCCGCTTTCTGCACAATCCCGTCATAATTTGAACCCCATTCCTGCCGTAATGCAGCCTCTGACTGTTCACGCTGTTGCTCAACCTGTTGCATATTTGCAACACCTGTGTTCTCCACAACACTCTTATAGTAGTCAAGAACGCCGCTTGCTTGCTCAGGTGTAAGGCGAAGTTTATGCGCTATGTCTTTGTAACTATTAGCAACTTCCTCTGTTACTATATTGCCATCAGCAGCAATGTCATAGTTATCTGGTGAATCCGGCCTGCCAAGTCTACTGTAAACTCTATCCAAGTCCTCTTCTGTAGGGTTAGCAGGCAGTGGTATTTTATCTGCACCTATAAGACGCTGGGCATTTACATATGACCGCGCCAAGTTCTCAACATCTTTGATAGGTGAAATGCTAGGATGCCCCCGCAATTCTTCTGGTATCATATTCAAGAAATCGTTACCAGACCCGCCTGACGCAACTTCTGCTGGGGTTTCCAGCATCGGTGCTTCAACCTGGGCTACCTGTTCGATAGCTTCTTCTGACATAATTACTCCTCTTTCATCATACTATGAACGTGCAAAAGGACAGCCCTCTTGCCTTCCTCAAAAGCTGTGGCATTGGCATCGCCAGCCACATAGCTTGACACCCGCCAGTTACTACGGGCCTCAAGGTCTTCAAGAACCTTTTTGCCGCTTTCGGTGGCAAAGGTTTCTTTGTACATAAATTTAAGTTTCTCTACCTCTGGGGTCATTGCCCAACCATCCTAACTGCTTGCGCCGCTTGCGCTGCTGTATATACATCCTCTTGCTCACTCTGACGCTGCATTGCTTGTTGCTCTGCTGCTGCTCGTTCCTGACGCATCTGCGCAACCTCACGGCTAGAACGCAATGTAGTCTTAGGAACGCCAAGGGAATCAGTAACATGTTTAACCAAACCATCAGGGTCAAGGTGGTCAGTCACTGGCAACGCCTGTGCTAGAGGCAGTAGGATTTCAAGAGCCTGCATAGTGCTGTTAAGACTGCTAGACTTTTGCGCACGGGCCAGAGGCGATACATACTCAATATCAATATCTGTTCCTTGCAAAAGCTCAGGAGGGATAGCAAGCATCTCCTCACGCAACATTAAGGCAAACACACGGTCTACCAAAGGACGCAGCATCTCATTCATCAACCTGCCAAGAACAGGGCCAATAACACGCATACGCTCTTCCTGCCTTTGGACAACCTCTGTTGCCGTCATGTTAGGCGCACCGCCAACAAGAAGCTGGTCAACATAGAACGCTGAACGGATAGCTTGCCTGCGCTGGTCTTCCATGCTTAGGCCGATAGGAATGTTAGCGCCTGTGTTTAGCGGGGTAATCGTGTCCCTAGAACCAGACCTAAAGAAATTAAGGCCACCAGGCTGTGTGCGGATAGGCATAATAAACCCGTCATCGGGAACAAGTAACGGCGGGTCAATCTGTTTCTGAGCTGCTTGGATGATTGTCTTAGACATCAGGTTCAGCATCTTAACATCAGGCAGGGCTACCATTGCCGGAGAGCGGCCCATGATTTCGCCTGTCGCCTTCAAAAAGCGCGGCACAATATAAGGAAACTCTTGGAAGCCACTCTCTGAAATCATCATGCTGCTGTTCATACAAATATAGTACGAAGCAAACGGCATGTTCTTGTTATCTACTTTTGTCGTGTCACGGTCAGCCCGTGGCATAACAACGTGCATGATTTCTACTTCTTCATCCGGCTTCTTCTCATGTGTCTTGCGAATAAACTCGCCTACATTCTCAATGCCAAAACGCTGGACAGCTTGTCTTGCTGGCTGTTTATACTTGCGGAAGACGGTATCAACTAACCCAAACTGGTTTTCCTGTAGGTAGAACTCTGAAATGTGGCGTGTGCTAAACCGCAACTGGCCCTCATCCATCTCAACAAACATGCAACCTGTACCAAATACAACTAGGTCTACATACATCTCATGGATTTCAGTCTCGAAGTTTGACTGATTAAAAGCCCTAATCATTCGTGTTGATGAGTCTTGCAGCCATTCGCGCACATCATCGTCACGGCCTACATCGGTGTCTTTCATATCAAGATGGAACCAAGGAGTAGCCCCACTCGTCAGCATACCGTGCAGACTTGCAGACAAAAGGTCTACGGCCTGTAGTGCAGTGCCATCATAGATAAGCTCCATGCGCTTTTCGCCGCGTGACCGTTTCTTAACGATGTCGGCTTTGCGGGGTAGCATATAATCCGCAAGCTCTTGATAATGCGTATCCCAGTTATCTCTGCGGGAAACAATACTGTTGCCGCGACTAATTAGGCTCTTGGCTAAATCTTCCATAAGTTACCCCAGTAGTGTAGGTGTGCCGCTAGTTGGCATTGTTGTGTCAGAGGCCAATCCAGCAACTATAGTAGAGCCTCTGCCCTTGCGCTTTAAGCGCTCTTTCTTCAGAGCCTCTTCGGATAGAGCCTCAGCCCTTGCGTAATCAACCTTTGCCGGAGGCTCAGGTGGAGGAGGCGGTGCTGGCATAGACGGTGGGCTAAAAAGTGAACTCATTGTTATCTCCTATACTGTAGGGCGTTTGCCAGTAGAAGATGAGAGTATGCCTTTTTCTTCTACTAAGCCTCCGCCGCCAAACCTTCTAGTGCGTCTACGCCGTGATTCTTCTGCGGTAAATCCTGTCTGCACATCATCAAGTACAACCTCAGGCGTTACTTCCGGCGTTACCACAGGGGTAACATCTGGACGCGGCTCATCGCGCCCAGTAGATAAAATTGTAGGGCTAGGTTTAAAGTCGGTGCGACCTGTGTACGTTCCACCTTTATCAGTGGTTCCCATGATGCGTCCAGACTTGTCTGTAACGGCTTTTTCCCCTGCAATTAATTTGTCCAGAAGAGTAGACGCCATCTTCTGCCCAGCGACATTAAGCACGTTAAGTGCTGTTGAACCAACGCCAGGGACAGTAACGCGGCCTTCTGGAAGCTGACCTATGTTTACGCGCCGTGATAAATCTCCAAGACCTTCTGTCGTTATATCAGTCCTGCCAGCCAATGCCCCTTCTGCCTTAGCTAGTCTGCTGCCAGCTTTGGCTGCTCCTGGTGAAGCCGCGCCTAGTGCAGCTCTAACCGCACCTGGGCTTATACCGCCAGGGGTCATAGAAGTGGTTGTTTTTACTGTTGCGCCTGTAGGCGTGTACTTTATACCAACCTCCGCACGTTTTGCAGACGCAGCTTTAGTTACGTCTCTTTGAATCGGTTTAGGCTTAGGAGGCGCTGTCGGCCTAGTGGGTTGCCGTGTCCTTGCCCGTGATTTACCTGCCGTTGGGCGTGAGTTTCCTCTGCCGCCTCCGCCGCCACCAGAACCCATGTCATTTCTCCTTTAACTTATGAAAGCCCAGCTTGCCGGACTCAGTTCTTAGCCAATAGCAATCACTATATCCCATTTCTATAAAAATGTCTTTCAAAGACCTAAACCCCTCGACTATGCCTTTGCGACCAGCAAAACAGATAAAATCAATAATCCAAGGACTATCGCCATCACCACGCCATGCGCTAGGCGGGAAGATGCCTGTTCGGACATATTCATCAATTTGCTTTTGCTCTGGAAACGCCCAAGTAGCAAACAAATACGGAACCTCATCGGCATCTAACCCAAAGATATAATTCCCCATAGCAAGCGGCGGTTCTAAATACATACGCTTATCAGCAAGCGTGTAGTCCGAATGATAAGGGCTGTACTCCATCATCATGCTTGCAGTCTCATAATGGTGTTCGTTATTTATCATCATAGCGTAAAAGGGTTGTACTCCATTTGCGCAACTTGTTGCGGAGGTTTGACAAATCGCTGCCTATTCTCAAGGCCAATAGCGAGATACCTAAACGCATCTGCTGCATGGCTTGTGAAATCATGGCGAGGATGGTCTCTAAACATTTTTCTACGTTCATCCCATTCCTGCCTATACTGCCGGAGCATCTCAACGCCCGTGGTGCATCTATCCCTGTCAAAGTAACATTTAGGTAATAACATACGCGCCGCGTTAATGCCATCCGCGACCTTCATCTTGGGAATCACCTTAAAGCGAAGCCCCAGACTGGCGGCAGTCTCTAGTCGTGACTTACCACTGCCAAGCTCACGCACCTCAATGTCATGCGGGGCCAAGTGGTCGCCGTAATTGTAGTCCTTCCTATTTATAACATCAGCGTAATGGTCTAAGCCCACGCCCCCATTCTCGTAGTAATCAATAACATTGACCGCCCCGCCCCTAAATATTTGCGCAAACCAAATGGCTGTTGAGTCATTAACACCCAAATCCCAAGCCGTATGGACTGGGTAAGCAGGGTCGTATGGCACCCGCGTTATGCGGTTGTCCTCGTCAGCCTCTGCCATTAACTTGCCATAATATGCCCCAATAATTGCCGC
>Ga0075479_10000377_pt1 | contig 18947 bp, 14 predicted proteins | sample DEB08_DNA_8_FD_76341 | JGI IMG/M metagenome (GOLD analysis project Ga0075479, IMG submission 76341) | Aqueous microbial communities from the Delaware River and Bay under freshwater to marine salinity gradient to study organic matter... | ecosystem: Environmental > Aquatic > Marine > Coastal ... | reverse complement strand
CTCCGGGGACGGAAGGCGGGGTCTGGAACGGTTCTAACAACGTACCCATGCGTGGAGAAAAAGGCAGTTTATTTGAGGGGGGAATCCGGGTCCCAATGTTTGCTTATTGGAAAGGCAAGGTAGTACCAGGAACGGTGATAAAGGAGATGGTCTCCACTCTTGATTTAATTGCAACAACAGTCAAAGTCGGCAGTGGAGTTATACCAGATGAATTTGATGGCGTGGATTTGCTGCCGCGTTTAACAGGTAAAGTAGATAAAATTAATCGCTCAAAACCGATGTTCTGGGATTTTTGGCAGACTCAGGTAGTACGCATCGGCGACTGGAAATTGTGGCGCTCGAAAAAGCAGGAGTTACTGTTCAATATAACTCAGGATCCATATGAATTGACGGATCTTACAAAATCCAATCCTGAAATAGCTGCAAGATTACGTAAGGAATTGGATCAATGGTCTGCTTCACTGCCTCCACAAGAAAAGGCAGAAAGGGATGCGAGCGAGGTTTTCTCCTGGCCACTATCAGGGGCTCCGACGGGAATTCTACCCGATCCGCGTTACCTCATACCTTACAAAGACCCAAAACCGGCGCCTTATCCGGCAGTTATTCAAAAATAACATATTTGGTTGAAATGCCTCCCTCCAACTCAAAATGCCTATAGATTTCTCCTTCTAAAAATATAATTTTAAATAAAAATTTAGACACATCTCATTCTGGACAGGAGAATTTTTATTTATGAAAAAATTAGATTTTAAAACAAGTTTTAAGAAAACGAAATTTAAACCTCTTTTTGTAGCCCTTTTGATTGTTGTCACTATTTACTCGATTGTAAAAGTGGGAGAAATAACTGTTTTTGAAGGTCAAGGCCTCACGACAAAGTTAGAAAGTAATGAACTTACTACAGAGTTAAAAGGTAAACAAGATGATCTGCTTATAGCAGAAACGCCTTCTACAAAGAAGAAACCTCGTGTTAAAAGAATTTCTCTCAAAAGAAAGGTTTCACAACCTCTTGGGGAGATAAGTGATCAAGCACGGAATTTTCTTATCGAGTATGGAGTTATTAATAATGAATATTCTACAGAAGATATACTAAGCCTTGAAGAGGTGAAAATTGATAAAAAATCATTCAACGGCGATGGTCTAAAATTTTTGGCAGAGCTACCAAACCTAAAGAAACTTTCAATAATGAATTGTAATGTCCGAGATATTTCCGAACTTCAAAATCTCAACCTGGAACATCTGGTACTTTGGAACACAAAAGCAAAAGATTTAAGCGTTCTTATAAATTTTGAAAACCTCAAAAAATTACAGCTTAGTAACAATGGCATTGATGATATAAGTTTTTGTTTTTATCTTCCCAATCTGACAGAACTTTACATGTATGATGAAGTAACAAATTTAGAACCCTTACAATATCTGGGAAACTTAAAGAGTCTTGAGTTAGTCCATGCAAAAGTGGAGGATTTAAGCTGTATAGCACCACTTGAAAACCTTGAAAGTTTGAATCTTTCGATGACCGGAGTAAGTGATTTAAGCCCCTTAGGGGACATGGCCAATCTTAAAAGCATAAATATTTTTGGAAGTAGTTTAAAGCAATTAAATGGGTTGGAGAGAATGTATAATCTTAAAAGTATAAATCTTTTTGGTACTGATGTGACCGACTTGAGCCCATTGGAATCACTGAAAACACTCGAAGCAATTGAACTTTTTGGTTGTGATATTAGCGACTTAAGTGCTTTACAAGATATGCCCAACCTAAAAACTCTTAACCTTCGAAGTACTAAAATCAAAAGTTTAGATACTCTAGCGGAGCTAAAATCTTTGGAAAACCTGAATATTGCTAGTACGAAAGTCAACAATTTAGATTCTCTAGCGGAGCTAAAATCTCTGGAAAACCTGGATATCAGTAATACTGAGATAAACAACATCAATGCATTAACAAACCTCAAAAACTTGAAGTCCCTTAAGACCGGAGAAAACCTAGTGGAAGATTACAGCCCATTGGATAGCCTTGATGTTGTCATAATAGATAACAGTATGAAAAAGGTAAAAAATTAATAAGTCTTTTTGATTATGGGTCTAGATATGAGTTCAGACGCCGTCTTAGAATTATGATTTTTAAAGATTATTTAATCTTTTGTTATCGACAATTCCTCCTCAATAGAGCTGCAAATGTCTGGTTTATCGATGGCCATGCAAAAGGGCACAAAAAAGGCTCATTAAAAAAGTTGGGCATCAATAGTGGTTGGACAGAAGGAAATGCTCAAGTTTCGTATTAATGGCCCAAGGAGAAACACATTTCGTTTGGCGCTTTTGCTTCTTATTTCTTCTTCCAAATCTGCACATCGTCAATGGATATACCTTTAGCAACATGAAGGCGTAATTTCCGTTTAATCGGATGACTGAAACCAGGAGCTTTAAAAGAAGCTACGGCTTTGCCATTTACTTCAACACTGATTTCATCACCTTTAACAGTTGCATATACCTGATGCCATTTATCCAGTTCCAGTTTATTTCGAAAAAATTTACTCTTGGTTTTTAACATTTTTTTCTGTTCGTCGGATAAAGTCTTGTTCTGGTATGCGGGTCTTATTTTCAAGTCCATTTGTCCCGTCTTAAGGTCTGTCAGCATAACTCTATTGGGATTGATACTTATATGGAATAAATGGCCGGCATGTACAGATTTCTCTTTGGGGTCTGCCAGGTTTAAGTGAATATTATCTTTGGCACCGGCAAATTTTAATTTTATCCCGAATGTTCCGTCCTGGAGTTCAATCTCTCTATTTAAAGTAGCCGCATGATCAGCTTCTTTATGCCTGAAAACATAAATATAGCCATTCTTTAAATCAGTCTGTTTATTACCTTTAGCGCGTTGTTCGCTGTTAGTCGTCCAGCCATTTCCAGGCTCATCTTTAGTTTCCTGAGATTCGTTTCTTTCAAACTTATCTTCAAAGATGAGTTCACCGTATTTATCATTTGCGAAAGCAAATGAACTGAGAAGAATGATCAAAAAAATAATTTTCATAAATAACTCTATGTTTTTACTCTATTCTACGTTGTGTTTGTTCAGACTCTGTCACTAAAACCTTAATTTTAACTGCATAATAACGGTTTTCTTGTTTTTAAGAGTGAAAAAAATTAATGTAAAAAACATCTTTTTGTCATCTCGCTGGATCTGACGACAATTTTGGATTAAAACGTTTTTAGCATATTTGTAATTGTGGAGTTAATTCCAATGAGTTCATCTTTTAATCGTCGATACTTTTTACGTGGTTCTGGTGCTTTAATAGCCCTTCCTTTATTAGAATCCGCTGGATTCAAACCATTTGCTTCTGCCGCAGAGAAAAAGATAGCAACACCTCCTAAAAGACTTGCCTTTCTTAGCATGGGCTTTGGGGTAACCCAGGAAACTTGGTATCCGAGCAAAAAGGACACTGGACTTAATTACAAACTCCCTAAAGGTCTAGCCCCTTTAGCACGTCACAAAAAGAATTTCACTTTTCTTCAGGGCTGTAAACATAAGCATTCTCGTCAGGCTCATTGGGGCAGCACTTATTGGCTGACAGGTGCGAATCAATATGGAACGCCCGGACAATCCTTTTCCAACACCATCTCTGCAGACCAGGTAGCTGCTGCTCAATTTGGCAAGCACACGCGTTATTCTTCAATACAATTATCTACAGATGACACCAAAGGTTCAGGGCATGGTCCAGGCCTTTCTCTGGCCTGGGACCAGAATGGCAAGCCTGTTTCCGGCTGGAACTCACCTTTGCAGGCTTATCATAATTTATTTTCAGCTGACAAACTTCCTATTGAGCAACGCAAGGCTCTTTTAGCAGAAAAACGCAGTATTCTTGATTCAGTTAATATCGAAGCAAATGACATTAAGCGTTCTTTGAACAAGTCGGATCAAGAAAAAATAGACGAGTATTTTCAAGGCATTCGGGATATTGAAACCCGCCTAAGTAAAACTGAATCCTGGATGAATGTTCCCAAGGCAAAAGCACCTTTGGGCGCCCCTTCTAATAAACTTGACGGAGTAGCTGAAATTGAAACCATGTATAAAATACTGGTGGCAGCCCTGCAAACAGACAGCACAAGGGTTATTACATATCGACAGCCTCTGGGACGCTTCCTGGCTGGTTTAGGTTATTCGAGTAATGGCCACGGAATGAGCCATTACGCTCCTGGTTCCAGCAACGAAGCAATTTCAAAAGCAAGAGATCTTGCTCAGTCTAAGTTATTGGCCGGCCTGATCGATCAGTTGAAAGCGACTAAGGAAGTTGATGGTTCCACTCTCTTTGACAACATTGCCTTGGCTTTTGGTTCAAATATTCGTTCAATTCATTACCTCGACAATTGCCCGACAATTCTTATTGGTGGAGCGGCTAATTTTAAGCTGGGTCACAATATGGTTTTGAAAGATGATACACCACTCAATAATGTTTGGTTAACCATGCTTCAAGGAGTCGGAGTCAATGTTAAAAGCCATGGCGACAGTACTGGAATTGTTGAGGAGCTGCAGGCATGAAAAAATATTTATGTTCATTGATATCCTTAGCTTTTATATCTTCAGGGATAGCTGCAGAGCCTATAGCAGCTCTGCCTGAAAAGCATAAAGCATTTATTGATAAATACTGCATGGACTGCCACGATACAGATACTGAAAAAGGCGAAGTGAATTTAGAAACTTTACCATTCAATATAGAGACCATTGAACACGCTGAACGTTGGCAGCATGTTCTTGCAGCGATAAATGCCGGAGATATGCCACCCGAGAAAAAGAAACAACCGACAAGTGATGAAAAAGCAAGTTTTCTGGATGACCTCTCTAATGTCATGGTGACAGCACGCCGTATGTTATCTGACAGTGGTGGTAAAATCACTATGCGTCGACTTAATCAGCGTGAGTATCAGAACAGTATAGAAAGTTTAGTCGGTGTTCAACTCAATGAAGAAATTTTGCCAAGTGATGATGGTTCAACTGACTTCGATACAGTTGGAGCTTCCTTATTTATTTCGGGAGATAAATTTGAGCAGTACTTGAGCTTAGGCCGAAAAGCTGTTGATGAGTTTTACGAGCAAAGAGCAGCTCAAAAAGTCAAGCCTTTTGTTTATCGCATAGAGGCTGAAAAAGTTTCGAATCCCAAAATGAACGCGAGAATGAAGAAATATGAAACGATGTTCACCAATTTTGAGAAACTTAAAAAAGCCGTTGATGAATTTATCGCACTTCCTCAAAATAAGAAATTCAGGGAGAGCTTAACCAAGAAAGATAAATCGCTGAGAAGACTTTATGAAAAGGTTTCTAGACTCAAAGGTGCTCCTAAGCCAAAGAAATACGGCTTTAAGAATAGTTTGTTTAATGCTGCAAAATTTTATGAATTAGCCAAGAATGACTATGAATATCATAAGCATTATAGCAGTCTTCCTCATAGAGGCAACGGGGCCTACATGCAACTTAATTATGGCATGACTCGTTTTGAGCTTATTCCTAAAAAGATGCCAGTGGGGACTTACAAGGTGCGTGTTTCTGCAGGAGTAGTTAAAGGCAGTCCAGCTAATCGTCATTTTTTGGAATTTGGTCACCCAGGTGGCCCCATTGATGACAGAGGTGATTTTGAAGGCTTTCCAATTACTGCCCTTCACGTAAAAGGTACAGTGACACAACCTCAAGTCATCGAGGCTGAGTTTGAAGTAAAGTCTGATACTTTAAAGGAATTCGCTATCCGCGAAAGGCGCCCGACTTCCTGGCATGCACTAAGAAAAATTTATCAAAGCGAGAGAAAGAAAAATGGCTATGGTCACGAACCAGCCACCTGGGTTGACTGGATTGAAATAAAGGGGCCTATCGCTAAACCACAGACTGGTAAATTGACAAAGATCTTTAATAAACACCGCGATAATAAAGATCTGTCTGATATGCAGAAAGCACGGGTCATTCTTACTGAATTTTCTCAGGAAGCCTTTAGAACTAAAAAGGCAAAACCAGAGTTCATTGAATCAATTATGGCGATCTTTAAAAATAGACTGACTATTGAAAAAGATTTTGATGTAGCAATCAGAACTCCGTTAAGCATTATTTTAGCTTCACCGCGTTTTATATACATGAGTGAAGCAGGATCTGAGAAATCACGTCAATTGACAGATCTTGAAGCAGCCGTAAGACTTTCTTACTTCTTATGGAGTTCTCCACCGGATGCTGAACTTTTAAAGATCGTTCAAGATAAGAAATTAAGTGATAAAGAAGTCTTAAGTCAGCAGGTAGAGCGCATGTTGAAAGATCCAAAAGCTCATAGATTTGTTGCCGGTTTATCACATCAATGGCTGGATATGAAACGCCTGGACTTCTTTCAGTTTAGTGTCACAAAGTTTCGTGAATTTGATGAGAATCTACGAGAAGCTTCTCGTGAAGAAGTCTACCAGACTATTCTTCACTTACTTCGTTCAAAAGATGCCGGGCAATTACAGAACCTCATAAAAAGTGAGTTTGTCGTCATCAATGCAATGTTGGCGGCTCACTATGGTCTGAAAGGAGTTGAAGGTGACCATTACCGTAAAGTCACGTTATCCGGAGAATCTCCGCGTGGAGGCTTACTTGGTATGGCAGCGATAAATGCCATGGGTAGTGACGGCAACGAAAGCAGTCCAGTTGAACGTGGTGCCTGGGTTCTTCGTCATTTACTGCATGACCCTCCCCCACCGGCACCGGCCAATGTCCCGCAATTATCTCGTTTTGCAAAGGAGAAGATTTCCAAGAAGCAAAAACTCATAGCTCATCAGGAAAAGCCACAATGTACCAGTTGTCACCGCAAGATTGACCCTATTGGTTTCGGTTTGGAAAATTTTGATGCAATTGGTAGATGGAGAACTAAGGATAAGCATGCCATTTCAAAGACTAATAAGACTGGAATTGTTGATGCTTCAGGTGCTTTCCACAAAGGCCCTTCTTTTAAGAATTTCTTTGAGTTAAGAGATAGGATCTACGACAGAAAAGACGATTTTGCGCGTGGATTTACCGAAGCCTTAATTGAGTATGGTCTTGGACGTCCTTTTGCCTTTACCGACGAAGCTCTGGCAGAGGAGATCCTTAATGCGGCTAAAGCCAAAGACTATAGCATGAGTGAATTTATCCAGACTTTAGTTCAGACTAAACAGTTCTGGACGAAGTAGCCTGGGAGCCCCGCATTCCAATGCGGGTTTTAGAATTCTTAAATTACTCATCAATGAGTTAAATTAAAAAAGGAAAATTATGAGAGTTTTTGCTGCACTTCTTTTTTGTCTAAGTTCACTGAATCTATTCGCAGCTAATGGCAGTAAAGGCGCTAAAAGTCCCATGGTCATAGCTATAATTGAGGAAGCTCATAGCGACCATATAGTGGTAATGACTCGAGATAAGTTTAAGCGCAAGCTTATGCTGACAGAAAAGAGTAAAATTAACTATGTAGGCTTTGATGATACTAAGAAAGAAATCAAAGCCCAAAATTGTATTAGAGCGCAAGTCAAAGACGAAGTTATTCTATCTGTTTATGTGACTCCAGCCATTGGTAAAGAGCTTGTATATCCTACTCCAGAAATGGTCAAAATGACGACCGAAGAGCTTTTTAAATTAAGTGACCTGAATCAAAATGGCCGAGTCTGCTATGTAGAAATTTCCAAGAAAATTAAGCACTCCCTCAAGCACGGGCCGGTTTCATTTTCTAAAACAGATGTTGATAAATCGGGAGCTCTCAATCCCAAAGAGTTTGCCGCCTTTTTGACAAAGGTTAAGTGGTGGAATATGTCGAGGAAGACAGCAGAAGAGTGGTTCAATGCTTCGGACAAAGATCAAAATAAAGTCCTCTCCAAAGAGGAATTAGCCGGCCTTTTAGGCAGTGAAGCTCATATCGATATCTTCTTCAAAAGAGCCGATCATAACAAATCTACAGATCTCGACCTTGCAGAAGTTTCCAAGTTCATAGATTCACTTATTTTTGGTAAAAAGAAAAAATAACAGTTCATATTAAAATAATTAATTTAAGAAAAATCAACTTTTTGTCATCCGCGAGAAACTTGCGACAATTGTCTTAATAAGTGTGTTTAATTAAGAGAATAAGATGAAAAGTAAATTTACCCTGATAGAACTTCTTGTAGTAGTTGCCATTTTTAGCATTCTCATGTCCATACTCCTGCCATCTCTTAGTAATGCTCGAGAATCGGTACTGGCTAAAGTTTGTATGAATAACCTTAAGCAATTAAGCATTGTCGCTGTACTATATGCAGAAGACAGTGATGAACAGTTCTGGTTTAAGGACAATGGCCTTTCAGGTCCTCCTTATGCGTCCTGGGTAAATTCTTCAGTAACTTTATCACCTTACCTGCAAGGTCATGATAAATGGTCTTCAAATGATGTTGTATGGTGTCCTAGTGACCAATACGCCAGAACACGAAGCCATAAATGGCATCCATCCTTTGGATATAATACTCAGTATCTGGAAGGGAAACAGTTATCAAGCGTAAACTCACCTCAAGAAACACTATTTCTTGCTGATAGCGGCCATGTGGAAGAAGATGAATATAATGCCTGGCTTATAAAGCCAAACCACATAAAACAGGCCATCTATGGGCGGCGCCATAATAAAGGGGCTAATACCCTTTGGGTCGACAGCCACGTAACTTTTAATAGACTTGTCAAAGTTAGTGAAATGAATGGCAGTAGTATCCTTTGGGACAGGGATTGAGTGTTCAGTGTTCAGTGTTCAGTGTTCAGTGTTCAGTGTTCAGTGTTCAGTGTTCAGTGTTCAGTGTTCAGTGTTCAGTAATCAGTTTGAAGAGTTGTCTTAGCAAAAATTGCGGCAATCACAAGAAAACAGTATTTTAATATAAAGACTTTTTAGGAACAATAATTTATGAGTTCATCAATAAATCGCCGCCACTTTCTTAGAGGTACAGGAGCATTGATTGCCCTGCCGGCTTTAGAATCAATTGGCTTTAAAGCTTTTGCCAGTACAAAAAAAACAATGAAGCCTCCCAAGCGCCTGGCCTTTTTGAGTATGGGATTCGGCGTCACTGAAAAAACCTTTTACCCGGATATAAAAGAAAAAGGGATGCAATATAAACTTCCTCAGGGATTAGCTCCACTTAAGGCACATCAGAAGGATTTCACCTTTATTCAGGGTTGTGAACACAAGTTCACCCGCCAGGCTCATTGGGGTAGCACTTACTGGTTAACTGGAGCCAACCAGTACGGTACTCCCGGACAATCCTTTTCAAATACCATTTCTGCTGACCAGGTCGCAGCAGCCCAATTTGGTAAACATACTCGTTTTTCTTCTATACAATTAGCCAGTACAGACAATGATGGTTCCGGTCACGGTCCAGGTGCTTCTTTAGCCTGGGATCACCGAGGTAAACCAATTGCCGGGTGGAACTCACCGTTGGAAGCTTATCACAATTTATTTTCGGCGGACAACATTCCTCTGGCCGAACGTAAAGCCATGCTGTCAGAGAAACGCAGTATCATGGATTATGTCTTGATCGAGGCCAAAGATATGCAAAAAGACTTAACAAAGTCAGACAAAGAAAAGCTGGGGGAATACTTTCAGGGGATAAGAGATATAGAAACACGTCTGAGTAAAACTGAGAGTTGGATGGAAGTTCCCAAAGCAAAAGCAGCTTTTGAAGCTCCTCAGGGAAATATCAGCGGCCCCTTAGAAATTGAAACAATGTACAAAATACTGGTATCTGCTCTGCAAACAGACAGCACTCGCGTAATTACCTATCGGCAACCACTGAAGAGATTTATTGGCGGCAACCCTCATGCTATGAGCCATTACACTCCGGGACAGGCTACAGAGGAGAAGTCAAAAGAAAGAGATCTTTTACAAAGCAAACTATTTGCAGGTTTAATTGCTCACCTCAAGTCAGTTAAAGAAGTGGATGGCTCAACATTGTTCGACAATGTAACTGTTACTTTAGGGACTAATATCCGTTCAATACACTATCTAAAAAATTGTCCGACAATTGTCACCGGTCGCGGAGCAGGTTTTAAGATGGGGCATAATCTGGTTTTACCGGATGAAACTCCCTTAAATAACGTCTGGTTAACCATGCTCAAAGGCTCAGGCGTTCAGGTAGACAGTCATGGTGACAGTACGGGAGCTATTGAGGAACTGAAAGCATGAGGATAATTTTAAGTTATTTAATAACTCTGGCTTTTATAACCGTTGCTTCCGCAGCTGAGCCTAAAGCAGTTCTAGCGGCTAAACACAAAGTATTTCTCGATAAATACTGTATGGACTGCCACGATGCGGATACAGAAAAAGGCAAAGTCAACCTTGAGGACCTGCCTTTTGAAATCGAGACTATCGAACATGCGGAGCGTTGGCAACATGTGCTTGCCTCATTAAATGCCGGAGAAATGCCACCGGAAAAGAAGAAGCAGCCAACAAGTGATGAAAAAGCCAGTTTTCTTGCGGACCTTTCAAATACCATGGTTGCCGCCAGAAAAGTTCTTTCTGACAGTGGTGGTAAGATCATAATAGGTCGACTCAATAAGCGTGAGTATAAGAATACCATCAAAGACTTGTTAGGCGTCAGTTTAAGTGAAGATACTCTTCTTAGTGATGACAGCACTGGTGACTTCGATACAGTTGGTGCCGCTATGTTTTTTTCCGGAGATAAATTCGAACAATATCACAAACTCGGCAATCAGGCACTTGAGGACTTTTTCGAACGTCAGAAAACCCTGAAAGTTAAGCCTTTTATCTATCGCATTGAAGCGGAAAAAGCATTGGGCAGCAAACTAAAACAAGCAGTGAATAAATTTGAAGAAGAGAATAAACGTTTTCAGGAGTTTCATAAAGAAGTAGAAAAAGCCTTACAATTACCAGAGAATAAAGCTTTTGTTGCGAAACTGTCCGATAGACAAAGAAACCGCATGGAAGACCTCTACAAGCAAATTGGAAAATTAAAGGGTTTGCCGAATCCCCAAAAGTTTGGTTTTCGAAATCTAAAGGCTGCGGGAAAAACTGCCCAGACCATAAAGGACAACTACCCTTATTATAAACACTACGCCAATCTGCCCTTCAATGACACTGGTTCCTACTTTCAGCTGAATTTTGGTTCTACTCTGATCCATATAAAACCAAAACAGGGTTTGTCTGTAGGCAAATATAAGATTAGAATCCGTGCTGGAGCCGTCGATGGCACTACCGGGTATCGCCATTTTATTGACCTTGGTCATACTCCGGAAAAGGATATAGGCAGAGGTCAGCTTTTAGGTTACCCTCTCAAAACTTTACATGTCAAAGGAAGCCCTGCTGAACCACAGCTTATTGAGACAATGGTCGAGATTCATTCTCATTCACCTAGAAATCTGGCGATAAGAGAACGTCAATCAAACTGGGGAGAGTTAAGAAAGTTTTATTTTTATCCTTTGCGAAATAGAAATGGCTACGGTCACCCGGCTGCCACCTGGGTTGACTGGGTTGAAATAGAGGGGCCGATAGTTCAAAAAGATAATAGCAAATTAGCTGCTATCTTTGCCAATCACAGTGATAAAAGCAATGATCTTGAGCGTGCAAAAAATATTATCAATGATTTTGCTCTGGCAGCCTTCAGACACAAAACCCCCAAACCTCAATTTCTCGATGGGCTGCTGGATTTATTTCAAAACAGGCTTAAAAAAGACAAAGATTTTAACATTGCTATTAAAGCGCCTCTAAGTGTTATTTTAGCTTCTCCACGCTTTTTATTTAAAAGGGAGCCTGGCTTAGAAGGAAGCCCCCGCGAATTGAATGAACTGGAACTGGCAATCCGCCTTGCCTATTTCCTATGGAGTTCTCCACCCGATGAAAATTTAATCCAATTGGCTACAGACAATCAGCTAAAGCAGAATCTTACTCAACAAGTTGAAAGGATGCTGCAGGATCCGAAAGCCCGCCATTTTGTTGATGGTCTAACCCATCAATGGCTTGATATGAAGCGCCTCGACTTTTTCCAATTTGGTGTGAAGGAGTACAGAGCTTTTGACCAGAGTGCAAGAAATGCATCACGTGAAGAAGTTTACCAAACGGTCCTTCATCTTCTGCGTTCAGAAAAGGAAGGCCAGTTAAGCAAACTGCTTAAAAGTGACTTTGTGGTGATCAATGCAATTCTGGCTGATATTTATGGAATTGAAAACGTTAAAGGCGATGAGTTTCGCAGAGTACAAGTGGCTGAAAACTCCCCTCGTGGAGGCCTCCTTGGAATGGTTGCCATTAATGCTATGGGAAGTGATGGGGTTGAATCGAGTCCTGTTGAGCGAGGAGCCTGGGTACTTCGTCACCTGTTAAATAATCCACCACCGCCGGCACCGGCCAATGTCCCTCAGCTGTCGCGAATAGAAGGTAAAAAGACGAAGCGTGAAATCTTAGTAGCTCACCAGCAAGAACCACAATGCGCCAGCTGCCACCGCAAGATCGACCCAATCGGTTTTGGTTTAGAAAACTTTGATGCCATCGGCAGATGGAGAAAAACAGATAAACATGTGGTAAGTAAAAACAATAGAAAAGGCATTATCGATTCATCAGGAGCCTTTTATAATGGTCCTGAATTTGCCAATTTCCTTGAAATGCGAGATCACATTGTCGATAAAAAAGATGATTTTGCCAGAGGTTTTACTGAAGCTTTAATCGAGTATAGTCTTGGTCGTCCTTTTGCCTTTACTGATGAAGATCTTGCAAATGATATTTTAAAAACAGCAAAAGCAAAAAATTATCGCATGAGTGAGTTCATTCATGCTTTAGTTCAGACTAAAGAGTTTCAATCGAAATGATCAAGACCTGTTTAACTATTATATTTATCTTCATGTCAAGCCTCACCCTCAGTGCAGAAAATCTTGAATTTAAATCTAAATTATTTAAGAAAGGAACCCTGCTTTTTTCTGACGACTTTAACGAGGGGAAGTATAAAGGGCGCTATGGTCCAAATAAGAAGAATATAAAACAACTCGAAGACGGCACCTTACAGGTTTTACCCATGAGCCAAGATGGCAAACGCATAACTGTACATATTTATAATGTCCCAAAGAAGTTTGTTTGTCACCTGCGGTATAAGATAATTTCCTCAAAGGATTCAAGTGTCGGAGCCGGTATGCAAATTGGCGGGCATAAGATGCATTTGGGAAGCACAAAAGATGGTTACAATCTTTTTCTGAGAAGTGCGAGAAAAAGTTTTAAGAATACCGAAGTAAAGGGCTTTAAGGCTAATGAGTGGATCGATATGGTAATCGAATACCAGGAAGGGAAAATGCTGCTCAAAATCAATGGTAATGAAAAGGTTTTTGAGCATGAGGGAGTGAATATGGACGGAGCTAAAAGTATTGTTTTTAAAAATGGAGCAGAGCGCGTATTGTTTGATTATGTCAGACTCTGGGAAGCTAAGTAAGTCTTTTCTCCATTTCCAGGAGCACCGATCAAAGTAGTAATTCTTCATTAAGTTGTCTTTTCTTTGATATAAGAACGAAATTATTTTACAATTTGGAATATTGAGTATTAACTGATCAAAAATGATGGAAAACGAAGTCAACAACTGGGAAACACTCTTTGATCAAGCCGATGAACACGGCCGTGAGAACAGTCTATTTCAGTCTATTTCCTCTGTAGACAATCGTTATGGGGAAGATGAAATAACCGGCAGCGGTGCCATGAAGAATATCATTCGCACTGAAGATAAGGTGTCGGGCAGAGTCATCGCCAAAGCTGTTCTTAAAAATCCTGATGATGATCAGGCTGTAGAGAGTTTTCTTAGAGAGGCTCGTATTACCGCCCTACTCCAGCACCCGAATATTGTCCCTTTATACGACATGGGAATTGGCGAAGACAAACAGCCTTTCTTTACAATGAAGCTCATTCAAGGAAAAACTTTAAATGAGATTCTTGTTGAACTCCAAAGAGGAGATTCCTCCAGTATTAATGCCTATCCTCTTCCCAAACGCATTGATATATTTCTAAAAGTCTGTGATGCCATGGCTTATGCCCATTCAGAAGGAATCGCCCATCTGGATCTTAAGCCGGACAATATCCGAGTTAGCGAATATGGTGATGTTATTATCTGCGACTGGGGCTTGGCTGCTATTATCGGCAACAATGAAAAGATTGAAGAACCTCTAATTGAAAGTCTGGATTACTACAGTAAGCGCTACTACACCCTTTGCGGTGAGATTAAAGGTACTCCCGGTTATATGGCTCCTGAACAGGCTAAAGGGGGTGATGAAATAAAAGATGAACGCACAGACATCTTTGCTTTGGGAAGTATCTTGTATGAACTTTTGACCTTAAAAAAAGCCATTCCCGGAGTTTACTTAAAAAGTCTCATCAATAATACCATTCAGGGTAGCATAACTATACCATCACAAAAAAGCCCTGAACTTTCTATTCCTAAAAGTTTAGAGGCTGTATGTATGAAAGCTTTACAGACTGAACCTGAAAACCGGTATCAAAAAATAGAAGAGCTTATTAAAGACATAGATGCCTACCGCTTAGGTTTTGTAACAGAGGCAGAAGATTTTTCATTTACTAAACAGCTTTACCTTCTCTATAAAAGAAATAAACAGATTTGTCTGGTCGCATTTGTATTGATTTCCATTATCATCATTGGTTCTCTGTTTTTTATTAACAGTCTCAGGAAAGAAAAACAGGTCTCATCACAGGCTCTGGAAGAAAATAAAAAAATCTCCAAAGAAGCCAGTGAAAATTATGCCAGTAAAGGACAAGTAGCCTACTATCGTTTTCAAATTGAAAATGCCACTGACCTTGCAAGCGCCTCTATTTCTTTAAATCACGAAAATGAACTGGCATTATCACTTTTTGGAAAAATTCTTTGTGTTCAGCAGAAATATTCCCAGGCCTATGAGCATTTGAAGAAAAGCGCAGATAGTAAAAAAGTAAAAAAGAAAAACTCTAAAGTGGATAATGACCTGTCCAACTTTTGCCTCTCACTGATGAATCATAAAAACGAAGGTATTCTGCCCATTCAAACAGTCTACCCCAAGGTTCAGGAAAACATAATTAAAGATCAACGCCATATAATAAAAGCTCAAATATATGCCTGGACTATAATGAATAAAAAGAGGCCACTTGATAAAGAACTTAGTGACCTGGAAAGTGATATCTCCTGGCTTTTGAGTCAGGAAAACAATAAGGAAGTCAAGTGTAAGCTCTACAGTGTTGTCGGTGGATTTCACCTGGACCTTTCAGGAAATGGAGATTTAAAAACCATTCGAAGTATAGCCCAATTGCCAATCATAAAACTAGACATCCGCGCTTGTAAAATAGTTGAAATGGCTTTGGTAGAAGAGGATAGTAAGCATCAGTTTCTTAAGAATATGGACTCATTCAGAGCTACAAGGACTTTATTACTGGACAAAGAACAGGAAATTGACACAAACTCTTTCATACGAGCTAAAGTTATTAGAGACTAACCAAGTTCCCGTTGCAGTTTTTGAATCTCTTTAAACATTTTAGGTTCGATTCTTTTCTTGTTCACAGAAATCGTATTTTTGGGCATAGCAAGACGTTCTGAGATACTATCTAAAGCCTCACCTTCCATAAGGGCTTCAAAACTTAAACGGGCATTTTCCGTAAGATCCCCTTTTATATTAGCCCAGGCTTTTTTAGTGATGAAAACCTTCCACTCTTTATCACTGATCTTCTCAATCTCAGAAGGCAGAGATTCGGGGATTTCCAACTTTTCATCCAATTCAGAGCGCCGACTAAATTTTCGTATATGATTACTCACTGTGAATTTAGCAATACGGCTCAGCCAATACCTGAAACGACCTTTACCTGGATCGTAGTGAAAGTCAGGAAGTTTCTGCCAGCAGATAACCAGCGTACTTTGAACATGGTCTTCTATTTCAGAAGCTTTAACACCAAGGTTTTTTATGATGACAAAAATATAGGGACGATAGATTTCCACGAACTCATTCCAGGAGTCCTCATTGTGAGTATCCTTAATTTTCTGTAAAAGAGTCTGTCTAGTGAATTGATCCATATAGAAAAATATCGCTTAATCAGAGAAAATATCCAGTACTAAGCTAAAAAATAAAGATAGCAAATCTAAGATTATTTGCTTCTTAAATTAGATCTAGCCTTCAAAACACTTAAGCAACAATGAATTAAAAACAATGCCACAAGTAGAGTAAGAGATAGTTTGAAATCTGTGATAAAATCTAAATCGTAGTTACTCATCATTAAAGATAAAAAAGTACTTATTATAAGGAATATATAAATTATGTCTGTCAGTACTTTCAAATGCTATGCCCTATAATTATTTTTTATATCAAAAAGGATGTAGTCTTCAATCTACAAAACCTTTATAGACATATTTTATCTTATCTATTTCATCAATTTTTAAGTAGGCATAAATAATTCCACATTCATCTTCCAATGCGACCTCTATCCCTTCAGACAAAGCTATTTTTATCTTGAAATATTCAACGGGGTCAGCAGCAAGTTTATCCCACTCTTCAATTGTTAATTTAATCAGGTTCATTTCGTCTATAATTATTATTTTATGCTTGAACGGCGGTGAAATTAGATCCTAAGTATTTATTAAAAATAAGAGGACCCAATCCTCACTTAGGAACGATCATATAGAATCCACCGTCAAGAGAATTTTTAAATTATCAAAATGAGTAAAATGGCGTCATTTTGAGTATTTTTTAATAACATTAGAACTTTGGAGAAGCATCGTGATTTGAAATCTTAATTCATAAATATGGTCAGTACTAATGTAGCTTGCAGAATAAGAACATTTTTAGAGAGCTTTAAAGCCTGGACCGGTCAGTGAGTAATACTTTTAGTAAGCTTAGAAAGCGAAACTTAAACCCAAACAATTGAAACTGACTTTCCAAATAAACGTCAGCTTTTTTTGTATGTATAAATCAATTAATCGCCTATTGGCAACAAATGAACGCCAGGCTGTGTTATCGCCTCTAATCTGATTATCGATATCAATAAATCACTATTCCTGTAGATCCACTTATATTTTTAAACAACCGGGCGCTGCCATCTTTATATAAAAAGTTGCGATCTAACTTTAAAAAGTGGCCATTTCTTTTATTGCCGTAACCGCTGAGTCCCCAATCAGGTCCATCACTGTAGCCAAATTGAAATCCTATTGCAGGATGTGATGCTCTGTTCCAACGATTAGAATAACGAAAAAAGTCACCCATAAGAACTTTGATGGTGTGCCCACCTACTTCAGGTTCATCAAAAACGCTATACATTTCATTTCCTACTATGCCATCTGCCAACTCAGTTTTTGTAGAAAGAATCGTACCGGCATAAGTGTCATAACTGACAAATATCTGTCTTGTTGCAGCGGAGTCCATAACTTGTAGGAACGACAAATCCCCATGGGCAGATTGCCCAATAAGCGGTCATTGCAACTGATTAGTTTTTACTTCTTTTTGATTATCTTAAAATCTTTGGTGTAAATAGAATCTGTATAATTTCCAATACCGATTCTCTCAGTCCCTTCGAGGAATTTTTCGCTGGTCGCCATGAAGGTTTTATCGTTGATAACAACCGTAACCTTTTTACCTTCAATAGTAATTGATGTTTTGTGCCATTCTCCAGGCTTGGCGTGGTATTTATTATTATTAAAAGTTGCCTTTTTTTTCGCTTTAGTACTGCCATCATAGGTCATTATCGTAAGCATGTCTGTCTTTGATTTAATGCCCGGTCTGCCATTAAAGTATACTTTCAAATGATGTGTCGCTTTGCCATTTCTTTTTCCATCAAGTAAGAACATGATTTTCTGTTCTTTATTAACTTTCCAGGAAAAGGAAATCGTCGCATTCTGAAAGGGAATATTATATAAGCTTATTGGACCATGATTAGTATCATCTAGCTCTCCGGTTTGAGTACGAACTCCATCTTTAGTGCTACTCGTTCCTCTATGCTGAACAATTTGATCTTTCGTGGGAATAATAACTTCCTCAGCCGAAACTAAACTAAGGTTGATGAACAGAAATACTGAGAATAATGTTTTCATTAATTTCTCCTTTAAACCAGAAATTCTTTAATTGGACCTTTTTGATCAATGCCAAGGGAATTTAATTCCTGATCAAACTGTCCGTAATGTTCAATGGGATTGCCATGATTATTTAGGTGTGTGGTATACCAGTTACCGAGAGTTTTATGCCCTTGCTGCCCATAACCCGGTAGCCGTACATACTTACCGATAAAATTCATTTTGGTGTTCTTTCCAGCAAGCATAAGGATTGGCTGCTCAATGCCAATACTGTGATGTGTTTCTCCATTTTCGGCCTGATACATAATTACAGTATTATCAAACATAGTCCCATTGCCTTCCGGAGTGTTTTTGAAGGCTGTAACCATAGTATCAATCAAGCTCATATGGTGCATGCGAATATAGCCTCTGACCACATCTGCCGACTTTCCCTCATAGCCTTTTTTGTGACCCAGGTTGTGAAGGTTTAAAATACTTTTATCAGATAGTTGAGGAATTCCTGAGTAAGGCGTTCCTAATGTATCCAGTGTGAATAAAGCTGTGTTCGTCAGACCGGCTTTAAGGGCAGAAATAAGTATTTGAATAAAGACTTTTTGTGTCTCGACAGTATTTAAGTTTCCAGAAAGTTGATCACTGTTTAACGTTGGCAGGTTCCTTAAAATTTGTTTAGACATTGTTTTGATTTTTTGATCTCGTTTCTTAATGGAATCAAGTGTCTGTTTATAATTGGTCATCTTCAGATGTTCTATGCCCTGAACATTATTATAGTTCTTTCCTGCCAGGTCATTAAGATAATCCAGTACGAAAGCATCGGCATCAACCTGATCCAGTACTTTCTTGTCATTTGAAACGGATTTAAAGAGTTCACGATAGGCAGTTTTAGGATCTGCATAAGCGTAGTTGTATTGCATCTTCCCAGTGGCAGCCTGGCCGGCAACGATACCGCTTTT
>Ga0075479_10000376_pt1 | contig 19000 bp, 14 predicted proteins | sample DEB08_DNA_8_FD_76341 | JGI IMG/M metagenome (GOLD analysis project Ga0075479, IMG submission 76341) | Aqueous microbial communities from the Delaware River and Bay under freshwater to marine salinity gradient to study organic matter... | ecosystem: Environmental > Aquatic > Marine > Coastal ... | reverse complement strand
CTCTCGGAATGACAGCTCATCATCCTCGATGGGCTCTTGCATGGAAATTTCCTCCTGAAGAAGCAAATACAGTCCTAATGAGCGTTGATTGGCAAGTAGGGAGGACCGGAACTATCACTCCAGTAGCCAGAGTTGCACCTGTTACTGTTTCAGGTGTTACAGTTGAGAATGTTACTTTACATAACTCTGGAGAAGTAGATAGATTGAAGATTGCAATTGGTGACAAAGTAAAGATAGTCAGAAGAGGAGATGTCATACCAAAGATAGTCGAGGTTTTAGGTAAGGCAACAATTACAGATATTGAAGGTAGAATACATTCGGATGGTTCACAATACAGTGAAAAATTGCCTCACTACTCAAAAATAGCAACACCTTCCCATTGTCCCAGTTGTGATTCGGATTTAATTCAAGACGGTGCATTCATTAGGTGTACAAATTTGAATTGCCCTTCTCGCTTAGAGAGAAGAATTCTGTATTGGACAAGGTCATTAGAGTTAGATGGTATCGGTGAGAAATTGACTCAACAATTATGTTCAGAGGGATTAGTTAAGTCTCTATCAGATCTTTATATTCTGGAAATTAGTGATCTATCAAATTTAGAAAGGATGGCAATGAAGTCTGCTACTAATGTGATAAATCAACTTAAATCTAGTAGAAAAATGTCTTTGAGTCAGTTTCTTTCAGCATTAGGAATTCCAGGAATTGGACCAGAACTTGCTTCTTTGGTGGCTGATAAGGTTTCAACACTTGATAATCTTCTATACTTGGTTAATACAAGAAATGAGTATGGCGATTCAGATGAATTTAGTCCTGCAATAATGCAGCTTACTGAAATTGATGGTATAGGTGACAAGGTTGCGAATCAAATATTAGAAGGACTGGCTCTAAGGATGGATACGGTTCTAAAACTTCAAACACATTTAGAGATTTATTCAGAATCAAAACCATTGAATATCGGCTCTTTATTTGGCTATACATTTTGTATTACTGGAACTTTGACACGTTCAAGGAAAGAAATCGCTCTTCTAATCAAATCAAATGGCGGTAAAGTAGTTACTTCGGTATCTAAAAATTTGGATTATCTTGTTGCCGGCGAATCCGCAGGCTCAAAGCTTGTTACAGCAAATAAGTTAGGAGTTCAGGTGATAGATGAAGAGCAATTGAACGGTATGTTAGAACAAGATGGTGAATTGAATATTAAGAGAGAAAATACTCAAAAATCATTAATGGATTTCTAATTATCCATACATATTGGCACTATCATTAGTTGCATGTTCCGCACTAGGATTTAATTGTAAAGCCATCATTTCCCTAATTTGTTCTTCAATTCTTTGTGCTTCTTCCAATAACGGCTCTGAATCTAAATAAATTGCCGGTAGTAACTTATCTAAGCAATTGATTATTCTTGCTGCGGCCCGAGAATCTGGAATTGTTCCATTTCCAAATTCCCCTGATGCCTCTGCTAACATTGCCACAGTATTCACTGATCTTCTTCGACTTTCACCCATCATTACACCAGTCATTCCACCAATTATGCCCTGTTTCAGTAAAGGAATCTTTAATTCATCCAAAATTTTATGCGATTCTTCTACAGAACCAATCCCTAGTAAAGATCCATCTGAATCATCTTCATCAAAAATTGTATGTTTATTCTCAACTCCTGGTGAATAAGCATCGATCATTATTGCAGCATTGGCATTAGAATTCTTAATCCAATCGATTAGCGCACCTGATAATGGTAAACACAAATCAGCAGGGACTTGAATTTCTGAAGCGATTAGAACAACTTTATTGCATTCTTCCATATTACAAATGGGCTCTCCAGCATAAAATCTCAATGGAGGTAAAGGCATCCCATCTTGCACCAGACAAACCGCAGGTAAGGAAGGGTGACGAACACCTCCTACTAATTTCAAATCTAATTTATCTACCAGATAATGTGCGACAATACTGCTGACGAACCCTAAAGATGGGAAACAATTGACTACTAAAGCTCCAGTAATATCAATTTCAGAATCAAATTGTACCTCCGGTTGCGACGCCATTGCCACATAGTAATAGCCGATGGTGTTAATCCTTATGACGCCTCGAGTGTAACATTGGATAGTCCGGTGGGTGGTAAAAATGGCGGACATACATTCTGAACATCAGCTATCTCCTTCTTCCTGGAATAGATTTGAAGAATGTCCAAGGAAATATTGGCTTTCAAGACAAAAATTACCCAAAAAGGCCTCTATGGCTGCATCACTCGGTAATGTTATTCACAATTCAATGGAAGAAATTTGTAATTTAAATTTTAATTATTTGAATGATTTGGAGGTAGGTTGGTTACCAAAAGTAATGAAGGATACTGTAGATAAACATTGGTCGATAGAAAAAGAAATTTTCCTTAACACTCCTAGACGCCCTAATTGGAAATCACAATCGATAAGTAAAGCAAGAGAAGGTTTAGCAGGAGCTCTTAATATTCTTTTTAGTAAAACAAACCATAATCGAAAGAAATTTTCAGAGATCTCAGTAAAAGATTGGAAAGAGATTAAATCAATAGTATTATCTAATGAGGAATCATTGATGTCAAAGGATGGGAAACTAATTGGTAGACTTGATTTATTAATTGATGATTTAGATGACCAAGGGCAATCAAAAGGTTGGATTGTTGCAGATCTAAAAACAGGAAAACCTCCCTCTTCCGGATTAAATAAGAATGTAACTAGACAATTATTATTTTACAGAGATTTATTGAAAGAAACAAAACCAAACCATCCTAAAGTTTCAGCCGAAGGATGGTACTCTGCCAATCAAAAGATATATTCTGCAGAAGGTGATTTTGTTCTAGATGATGCAATCAATGCTTGGAATGAAATGCACCTGACAATTGATCCCCCAAAATCAACTCCTAGTGAAGAATCATGTGGGTTTTGTGAATTCAAAGCATGGTGTCCCGATTGGTGGGTGTCAAGAGATTTAGGGTTTCTTTCAGATAAGAATACATTTAGAGATGAAGTTGTTAAAATAATAAAATTTGATGAATTTTCCGGAGCAGCATTATTTGAGCGTCAGACTCCAGTAGGTTTGGAAGGCGAGCTAACAAGATCAGAAACAAGTTTTGGAGCTCTAATCAAAGGACGAGCATTAATCCAAATAAAAAATATAATTTCTACAGATTTTGAAAGCCCGATATTCCTTGGAAGTGCCAGATCCCAAGGACAAATAATTCATCTGGGAGATTGGAGCGAGATACTTCCTTGGTACCCTTTACTTAAATCAATAAGGGAGACTTAATTTCTAAGTAAATACATATATGTTTCACAAATGGATTTATCTAAAGGACTGGAAGGAGAAAATAGCCAATTAAGATATCTCTTATCGTTTTTACTTATTTTATCTAAACTCATTCCTTTGTACTTTCCAAAGGCAATTATAATCTCATCATTATTTTTTCTCAATAATCCTCTTGAATTAGGCAGTGGCTCTAAATCTTCGAGCCCTGGACCCAATATATTCCCCCCTCTCATTCCAATTAGAGAGTCTTCTAAATCTTCTATCGTACCTCTAAAGAAACGGGGATATTCATTCATTATTTTCCACAATAGTATCAAAGTGGCACCTGCGTCAGCATCCGCTCTATGTGCGTTTTCGAGATTTATTCCATAACGATTACACAAAATTCCTAGATTGTGCCTCCCAGGAATTTTTAATTTTCGAGCAATTACTAATGTATCGATAATTGCTTCAGGCTTCGGCGTGTCTACACCAGCCCTGAAACATTCCATTTCAAGTATCTTCCAATCAAAATTAATTATATTATGCCCAACCAAAATTGAACCATCTATAATTTCCGATATTTTTCTAATATGTTCGGAGAATCTTCCTGCGTTTTTAACATCCTGATCTTTAATTCCATGAACATTTGAAGCCTCAAGAGGTATCTTCTTTTCCGGATTGACTAGTGATTGTAAATTTATTTCTGTTCCGTCGATGTCACTGCCAATAAGTGCATATTCGACAATTCTTTCTTTTTTGATGTCGAAACCAGTGGTCTCCAAATCAAATCCAACAACTCGAAAGCCATCAAAAATGCCTCCAGTCATGATTATTCGAAACACATCTCCTCAATGAACTAATCTGTTCGTATATTTCAAATCATAATTTTTCGTAACGGTTTGATTCTATTTTTCCAATATCGCTATGAATGCTTTATGTTGCACAGAGGCATGATGACATCAACTAAGAGTGGAACTTTCCTAATATCATGTACGATTATACTTGTTTCATTTACCGGCTGTACCGGCCTCTCTTCAACCACGCCCAATGCTGAAATTTCTTCAGATGTAAGTGAAATTAACGTAGGAGACGTTGTAAATTTTGATGGCAGAGCGTCTACATCTCCATCTCCTTCAATAATTGTAGATTATAGTTGGGATTTTGGAGATGGTGAAACACGATTAACTAAGTCTGGAATTGTTAGTCATTATTTCCAAAATCCAGGAAATCATGAAGTTGAACTGACGGTAACTAATGATATGGGTGAATCAGATTCAATTTCTATGACTATTTTTGTTAATTCTCCTCCCATGATATTAATTGAAATACCCGGATATGTTAAGACGGGAGACACAGGAATTTTAGATGCGAGTAATTCTTTTGATCCGGAAGGAGGTAGTTTGGAATATATTTGGGATTTCGATAAGACATACGATAGTGACGGAGACGGAGATCCGACAAGAGATGCTGACGCGACTACTTCTGTTGCAGAAATCGAATTTTTAAATCCTGGAAATCAAACTGGAATTCTAACACTTGTTGATGATAAAGGAGGAATAACTTCCGAGGAATGGACGGTGATGGTGATTTCTAGAACATTTTACATTTATTGGGAAGAGCAAAAAACTGTATATTCTTGGTCTGATTATCTTGAACAGGGAGACTCAATATCGTTTACTCATGAACCAGGATTAAATGCTCGTATAATTGAATTTAATGCCTCATTGATTTTAGATAGAGAATTAATACCATTATTGTGGCCGGAAGATAATTTTTCATTACATCTTGATTTGCCTATGACGGGATGGGAAACTTCTACCTTAACTACCCATGATAATATAACAGAAAATGCATCTGCTTACATCTCATATGATGAGCTAAATGATATTCCTGAAACAGATTATAATATTCAAGCGGAATCTGCTGAAAATGTGATTTATTCGCTGTTAAATGAACCAGGACAGAGGTGGGGAATGGGGGAATGGATTTGGACAATTACTGCAGAAGAATGTGATCCTGATTTACCAGTCGATGGAATTGATCCAGACACAGGTAATGATTGGGATTTAGAGGTTGAGTTTACTATTTTAATACCAAGAGTGTCAGAAATTGGAGTTTAAATCGAATCCCAATAGTGGGAAGGGCTTTCAAGTAAATGTTCATGGCAGGGTCATGGTTAAAGAGATGGAGATTACTAAAGTCTCGATTAGGGATAGACTAATTGCAGACCTCAAGGTCATTATGAGTAATCCACGCGATTATGAATTTTCGCCGCGTGCTGACATCAATGAAAATATTCTTAGTATTCAAAATGAAGATGACGAATCTTCTAAAACTTCATTCGAATTAGACTCTGAAATGATGGAAACCATAGAAAGAGATCGTATGCTTGAGTTAAGAGTTAAGTTCAATGTCGACGGAATGCACGGTGTTCTATTACATAAAAATCCAAATCCTAGAGATGGCCCTAAATCTAAGAAGTTGGCCCAACCTAGTTGGAAGACAATCCTTCCATTAGACATGTAGATTTCTCTGACTTACACCGTCGAAATTAAAGATAGAACTCGCTTCGAAGTTTCATTGGACCCATAGTGTAGCCTGGATATCACTGGGGCTTGCGGAGCCTTAAACCCGTGTTCAAATCGCGGTGGGTCCGCCATTTTGATTTGTAGTGTAAGCTAGAAAATGAGGGTTTATTCAATTTTCTTCCATAGATTTGAAACCAAATACCCATTACGAATTAATATGGCATTTGTATCATCTAGAAGGATAGATTTCCCGATGGTCGATTTAGCAGGTATAGTGTATTATCCTAAATTTTGGGATTTATCTCATCGATTTTTTGAAGAATCTTGGGATTATACATGCGGAATTCACTATAATAAAATTCTACAGGATCACCGTTTGGGATTCCCTCTAGTCCATAGTGAAGCAAATTTCCACCACCCACTTAAGTATGGTGATATTGCTACATGCAAATTAAAAATTAATAAAATAGGTAAGACATCTATTACTTGGAGCTTTGAAATTTCTAATCAGGATAAAATATTATGTTGGACATCTATACAAACAACTGTTTGCACATCAATGGATCAAATAACGGAAAAAGTGAGCATTCCGGAATGGATACGACAAGGGCTATCAAAAATACAGGAGTAAGATTATTCTCTTGGCCATTTCTTAGTCAAAGCCCCTCTCAATGAATCATCCATTTTTGCATCCCACCAGTTGGCTTTTCTCCAAATTGCATATCTTCCTCTAATCCCTCTCAAATCTGCTCGATCAAGTTTAGCCCCTTGAAAATTAGATAGATTCATTTTAGCTTTGATAAAAATAGCATCTCTCATATCAGCATTATCAAATGCGGCCTTCATTAAGTTAGCACCTTTGAAAGAGGCCCTCCTCATGTCCGCACCGGAAAGGTCTGCCCCCTCTAAATCAGCACCATCGAAAACTGCTCTTTTCAGATTAGCTCCAGAGAGATTTATCCCTCTCAAATCTTTACCTATATTAGAGGTATAAGACCAATCTTCAATCTCCTCTTTTTCAGACACGCGTTAAACTCTCCAAATAATTTCTTCCTGCGTCTGTTAGAACAACATATCTATTTTTCTTAGGTAAACCAGCAGGATATTCCAAAAACGGTTCTTGTTTTTTCCCTGTAACACCACCTTCTAACATTCTATTAATATAAAGTGAAAGATTCCATTTTTCAACTTCTTTTTCGTCCCATTTTCCGGATTGTGAAACTAGATTTTTCAATTCTCTTGGAGGCGTATTGGTCTCTTTTTCGACAAATCTTAGATAATGAATAGCGGCCAAAATAACATCGCCTGTTTTTTCTATTTCACATGAATCAAGAACTCTTCTAAAGGCAGAACCTCTTTCAGGAATTCCACTTTGTCGAGCTCTTTCAGCAGCAGTTTGTACGGCCGAGTCCCTAGCATTTCTGATAGTAGTGAGCATCCCTTCCCATGATTCATCTTCTTTAATTTTCAACCAATCATCTCGAACTTCTTTAGTTGAACCACTCAAATCAATAATTTCACTTCCTACCTTTATGTAAATACGACCGATTCCTGAGTTTCCACTTTGACTCATGTACATCGGAAACAGTCCATTTAGTTAAATCCTAGTATATTTTTTTAACAAATAGTGATTATGTAAGTGTGAGATTTAAGTTACTCTACTAATTGCGAGGTATATGGAGGAAGAGAGCAGTACAGGATTTCCTTTAGTTTTGCATGCTGAAGCGGACCCAAGTCGCCTAGGAGGTACTGCAATTTGTGGCTTCTCAACAGTGGGTTCTGTGGGAGTTATTGCCACATCTCATTTGATTTCTGCTCTTAAGTTGGATGTGATGGGAACAGTACTGCATCCCCAATTCCCAGCGATTGCATTGATACATGATTCAGTTCCAAAACATCCAGTTCGTGTATATCAAGGAGAAGGAATTGGAGTATTTACATCTGAAATACAATTTCCAAATGAGAAAGATATTTATTTTGCTGAAACAGTACTACAATGGTTCACTAAAGGGGGTTTTGATAGATTAATTGTTATTGATGGGGTTATTAGTAACGATCTGGGAATTAAAGAAGAAGGTGAATTATGGGGGGTATCTTCTAACAAAAAAGGTAGAGAACAACTAGAAAATGCCGGTATTCGTGGAATTCAACAAGGTATTGTGTCAGGAATTGCAGGATATTTGATTGCTGAAGGAGAAAGACGAGGTCTTGATGTAACTGCTTTACTTGCAGAATGCAACCCTATGTATCCCGATGCCAGGGCTGCTTTAATTGCAGTAGAAGGAGTTAGTGAGTTATTAGACAAGGAGATACCTATTCAGGATTTATTAGATGATGCACGAAATATCGAAGAAAGAGTCAGAGAGGCTTTCAATCGTGCACAAAAAACTGCTTTACCCGCTCCTAATGAAGATGACGATGACGACGATGAAGTGCAGATGATTTTCTAATCAATAAAAAGGATTAGTTCCAGCAGCATGATCTGTGGTATCGATAATCTCAGTAATCCCAGGGACATTATCTGTAATCATTACCTCTACTCCTTGTTTCAAAGTTACATCGACCATACCGCACCCCTGACATCCTCCTCCAAAAGCAATGTATGCTTTACCGTCATCAACACCTAGTAAATCGACATGTCCTCCATGCGAAGCAACTGCTGGGTTTACATGTTCTGAAATCACATCAGCAACACTTTGTGATAATTCGTCTATCCAAAGAGGGTTGGGATTATCAAATGCGAACCCTCCTCCCATCAGAGTTTCCTTATAATCCAAGGTAGTACCATCGATATATTGGACACTTCTTTCTGCAATTAGAATTGAGAGTCCGTTTGATTCTGTCTCTAAATCACCTTCCTTAGCATCCTTTAGAGGAACTAGTTGCAAATCATAGTTGAAACCATTAGGCCCTCTTCCAACAATTTCTATGCGAACTGCAACATCGGTATCATCTCCTTGAGAGATGTATTGGTTAAGCATCTCCTGAGCTTTCACTGTTATCTCCAGCATGTTCCTCATTACGTTGCAATAGGTGCTCTTTATTCAACCTGTCCTCATACAGGCAAGACTCATGACCTTAGTTCTTTACGAGGTATTGTGTCTACCTCCGATATTCGAGATCAGTTTGGAAGGCCATTGAAAGATTTACGAATTTCAGTTACCGATAGATGCAACTTCCGTTGTAGGTACTGTATGCCCAGGGAGAGATTTAGTGAAAATCATACTTTCCTTCCCAAAAGAGCTTTCTTAACATTTGAAGAAATTGAAAAAGTAGTTAGGTCATGTATGTCGCTTGGACTTGAAAAGGTCAGAATTACAGGTGGTGAGCCCCTTCTAAGAAAAGATTTACCCAGATTAATCCAGATGTTATCGTGCCTCGACATAGACATTGCATTAACAACAAACGCATCACTTCTGAAAAATCAGGCAAAAGATCTTCGTGACGCAGGTTTAAATCGTGTGACTGTAAGTTTGGACGCTTTAGACCCCCACCTTCATAGTAAGATGTCAGATAGCAATGTTTCTGTTGAATCAGTCTTAGAAGGGATTGAAGAAGCAATTCGTGTCGGACTTTCTCCTGTGAAAATTAATTGCGTGGTTCAAAGGGGAGTCAATGAAGAAGAAGTAAGTAAATTAGTAAATTACTTCCGACATACAGACGTTATTGTTCGATTCATAGAGTATATGGATGTTGGTAGGACGAATGGTTGGCAATTAGCTCAAGTAGTCCCTTCAGAAAGAATACTTAGTCATCTCCAAGAAGAATTCGATCTTATTCCAATTGAACCTGTGAAGAACAGTGATGTAGCAGAAAGATGGGCTCATAGAGATGGTTCAGGAGAAATTGGTTTTATTTCATCTGTAACATCTCCATTCTGTGGGGATTGTGTGAGGGCTCGACTATCAGCAGATGGAAGATTTGTTACTTGTTTATTTGCTTCCGGCGGTCATGATATACGTGCATTAATCCATAATGGCGCAGAAGAGGAAGGCCTACAAGCGGCTATAGCTGCTATTTGGCATAGACGAGAAGATCGTTACAGTGAGATTCGCTCTGAAGACACAGCGGCTTTACCTAGAATTGAAATGTCTTACATAGGTGGTTGAGTCTCTTCCAGTACATCAATTATTACTTCCCAAGGTGCATTAGTTCGAAAAGATGGCTTTGGATAATTAGAGAGTGCGGCTTTGAACCCTTTTTCATTAATCTTTGAAACCATTTTTTTAGGACTTGGAGGTGAACCTACATTTCTCCAACTAGCCAAATCATCAGTTAAGATTAGGAATTCCCCTTCGATAATTTCAGATTCATTTTTTATATTTTTAATGCAACGAACAATTTTCCTTTTTTCAATTTCAAAATCTCTTTCACTCCAGTTCATCGGATTTTCTTTGAAATACTCGGTTGTACACATGGTAACAACTTCTTCTTCAGTGAAATTTGCCATTACTTCAGAATCCCCCATAGGTGCAATCCAAAGAGGTCCCGAAATTCTTTTGTCTTGCCTATTAATTGGATATGAAAGAGGCAAAAAGCAGTGCATTGGCAAAGAATCAGTCGAAGAATGAGGTGTTAGACCTTCTTCCATGGACGCAAGAACTTCTTTCTCGTTAGGTTCTTTAATTCTCCAACCTAGATTTTTTTCTACTTGGTTTGCCCTCTCTATCGATTTACTGATCTTTACAGAAATTCTAAGATGGTGTGAATCCCAAACTGATAGGAGTGGCTTCGCAACTCTTCCATGTTTTGCCGCAGTCCTTGCTACGCATGCCATCAGTACTCTCAATCCAGAATCATGTGCTAAATTATCTGGATTTATTCTAGCTCCATATCTTCTCATTAAAGCGGTTTTTGAAGAACCTGATAAGGCAGCAGTATCAGTAGCACTGATTTCAATTATGGCTTTTTTCGCTAATGATTGTATAGCTGTATCTAAAAACGGCATTGGAGAACCAAAAGGGTCGATATCAACCCAATGCCAACCTTGTTCCAGTACTGTAGTTCTTAGATCACCAATTTTCGGTTCTATTTCTCCATATCCATGTCTAGGAGGGAATAATCGATGATTTTCTAAAGAACCTTGTATAGATTTTTCATTCATATCACATATAGTAACTCTCAATCTCCTAACAAGTTCTTCTGGTAATTCATTTAGCCACCTCCTTGCTCTTAACCCACTAGCAGCCAATCCATCAATGACATAAATTTCAGATTTTCCTAAATATCCGGATTCGATGACATGCTTCATCAAAATTATACTTCTAGTTCTTGAACCAGACATGGCTGGATTATAGAATATTTTTTCGAAATCTTTAGTTGAAGGGCCAATTGCATCATTCTCTATATCGTTGTTTAATTGAATCAAGGTTCTTCCTTCAAGATGTATCATTATTCCCCGCCTCAATCATAATAATTCATCCGCAAATATATCAATAGTGTGAGAAAGTTACTTCTGGATCTAAATGTGTTACTTCGTTCCCTCTATCATGCACATAACCTACATATCTAGAACCAGGCAATCTTTGATTTAACCATTTTTCAACTGATTCCGATACGTCTTTACTTACTACCACAGTCATTCCCATTCCCATGTTAAAAGTCCGATGCATTTCTTTGGCGCTGACAGAACCCTGTTCAGCTAACCAAATAAATTCGGGAAGCACTGGTAAAGGATTTTCAATATGCCATCCAAATACATCATGTAATCTCAAAAGATTTGACAAACCTCCTCCAGTAATATGTGCTATTGCCTTGATATCAGATACGTCACAAGGTCCGATTCCATCTCTACAATGTTTGATAAGGTCGACCAATGGATTTACATAAATTCTTGTAGGATTAAGTAGAACTTCTCCTAGAGTGATATCACCATCTTCAAATCTTTCAATTACTCTGTTCTCATGTTCAGGTCCAAAAGGTGATTTTTCTGTTAAAGAATTTCCTGCACGTTCCACAATCGCTCTAACAAGACTATAGCCATTAGAATGAATACCACTACTAGGTAGACCAATCATAATATCGCCAGGTTGTATTTTTGCGCCTGTAATTGCACCACCTTTAGGGAACCAACCCAAAGCTGTGCCTGACAAATCTAATTCTGTAACAATTCCTGGTAATGTCGCAGTTTCACCACCTGCTAATGTCACTCTTGCTCTTGCACAGGCTTCTGCTAAAGATTTACCAAGTTTTGAGTGTGTATTGATATCTGTTTTTGGAACTGCAATATAGTCAACAAAAGCGATAGGTTCCGCGCCTACACACAATAAATCATTGACATTCATAGCTACACAATCAATCCCGACACCCTCATATCTTTGCAATTTATTTGCAATCATTAACTTTGATCCAACTCCATCGGTTGCCAAAGCTAACCTATGTTCACCGAATTCAATAATACCGCCAAATCCCCCTGCTAAAGGCACGGGTGCGCCGAACTCACCTTTTCTTCTAACAGAAGATGAAAGTGCTCCTACAAGACTTGCTACGGCGGCACCTTCTGCATCAATATCAACACCTGATGATGCATAGTCCATAGGCTCTCTATCCATAGTTGTGCGAAGTATATCTAGTCCATGAATTACTCTGTTTGTTATTTTCTTTACTTCTCGAAATATAATTAATAATTTGACTATTTTGATTTATTATGTAGTCAACTATTCTAAAACACATAATTTAGATGCATTCCCAAGAGACTCTATAAATGTTATATGTCGTCGATAGTCCTACCGGAACGTGAGTATCCTATGAATAACAAGAAAATAATTGCAATGATGATGACCCTGAGTATGCTAGCAGCAGCGTTTGCTGGTTGCTTGGGCGGAGATGACGATGACCCAGATCCAGTAGTGGTAGATTGGACATTAACACCAGCTGAAGATGTAGCTGCTGTGTTCGTAACTTCTGACTGGGACCCGATTATCCCCAACTTGAACGCCGGAGAGATGTGTGATGCAATCCTTTCCGCTATGACCAAGACTGATGAAAGAGAAGTTGTGGTCGATTTCACACGTGGTTACTATACAAGTAGCCAAGGTGTAATCGGTGCCTCAGGTTCTGCAGCAATCACTGATGCGCTTGATCTAAACATGGCAGGTACTAGAGTAGCTGTACAATCTGGAACAACTTCAGATTTGTGGGCTAATGAAAATCTGCCTGATGCAACAATTGTTGCATATGCAGATTTCCCTTCAGTAACTGCTTCAATCAGTAATGGTGATGCAGACTATGCTATGGGTGATTCACCTGTTTTGGCATTATCTGGTGACCTAATGGTTACCTTCTCTGATGAAACATTCGGTATCGCAGTAGATGATGGTGATTCAGAACTTCTAGATGCATTAAATGTAGCTATTACAGCAATGATTGATTCTGGAGAATATGACTTAATCTTTGGTGCTACATTCGAAGGTGCTGTAGTATTAACAGATGATACTGATGCAAACACTGCAACAACATATCCAATGGCGACAGAAGGTAGCAGACTAACACAGGTTCTAGAATCTGGAGAATTAAGATTCTGCTCTGACACATCATACCCTCCATTCGAGAGTCTTGATGCTGATGGTAATGCTGTTGGCTTCGATGTAGATATTGGTAATGCAATTGCAGATGAGATTGCTGCACACTACATGAACAACGACAATCCAATGTTCGTTCCTCCTGTAGAGGATAAGGTAATCAAGATCGGATTCTTGAATGATGCAACAGGACCTATCTCAGTTTACGCTGAAGCATTTACTTTCTCAGCACAGGCTGCAGCAGATATGCTTTCAATGGACAACGATGGATACACATTCGAAGTTGTAGAAGCGGATTCTGCATGTGATGGAACAGCAGCGACTGCAGCAGCTCAAACATTGGTTGACTCTGGAGTTGTTGGAGTAGCTGGAGCAGCATGTTCAGGTGCATCCATGGCTGCAAACTCAGTACTTTCTGCAGCAGGAATACCTCAAGTTTCCTATGCAAGTACTAGCCCTGCATTGTCAGATGCTACTGCTTATCCAAACTTCTTCCGTGTAGTGCCAAGTGACGCTCTACAAGGTGGCGCTATGGCTGATATGGTGTCTGCAAGTGGAGTTACTAATCCAGCACTAGTTCACATGACAAATGCATATGGATCTGGTTTGGCAGATTCTTTCGAGTCTTATTGGACAGGAATGGGTAATTCTCTTTGTACTCAATTGGGCTATGAAGATACAACCACTGATTTCACAGCAGCAGTTCAAGCTGTTATAGACGCTGGTTGTGATTCAGCAGTTCTAGTTTCATATTCTGCAGATGGTGCAATGATTATTGAGACCATGGCAGTAATGGGGGCAACAATACCAACATTTGGTGCAGATGGAATCGCTGGTGAATCTGCTCTTAATGATTACACAAACCCTGCAGCAGCAAATGGAGTACAAGTAACAATGCCTAGAGCATCTGGAGCATCAAGTGCTTTCGCTACAGCCTGTGCAGCTGATTCGGTTTGCAGTACTGGTATTTACACCTTAGAGGCTTTCGATGCTGTAACAATGATTGGTGAAGCAGCAATGCATGAAGACGGCAATAATATGGCCATGCATTTGAAAATGGTAGGAACTGATTATGAGGGAGCAAGTGGTACCCATACTTTCTATGATAATGGAGACGTTGCTGGAAGCGGATACGATGTATGTTCGTTCAACCATGTGCCAACTTATGGTGACTACTTCAATTGTAACCACATGTGGACCAATGATGGCGGACTTATGGCAGCTCCATTTATGGGTGTCACAGTTAAGATTGGTTTCTTGAATGATGCTACAGGGCCTATTGCAACTTATGCAGCAGGTTTCGTAGCTGCATCCCAAATCGCTGTTGGAATTGCTAACACTATTGGATGGAACAGCATGGTTCAATTCGAAGTGGTTTACGCTGATTCGGGCTGTTCAGGAGACATGGGTGCAACAGCTGCTCAAACATTAGTTGATGCTGGAGTAGTTGGTGTAGTTGGAGCAGCATGCTCCGGTGCTTCAATGGCAGCAAATGCAGTATTACAAGCAGCTGGAATTCCACAAGTTTCCTATGCAAGTACTAGCCCTGCATTGTCAGATGCTACTGCTTACCCTGACTTCTTCCGTGTAGTGCCTAGTGACGCTCTACAAGGTCAAGCACTGAGTGCTGTAGTAGATGCTGATATGCCTGCTGATGGTACCGTAGGACTAATTCACATGACGAACTCATATGGATCAGGACTAGCCGATGCTTTTACTGAGAATTTCGTTGCAGCAGGTCATACACTATGTACAACAATAGGATATGAGGAAACAACAACAGACTTCTCTGGTGCAGTTCAATCAATGATTGATAACGGTTGTACATCAGCGGTACTAGTATCTTATGCAGCAGATGGTGGAATGATCATCGATGAGATGAACACAAAAGGCTGGACTGGCCAAGTTTATGGTGGAGACGGAATCGCAGAGGAAGGTCTTGGAGCGGAAGCAACATCAAGTGTTAATGGAGTAATTGCTACAAAGCCAGCATCTGCAGATACAGGTGTTGTAGGAGCAGTGTTCGCTGGTCTTTGTGCACAATCCCCTGACTGTGCTGGTGGTATTTACACTGCAGAAGCATTCGATGGTATCGTGCTTGTTGCATTGGCTGCATTCGCACAGATGTCATCTCCAGGAGCAACTCTGAGCCAAGTAATAGCGGCTACAGGACAAGGTTTAGCTGGAGCTAGTGGCGATATTACTTTCTTGAGTAATGGCGATGTACCAGGTGCCGGATATTGTGTAGGTGATTTCACCGAAGATACAGATGGAAATGTTGCATTTACTTGCAACCGTAGCTGGACATTAGCTGACGGCATGTCATCTTGAATATTTATTCAGATTGATAAGACGTAAAGCAGTGTGGCGGTTTTTCCGCCACACTGCCCTTTTTTTAAAACTTCAAGAATGTATATGCGTGTGTGTGGTAAATGATCCAACAGATACGTGAAAATTACAGTCAACTAACCAATTCACTTACGACATCTCAAAAGAGATTACTCTTAACTTCAATTTTATTTATTGATTCCCTGATATTGGGTTTAACCTATGGAAATGGTATTCTAAATTTGTTAGATATTTTATTACTTGACAAATTACCAACAGATCTTATTTGGCTAATGCAAATTGTTGAATCTATTTCAGCTGGTTTTATAGTTGTAAAGATATTTTTTGACGATATTCCGAAGAGTAATTTGAGAACATTACTAATTTTGTTATCGCCATTATTTTTAGTATTCGTAGTTTTTGTCACACTAGAGGCTTTACTCCAAGGTTTAGAAACACGTGCTACTATAACTTTGGATTTGATTTCAATTTCAACAGGGACTTTAACTTGGGCGTCTACATATTTAGCGATAGCAATAGGTTTGACTTTAACATATAAAGTTCAAAGATATGGAAATTTCGCTCAGTCTGAATTTTTCATGATTGGAATGTACTTAGCCATGATATTAGTCTGGAGCGATTATTTCGTTCCAATGTATGATGCACCTCGCGATGGTGTACTGACTTGGACTGTATTATGTTGGACATTACTCGCCGCTTTCATCCTCACAGGCATTGCAGGTATAATTATCGATCGTTTAGTTTATCGTGGTTTTCGAGAGGAAAATGCGTCCCCTCAAGTGATGATGATTGCCTCATTAGGAGTGGCTTTGATTCTTAGAGCGATTACTTACTTGCGTTTCGGTTCTTCTAGAAATATGTTTGAACCGGATTCTGATTGGCGAATGCCAACCATGCGTTGGGAACTTCCAACTACAAAATTTCGTTTTAATTTAGGTGAAAGAGAACTGATACCTGCTGAGCCTTTCTGGGATTCTAATGGTAATGGAATTTATGACAGAGGTAACAACGGATTACTAGAGTCATTTATTGATTTGGATGGTGACAATCGTTGGGATGCAGGACAAACTTACAATCATTATAATTGTGAACAAACTGGAGTCGATGAAGTTACGGGCGAACCGATATTGTCTCGTATCGTTAGTGAAGATTCAAGGCCATTTTTTGAATTATATGATACTAATATTGATTGCATTACACAAGCGACAACAAATTATGCATACTACAAGGGAATAGTTCCAGTAGTTATTTTTTCATCAGTGGTGATACTACTTTTGTTACTCACAAAGACACGTCTAGGAAGAAAAATGCGTGCGGTTGCGGACAATCCAGAACTCGCTGCAAGCAGCGGCATAAATGTCGAACAAATTCAACTTACTAGTGCATTTTTATCTGCGGGTATTTCCGGTATAGGAGGAGCGATTTTTGCTATAACTTTGAGATATAACCCTGAAACAGCATTCACACTTCTTCTTCCCTCCTTCGCAGTAATTGTCCTAGGGACTATCGGTTCGATTCCAGGTGCTATTGTAGCATCACTGATCGTAGGTTTTGTTCGGGCACTTTCTTCCCCGATTCTGATTGGAATAGGAAGTCCGTTAGGACGTTCTAATTATACCGCTTTAGATGGAGTAATGCCGTATATATTCCTTGTTGCAGTCTTAATGATAATGCCAGAAGGAATTGGTGACGCGTATGAAAAATGGAAAGTCGACAGACTAAGAGCAAAACGATCCAGAGAGGAAGAAAGAAAATTATCTGGTGAATCTGAACAACCATCTAGGATAATTACATTCATGCTTGCAATTTTCCCACTAACTGCTCTACTCGGTCTTCATAATTGGTGGAATAATAGAACAGACAGAGCTCAAACTTTAGGATTTTTAACTGTAGGAGGATATTCAATTCACAGACTTCTCCAATTCGTGAAAACAAATTCATTCACATCTGGGACTTGTTCTGAATCGTGTATCTCTGATACGACAGTAGAAACCAATTATGGTATAATAGCAGGTTCAGATGGAATTTTACAGCCAGAAGATTCCCCTTTCTTCAGTGATTCTGTTTCTGAGATCGACTCAACTTGGTTTGATTTAATGCAAACTGAGATCTGGTTTGTTGATATGTTAGCATCATTCGATAGTTTGTTTTGGCCTCTTTTCCCAATTCTCCTCTATACTTTTGCGCTATTCGAATGCCAAGAGTATCTTTACGGCACTAGTACATCAAATAGAAACAAAATAGAAACAAATTCTATTATCACTTCTCTGAGCGAATTTTTAATTTATTTTGTAACTCAAATAAAAAATGTTTACACTATTTTAATCAAAAATTTGGACTCATTCATTAAACCATCAAGGGACTATATCGCTTCGAATCTTTCACGTAGTTATTCAAATTCTAGTAAATATCTTCACAATCAATTCCCAACGCTTTCTACTCGCATGAAATATGGAAGAGAGAGTGTTGTTGGCTCAAATATTATGTTTATAGTTTTACTAATTATATTGATTTTATTCCTAGTCTGGTTGCCAATTTCTGATTCTGACAATATGAACTTTAACAAAACTCTTCAAGTTTCTAATGTTCTATTGACACTTTCTATATTTATTTTAATGTCTTTCTCGTTGAACTTACACACAGGAATTACAGGAATGGTTAATTTTGGAGTAATTTTCTTTGTTGGAATCGGAGCAATCACGGTTGGTATTCTTACTGCTCCAACTGATGTGCATGGATATGATTGGCCAGTAATTCCAGCCGCCATTGTTGCGATTTTACTTGCAGCAGCCTTTGGGTGGGCTCTGGCTTATCCAACAGCTCGTCTGAGAATGGATTATTTCGCTATTGTGACAATTTCATTGGGGGAGATCGTTAGAGTATTATTGGCTGGCGAGCCTTTGCTAAGAGTAGGTTCTATTGGTTCAGCCATAGGTATTTCTAAGTATACATTGCCTCTGAAACAGTGGTGGTTCTGTGGTTCGGGTGTTTCAATAGGGCCTGATTCGGATTATATCAGTGCGGATGCTTGTAGAGATGATGAATTACTACTAGGGCCGGCAAATAAAGTTGGAGAAATACTGAACCTTGTCGATGTGAGTGGAACAGTTGAACCAGCCCCGTATATGTTCTTGTTGGCAGTAATTGGGATGATTTCTGTTGTTGTAGTTTGGTGGCTTTTGGAAACAATTTTGTCTTCTCCTTGGGGTAGAATTCTTAAAGCAATAAGAGAGGATGAGGATGTTGCTCAGCATCATGGACATGACGTACTTTCACATAAGGCAGCTAGTTTAGCTTTAGGCGCAGGTATTGCAGGTTTAGCAGGAGTTCTTTGGGCCT
>Ga0075479_10000370_pt1 | contig 19104 bp, 17 predicted proteins | sample DEB08_DNA_8_FD_76341 | JGI IMG/M metagenome (GOLD analysis project Ga0075479, IMG submission 76341) | Aqueous microbial communities from the Delaware River and Bay under freshwater to marine salinity gradient to study organic matter... | ecosystem: Environmental > Aquatic > Marine > Coastal ... | reverse complement strand
TGAAGCAAGCCGAGTAAGAGACCGGGGTGTAAGACGGACTTTCCGTCACAGACGTGATTACCGGACCGCCGTTGGCGGCGAAAGGGGAAAGATCTGCACGTATTGGACGCTGCGACGTTAGTCAATGGCGGGCAGGCTCTGCTCTTAAGTCGCGCAGCATGGATGCACTTCACCAGTTGGTCCGGCCGTCATCGAAAAAAATCAGCTGGCCGCCGGATCCGCAGGAAGAGAATCATGCCTGAGGCGATCCGCTGAAACCAGCTCAGGCATCCGGATCGGCTGCATCCCGCGATGGTTTCGCGCGAACCTCGATAATCCTCGGCCGGCCTCGCTGCTGTTGAAATGTGGATGTGTCGGTCGCGTGAGAATGCGCTGCGGTTCCAAACGATTGCGAGCTGGCTGCATTGGCGTCTCCGGGTGCGGACCACAGTCTCCGCAGGGAGTTATAAAGACGCATTACGAGGAATAACGTCAGCATTGCCAGAAAGGCAAAGACGGCGATGACGGCGACGGAAACAAAGACCACTGAAAGGACCACGGTGAACAGAAGTCGCATGACCGGCGACGAACGCCGACCGGAGAAAAGCTGCGATCGAAACGCCTCGTTCATCGAATTGAACCGGGCTGTGAAAAGTGGGCGATGGCGATGGTCGAACAACGCTTCACTCCTGATGCAGTGCGACGCGAGCTAACGAGGAGTCAACACAATTTTTCCGGACAGCGTTCCGGCGTTATTCAGAGTATTCTCTTCCTGCAACCGATGTGCAGCGGCCGCTTCCGAGAACGTAAATCCGGCACCTATCGGTGGATTCCAGGCTGTACTGGCAAGCAACTCATTAAGTCTTACCGCACTTTCCCGCTGCTCCTCTGAAGTTGCGTTGAACATTGCAAATCCAAGCATTCGAAGGTCCTTCACATAAAATGGACCGACGGGGAATTCGGGTCTTGCGTCCCGGCCGGCCATCAGCACCATGCGACCTCGTCTGGCCAGCAGCGGGATGCTGTTCATCGGCTCCGGATTCCGCAGTGTTTCAAACCAAAGATTGATCAGACCGATCTCTGTTGTCATTTCGGTCAGACGAGCAATGACGTCTTCACTGCGATACAGAATGACGTGGTCAGCGCCGGATGCGCGACATTGAGCAGCCTTGTCTTCCGAACCGGCCGTTGTGATCACGGTTGCCCCGGCTGTTTTGGCCAGTTGCACGACCGCAGATCCAACGCCACCGCTGCCGCCATTTACGAAAACTATTTCGCCAGGCTGCAATCCGGCATGCAGAAACAGGCCGAGGTGTGCAGTGATTCCGGTGAGCGCTCCGGCTGCGGCCGATTCAAAGCTGACGTTCTTCGGAATGGGGTAAAGCCACTCTTCATCGACAGCGCAGTATTCGGCGAATGTGCCCTGTCGTCCGAACAGACTTTGATTGCTTCCCCAAACCCGGTCGCCGGGGCTGAACGCTGTCACGGAGTCGCCGATGTTCTCCACAGTGCCTGCCAGATCGCATCCGGGTATCGCAGGATTCGTCAGGTCCGCAGCAACGGCTCCAGATCTGATGTAGGTGTCAATCGGATTGACTGAGACGGCTTCGGTACGCACCAGAACCTGGTTGGGGCGAATCTCAGGCTTCGGGAGAGTTCCGAATTCAAGAACATCCGGGGGCCCGGTTTGGCGATAAAATACACCCTGCATCGTGCTCATAAAACGAACCTGGTTTCAAGGGACCAATGTCCGGTTGGCTGCCGCTCCTAAAGCGGAGGGTCTGCAGCATTTCAGCTCATAAATGTCACGTAGTAGAACGCGAGTCCGGTGACACTTGTCAGTGTGATATCAATCGTGGAGGCCCAGCCCAGCAGGCGATGAGTGCGGCTGTGAGGCCCCGGTTTGGGCTGCCTGCTGAATTTACGCAGGGCAAGCACCATGGTGATGATCCAAAGAATCGGCGTGGTGACAGCAAAAACGAGATGAACCAGCAGCCACGGACGACTGGCGGCAATCTTTGCGGCCAGCGCCGCATCGTCCAGTTGCTGCTGTGCAACAATCTGCTCCCAGCCGCCATGGACAATCTGAACATCAATCTCGAAAGCGGAAACGGCGACAAGCAGGATCACACCGAGGGTAATCTGGAGCTGCATGTGCAGCAGGTAGTTCCGCCGCACCCGCACCTGCCAGAGGCTGAACAGAAGCAGTGGAACGACCAACAACAGTGCGACCACCACGAAATCCAGCATGAACGTGGTTTGGTAGCCCAAAAAACCCGTCTTGAACATCGCCTGAGTACTCGCTGCTGGTGCTCACCGGTAATCAATGAGCAGGAACTGAATCTGCAGGATGCAGCATTTGAGGCCCTGTCCAGCCAAATCCTGCGGCTGAACCCATCCTCTGGCGGGTCGCCGCAGAATGAAGAACGGTGGACAGGATTCAGCGGTTGAGCAGCGTTCGCACAGCAGCGCTGATTCCCTCGGAGTCGACGCCCTGATATCCCATCTGCTGCCACAGCCCGCCGGAGCCTTCCCGGTGTGTGCCGATATGATTATAGGCGCCGCGGAAGCCCCGTTTCAGAAGTTCTGAACCAAATCGAGAACCCAGCCCTGTATTGACGTTGAATGACTCGGCTACGAGGACCGCCGGAGCAGCTGCCAGTCGCGTCATCATTTCTTCGTCACAGATATTCAGGGTCGCTTTGTTAATCAGTCCCACGTTGATGCCCTGTTCCCGCAGATTTGTGACTGCATCGAGCGCGCGATAGGTGGTCTCTCCGAAGGACACGACATAGCCGTCACTGCCCTCTCGAACGAGGTCGTCGCGGCCCGGCTCGAACACGTAGTCGTCGGAGTACAGGCGTTGGCCGTCTTCAGTCAGCAGGTCCGGAACCCCGGATCGCGTGGAGAAAATGAATCGCAGTCCGGAATCGCCGTAGATCCGCTTCAGGCAGGCACGGAACTGATGCTGGTCTGCCGGGAAGTACAGCCGCGTTGTATCCTTGCCCTCATTGGGAAGTCCATTTGCGGCGTACATATTGTTCAGGCCGAAGTGACAGGTGTTATCGGCCATGTCGTCACAGCCGGCATGGGAGAAATGCGCCAGCACATTGGAGTCGTTCAGCCGCGCCATCGTGATTTCGGAAACCACCATTTCGAGGAACGCGGAGAACGTCGCAAATATGCCCTGACGACCGGCTTCGAATCCGAAACCAGCGGCGGCGGAATAGTTACCGCGTTCCATGATTCCGCCACGCACAAACACTTCAGGATGCTGAGCACGCACGTGGTTCAATCCACAGGATCCTTCCAGGTCACTGTCGAAGACGCGTACGCTGGCAATCCGCTGCTGCTCTGGAATTTCGTCCAGAATATCATTGAGAATACGGCCGAACAGGTCACGGTTCTTGCCAACGCTGGAAGCATCGGAACCCTTGTGCTGCGGTCCTGACGGCCCCTTGGTGACCGCTTCCAGATACTCCACCGCGGCCGAGTGTCCACGACCGGTCAGGTATTCCTTCGCGGTGCCCACCTTGATGACGTCGTGTCCATGAGCACTGCCTTCGAGCCCCTCGATTCCCACGCACATCTTGCGGCGATTGATCAGGGCAACTGGCCCGCTGGCGGTGACAGCAGCACACATGCGGCGGTACAGCCCGTCGATATCTTCACCGTCACCAATATCCGTCTGCAAGCCGTGACCTTCGAGCGTTTTGGCAACACTGAACCCCTGCAGGTAGTCGGAGGGATGTCCGGCGATTGTGACGTCGTTGTCATCAATCAGCAGTTTCACATTCAGTTGCTGCGCGACAGCCAGTCGAGCCGCTTCTGCATCGTTGCCTTCCATCTGCGATCCGTCAGATCCCAGCATGAAGACCACTTTGTTGGGGTTGGCGATTGCGACACCATTGACGAATGGCCACATGTGGCCAAGACGACCTGACGAAAATTTTACGCCCGGTGTAAACCCGCGTTCCGGATGGCCGGGAAGATGAGACAGATACTCACGGTAGTGATACAGTTTTTCGACAGGCATGTCCCCTTCAAGAACAGCCATCAGATATTGAGTGGCAACGCGATGCCCGGCTTCATCGAAGAAGATTGGCAGAACGTCGGGAGTTCCCCCCTGAGCCGCATGCTGCATGAACGCATGCATGATGCAAACTTCGGGCACCGTGTCGAAAGGACCTCCGGTGTGACCACCCAGGCCTTTCGCATCGGCGATGGCCGTGAAGAAAATGATGGCATCGCGACAAATGCTGATATTGTTCTGCAGGATCTCTTTCTGTTCCGCTGACAACTCTGGGTTGGAGGGATCGAGTGCGATCGCCCGATACTGGTGAAGTGGAATCGGAAAGTCAGCCGAAACAGCCATGGGGTTCTCCCTCGGGGCGGTCTGCAGCCGCAAAAGCGGCAGGCGTCCCGTTGTGCGTCAAATATCATCAAAGAGCGGTCCGACGGCGCACGCTTTACGCACGACCCTCACCGCTGAAAAACCAGCCCTGCGGAGTATTCAAATCTGCCGGAACAATTGCAAATGCAGGCCCCGGCTCACCGGGTTTCGGGGCTAATTTCTCAATCCCATGAATCAGAAACCCCAGTGTTTTCAGTATGCTGCGATGTCAAAAACGGCGGTCACTTCGCAGGCGGATCGTGCCGAACCAGCTTTTGCGCCCGCTTCCCGATGATATCACCAACGTAGATATTGCCGCGGGAGTCCAACGCCATTGCGTGCAGCCAGTTGACATCGCCGGGTTGTTCTTTTCCGTCTTCTCCCTTCGGCAGTGTCCAAAGCTGCCTGACCCTGCCACCGGTATCGAAACGCAGCAGGATCTGATCTTTGGGAGGACAGCTGAGCGGTGCACCGGGATAATCGGGGTGTTCCAGCCATGGCATCGGTGAACAGCCGCAGACCCACAACTGATCATCGGCGGTCATCCAAAAACCCCACGGGATGATGACATCTCCCCAGCTATCCAGCAGTTTTCCTGCCTGGCTGTACACCTGAATTCGGGTGTTGTTTCGGTCTGCAACATAAAGCCGTCCGGTGGAGTCCATAGCAACAGCATGCGGGAGACTGAACTGATCCGGGCCATTGCCCAGACTTCCCCATGCCTTCACGAACTGGCCCGCCGCGTTGAAGTGGACAACTCGATTGTTTCCATAACCGTCGGCAACGAAAACGTCACCGCCGGGAGAAATCGCCATGTCTGTGGGTTTGTCCAAATGGGTGCGGTCGTTTCCAGGTTCACCGGGTGTGCCAATCGTCAGCAGCACTTCTCCCCATGGGTTGAATTTTCGAACGATGTGCAGGCCGATGTCGGCAACCCATACATTCCCCTCGTGATCGATTTTCAGGTGATGAGCCGTCCTGATGGTCTTGCTGCCCCAGGCACGCACCAGTTTGCCTTCCGCGGTATACACCTGAATCGGGGGTGTGGAGCGGGTGAAGGTCCAGATCTGATCTTTGTCGTCAACCGCAATCCCAGGCATGGCGGCCCATTCAAAGTCTTTGGGTTTCTCAGGCCATGCGGGATCAACGCTGTAGACCGGTCCGGTCACGGTCTGCGGATAATCCGGGGAGTTCCCCTTTGCTTCGGGGCTGTCTTCGGCCAGCTGCGCCCATGCAGAAGCAGAACTCGACAACAGCAGGACCGCGTTCAGGGAAATCCAAACAGGAAACCGACGGGACAACGACATCGTGAGGGCCTTTACAACAGAGGATGGGAGCTCCGGTGAGGTTGCGATCAATGCGACGCAGTCTTTGAGCATACGGTTTGCTGCTGCGGGCGTCGAGTCGCTGAAAACAATCACAGTCCTGGCTGGGGCTGGGCGATGTCAGGATTCTTCCGTGCCGTCCACTTTCGATTTGCAGCGATGCTGGCTACGATCCCGCAGTCGCAGGAGATCCCTGCATGAATTCACAGAAAAGATGTCACTTAAGAGAAACTGCATCAAGGTCTGCTGCGAAGCGATCACAAGTTCCGTCAGGCTGAACAGCGATGCGGTCGAGGAGAACAACATGGCTGACGTGAAAATAGCGGTACGTGATAACGGTCCGTTTCTGGTGACCGGCGCGGTGGAGGTTACCGATGCCGATGGCAACACCTTTGATCTGAAGGGCAAGGAAACCATCGCACTGTGCCGCTGCGGTGTCTCAAAGAATCGTCCGTTCTGTGACGGTGCACACAAGGACTGCAGCTTTGAGTCCGCAGAGCGGGCCGGATCCTGACGTCACCGATTCCTCTGCGGGCTGATTAATTCGGAGGCGCCGGGATTGGCGGGCGTTGCTGCAGCCCGCGTGGCGCAATCTGCTGCAGGCGATCGTTGGCTCGAAACCGGAAACCGTCGATCACCAGCACACATTCGTGCGTGTGCTCAAAGGCGGCGGTCTTCGCGCCCAGTCGCTGTGCAGCGGCCCCGTCTAAAGTCGCTTCCCCAGCCAGCAAAGTGCTGATCAGCATCGCATCAAAAGGGGGCTTCAGCTGTTGAACAGGTTGTCGCAGAGGCAAGCGCTTGTTGACTGTCTTTCCTGACACAGAAGTACGCTCAATCCGGAGCTGCAGGGCTGGTGCTGCGGGGGCATCATCGGTGAAGTCTGAATCTGCGGGCAGAACGAGTGGCAGAAATCGACCGCTGCCCTGCCTCATGCTGGCGGCCACCTGGCCGGAATCATCCTGTCCTGCCTGCCACGTCATATTCCATTCAACGATCCCGGAACTGCCCACGCTGTCTGTGAATGACACATCCCACGGTTCTGCATCTGAATTGAGCTGTTCCTGCTGTGGAATCAGAAAGGGGCGACCGAACCACGACGAGTAGATTTCTTCGGGACATGATCGCTTCAGATACTTCAGGATGCTGCGGTCGTTGCCAGCCAGATGCTGTAACAGACCCTGATGCATTTCTGCGGACTCAACGCGCACATGACCATCCGGCTCCACAATGATGCGAACCGGATATTTTCCAAGATTGCTGAGCGTGGATTCGGGAGTTTCGAGACTTCTGACGTCAGCATGATCACGTTGAGCATTGACGATTGTGATGCGGAAATGTGCGTCGCCGTTGGATGAGACACGTTCAAGACGGTAGGTCATGGAAAGTCGGTCGCTCGAACGTACGATGACGGGTTCGCGATTCTCGATGCTGAGCTGAGTCGTTCGGCTGTGATTTTGAGTAACATTGAACTGGTCGCCCTCGCTGAGTCCCCAAATGACCGCAGGGGGTTGTGCAGAAACAGAGGGAAGCCACCGGGCCAGCAGGATCAGAAGGATCGCGGGAGTGATTGGTCTCATGATTTCCCCTTGCTGCCGCGCTACCGATGAGGCGACAGTCCTGCAGCAGTGATTGATCCGACGACTGTTGATGTGATGATCTGCGATGATGTGACGTGAATGTTAGTCCCGCTTGCCACGGATTTGTCCCGGACATCATAGGATTGAATGGCCAAAAAACGAAACTCTGACCGCGTTGACAGCAAAAGCCTGTTGCGTTTGTTTTCCACCAAATCGCACTGCGTTAGACTGAACGGCAACCAAAGTGAAAAGATTGTCGCTGAATGACCATCTTCAAGCTCTTTGTTTGCAAAGCGGCCCTGCTCAATGGAGCGTTGAAATTGAATCCCCTGAGAGAACTGGAAGAACTTCTGGCGTTGTTCGCCGAGCCATCAGATGCCCCTCTGTTTTCACGGGCCGAACATGTGGCGAAAGAGACAACCCCCGAACCCTACCACAGAATGCTGGTTCACGATCACCACATGACCATTAGTATGGAATCATGGCACGGTTGTTCGGTCGATGTTCGGGTGCTGGACTCCCGTATGTCAGACGGGCTTTACTGCCGAAGAATCCAGCTGCTGCGAGGTGGTACCGAAGATGTCGTCCAGTTTGGATACGTCAGATTTAATCTGGATCTGGTTACGGAGCAGGTCCGGAAGGAAATCCAGGCGGAAGAGATTCCGCTGGGGCGAATCCTGATTCAGCATAACGTGTTTCGACACGTCGATCTGGGCGCTATTCTGCGTTTTACCGCCGGTTCTGGTCTGAAGCGATTTCTGCCAATGCAGGATGGTGAGGTCACGTTCGGCAGGCTGGCTACAATTTTCTGCAACGGCGCACCGGCAATTGACTTGCTGGAAGTTTCTGCACCGCTGCTGCCGCGGTGAGTTCACTCAGGGCTTTTCACTGTCCGCACAGACGCAGACCATCTGCTGACATCCGGGGCAGCCGTTGCCGTACTTCAACTGCACGGCTTCCGTGAGGCTGATTCCGGCCACGTTGGCAATTGTTGCCAGCCACGCCAGCACATCCGCAAACTCGCGTGCGGTTTCTTCTCGCGGTGAATTGTCCCGCAGTGAGGCAGCCAGTTCACCGACTTCTTCCATCAGCCACATGAACGTGCCCTCGACTCCGCGCGCCTCGTCCTTGCGCGAATACATGCGGGCAATCATCTCCTGGAGTTCTTCAAGCGTCATGGGTTCTTTGTATTTCTGACTCACTGGAAGACCGTTCTATGAAACAGGCCCGCACCGGAATCGGTCGGGCCTGAATCGACAACTTGTCCTGATCAGCAGCGGCTCAGTATGTCCAGCTCAGACCGGCATTCAGCGTGTGCTGGCTGAATGTATCCCGACGGGATCTGGCCTTCGGGAACATGTTGAGCTGTGGGTTGGATGTGTACTGAACCGACTGCAGTGGATCAGCAATCTCTCCGATGATGAGGAAGGTCCAGCCAAGGCGAAGTTTCGCTCCGTCAAGAATACGAACATCGGACAGAACCGGAACACGGTTGAAGAGCGGGATTTCGGCAACCAGCGACTGTTCAAACAGTGGTGACAGGTGCACGGTGCTGGAACTGCTGGAGTAAGCGTTGGCCGAGGGCCCGTTCAGGTTGTTGGTGTCAAACCCATCAAGGGCTGGAAACAGCCCGGTGACCGGGTCCGGCGTATCAGCGATACTCATGTGATTGAACAGATTGTCACCGAAGACCCGAACCTGTTCGTTGTTGAACATCAGTGCGAACTTGGAGAAGCCAAGAATGCTGATGCCTTCGTCTTCATCGCCGAATCGATAATTGAATCCAAACTCCGGACCGGCGAGATTACTGACGACTTCAGACTGGTGATAAGCGCGAACCATGACCGGATCGAAAGGATTGATCTGCACAAACTCAGGGTCAGTGTCTTCCGCCAGGTTGTCAGCGATGAAGTCGTCATCGTCGTCGATCCCATCGTAGGGAGGAAAGACCTTGGCATTCTCGGGTGTGTCATCATCGCCGCTGCCAATGTAGGCCAGTCCGCTGTCTGCACCAAAGAAGGCGAAGTTCTCCTTGACTTTCTGATACCGACCACCAAAGGTCGGGTTGATGCGAATACCACCGGAGTTTCTGATGGGAGCAAAGGCGAACGCACCACTGGACCCCAGTGTGGTCAGACTGTGCTGCATCCGAAACTGCAGGTCATACGGAATCGTGGCACCCAGCAGGCTGCCGTCATCAATCGGGATGCCGTGCAGGTTCAGCAGTGTGCGATCCAGAATGCTGAAGGTCGTTCCCCACGCCCCGTACTCCACTGAGTCCGTATCGTCAAAGGGAACGCCTGGGGCAAGAATGAAACCGAGAGTCAGGCCCAGATCGCTGCCGCCATTTGTTGTGAACGGCTTAGCAATCGCATTGCCACCGTTTGAGGCGAGTGCCAGTGCCGTCGCTGTGTCGATTCGCTGAGACATGACGCCGGCACGAGCGTCGTAGGTGGAAGTTGCGTCGACCTGCCAGCCGATGTCCATCAGGAACCCGCTGCCGTCAACGTTCCACCAGCCACCGCTGGCTTTCATGCCGTGAGTATTCAGTTCCGGAATGAACGCACCGCGAGCGGGGTCCATATAACGAAAGTATGCGAGGTCATCGACAATGCCGTCGCTGTCGGGGTCATTCTGCTGGTAATAGCTTTGCGAAGAACTATTCCCGAGGATGCCGCTGAGATTTCGTGTTGAGCTGTAGGTGTAGTCAAGGTTCAGAAAAGGCTTCCGAGCCCTGTTGTTTGGTCCGAACCCGTTACGCGAATTCTGAAACCACATTCCCGCATCGTTATACGTCTGCGAGAAACGCGGATCGAACACAGATCCGGAGGAGTACGGTGAGCCCGAGCCGGGACTGGGTAGAAATCCCGGAGGAACACTTGTCGGGGGAGCTGCACCCTGTCCGAATGCAAGTTGTCCTGCAAGTGTCAGAAAAAGTGGCACAATCGCCTTGAGGGAATGCCTAATCCGCATTGAACCATCCTTGGAGAAGTTGCAGTCAGTGACTGCCTTCACTGTGTTTCCGCTCATTTCACCGGAGATCTGCTCTGCAAATGCAGAATCAGTGCGCCGGCACAGCGTTGTCGAATGTATCGGTCAGGCAAATTGTCAAACTGTAACGATTGTTACGAGGGTAATTGTTTTTCGGCTTTTGCAGGCATGTGTGTCTGGCACACGCGGGGGAGATCCGGTGTTTCTGCCGGTTTCGTGCAGCCTGCTCAGAACAGCTTTGCCGATTGGAGGTGCGGTTGAGCAGATCCTGCCGCTTCACGAGGCCTGCGTTTTCCTCGCGAATTCGGGCGATCATGGAGTCGAGGGATTTGGGGCGGGTTGAGACTGTCTCGCTGAATGCTATGCTCCAAACCACGACCTGATTTCAATCCTCATTCTTCTGCAGGCATTGCCCATGCTCCCGGTTCGTCATCTTGGCAAAACAGATTTGGACCTGACTCCATTGTCCTTCGGGGCCTCGTCACTTGGGGCGGAGTTTCGCACTGTTGATCTGAACGAGTGCCTGCGAAGTGTTGAAACTGCACTCGATTGCGGGATGAATTTCATCGATACGTCACCGTATTACGGCCGTGGAATGAGTGAGGTGTTGTTGGGGCAGATTCTTCCTTCAATCCCACGAGACAGATACTACCTTGGCACCAAACTGGGACGTTACGCTCCGGATCACTTCGACTTCAGTGCCCGCAGGGTTGCCGAAAGCGTCGATATCTCGCTGGAACGAATGCGAGTGGAACATCTGGACATCGTCCTCTGTCACGATCTGGAATTCGTGGAGATGTCTCAGATCGTCGAGGAAACGCTGCCGGCTCTGAAGAAGCTGGTGGATGCTGGCAAGGTTCGGTATGTGGGAATCAGCGGATACCCCATGAAGATGTTCCGGTACGTGCTGGAGAATTCCAGCGATGTTGATGTTCTGCTGACCTACAACCACTACACCCTGCAGAACGACATGGCTCTCGAACTGGTCCCGTTGTGTCAGGAAAAAGGTGTCGGGATTATGAACGCGGCACCATTCTCTGCCCGACTTCTCTGTGATGCTCCTCTGCCCCCGTGGCACAAAGCAACTGCTGAGGTGCGGGAGGTGGCTGCTCGTGCGGCGGAGCTGTGTCGCAACCGCGGATCCGATATCGCAAAGCTGGCTTTGCAGTTTTCGATCGCAAACCCTGACTTCACAACCTGTATCACGGGGTCGGCTAACCCTGATCGCATTCGTCAGTGGGCAGACTGGGCTGTAGAACCGATTGATCAGGAGTTACTGGCGGACGTGCAACACGTGCTGCAGCCGATTCACAACTGGTTCTACATTGAGGGCAGGCCCGAAAATAATGACAGCGTAGTCACTTGAGTGAGCGTTCAGCTGGGCCGGTTCTCACCCGACAGCGACCGCACGTTCGCGCCGCTGTGCTGAGAAATTCGTTTCGAAATGCTCGACGGTCCGCAGAAACTGTTCGCGAATCTGCTCCATCCGTGCTCGGTTCACACCGAGGTCGGAATGCCCAAGCCGGGAGGCGGAGCGGAAGTGGATCCGGTTGCTCTCGGGGTCGAGGAAGAACTCCACATCGTCACAGAACCGAAACAGACGACTGCGAAATTCCGCGTGAATGTAGTTGTTCGTTGTGGCCACAATCGTGACACGCGGCATCCTGCGTACAATCTCAAGAATTACGCTCAGGGCCTGGTCGTGGTCTGCGTCAATCGGCTGGATCCAGTGATCGCGGTCTTCCGCCTGGGTGGAAACGCAGTTCGGGCTGGGCGGACAGGCCGCGAGCCGACCGTCCTTGACCCCAAGATTGGACGGCCGAGGTGAACTCAGGCTCAGCACCAGCATGCAGACTGCCACTAGTGCCGCTGCAGAAATCAGCAGTACGACTGCGTTCAACATTTTTCGCACTCTCCGGGAAGGCTGACCCATTCTATCCCCAAAATAAAGCCGGCTGGTGAGCGGACACTCTCTCAAGTCCACCCACAAGCCGCTGTGTCGGAAAGACCGCAGCCTGCCGGGAGGATTAACGCTGGACTGCTCTGACTCGTGAGTTTTTGCCAGCGAAAGGGTTTAAAGACGTGGTTTGGGGGGTTTGACGGGGGGGGCGCTAAGACGGACGCCCCGAGCATTCAGGCGTCGCTTCCAGACTTCACTGCCGCAAGTTGCGTAAAGAATGTCCTGGTTCCTGCCGCCGAAGGTCACGTTGGAAAGCCAGCCTGTTCCAGGGCTGCGGATGATGAAATGAACTCGGCCCAGCTGGTCCAGCACCTGAACGCCGGCTGCGGTCGTCACATAAATCCTGCCTTCTGTATCCCCGGTCATGCCGTCGGCATTGCTTTTGACGTGATCGCTGACGTGCAGCCAACCGTATTCCTGCCGAGCCGTTAGAGTCCCGTCGGGCTGTTTTTGCCACGACAGGCAGAAGCGCCCGCGCGTGTCCGAAACCGTTACAAGGGTTTGATCCGGTGACAGAATCACCCCATTGGGGAATTCAATACCGGTGTCAACAATTTGAGTCGCTCCGTCAGGCTGAAAATGCCACAGGCGTCCCTGGTCCGGTTCCGTGACGTATCCGCTGCCGTCTGCAAGCACAACGAGGTCGTTCCCTCGGATTCCGGAGATGAATTTTTCCATCCGGCCATCGATCGTGTAGCGGACAATTTCAGCATCTTCGGTGCGGCACGCATAGAGTTTTCCATCCGGTCCAAACATCAGACCGTTGGCCTTTCCGGTATTTGCGGCGAAGACAGACACGCGTCCCTCTGAATCGACGCGATGAATTCGGTTGTTCGGAATGTCCGTGAAGAACAAGTCCCCGTCAGGACTGACAGCGGGGCCCTCCGTGAACCCATGACCTTCGCTGACCAGTTCCCAGTCTTCACCATCAATGAGCAGATCGGTTCGACGGGCCTTTGCTCGCCCTGGCTGCAGCGGTTCAGGGTAGTCTCTCCAGATCCACTCGAGGGCCTGCGGCACAACCGCTGCCATGTGTCGGGAGTTGTGTCCTCCCTGTCCCCAGATATTCTTGACGTCGTATCCGGCAAACTGCAGCGATGAAAGCATCGCCTGATTGGCATGCCACCACGAGCCGGCGTAAATATCGAGGTCTGCGCTGCCGTCCTGCAGGAAGATCCGCAGCGGTTTGTTCTCCGTTTTCCGCACCAGAGCCGGAAACTGATCACCTCCTCGAAGGGAGACATACGTACCAACACTGCTGATGACTCGCCGAAATGCGTCCGGGCGTTCCCAGGCGGCGTTGAATGCGCAGATTGCTCCGGAGCTTGATCCTGCGATGCAGCGATCATCCGGGTTGTCACTGAACGTCCAGCGGTCGCGAATTTCCGGAAGGAGCTCGGTTGTCAGAAAGCGAGCGTAGCGATCACCCAGTCCGTCATATTCAAAGCTGCGATTAAAACGAGGGTTTGCGTCATCGTTCGGTGCAGGAACGATGCCGGGTTCCACAAACACACCCAGTTGCACCGGAATCCGCTGGTCGTGGATCATGTTGTCCAGAACGGTGGGCAGCTTCCAGCCCTTCGCACGTCCCAGTCCGTCCTGAACAATCATCAGACATGGCGGCTTTGCAGAGTCGTACTGAGCAGGGACATAGACCCAGTATTTGCGAACAGTGCCTGGAAAGATCTTACTGCGGAATTCAAACGGCCCCTCGACCGCCCCCCTGGGAACGTCCTCATTCGTTACGGCTTCCGGAGGTACCGGATATGTTTCCTGCTGTGCCGGCAGCGACGACGGCAGCAACGCTGCGATGACCGGCAACAGAACTGGTGCAATCAATCTCGTTTTTTGTCTCATGGCAGGTTCCGAAGGAATCGGGGAAGGTTCGAGTGAATCACGCATATTCTGACATCCTCGCCGCAGGCGTCAGTGAACACGGGACAATTTTATTGGTGCTTGGTGAGTTTCACCATTCGCTGGCGATCAGCAGAAGATTGAGATAAACCGTGGATACGGTTTGTTTTGGGTTCTCGGTTCTGAATTCCGGTGGAGACATCTCATGGCAGATTCTGTGTATTCGTTGCTGATCACGCTGTGCAGTTTTCTGTTGCTGCTGGGGTTACCGCTGTCTGTTGTTCAGGTTCAGGCTGATGAGCCGCGACTGCTGGTGTCTTCTTTTGCTCCGCTGCCGGAGGGTGGTTTGACGGGGCTACAGCTGAATACAGACAGCGGGAAATTCAAACTGCTCAACAAATGTGCGGAGATTCCACACCCGTTCTTCTTCGATCTCAGTCCTGAACAGGATCTGTTATGTTCCATCCATGCCGAGACATTCGGCGGAGCCCGGGACGAAGAGTTGGCTGCCTGGCAGTTTGAACCAAAGTCACTGCATTTGCAGCCGATCGGCCGCAGCAGCACTCAGGGGACTGCCTCCTGTTTTGTCGAATTCGCCGCAAACGGGGGAACCGTGCTGGTTGCCAATTATCTCACGGGAAGCGTCGTGTCCTTCAAAGCCTCCGCTGCCAGGCTTTCCCCGGCGGTGAGTTTCTTTCAGCACCAGGGCAGCAGTGTGAATCCCGCACGGCAGCAGGAACCCCACGCTCATTGCTTTGTGATCAGTCCCGATGGTCGATTTGCCATTGCTGCGGACCTGGGCACTGACAATCTGCACTGTTACAGACTCAATCCCGAAACGGCCGCTCTCGAACCAGCGGCCGTTTCAACGGTTGCATTGCCGCCGGGCTCCGGGCCGCGGCACCTCTCCTTTCATCCAAACCAGAAATCCCTGTCTGTCATCAACGAACTGGCCTGCACGATCACGACTCTTGCATGGAACGCCAGGGATGGTGGAATGCAGATACTGCAGACAATCTCCACGCTTCCGAAAGACTTTGGAGGAGTCAGCCACTGTGCAGATCTGAAGTTCACACCTGATGGCCGCTTTCTCTACGGAACAAATCGGGGGCATGACAGTATTGCTGTCTATGCTGTGCAGGCCGACGGGACTCTGGAAAGAAAAGGACTGGTGGATTCACGCGGTGCCGGGCCGCAGAACCTGGCAATCAGTGAGGATGGACAGATCCTTGTCTGTGCCAACATGCCGGGCGATTCGGTGGTGAGCTTTCACATCGATCCAGGCAACGGCAGTCTGCAGTTTGCATCTCAGGTGCAGCTGAAGTCTCCCTCATGCATTCGTTTCCTGAAATAAGCGTCCCAAGCCTGAATGGCGTGAGTGCGAACGGACAATGTTTTGCCTATCATCGCTGCCGACTGGCCACTGCGGTGTCAGTCTTTCATTTTCCTGTGCTCAGGGAGACTTCTGGTGAAATCGATTCGTTTGCTGGTGCTGACCGGACTTTGCCTGATTCCCTGCCTGGCTCAATGCTCGGCAGAGAAACCAACAGATCGGCTGAATGTTGTTGTTCTGGTCGTTGACGATCTTGGGCAACGTGATCTCGGTTGCTACGGCAGTTCATTTTATGAAACACCGAATGCAGATCGCCTTGCATCGGAGGGGGTCATGTTCAGTCAGGCTTATGCTGCCTGCCCTGTGTGTTCTCCAACACGAGCAAGTCTTGTGACGGGGCTGTATCCCCAGCGAACCGGAATTACCGACTACATCGGGGCTGCCCAGCCGGACCGATGGAGACGCAATACTCCGCATCTGCCAGCGCCCTACAGCATGCAACTGGCGCTGGAACAGCAGACCATTGCAGAATTCTTAAAGCCAGCGGGCTATTCCACGTTCTTCGGAGGAAAGTGGCACCTTGGAGACGAAGGGTTCTTTCCGGAAGACCAGGGGTTTGACGTGAATCGAGGTGGCATCGCGCGAGGTGGTCCGTATGGAGGAAAGCGGTACTTTTCTCCCTACGGAAATCCGCGCCTGACCGACGGTCCTCCCGGGGAGCATTTGCCGGATCGGCTCGCGCAAGAAGCAGTTTCCTTTATGGAGCAGAACCGGGACTCTCCATTTCTTGTCTGGCTACCGTTCTACTCCGTACACACCCCCCTGATGGCCCGTGAAGATCTGAAGAAGAAATATCAGGAACGGAGAGAGCAACGGGAAGTGCGGGATGTCTTTGCTGATGAACCGCCGCGGAAAGTGCGCATGAGCCAGGATCATGCTGTCTACGCCGGAATGGTGGAAGCAATGGACCAGGCGATTGGTCGGGTACTCAGCGGGATTGAACGACTGGGTTTAAAAGACAATACCCTCGTGATACTGACCAGCGACAACGGTGGTCTTTCCACCAGTGAGGGGTCACCGACCTCCAACATGCCGCTGCGGGCCGGAAAAGGATGGCTCTATGAAGGTGGGATTCGAGTCGTCTCGATCGTTCGACTGCCTCGACAGGTTCCAGCAGGGACCACCTGTGACGCTCCGATCATCAGTATGGATTACGTGCCCACAATCCTCGACTTCTGCAATGTGGAGACGCCACAGGAACTTAAGTTTGATGGTCAGTCGCTCAGGCCACTTCTGGCTGGTGTCGCTGCTGAACAATTTCAACGGCCGCTGTTTTGGCAGTATCCCCATTACGGCAATCAGGGAGGTGCTCCAGGTGCGGTCGCGCTGGACGGTCAGTGGAAGCTGATTGAGTGGTTTGATGACGGGAAGACAGAGCTTTTCGATCTCGAAAACGACCTCGGTGAGACTCAAAATGTGGCGGCTGAGCATCCCGAGATTGTGGAAAAGCTGCGCAAGCAATTGCAGGCGTGGCAGCGGGATGTTGGTGCGAAATCGTCAACGCCCAACGCCGCATATGATCCAGCAAAGAAAAATGGTCGCGGCTAATCTTCTGCTGCCGGACAGTGGTCATTTCTGCCGTCCCATGTCGTCGGCACGGTTGCCACCATTACGCGGTCCTGCGCAGGCTTCCAGTCGCCAGTCCAATGGTTCAGGTCAGCAGCATCAGACCAATTTCGTAGAACAGAACGACCCCAAGAACGTCGATCATCGCGGCGATTAATGGATTGGACATGATTGCCGGATCCATCCCCAGTCGGCGAAAAGTCAGCGGCAGCAGAGTTCCAGCCGATGTACCCAGTGTCACCACGGTCACGACAGTCAATGCAATCGCCGCCGCTTCGCTGACGGAACGCCCGAACCAGGTCCATGCAACGAGAAAGTCCAGACTGGCCAGAGTACCGCCGAGGCAAAGTCCAATAATCAACTCGCGCCAAATGAGCGAGGCATCCACCAGTGGTCCGCCAACGCTGCGTTCATCGCTGGGCTGAAGTGCGAACATGCGGATGAACAGTGTGGCCGACTGAGAACCGGCATTTCCACCGCTGGCCATGACCAGCGGCAGAAACAACAGGATGAGCGACGCCAGCCCGGCCGTCGCTGGAATCTCCTGACTGCCGGATGTTGTCAGTCGATAGTGGTCGATGACATTGGCATTCATGAGCGCTACGATGGACAGGAACAGCAGCCAGATACCTCGTTTCCACAGAATGACTGGAAGCGGAGTTTCTTCGTAAGTGTCTTCGAGTGGTGCAACCGCACTCTGAAGATAAGCGTCCTCTGTTGCCTCTTCCTGAACCACGTCAAGTACATCGTCGTGCGTAATAATGCCGACGAGACGATCGGACGCATCCACAATAGGAACCGCGATAAAGTTGTATCTCGCAAGTGTTTGTGCAGCGACTTCTCGGGGTTCAGACGCCCGCACGCGAATGGGATCGCGCTGCATAATGGAGGACAACTGTGTTTCGGTGCGTGCAAGGATCAGTTCACGCAGTGAGATGAAGCCGTCGAGGTGGCGATCTTCGCCAACAATGTAAACGTAATAGATCGTTTCGCTGTCCGGAGCCTGCTGCCGTAATCGCTCCAGAGCTTCCCGCACGGTAATTGCCGCTGGCAGCGACGCATACTCCGTTGTCATGATTGCGCCAGCACTGTCCTCGTCGTACTGCAACAGGCGTCGGATGTCGTTTCGCTCGGCCTGAGCGATGAGCCGCAGGGACTCTTCCCGGCGAATTGCCGGAAGTCGTGTCAGCAGATCGACGCGGTCGTCCGCGCTCATCCATTCCAGCAGTCTCGAAAGTTGAGCGGTCTCAAGACGTTCTACAAGTTCAGCCTGATGTCGCAGAGACAGGTATTCGAAGATCTCAACACGAACTTCTTCGCTGGCCTGATTCAGAATGATCCAGATCTGCGTGTCTTCAAGCTCCTCCAGAATCTCGGCAACCATGGCCGGATGCACAACACCGCAGAATGCAGCAAGACCGTCCAGATCGTCCTCATGGACCATCTGGCGGATATCCGGGAGAATAAGATCCTGATAAGCGCCCCGCATAACGGACAGCTCCGGAGTATACGGCTTCGTTCGGGAGAGCACGGTTGATCCACGCTGGAACGAGCGGGTCATTGAGTGACCGCGACAGATCCCCCCGCGTAACTCATCGACCGGAATCGGTTGAGAGATCCCAAAAAAAATCCCTGCAGGATAGCACCAGCAGGGATTAAAACCATGTCCTTACAAAACAGCCATCGCCGCAGCGGTTGGGCGATCAACGCTTTGAGAACTGGAAGCTTCGGCGAGCCTTTCGGTATCCAAACTTCTTACGTTCGACCATACGGTCGTCGCGAGTCAGAAGACCTGCTTCGGCAAGTGTGTGGTGCCAGCTGGAGTCCAGTCCCTGCAGAGCACGCGCCAAGCCAAGAATGATCGCACCGGTCTGTCCCGTGATGCCACCACCATTCACGCGAACGCTGACGTCGACCTTACCCAGTCGGTCAACAAGCCTCAATGGCACGAGCACGGATTCGCGATCGCGTTCCACGCAAAGATACTCTTCGACTGGTCGACCATTGACCTGAAACTGCCCGTTGCCTTCCTTGACGCGAACGCGGGCCACGGAAGTTTTCCGGCG
>Ga0075479_10000346_pt1 | contig 19538 bp, 12 predicted proteins | sample DEB08_DNA_8_FD_76341 | JGI IMG/M metagenome (GOLD analysis project Ga0075479, IMG submission 76341) | Aqueous microbial communities from the Delaware River and Bay under freshwater to marine salinity gradient to study organic matter... | ecosystem: Environmental > Aquatic > Marine > Coastal ... | reverse complement strand
AGACACACGTGATTCCAGGATGCCGGATGATTAACGATCGTTCGACTGCCGGAAGCGACGTTCAACCAGACATGAGCCACACTGGAGGCAACCCCTGCCCCGACACTCGACGGCAGCACCTGAATGCCCTCCTCCCGGAGATTCTGCAGCACGTACTCGCCCTGACGATCATCGCCGATTGCAGACAGTAGATGGGATTTGCAGCCCAGTCGTGACAGCTGGGCCAACGCGGTAGGAACCGGCCCACCAACCTGATAGCGCAGGGATTCGGCATGCTCTTTCTGATCTTCCGCAGGCATCTGCCGCACCAGCATCTGCTCATCAACACAAGCCGCGCCAATCCCGACCACATCCATTCTGTTCATCCTGTTTCCCGCAGCGGCTGCAAACTGCCACAGCACATGATCAAAACTGCCGGATCGCTGTTCCTGCCGCAGGAACAGCCTCCGCATTGCCCTCGCTCAAGAGCCAGTACTGATCCACGTCCAGTGCGTCCCAGTGCTGCAGTTCACCCCACGGCCAGCGGACGGTGATACCCACCACCTGATCCGCTTCGCCCAGACCAAACACCAGTCGGGGATCCGACGATGACAAGTAACTGCCTCCACTTTTGACGAACTGCGTCAATTGTCGTTCCCCATCCTGCAGCTGAACACGCACTGTTGCACCCGCCAGCGGGCGATTGTTCTGCCCCTCCAACTGTAAACCCAGCCAGTGATTCCGAACCGAATCGGTTGCAAGGTTGCGCAGAATCGTGACCGGTGCCTCCGTATGACTCACTATCAAATCCGGCCAGCCATCATTGTTCAAATCTGCCTTCGCCAGCCCGCGGCCACGAGAAGGCTGTAGAAACCATTCTCCGGCAGCACTCGAAACATTCACAAAGTTCTGACGCCCGCGAATCTCGACATTCCGCAACAGGACTGGTCGTTGCAGGAATTCTGCACCACGTGGATAACGAACCACATGTCCGTTCACAAAAACGAGATCCTGCCGGCCGTCATTATCAAAATCCACGAACGCCGTTCCAAATCCCACGTTGCGGCCCCCAAGTCGACCCAGACCGGAAGCCTGCGTTTGCCAGGCGAATCCCCCGGAACCCGTATTGCGATACAGCGCCGGCAGTTCACTTTCGAAGTTGGTAACCCAGATGGAAGCTTTGCCGCTGTCGTCAAAATCACCGACGTCGACGCCCATGCTGCCGTTGTAGTCGCCGTTGTCATCCACGGCCACGCCCTGCTCCAAAGCGCATTCCCGAAAGCCCCCCTGCCCTTCATTCAGAAACAACCAGTTCGCGGACGCATCGTTGGCGACATAAATGTCCGGGCGGCCGTCATCATTGAAGTCCGCAATCACAACTCCCAGAGCTTTACCTTCACTGACGGGCTGAATGGTCTCCCAGTGATCCAGGAATGATGATCCATCAAAACGGTACAGTGATGATGGAACAGCCAGGAAATTCTGCGGCGCACAGACATCGCGACCTTCACTTTTTCCACGCTCAGGACAGACGGGATCTTTCAGGAACGACCAGTCCACATAACGGCACACAAACAAGTCCGTTTTGCCCTGCCCCCAGAGATCAGCAGCGGCTGCACTGGTGGACCAGCGTGAATCTGTCAAACCCGAATCTTCCGACGCCCGTTCAAAATGTCCCTGCCGATTCCAGTACAATTGCACCCCTGTATAGCCGGTCAGCAGCAGATCCGGCCAGCCGTCAGCATCGGCATCCAGACAGAGTGCGCCGTGCGAATACATGTCAGCTGTGTCGAGTCCGCAGTCTGCTGTCACATCCTGAAACCGGAAGTCTCCCTGGTTGCGATACAGTCGCCCCGCACAGCCCGAAATCTCCGCATCCGTACGCTCACCAAAACCGCCCCCTCCGGTGGCAAAAAAATCAAGCAGGCCGTCACCGTCATAATCGAGGACGGCGATCCCGCCGCCCAGCGATTCAAGAATCGTAAAGTACTCGGCCTGTTCTCCGTTCCGATAGCGAAAGTCGACACCACTGGCGGATGTCACGTCCGAAAAGACAGCCTGCGAGAGTTGTGTTGATGTGTCGTTTTGGTCTTCGGGCTGTCTCAGTGACACTTCACTCAGTATTGCCGGACTCTGCGCATCGGGCCGCAACTGCCACAACACAGCAAGACCGGACACAACAATCACGGCAACGGGAATCAGCACCTGCTGACGCATTCTCATGGCGTGGCCTTTCTGCGATATCCTGCAGCCTCTTCAACACGGCCGGCCAACTGCAGGCACCGGGCCAGCGACCGCAACACAGCCCGATTCCCCGGCTCCTGTTTCTCGGCCTTTCGCAACCACTCTTCCGCTTCGTCCAGCTTTGATTCATCAAGCGAAAGCTGCCCCCGCTCCAGCAGCACCGGCACATCCGCGGGATTCTGCTTCAACAAAACGTCGAGGAGCTGTGAGGCCACTTCAAAATTCCCGAGTTCCCGTTCGCAGCCGGCGAGTTGCAGGCGAATGACTCCGAGGTCCGGCGATTTTTGGGCGAGAACCCGCAACCTCCGTCGAGCCTCAGCACAGTCATACTCAATCAGCAAAATCGCCAGCTTCAATTCAGCCGATTCATTGCGAGGTTCCAGCTCAACAGCTCGCCGAAAAAACTCGATGGCCACATCCGCCATCGACCATGTGAGATCGCCCTGCCACGCTGCCAGTTTGGATCGAGCAGCAGCGTTCCCGTCACCGGAATCGGGTTCGATCCCCGTCATCTGAGTCCATAATCCCAGACAGCTTTGCGCCAGTTCGGGATCGCGATCTCGAACAGCCCCGTCAATCAAAGCTTCCAGCAGGTCCACAACCTGCGTATCCCCCAGCAGATCTTCACTGGCGATCAACCAGGTCTCGGCGCGGGAAGTATCCCCGGACCGAAACATCAGCAACGCATCTTCAAGCTGAGTTCGTTTGCCCGTCTGTGTCGTTTTTCTCAACAGTGCTTCTGCCTTTTGCCATTCACCAGCCAAAGCCGCACTGCGAACAGACAACAGATGTGACTCATGGCCGCAAAGCCATGAATTCTGACACCGCCGAAGCAGTGCATCCGCACGACTCAATTCGCGACGAGCCAGAGCGGTTTTTGCCGACTGCAAATGGATCAGTGGGGGAACTTCCCGGATACAGAGTCCCCCGATCGCAACCCATATCAGCAGGTAAAGCAGGCGTTTGTTGTTTTGCCGGAGCATCACAGTCCCGTCTTCGAAAGAATCTCCGCCTGCCTGGAAGTCTTCATTCCTGCAGTGCACAACTGAAGAGACGCAGTTGTTCTCCCTTTTCCGCGCCGCACGTGCAACCCTGTTGCAATTTCTTCCGGAAAACCCCGCAATCCGGCTGATTCACAACCAACGACCACAGGGGAATCTTCCGCAGCCGGCGGGGCGTCCGAAGACACCACTGAAATTCCCGGGATCCGCGTCCTCCATTTGAGCAGGCAACTCTGTTTTGCAAACTGCAAATAGCGACAACGGTCATTGCATGGTAAGCTTCGGCGGAAAGGAATCCGCAGCCGTCAGCTGTCGTGGAAATTCACCAGAGAATGAAGACCCTTCTGTGTTTCAGATCCTAATTCGAAAAGTTCGCTCTGCCGGAATTCGCTGGCGTCAGTATCGGGACCGCCGAATTTGGCACGCCAATCAGCAGCAAAAACTGCGGCTGGCTAAAGACTGGCTGCACAGGTTCGCTACGTCCGATGCGGAGGTCCTGATCGGTGCCAACTTTGTCGAACTTGGAGGCTGCCGCCAACACATGCACAGTCTCGCTGAATTCTCAGCGCTGAAGACCTCACTGGTTCCGGAACAGAAAACCGTCGACCAGCTTTCGCCCTTTGACCTGACGCCGGTCTACCAGCAGTTTCTCAACACTCCTCCACCGGCAACGATCAAGGCCGTGCACTCGCATGTCTTCCCCTGGTTTGGCAAGTGGTGTACGCAGCAGAAAGATCGCATCCCGGTCTGGGTGCACACTCATCACAACTGGTACTATAAAGAATTTGGAGGTGGTGAAGAGGTCCCCTGGCACAACGAATTCAACCAGTACTTCCGCGACGCGCTCCTGCAGTGCGATGTTCCACTGGTCGTCTCCCGTGGTCAGCAGAAATTCCTGAAGGAAGAACAGGGAATTCACGCAAACTACCTGCCCAATGGTGTTGATCTTTCGCTGTGTCTGCGCGGCAATGCGGATGCGTTTCGCAGAAGCACAGATCTGCAGCAGCCCTTCGTGCTTTGGGTCGGACGCAACGACCCCGTCAAGAACCCGGTTGAAATCATTCATCTGGCACAACGGATGCCCGAGACGAAGTTCTGTCTGATCGGCCCAGGGCTCTCTGCGGAAACTCTGCTCAGCGATTATCAGATCGCTGCACCCGATAACGTCGTATTCACCGGTGGCGTCCCCCAGGCCACTGTGCAGGATGCCATTGCAGCCTGCTCCGCTCTGGTTGTAACCAGCCTCAGAGAAGGCTTCCCAACACTTGTCCTTGAAGGACTCGCACACCAAAAGCCAATCGTGGTGCCGACCGAAGCCGGTTGTGAAGAAGCTCTCGGCGGGCCCGAATTTGGCTGGGTCTATCAACTCGGCAATGTTGATTCGCTGCTGGAAAAAACACAGGCGGCACTAAACGGGCCTCCACTCAATCCCCGTAGCCTGGAACGTGTTCGCGACGAGTTTGACTGGAAAGTCATCATGCGCAAGCTCGACCGCATCTATCGTGGTGAAGAAGTTTTCTGATTTGTCACTTTCAGTCGGTTGACCACATTTCACCTCCGGATTTTCACACCTGCGCATCCCCGGCATTCGCACAGGAAGATTGCAAAACGCCACGCAGAACTGTCCCGAAACGTCACACCCCGGTCCACCGTCGTCCACAATCGCAACAATGTCAGCCGGCCTTGAACGGGAAAATCGCATGCCACGCCAGCGCCTTTCAGTTTCCTTTTTTCCAATGCTGCGATCCCTGCTTTGCGGCATCCTGCTGATTCAATCTGTCCAACCAGTCAAAGCGCAGTCCGACCGTCCAAATGTTCTGTTTCTAATCGCGGATGACCTGAACACTGCGCTCAGCGGATTCGGGCATCCGCAGTGCAAAACCCCTCACCTCGACCAACTGGCACAGCGCGGTGTACGCTTTCAGAACATGCACTGCCAGTATCCCGTGTGCGGTGCCTCGCGGGCATCGCTGATGTCAGGATTATACCCCTACACCAACATGACTCTCGGCAACGTGGGAACCCTGCGTCGTAGCAGGCCGGACGTGGTCACACTGTCCCAGACCTTTAAGAACAACGGCTATTTCACGGCGCGAGTCAGCAAGATCTATCACATGCGGATCCCCTTCGAAATCATCGAAGGGACCGCAGATGCTGATGATCCCCTTTCGTGGGACAAAGCGTTCAATATCAAAGCTCCGGAACAGCACGCTCCGGGAACGCTGACAAACTGGTCCCCAAAAGATCAGAGTTCTCAAAACTTCACCGGGGTCATCGCCACAACCGACGACAGTCAGCATGCCGACGGGATGGCTGCGGATCAGGCCATTCGTATTCTTCAGGAGGTCAGCGACGAACCGTTCTTCCTGGCGGTCGGCTTCGTTCGTCCGCATGTTCCTCTGGTGGCTCCGCGGAAGTATTTCGATCTCTACGAACGCGACGCGATGGTGCCGCCGCTGGTCCCCAAAGATGATCTGCTGGATGTCCCGGGGATCATCCGTGGATATAAAGCCAATGACACCACGTATGGTATCACGCCGGAACTTCATCGCGGCCTGCTGCAGGCCTATTACGCCAGCATCTCTTATATGGACGCACAAGTCGGACGTGTCCTTGGCGCGCTGCAACAGAATGGGCTGGCCGATAACACGATCGTGGTCTTCAGCAGCGATCATGGTTACCTGCTGGGGCAGCACGATAAATTCCAAAAACAACATCTGTTCGAGGAAGCAACACGCGTGCCCTTTATCGTCAGCGTGCCATGGCTCAAAGAACAGCACGGTCGCAGCACCGCGAAGATCACAGAGCTGATCGACCTCTATCCCACACTGACCGATCTCGCGCAACTACCGGCACCCGACAACCTGCAGGGAACCAGCCTGCGACCATTGCTGACCGACACACAAAATCCGCGCTGGCAAAAACAACAGGCATTTACAATCAGCCGTAGTGGCGGGGAATCACTGCGAACCAGTCAGTACCGCTGCACGCAGTGGGGCTTCGGTGATCGAGGTGTGGAACTGTACGATCTGCAGCAGGATCCTGGCGAATTCAGCAACCAGGCAGAGAATCCACGATATGCTGAGATCCTCAAATCAATGCAGCAAAAGTTGATGGCCAAACGCCGTGAAGCCGGCTTTGAGAGGAACGAAGCCGCAATTCGAGCAACGGTGAAGTTCAAGCAACGCTGAACGCTGCAGATGGCGTTCTGCAGCATACATATCGTGACGGATCCGATCAATCACCTCCCGATCCCTGGCCGCGGCCATTCTCACATTGTCCATCGCACGCTTCGCGAATCAGTGTCGGTAATCAATCCAACCAGCGAAAACGCGTCATGGCGTCACCCGTGGGGTGAAAGATCTTATCTGAAATCCCGAGGACTCAGATTGCTCCAGTACCCAGCCTCAAACGACCAGCCGCTGGCACGATTTTCCAGCTCGAGCCTGATTGTCCGACCTCGATATTCTTCCAGATCGAACTGGAAATCCTGCCACTTCGATCCGGAAATGTCCTGATGCAGGACCTGTTGATCATTGATTCGCACAATCAGCATCCAGTCACCTCGCGGGTCATTATTCACAGCAAATTGCAGAGCTCCCGGGGTATCCCTGGGAACAGAGTATTCGCACGTCAGAACACAGGCCTGATCTCGACTGAGCGGATGAGTCATCAGTACGTTATTACGCCCACCCCATTCCTTGCGCAGCCCCGGCTTCATCGCAGGCCCACCCCAGTCTCTCACGCTCCAGCCTGCCGCGAACTGCTGAACATCGGCGGGCAGGTTCGCAGCGACAGTCGGTTTTCCAACACGAGCCCCCGGGGCTGGCTTCGACGTTGCCGTTTTGGGATAGGGCATTTTGGCATCCACCTGCTCTCGCCACCGCTGCAGCTGTGCCCGCAACCGCTTCGCCAGCCCCGGCTGAGCCTCTGCCAGATCATTCTGTTCTCCCGGATCCGTCTGCAGATCAAATAACTGCAGCGATCCATTCTCGTAGTACTCCAACAGCTTGTACCGACCATCCCGGATCGCTCCGCCCGGACTCTGGTATCCGTGGTTGCTGTAATGTGGAAAATGCCAGTAAACCGGTCCTCGCTCATATGATTCCCCCCTGAGCGCGGGCACAAAGTTCCGACCGTCCACATGTTGTTCCGGAATCGCCGGAAGATTCAGCATCGACAGCAGTGTTGGGTAAAAGTCGGTCCCTGTCACGACTGCGTTCGACGTGGTGCCCGGTTGCGTTTCACCCGGCCAGTACACGATCAGCGGGACTCGAATTCCGCCCTCATAGTTCCATCCTTTGGCGCCTCGAAATGGCAGATTGGAACTGGCAAACCGAGTATCCAGAACCTCTGGCGAATGCTGAATTCCCCGATATTGATTGGAAGCCGCCATCCCACCATTGTCTGACGTAAACACGATGATGGTGTTTTTCTCCAGCCCCAGCTCTTTCAGTTTATCTCGGATGCGTCCCAGACTTTGGTCAGTCGCCTCGACCATACCGGCAAACTCTGCGTTGTCCTGTTTCTGTTTCACCCACCAGACTCGTTCCTGCTGGTGCAGCAATTGCTGATCATTCTGCCGGAGTGACTGCAGGCGATCTGCTGACAGGACCGGCCCATCCGGATTTGGTTCCAGAATAAAAGACGGCCCCGCCTGTTTCGGCATGGCCTTCAGTTTCCGGCGATATTTCTCCACCAAATCTCTGCGTCCCTGAATGGGATCGTGCACAGAAAAGTGTTCCAGATGAACGAAGAATGGTCGGTCTCTGTTTCGTTCAATGAAGTCGATCGCAGCATCCGTCAGACGATCGGTGAAATAATCCCCCTCAGCGGATGGCAGCGTTTTTTCATATTCAGCAGAAAACGGTGCGTAGTAAGAACGGACCCAACCAGTGGTCGCTTCATCAAAACCGTAGGTTCGAGGATCTCTGTTGAGGTGTGCTTTGCCGTAGTTAGCAGTGGCGTAGCCATGCTGCTGCAGTGTTGTCGCCAGTGTTCGTTCCGACTTTGGCAGGGCTGTTGCCTTCTCAGCATGGTGCAGCGCTTCGTAATCCCGCTCCGGCCGTCCGCCCAGCCACTCGGTCAGATTTGTCCGGGCGGGATATTTCCCCGTCAGAATACTCGCGCGACTTGGCGAACAGACGTGACAGGTGGAATAAGCATTCTGAAACAGCATCCCCTCCCGCGCAAGCTGGTCGATGGCTGCCGTTTCATAAAACCGGCTGCCGTAACAGGCAACGTCCCGTTGTCCCAGATCATCAACCAGAAAGAAGATCACGTTCAGCCGATCAGATCCCGCCTGCACAGCTGCCGCCGCAGACATCAGGATCGCCAGGACGCTCAACAGAACTCGAATCCTCATCGTCACACCCTCCGTCACTCAAAGTTCCCTCTGCCGGGCAGACTGTCGCTCAGGACGCACGCAAAAGCAACGGAACAGCCCCGGAACACCGCCGCGCCAGCGATACTCGCACCGGATACCAGCAATGACGTTTCTCCGACCGGATTCCTCCAGCTCCCGCAGACTGACCGGGAGCGACAAAGCGGCTGCCCAAACCTGCTTTCGTTTGTTGATGCACAGTTGATCTCGGTATCATTTTCCGCAGCGATCTCCATGAATCTGTCCGGCACGGAAAACCTGTGCCTTCAGCAAGCGAAACGATTATGAAACAACTCTTCAACCAGCCGACATTGACTGGAATCTTCGGTGTGGTGGTACTGGCCGCTGCCTGCTCCACCCCGATCGCAATGGCCCAGGATGACCAGGCGTCACTGCAACTGCTGACCGACACCATGAAGACAATTGATGATCCTGATGTGCTGCGCGCACTCTTGCAGGGAACTCTGCGAGGGCTTGAAGGTCGACGCGACGTTCTGGCTCCCAAAGACTGGCCGGCTCTTGCCCGCCGGCTGCAAGAATCTGAAGATGCGAAAGTACGGGATCTGAGCAATCAACTGTCCCAGATCTTTGGTGACGAACAGGCCGTTCAGCGCGCCCTGCAGATCGTCAGAGACTCTCAGGCACCGGCGAAAGAACGTGGTCGTCAGCTCACCATCCTCCTCGACCAGAAGAACCGGGATGCGTCTGATTACCTCAGAAATCTGCTGGATCATCCAGAACTGCAGTTGCTGGCTGTTCGCGGCTATTCCGCTGTGGAAAACCAGGACGCCCCCGCCCTGCTGCTGCAGCGGTTTCCAGACATGTCTGGCGCCCTGCAACAGGCAGTCATTGAAACTCTTGCGACACGCCGCTCTTACGCGCAGGCACTGCTGGCCGCTGTCGAATCGAAGATCGTCTCACGAGACCAGGTTCCGACACACGTCGCTCGCTCTCTCGATCAGCTGCTTGGCGAACGTTTCGTGCAGGTCTTTGGGGAACCGCCGGCTCTGAGCCATGATCGGGAGGAGCAGATTGCAGAATGGAAACGCAAACTGACCCCGGAGATCCTCGATCGTGCTGATGCATCTCAAGGACGCCTTGTCTTCCAGAAAACCTGTGCCGCCTGTCACCAGTTGTATGGAGAGGGAGGACAGATTGGCCCGGATCTCACCGGCTCCAATCGAGCGAATCTGGACTACCTGCTGCTCAACAGCATCGACCCCAGCTTTGATGTCCCGGCAGCCTACCGGATGACAACCATTGCCACAGTTGATGGACGTGTGGTTAACGGCGTGATTGCCGAGGAAGATACAACACGGGTCATTCTCAAGACGGTCGAACAACCACGACTGGTGATCGCAAAGTCTGACATTGATGAACGAGTGATCTCTGACAAGTCCATGATGCCCGAAGGACAACTGGATCAGCTGAAGCCGCAGCAGGTTTTTGATCTGATCAGCTATCTGCGTACAACTGAACAGGTGGAGCTCGCACAATGAAAACAACACATTCGGTCCCAAGCTGCTCTGTTCTTTCCTGCGGATCTTTCTGTGGCCTGATTCTGATCGGACTCAGTACGCTTGCAGCGACTGTCTCGGCAGACGAAGAACATCAGCACTCGCGAAATACTCTCCCCCGGACGCAACTGAAAGACAGCGACGCGCCATTCCTGAAACCAGCGGAAGCCGTGGCGAAAATGGCCATTCCCGACGGGTTTGAAGTTTCCGTCTTTGCCTCCGAACCGGATATCGCCGAACCAATTGCGTTCTGTTTTGATGATCGCGGGCGGATCTGGGTCGCAGAAAACTTCAACTATCAGACTCGACGACAACATACCGATGACCACGTCAGCCGAATTCAGATCCTCGAAGACACCGATGGTGATGGTGTGTTCGACAAAAAAAAGACGTTTACCGACAACCTTACTTTTACGTCAGGTCTGGCCTGTGGGTTCGGCGGTGTCTTTGTCGGCTCGCCACCAAACCTGACCTTCATCCCGGATCGTGACGGCGACGACAAACCTGACGGTCCGCCGGAAATCCTGCTGGACGGATGGGGAATCAACGATCGCCATGAAACACTGAACAGCTTTATTTGGGGGCCTGACGGCTGGCTGTATGGCTGCCATGGCGTATTCACCCATTCCAATGTTGGCAAACCCGGTGCTGCCCCGGAAGATCGTCAATTCATCGATGCGGGGATTTGGCGATATCACCCAACACGTCACGAATTCGAATTGTTTGCCCGCGGACTCTCAAATCCCTGGGGCTTCGATTTCGATGATCACGGCCAGGGATTTGCCACCTGCTGTGTGATCCCGCATTTGTTTCATGTCGTTCAGGGCGGCGTATACCACAAGCAAAGTCGACCACACGTCAATCCGTTCATCTATGACGACATCAAGACCATCCGCGACCACGCACACCTTTCGGCACACGGTGGCGCACGCTTTTATCTGGCCGATGTGTTTCCGCAGGAATATCGCAATCGACTGTTCATGTGCAACATCCACGAGCACGCTGTGCTCACCGATGTGATGGTACCGAACGGCTCCAGCTTCATCGGAAAACACGGCGACGATTTCATGCCCACAAACGATCCGGCATGGGTCGGATTCAGCATTGAAATTGGACCCGATGGCGGGGTCTACATTCTTGACTGGCACGACCAGGATATCTGCGGAAACGCCATCAAGTTCCCCAACAGTGGTCGCGTCTATCGCATCATGCCTGCCGGGGCTGATCCCATGGCAAGGCCCAGTCTGCGTTCACTGTCCGATCAGGAACTGGTTCAACTGCAGGACCATGCCAACGACTGGTATGTGCGGCAGGCCCGCACTCTGCTGCAGTCTCGCACTGCTGACGGAGATCTCAACAAAGAGCAGGTTCACCGGCAACTGCAAAAGATGCTGGATGCCGCCACGACCAGTGCAAAACGCCTGCGGGCACTTTGGGCACTGCATGTTACCGACGGCCTCAACCCCGATCGACTTCAGCAACTGCTCAGTCACGACGACGAACATATTCGTGCCTGGGCCATCCAGCTGCTCTGTGATGACAGCAGCGTCAATGCCTTTCAACCAGCGGCAGAAGACCCGCTGCACGCAGCGGTCATTGCAGATCCACTGCTGGAACAGCTTGCTGTCATGGCCAGTCAAGACCCATCCCCAATCGTACGATTGTATCTGGCCGCAGCGGTGCAGCGTCTTCCCTTCGAACGGCGCTGGCCAATCCTTGCAGGCCTGCTTTCCCACCCGGAAGACGTTAATGACAATAATTTACCACGCATGTACTGGTTCGCGCTGGAGCCAATGGTTCCGCATCATCCCCGCCAGTCTTTGCAGCTGGCAATCGCCGGTCGTATCCCCCATCTGCAGGAATCCGTCGCCCGACGAATCGCGACCGGAACTTCCGACCCTGCAGCTGGGGGCGCTGCACAAAATCAGGCCGAATGGGATCGGCGAATCCAGACTGTTGGCAAACAGTTTCGAGTTGATCGCAGCGGGGAAGGCGGCGTTGTTCGGCATTCATCTTTCCGCAACAGGACCGCCGTGCAGACGCATCCCCACGACCGCAACATTCCCTGTACCCTGTGGAACCAGTCGGCCGAGATTCCTGAGAATGGACAGACCGCTTTGAAGTTGCGAGTCAGTCATCATCCGCATGGTGACTGGCAGCTTCGCGTCAGTGTGAATGGCAAAGTCCTGGCGGATCAGATTGTCGGCCCCAACACCGTTGGACCCGACGAATGGATGAATCTCTCCGTAGACCTCACCGAATTCGCGGGACAAAAAATCAAGCTCTCACTCGAAAACAAAGCCAACGACTGGCGCAATGAATGGGCTTACTGGAATCGAATTGAAATCGTGAATGAATCCCTGTGATTCGCTGCATGAAATTTCTGTCCGCCTGGGAATTGCAAAGCATGGGGTGTGATATGCGACAAATTCTGGTTGGTGTCCTGCTGGTACTCACGCTCCTGACGCGGGCCTCCGCGAATGATAAAGCCAGGATCGTCTTTCTGTCCGGAAAACCCAGTCACGGCAGAATGCAGCATGAACATCGTGCCGGAAACCTGCTGCTTGCCGACGCACTCAACAACTCCGGCCTGAATGTTGAAGCTGTCGTGCTGCCGGAAGCCGGGTATCCGCAGGACGCTTCCGTCCTTCAGGACGCAGCAACGATCGTCATCTTCTGCACCGGCCATCGTGGCCATCTCCTGAACCCACACCTGAATGAATTCGACGGCATCATGAAATCGGGTACCGGTGTCGTGATGATCCACTGGGCTACCGAGGCTGAAAAAGGCAAAGCTGCAGAAATGTTCCTGCAGTGGATGGGGGGCTTCTGTGATCTGAACTGGTCGGTGAATCCGCACTGGACACCTCAGTTCAACAACCTGCCCGTGCATCCAATAACCAATGGCGTTAAGGAATTCAGCGTGAATGACGAATGGTATTACCACATGCGATTTGTCAAAGACATGCAGGGGGTCACTCCAATCCTCAGCGACCTGCCACCACCCGAAACACTCAATCGCCCCGATGGGGAACGCAGCGGGAATCCGGATGTTCGCAAAGCCGTCGCCAATGGGGAACGGCAGCACGTTGCCTGGGCTTACGAACGCCCCGCTGGTGGCCGTGGATTCGGATTCACCGGCGCCCATAATCACGTCAGCTGGCAGGACGACAGTTTTCGAAAAATCGTTCTGAACGCAATTCTCTGGACCGCTAACGTCGAAGTCCCCGAAGAGGGGTGCCCCTCTTTGCGACCAACGAAGACCGATCTGCAATCGAACCTCGACTGATACCACCAGATACCGACAGAGTGCGAAGTGCCCCGGAAACCCGGCCTGCCACCAGAACCGACCCACTGAAACAACGCGTTCTGAATTCTCAAACGCAATGCAGTTCTTACCGGTTCATTGACCAGATCGTGTAGTTCAGAAACGCGGCAAAGGTCACCCATGCCAGATATGGCAACATGAACCAGCCCGCTGCGCGACTTCGCTGAAAGAACTTCAGAACAGTCGCAGTAATCGCAGCCCACAACACCAAAATCTCAGCGAATGCCCAGCCAGGCTGGTGCAGTCCAAAAAACACACACGACCAGCAGATATTCAGGAACAGTTGAGTCCCGAACAGCAGGAATACGGATCTTCGCTCTGTCGATTCACACTGATTCCACACCAGCCAGCCGGCCACGGCCATCATCAAAAACAGTGTCGTCCAGACCGGTCCGAAGACGCTGTTGGGCGGATTCCAGCTCGGCTTTTGCAGCGTTTGGTACCAGCCACGGATCTCCGGAGTTGTCACCATCGCCCCAAGTCCACCGGCACCCAGACAGATCGCAAGGAAGACAATCAGTGATCTGCCATGGCCCAACGCCGACCTCACACCCGATGCTGCGGATTCCTCGTTACTTATCATGACTGCTCACATTCAAATCCTGTTCTGCTTCCGCCTGGATCTCCAGAAATCGTTCGTCATTCGGTTTCAGCTCCAGGCCTTTCGCGACAAACTTCAGCGCCTCGGCAGGACGTCCATTATTCAGAAATGCCTCAGCGGTCCTGCGAACCAGCCACGCTTTTCCCGACGTCATTTCCACGTCAAATTCCAACAGCCGCAGCCCGTCTTCCACAGCGCCATCTCGGATCAGCTGTTCGGCGACAGCGACATTTGCGCCACCCCATGCGGCCTTCCGACCACTCTTTCTGAACCAATCAATCGCCGCTTCCGCCCCCTTTGACCGGGCCATCTCGTACATCCGCTGGTCCTGAGTCATTCCCCGTTTCGGAGGCATTCGGTATGGCTCTCCAAGAACTACATGGACCAGCTCGCCACTCAACCTCGTCACCGATTTCCAAACGTCGCTCGAACCATAACGATCACCCAGATTACACAGCACAATGACAAACGCGTCGTCATCAACCAGTCGATTCTCCATCGCTCGAAATCCGGTAATCGCACCACCGTGGCTGACCACCTTTGTTGTCCGTTTCGTGACGGGATGTGTCCGTGTTGAAATCTGCCAGCCGTAACCGTAAATGCTGCGAGGCCTGCCTCCGGCAGCCTTCACCTCCGGAACATCGCCGTTGGGTGTAAACATTAGCCTGCGGTATTCTTCATTAAGCAGCACATCTGAGGTCAGTCCGCGATCCCAGAGAAACATATCTTCAACCGTGGAATACAATGCTCCGGCGGCACCCGGTGACGAATCCAGTTCGATGTAGTCGGCATTTTCCGTTCCAAAAGGCCCGCAGGTGTAACCGCTGGCCCGTTTCGGAATCACGTAACGATTCCGGTCATATCCGCTGCTGTTCATTTCGAGGGGCTTGAAGATCCGTTCGTGCAGATTCTGTTCGTAGGTCTTGCGTGTCACTTTCTCCACGATTCGTCCGAGGATGATGTAGCCAGCGTTGGAATAGCTGTAAATCGTGCCGGGCTCGTTCGCAAGATCACCGCTGCAGTGCTCTTTGATGAATTCATCCCTGTCGAACGACAACCGTGAAATCATGCCTCGATAATTGAACTGCGAGGTGAAGTCGGGGATTCCTGACTGATGAGACAGCAGGTGGTGCAGCGTGATCCTGTCGCCCGTGTCTTTTCGGTACCAGGTGAGGTACTGCGTAATTCTGTCGTCGAGCTGAAGACGACCTTCCTGCACCAGCTGCAGAATCAGCATGCTGCAGAACTGCTTGCTGACCGAAGCCAGTCGAAATCGGGTATCGGTTGTGTTGCTGATCTCCCATTCCCGATTTGCCATCCCGAAGGCCTGTTTGTAAATCACCTGGCCCTGGTCAGCGACCAGCACCGCGCCCGAGAACAATCCGGTCTCAGCTGTCGCAACACACAATTCGCGCATCGCCCGCACCCGATCGCCGTCAACGGATCGATATCCATTCGGCAACACGGGTTGCTGCGCTCGCAGCGTCGGAGCAAACAGGAATACAACCAGGACAAATCTGCCGAACGAGACTGCGTCATTCATCTTGCTTCTCCGCTCATCGCCTGTCTCCCGGAATCAACTCGACCTCAGAGGGATCCGCAAAAGCGGCTCTGAAATCCCGATGTCACCACGGGCGGCACATAATGAGCTGAACCTCACGCTCAAAATTCGTGTGCAGGACACTTTCAGGATTGTCTCCAGGCTGTCGCTCTAGCGCAAACCGTCTTCAGGCCGCAGCCGATCATCAGCTTCAATCGACAGCATCAGCGTTCTGAGAGCAGCCACCTTATCCGGGTGCTGTTGAGCCAGATTATTCTGCTCTGCGGGATCCGCCAGCAAATCATAGAGTTCATCACTCCGGGGACGGTCATCCTCAATCGCGTAAGCGTAGAAATGTGCATCCGGCTTCAGATATTTCCATCGCCCTTCGCGGACACCCGCTTGACTGTAGTAGAAATGATCCCGACCTGATTCCCGTCGCCCCATTAACAGATCCGTCTGATCGACTCCGTCCACTTGACGATCATTCGGCACTTCAAAGCCCGCCAGAGTGGCAAACGTTGGCATTAGATCAATCGTTGCGAAGATCGCGTCCGAAACACGTCCGGCCGGAACTTTCCCCGGCCATCGAACAAGACACGGAAGCCGATATCCACCTTCATACGGCGACCCTTTCCCGTTTCGCAACGCCCCGGCCGAACCCCAGAAAACAGATCCCGCCGGATGCCCTTTCTTGCGGCTTGTATACTTGTCCTGATTCCATGGCCCGTTGTCACTGGTGTAAATCACCAGCGTGTTTTCCCGCAGCTTCAACTCGTCCAGAGTGTCCAGCAGGCGTCCCGTCTCGTAATCAAATTCCTCCACAACATCTCCATACAGTCCGCCCTCGGACCTGCCTCGAAAACGATCCGATGCATCAATAATCGTGTGCATCATCGTGTGGGCAAGGTACAGGACAAAGGGTTTTTGCGGATCTCGTTGCTGCTTGAGAAACTCAATCGCCTTATTCGTATAAAGAGTCGTCAGGCTGCCCATATCCCGCGTTGAACCAACCTGTTTGTCATTTTCATGAAAGGTGACCCCGCCGCCGTCATTAGCCCCCAAAGTCCCAAAATAGTGGTCGAAACCCTGAGCGTTCGGCATCCGATCGGGGATTGCCTTGCGGCTCGAAACATCCCATTTGCCGATACAAACTGTCTGATAACCCGTTTGCTGCATCAGCTCAGCAAACGTGATTTCGGAAGCAGGCATGCCCCAACCCTTGCTGCGAATCGGCTGACGTCCGGTCAGCAACGCAGATCGCGAGGGCCCGCAGACAGTCTGCGAATAGAACGATGTGAACCGCGTCCCCTCCTTCGCCAGCTGATCCAGTCGCGGTGTCCTGTTCTTCTCGCTGCCATAGCACCCAAGGTCTGCATAGCCCTGGTCATCTGTAAAGATGATCACAATGTTGGGACGATCCGCCGCAGCCAGACATCGGCTGGAAACGAAAACCACAGTCATCCAGCAGAAAAGTCGCAGCCTCGCGGCAAGGATGATTCGGCAATTCTTCATGTTCAGCTTCTCTCTTCAGCAGATCGTCAGGTCGCTCCCCACCCGCGCCACAGCACTGATCAGCAACGCAGCATCGTGCCTGACAACCCTTTCCCCTGGAATGAAACGTTCTGTCCACAATGTCCGTCATCACACAGCAGCGCTGCCTGTGTTCCCATGCACACCGGCCAAACCCCCGTCTCTCTTTCACCGATGTTCGCAGCTGTTCAGTCCGCAAGGCTCAGCACCAGTTCCTGCTGCACACCCCGCATGTCCATTTCAAATTCAATATCAACGATCGGCGGGCGCGAATAGAACCAGCGAACGCCCACACCAGCCGCCGCCGGCAGACCCGGTATCAAGATCTTTGCCAGTGATTCCCGCAGGTCGTGAGCGGTATACACGTCGATCATCGTCAATTGTTCGTCAGTCGCACCCAGCCCCTGCAGACGCGTCCGCATGATCTCCACGACGCAGCTGGCCTTCTCACGCATGGCATCCGGTGTGACCTCGCCCGCACGCACGATTCGCTGCGAATCCAGTTTTCGAGTTGGCAGTTCGCCACCGCCAGCAACCACGAATGTGGTCATTTTGGTCTCAGATGGACGGGCATAGGAAACACCAAACAGCACGGTTTCAGCCGGCGGATTCTCGACCGGAGAGACGTTGGTCCGGGCAACAGGATTCTCATCCCCAACCGGAATCTCCCAATCATTCAACAGGTCTCGATATTCCCGATTAAAGTCAATGAACCCCTCCATCGTATGTGGCTGCGGACAACGCAGTTCCACACCACACAGTGAATGCTGTGTCAGTCCGTTCATTTCAAGATATCTGCGTACCGCCAGCAGGCCGGCGTGCCATGGCAGCGGCTTCATCAGAGTCGCGTGCACAATCTCAAAACCGGCAGCGGCAATCACCCCCGAGGAATATGGCTCAATCCCGGGCAGAAAACGGTATCCCCCGCGGGAATTCAAAATCGTCCTGGAATCCATCGCTGCCTCTGCTTTCAAAGGTCGGAATTTCTCTGCGAGTCATCACCGCTCGCTCGGACGGTTCTCGATGAACGACTTCCGTGACACCCACTCCTGACAGCATCATGGGGATTACGGTGTGACGCTTCTAAATCGACGTACCGGACCGTGGTGATCCGCACCCACAGACCACACCATGTTTTGCATGTGCAGCAGCGGGCTGATCACTGTACCACAATTTCAGTTCACGCAGGTGTTGACAACACGCGTCCACTACTTCTCTTCGCCGGCAACCGTCACGCTGATAACGTTGGAAACGCCCGTCCCTCGCATTCCCCGCGGAGTCGGCATCACGGAATAGACTCGATAGCGATATGTCATCCCCACACGAACACTACGATCGGTCGCCTCAGTGATATTTCGCCCCGGCTGCCCAATCAGGTTTCGAAACTCGCCACCCTCAGCCCCCTCGGCACGCTGCAGAATTGTTCCGGCCTCGTTGTCACAGTTGTCGGTCCACTTCAGGACAACCGTATTTCGTTCGTTTGCAGTCATTCGCAAATCAGATGGAGCATCAGCCGACGGTGGTCCCGGCTGAGGCTGCGAGTCTGACTGCCGCGGCGGCTGAGGACGCGGGCCGGGATTCTTCAGCTGTTGCTTTGCTGTCTCATAACGTCTGCCGGCAAACTGCTTCATCGACCGAACAATATCCTCGTAGCCCCGATCGGATGGATTCGTCACACGCTGCTTTGGAAACGGGTCTTCCTCCAGGGCCTGCTGAATCAGCGCATATTTGGCGTCAAACTTCCGAGACAACACCTCCGGTTGAAAATACTGTTCCAGAATCTCACCGGCGACTCTGCGATACTCGGCCAGAAGTCGCGGCGATGCAATGAACTGCTCCAGTAGCGGGCTCGGTCGCCCTCCGGGGGCCGGCCATGCAGCATGCCAGTCTCGCAACACGTGGATACGACCGAAGGCAAGCTCACAAAACCCGACGTCCAGATCCCATGGCAGGTATCGCCATCGCTGCCGCAGGGGATCGCGATACAGATAGTAATTATGCGAGTTCCAGCCGGTCAGCTGGTCAAATGCTCCGGAATACAGCATCACGGCCATGACTCGCAGGAAACTCTCGGTTTCAAACTCGGACTCAAATTCCGGGACAGCGTCCGGAGGCTGTGGTGTATTCACAGCCTGCAGAAATCGCAGCAACTCCGCATAGGCAGGTGTCTGCTCTCCTTCCTTCAATTCGAACGCCCGTTCATAGGCCGTGGGCTCAGGCCCGATGAAACGCATGTCACCGCCAGGGCCTCCCTCGTCAACTTTGAACAGATATCCCGCGGAATGACCAAACTGCCGTTCCAGAAATGTGTCGTCGATTCGCTCAACATTCCCGTAAACACCGTAGTACTTCTCGTTCAGGTACAGCCTGGCGTAATTGCAGCGATGCACAGGAACGTCCAGGGCCTGCAGG
>Ga0075479_10000345_pt1 | contig 19548 bp, 14 predicted proteins | sample DEB08_DNA_8_FD_76341 | JGI IMG/M metagenome (GOLD analysis project Ga0075479, IMG submission 76341) | Aqueous microbial communities from the Delaware River and Bay under freshwater to marine salinity gradient to study organic matter... | ecosystem: Environmental > Aquatic > Marine > Coastal ... | reverse complement strand
GGCTGACGGGTGGCGAAGTCGGTTCCACACGCTCCTCCTGAGACGGGCTCGGTCCCATCACCCCTTCAGGGGCGTCGTCCTCCGGACCGGTGGACAAAGAGTACCACCGACCTTGCGAAATCAGGCGCCTTGCGGGGTCGATGCGGTCGTGCCCGCCCCGCGGATCGCCTCGATCTGGCCGCGGTAGTCCTCGCTCCCGAAGATCGACGAGGCGCTCACGAGGACGTCCACCCCGGCCTCGCGGCAGGCCGCCGCAGTGGTCGGGTTGACGCCACCGTCGACCTCCAGTCGCTGCTCCGGCCGGAGGCGAGGGGCGATCTCGGCCATCTTCTCCAGCACCTCCGGCATGAACGCCTGTCCGGAGAAGCCCGGATGGATGCTCATCACCAGAACCAGATCGACCTCGGCAATCCAAGGCAGCACTCGCTCCACCGGGGTGTCGGGATTGAACGCGAGGCCGGTCGAGAGTCCGGCCGAGGCGATCCTCGAGATCGCTGCCGCCGGGTCCTCGACCGCTTCGACGTGGAACGTCAGGTGGTCGGCGCCCGCCTTCGCGAACGGATCGAGAAACGCCAGCGGATCCGTCACCATCAGATGCACGTCGAGGAACGTCTCCGGGCACGCCCGACGGACCGCGGCGCAGACTGCCGGCCCCATCGACAGGTTGGGGACGAAGTGCCCGTCCATGATGTCGACGTGCAGCAGATCGGCGCCCGCGGCGAGGACCGAGTGGCACTCCTCGCCGAGCCGCGAGAAGTCCGCCGACAGGATCGACGCCGCCACCAGTGGTCGGTGGGGCGGATGGGCGAGAAGGTCGCGGTGACGCGAGGTCATCGGGACGAAGCCGACGCCGCCTACCGGGACGAGGATCGACGGGCCGTGGTTCGGTACTGGTCGAGGGCCTTCTTGAACTCGGCCTTCACCGAAGGATCCGCCATCATCCAGGCCCGCTGCTGGTTCTCGATCGCCGCGGTGGCGTCGCCCTGCGCGAACTGGACCATCGCAAGAACCGCGAGCGAGTCGGGCTGATTGGGGGCCGCGGCGTTGACCGCCTCGGCGGCGGCGGCGGCGAGTTCAAGGTTGCGAGGTCGCAGATCGGGATCGTTCACGAGCGCCGTGGCGAACTCGGTCAGGCTGCCCGCATCCGGGCCGTACTCCTCGATCTTCGTCGACAGGTAGGCGGTGGCGGCCTCGGTGTCCTTCTCACCGGTCAGCATCAACTCGTACCGCTGAAGCACCACCGAGGAGAACACCTTCGGATCCATCTCGATCACCTTGTCGAGATGGGTGTAGGCCTGCCGGTAGTTCCTCCGGCTGGCGGCCTTGTTCGCGGCGTCGAGCAGCGGCGCGGCCTGCTTCTCGAGCACCGGGTCGTACTTGCCTGCGAGCAGCTTGGGGATGATCTCGAGCATCGCCGGATCGGCCGGATGCCCAATCCAGGCGATCTTGCCGTCGCGACTCACGAGGAACGCCGCGGGGATGCCGTTGCGACCGGCGGCCTTCATCCACGCCTGGTTGGTCTGCTTGTTCTGATCGATGGCGACGGGGTAGCTCATGCCTCCACCGCGACTGCGCACGAACGGCTTGACGACCTCGGGCTTCTCGTCGCTGACGCCGATGACCACGAGGCCCTTCCCCGCGAGGTCGTCGTGCAGTTCGTCGAGCTTGGGGATCGACTTGCGGCACGGACCGCACCACGTGGCCCAGAACTCGACGAGGTTCACCTTGCCCGACTGAAGGCCGGCGACGTCGCCCTGCACCCACTCGGCCACCGAGAGCGGAGGGGCCGCGTCTCCAACCTTGAGGGTCTTCTGCTGGGCGTACGCCCCGGTGCTGACGCAGGCGGCGAGCGTGGTGGCGGCGAGCAGGCGGCGGATCGACATGGCTGGGTTCCTGTGCGGTTCGCGACTCGGAAGTCGCAAAAACGGCCGTTCGCAGCGGCCATTGCGACCGCCGTCTCCCGAAGTCTAGCACCGCCCCAACGGCGGGCGAGGTCGATGCAGGACGTTCCCGCCCCGCGCGGAGAGGGGAGTCAGGCGTCGTCGAGCATCGCGAGCGACTCGAACGCCTTGCCCTCGAGCATCTCGAGACTCGCTCCCCCGCCCGTCGAGACGTGACTGAGGCGGTTCGCGACGCCGAACACCTCGACCGCCGCCGCGGTGTCGCCGCCGCCGGCGATGGTCACCGCGCCGGCCTCGGTCGCCGCGGCCACCGCCTCGGCGACTCGGCGGGTCCCCGCGTCGAAGGGCGGCATCTCGAACACGCCCATCGGCCCGTTCCAGACCACGGTGCCGGCGGCCCGGATCGCCGACGCGAACGCTTCGGCGGTCCTGGGCCCGACGTCGAGGCCCATCCAACCCTCGGGGATGGCCCCATCGACGCTGATGGTCTCGGTGCCCGCTTGGAGCGCCCGCCCACACACGTGGTCGATCGGCAGCAGCAGTTGCCGCCCCTTCGCAGCGGCGAGGTCGAGCACGTCCTTCGCCTCCCCGAGCATGTCCGGCTCGACTCGGCTCCCGCCGACGGCAACGCCCTGCGCGGCGAGCAGCGTGTAGGCCATCGCCCCCCCCACCACCAGCGCATCCACCCGCTCGAGCAGGTGGCGGATCGCGCCGAGCTTGTCCGAGACCTTCGCGCCGCCGAGGATCGCGACGAACGGCCGCTTCGGATCGGCGACGGCGCCTTGCAGATAGCGGATCTCCGCGTCGAGCAGGAACCCCGCGACTGCCGGCGCCGGCTTCATCGCCCGCGGCAACGCGACCATCGAGGCGTCGCTGCGGTGGCAGGTGCCGAAGGCGTCGTTGCAGTAGATCTCGCCCAGCGACGCCAGTCGCGCGGCGAAGTCGGCATCGCCCTTCTTCTCGCCCGCATGGAATCGCAGGTTCTCGAGGAGTGCCACGCCACCTTCAGGCAGCGCTTCGACCGCCGCCTGCGCGGCCTCGTCGAGGCAGTCCTCGCTCGGGAAGGCCACCCCGCCGATCGCCTCTTCGCCCAGCAGTTCCTCAAGTCGCTTCGCCACCGGCCGAAGCGAGTACGCCTCCTCGTATCCGACGCCCTTCGGTCGTCCGAGGTGACTCAACAGCACCGCTCGCCCTCCGCGCGAGACGATCGAGCGGATGGTCGGCAGGGCCGCCTCGATTCGGCGGTCGTCGACGATCCGGCCGCCGTCGAGAGGCACGTTGAAGTCCACGCGGGTCAACACCCGCCGCCCGGCGACGTCGATGTCGGCAATCGATCTCTTGGCCATGGGAAGGAACCCGAGGGGAACTTCGATCCAGCGGATGTCGTCGAATCCGCGAATTCGTCGACCTACTTTCGAACGGTCGCGATGATACGCCTCGGAGGAGACCGTCCCCCCGATGCACGCCCCCCACGCGAACCAGCTTCCGCCGATCCTCGTCCTCGGCACGACCGCAAGCGGGAAGAGCGAACTCGCGCTCGAACTCGCCACGACGCTCGACGGTCTCGGCGAGTGCATCTCCGCCGACAGCATGCAGATCTACCGGGGGCTCGACATCGGCACCGCCAAGCCGACGCCGGCCGAACGGGGCGCGGTGCCCCACCACCTGCTCGACGTCGCGGATCCGCACGATCTCGAGCGGGACTTCACGGTCGCCGACTGGCTCTCCGCCGCGCGAACCGCCATCGCCGGGATCGAGTCCCGCGGGCGAGTCCCGATCGTGGTCGGCGGAACCCACCTCTATCTGCAGGCGTTGCTCCAGGGACTCTTCGAGGGGCCCGCGATCGATCCCGATCTGCGTGCCGAACTCGAGCGGACGCCCCAGACCGAACTGCGGGCCGAACTCCAACGGGCCGATCCCGACGCCGCCGCCCGCATCCATCCCGCCGACCGTCGCCGCACGCTTCGCGCCGTCGAGATCCACCGCCAGACGGGAACGCCGCTGTCGGTGCTGCAGACCCAGTGGTCCTCGGCGGGCACCGAGATCGCCACGAGAGCGATCGTGCTCGTTCTCGAGCGAGACGCCCCGGCGGCCAATGCGAGGATCAATCGACGGGTGCGCACGATGCTCGAGGCGGGGTGGCTCGACGAGGTTCGATCGCTTCTTGCCGTCGGCCCGCTCCATCGCCAGGCGGCCGAGGCCGTGGGCTATCGGGAGCTCTCCGAGGTGCTCACGGGACTCCGAAGCCTCGAGGAGGCCGCCGAGGCGATCAAGATCCGGACCCGACGCTACGCCAAGCAGCAGCGGACGTGGCTCAAGCGGTTCCGATCCAGGCCCGGGGCGATCCGGATCGAGGGTGGCGAACGCTCCATCCGGGATGGATCGGATTCGGTCTTCGAGGAGGCCTGGGACCGTCTCCGAGCTTCGATTCCAGGTCTCGGACGAGATCTCTGAAAAAATTTTTCGGCCCCGCCGAAGGCCCTTCCGCCTACGGCGAGGCCGGAACTTCATCGTCTCTCGGGAGGTTCGACTCGACCGATCGCTATTGACGGGCCGATGCCGAGACGGTTCCAATCCCGCCCCGACGACCGGTCGCTCGGCGGAGAAGGATGCCGCCACAGACCTCGACGCCGGGCTCGACGCCCCGGCCACCGCCTCGGATTCCCCGCTCCATGGCCACCCGCAAGAAGGCTTCAAGCACCTCCCGCCGCCCCCGCTCGGGTTCGCCCGCCTCGCGTGGCCCCTCCGCCGGAGGACGCCAACTCGTGATCGTCGAGAGTCCGGCGAAGGCGCGGACCATCAACCGCTACCTCGGCCCGGACTTCGTGGTTCAGGCCTCGGTCGGCCACATCCGAGACCTGCCGACCAAGGCCGCCAAGGGCGAGAAGGCACCGGTCCCCGGCGTCGATCTCGAGACCTTCGACCCCACCTATGTGGTCAACGCCGACAAGTCCAAGACCGTCGCGGCCCTCCGCAAGGCATGCAAGGACGCGAGCGAGGTCTGGTTCGCGACCGACCTCGATCGCGAGGGCGAGGCGATCGCCTGGCATCTCGCGGAGGTCCTCGGCATCGATCCCCGCACCGCCAAGCGAGTGATCTTCAACGCGATCACCAAGGACGAGATCCGACGAGCGTTCGAGAATCCCCATTCGATCGACCTCGACAAGGTCAACGCCCAGCAGGCCCGTCGCATCCTCGATCGGATCGTGGGCTACCAGGTCTCGCCGCTGCTCTGGAAGAAGGTCGCCCGCGGCCTCTCCGCGGGACGGGTGCAGTCGGTGGCGGTTCGCCTCGTCGTCGAGCGGGAGCGAGAGATCTCGGCGTTCGTGCCGAGCGAGCACTGGCGGTTCACCGCCCGCCTCGCCGAACCGAACGCCGCCGCCGGTCTGATCGAGCCGTTCGCGGCACTGCTCGCCGAGACCGACGACCGTGGCCGCGGCCCGACCGTCAAGCGACGCCAGCGCTGGCTCGGCGACCACGATGCGATCGAGGCGGAACTCGTCGAGCTCGACGGGGCGCCCTTCCGGCTCGAGACCGCTCCGGACGAGGCGAGAGACCTGTCTGCGGACGCGATTCGAGTGGCCCAGGCGATCGGAGTGCGGAACGCCGCGGTCGAGGCCGTTTCCGATCCGACCGGCAAGGGGCCCGCCGCCACGATCCGCACGTTGTCCGGTGAACTCGATCCGTCGGCCCGCTACCGGGTGGCCGACGTCGAGAGCAAGCCGACCTCGGGACGCACTCCGCCGCCCTTCATCACCTCGACGCTGCAGATGGGCGCTTCCAGCGAACTCTCCTTCGGCACCGACCGCACCATGCGGATCGCCCAGCAGCTCTACCAGGGCGTGAAGGTCGCCGGCGAGGGCGAGGTCGGCCTCATCACCTACATGCGAACCGATTCGACGCACCTCGCGCCGGAGGCGATCGCCGCGGCGAGGAGCTACATCGGAAAGACCTTCGGAGAGAAGTACCTGCCCGACAAGGGGCGCACCTTCAGCTCGAGCAACAAGGACGCGCAGGAGGCCCACGAGGCGATCCGCCCCACCGACGTCTCCCGCACCCCCGACTCGATGCGGAGTTCGCTCACCGACGAGCAGTACAAGCTGTATCGCCTCGTCTGGAGCCGCTTCCTGGCGTGCCAGATGACGCCGCCGCAGTACCGGCAGACCACGGTGCGCCTCGAGCGGACCGACGTGCCCGGCGCGGTGCTGCGGGCCTCGGGCCGCGTGCTCGTCTTCGACGGCTCGCTGCGGGTGGGCGTCGGCGGCGGCGGCGACGACGCGGATCTGCCGCCGCTCTCGGTGGACGACGCCCTGGCGCCGTTCTCCATCGAGTCGCAGCAGGTCTTCTCGAGTCCGCCCCCCCGCTACAGCGAGGCCGCGCTGGTCAAGAAGCTCGAGGAGGAGGGCATCGGACGCCCGTCGACCTACGCCTCGATCATGAAGACGATCGTCGATCGCAACTACGTCGAGCTTCTCGAACGGCGATTCCACGCGACCGACCTCGGCATCAAGGTCACCGAGAAGCTGATCGAGGGCTTCCCCGATCTCATGGATCTCGGCTTCACCCGCGAGATGGAGTCCCAGCTCGACGCCGTCGAAGAGCAGCACCGCGACTGGAAGGAGTTGCTGCGACGGTTCTACGGACCGTTCAAGGACGCTCTCGAACACGCCGGCGAGAAGATGACCCACGCGAAGGCCGAGCTCGAACCGGCCCCCTACGCGTGTCCGAAGTGCGGCCGCCGGACCCAGTACCGCTTCGGCAAGAACGGTCGGTTCCTCTCCTGCGGCGGCTATCCCGACTGCGAGTACGCCGCACCGGTCGATCGCGAGGGCCGCCCCATGCTCGAGGAGCGGGTGGATCTGAAGTGCCCCGAGGACGGCTCGCAGATGATCCTGCGGACCGGCCGCTTCGGAAAGTTCCTCGCCAGCGAGAACTACCCGCAGATCAAGTTCGTCCTGAACCTCGACAAGAAGGGCAACCTCAAGTTCCCCGCGGCGCCGCCCTACGTCACCGATCTGCCCTGCCCGAAGTGCGGCTCGCCGCTGAACCTCCGCGAAGGCAAGCGTGGACCGTGGCTCGGCTGCTCGAAGTTCCCCAAATGCCGGGGCCGCGAGGCGTGGAGCAAGGTCGAGGACTCGCGGCGCGAGGCCCTCGAGAAGGCGCTCGCCGAGCACATGAGCCACCACCCGCCGCTCGTGGTCACCCGTCTCGACGACTCCCCGGTCGCCGAAGGGACGCCGATCGCGGATCTCGCGCTGCCCGGCGAGGTGCAGGAGCTCGAGATCTGGACCGGCGACGGCGGCGGTTGAGTTCGCGTCGGTTCAGGCCGCGGGCGACGGCGTCGATCGTCGACCGGGATAGAAGACCAGGAGCGCCGCCAGGCACGCGACGGCCATCCACATCGGGACGCTGAAGAGTCGGGTGAAGTTCATCGCCGTCTCGGGAGCGCCGTCGGCGCCGACGACCGCCTGGCCCGCCGCATCGAGGACCGGATCGAGCGCCCACGGTCCGACCACGCTGCCGGCGAACCAGCTGCCGACGATGATGCCGATGCCCACGATCACGAGGTTGAACAGGTTCTGCGCCGTGGCCCGCACGTCCGTGGTGGTCCGCTCGTCGACGATCATGAACGCGACGAAGATGAAGCAGCCGAAGCAGAAGCCGTGCAGGGCCACGCCGAGCAGCACCGGCCCGAGTTCGGGCGTGTAGGCGAAGAGCGCCATCCGGGCCGCGTACGCGACGAGCCCGATCGCCAGCAGACTCTTGCGCGACAAGGTCGTCGCGAGGATCGGCATCAGGGCGAGCACGCCGATCTCGGTCATCTGGCCGATGGTCATGAGTCCACCGCCGCCGACGCCAAGCACACCGTTGACCGCGTTGGCGAAGGCGTCGGCACCGGCGCTCTGGGCGTTCGCCTGGATGCCGCCGACGAAGTCGCTGGTGAACACGAAGTAGAACTGGTGGATGATGCTGACCGGCACCGCGATCAGGAACAGCGTCACCAGCGGCTGCAGGCGGATCTCGCGCAGCGCCTCGATCCACGCCATCGCCTTGCCGGGCGTCCCCGGAGTCTCGTCGCGCCGGCCCGAGGGCGGGGTGTGCGGCAGGGTGAGGCAGTAGATCGCCATCGCGACGCCGAGGACCGCGCTCAACTGGAAGGCGAATCCGCGACCGGCGTTCTGCGAGGCCATCAGCTCGGCCGCATCGGCGCCCGCGGGCGAATGCAGACGCAGCAGGACCTGGCCGACCGCGATGCCCGCGGCGATCCAACCGATGGTGCCCCAGAGTCGGATCGGACCGAAGTCGCGATCCCGGTCCTCGATGTGGGCGAACGCCAGCGAATTCGTCAGCGCGATGGTCGGGGCGTACACGAAGCCGTAGAGGAAGCTGAGCGCGAGGAACGATCCATAGGTCTCGACGGTTCCCAGCATCCACACGATCACGGCGCCCACGAGGTGGCTCGCGAACAGCAGCTTCTCGGTCGAGAAGAGGCGATCCGCGAGCTGTCCGGCGATGAACGGCCCGAAGATCGCGCCCACCGCCCCCGCTGCGAGGCAGTTGCCCGTCTGCGGCAGGTCGAAGCCCCGGTGCCCCATCAGGAACGGGTACAGGATCGGCAGCCACGCCCCCCAGATGGCGTACTGAAGGAACATCATGATCGACAGTCGGGTGCGAAGCAGGCCGTGGTGGGACTGGTTCATGGTCGATGGCTCCGAAGACCGGACGGGTCGGCCGGGGCGGAGTCGCCCAGGTCCTCTTCACGGAAGGTAGCGGGATCGACCGTCCGGCGCGCGTCCCTACAATCGTCGATCATGCAGTCACGACGCCCCACCCGCCAGATCTCCCTCGGCGACGAGCGGACCGGAATCGTCCGAATCGGCGGCGACGCCCCGATCGCGGTCCAGACGATGACCGCCGGTTTCACCCACCAGATCGATGCGACGGTGGCCGAGATCGAGCGATATCGCGAAGCGGGCGCCGACGTCGTCCGGGTCGCGGTCCCCGAGAGGAAGGACACCGAGGCGCTTGGGGAGATCCTCGCCCAGACCCGGGTGCCGATCGTGGCGGACGTCCACTTCCACTTCAAGCGGGCCCTCGAGGCGATCGAGGCGGGCGTCCACAAGATCCGGCTGAACCCCGGAAACATCTCCGACCGCGATCAGGTCAACGCCGTCATCGACGCCTGCAAGGAACGGGGGATCCCGATCCGCATCGGCGTCAACGAGGGCTCGATCATCGAGCGGAAGGACAAGCAGCGTCGCGCCGAGGAGCTCGGCATGTACTTCGAGGGGCATCGATCCGGCCACCTGCTGGCGTTGATGATCGCCAAGCTCGAGGAGTACCTCGACATCTTCGACGCCCGGGGCTTCCACGACGTCGCCATCAGCGCGAAGAGCATGGACGCATCGCTGGTGATCGACGCCTACACCGAGATCTCCAAGCGATTCGACTACCCGCTGCATCTCGGCGTGACCCACGCCGGCCCCCGCTCGACCGGGGCGATCCGATCGGTGGTCGCCCTCGGCACGCTGATCGCCAACGGCATCGGCGACACCATCCGCCTCAGCTACGCCAGCGACCACGTCGACGAGGTGAAGGACGGCCTGGAGATGCTCTACTCCCTCGGCAAGCGCGAGCGGAAGGGCGCCGAACTCATCGCGTGTCCGACCTGCGGCCGGATCCAGGTGGATCTGTTCACCCTCGTCCAGGACGTCGAGCGCGTGCTTGCGAAGGAGATCGAGCTGCCGATCAAGGTCGCGGTGATGGGGTGTGTGGTGAACGGCCCCGGCGAGGCGGAGGGCGCCGACGTGGCGGTCTTCGCCGGCGACCGCAGAGGGATCATCTACGTGCAGGGCGAGAAGGTCGCCAACGTCCCCGAGGCGGAGATCCTCGATCGGCTCCTCGCGGAGTGTCGCTCGTTCCAGGATCGGGTGCGGCGAGGCGAAGCGAAGCTCGGCGAGAAGCGGGTCGACATCGTGCCGCCCGATCCGATCGGCGAACTCGGCTCCGGTGTCGATCGGATCAAGGCCGGTCTCGTCGAGCAGGTCACCGTCGGCCGAACGGACTGATCCGGCCGACGACGCGACGAGCGGACCCGGCCCGTCTTCGGCTCCGTATAGTCGGGGGATGGTCGGAGACTCCGTCGCCGACCCCGAACGAAGGCCCTCAGGAGCCAGTGTCCATGCACCCACGCCCCGCCCGCGGCTTCACGATCGTCGAGGTCCTCGTCGTCATCGGCATCATCGGGCTGCTCGTCGGCCTGACCGCCATCGGCCTGCAGTCGGCCGGTCGCACCGCTCGGAAGACGACCGAGTTGAACAGCGGACGACAGGTCGGCATCGCCTGGCAGCTCTACTCCTCGACCTACGAGAGTCGGCTGCTTCCGGGCTGGATCGACGTCGAGGTGCAGGAGGCGTGGAAGGTCAAGTACAAGAACGAGTCGGGCGACCGGGTCGATCCGGCCTTCTGCCGCACCTATCCCTGGCGACTGCTGCCGTTTCTCTCCTACGAGTTCGACACCCTGTACGGATACCTCGGCCGGGACGAGCCGCAGTGGAACGACGAGCCGGCGGTGGTCTCCGAGAACCCCGCGTTCGGCCTCAACGCCTACTACGTCGGAGGTTGGTGGGAGCCCTTCAGCAGCGGTCCCGACGTGCCGGTGCGGGGCATCCCCGTCTTCGCCAACTCCGCCTTCGAGGACTCCGACGGCAACCTGCTGTCGAAGCGCCTGATCAACCAGACCCAGGAGTCGATCCGACGCCCCTCGCAGCTGATCGTCTTCTCGGCCAGCGGATATCGCGAGCCCGGCTTCTACAAGGAGATCACCTCCAGCAGCGCCGAGGGCGCCGCATGGGTGGTGCCGCCGCGACTCGGGACCCAGTCGATCTGGGAACTCTCCTACGGCGACGTCTTCCAGGAGCTCACGGTGGGCACAGGCATGCTCGCCTCCACGGCCGCCGCGGGCATCAAGGTCTTCCAGACCCAGGCGGTCCCGATCGCCCGCCACAAGCCGACGATCGCCACGGTGCGGGCGGACCTGAGCACCTCCAACACCGGCCTCGGCGAGATCATGGACATGGCCGTCTGGATCGACGTGGCGTTCTCGGGGACCGGCGACGGCGTCACCTTCAGCCACACCGACGACTGAATCGCCCTCGGGCCCGGTCTCGTCACCGCCGGTAGCGGAGCAGGCGCAGGGCGTTGAGTGCGACCACCACGGTGCTTCCCTCGTGAAGCACCACCGCCCACGCCACGTTGGTCACGCCGAGCATGCCCAACGGGATGAGGGCGCAGACCACGCCCATCGAGATGATCACGTTCTGAAGGATCAGGCGTCGCGTGGCCCGGCTCAGTCCGATGGCGAAGGGGAGCTTCGCGAGGTCGTCGGACATCAGCGCGAGATCCGCCGCCTCGAGGGCCACATCGGTGCCCTTGGATCCCATCGCCACCCCGACGGTCGCTGCGGCGAGGGCCGGAGCGTCGTTGACGCCGTCGCCCACCATCGCGGTCCGCCCGTAGCGATCGAGCATCCCTCGCACCTCGCGGATCTTGTCCTCGGGAAGCAGGCCGGCCCGAACCTCGGTGATCCCGATCTCCCTTGCGATCGCCTCGGCGACCGGGGGATTGTCGCCCGTGAGCATGACCAGATGCTCGACCCGCATCGAACGCAGGTCCTCGAGGACCTCGCCGACGCCGGCCCGTGGGCGATCGGCGAGACCGAGCACGCCGAGGAACCTGTCGCCGAGCGCGACCAGCATCACCGACTGCGCGGACTGCTCGATCTCCGCCACCGTGGACGCGATCGCCGCCGGCAACGGCGCCGCCCCCTCGCCCTCGGTGAAGAGCCGGGCACTGCCGACCCTGACCCGCACGCCGTCGAGCATGCCCTCGAGACCGCGACCTCGCTGGATCTGCACCTCGTCGGCGGGATCGAAGGCGATGCCCAGTTCCGACGCCTGGCGCACCACCGCCTCGGCGAGCGGATGGGTCGAACGGCTCTCGACCGCCGCCGCGATCCGAAGCAGTTCCGCCTGCGCAACGCCTTCGCTCGGGCGCAGCGACACCACCCGCGGCTCGCCCTCGGTGAGCGTTCCGGTCTTGTCGAAGGCGACCGCGACGACGGTGCCGAGCTCCTCCAGATGCATGCCGCCCTTGATCAGGACGCCGTTGCGGGCCGCCCGCCCGATGCCTGCAAGAACCGCCGCGGGCGTGGAGATCGCCAAGGCGCAGGGACTCGCCCCCACCAGCACGGTCATGCCTCGGAGGAACGCGACGTCCCACTCGAGCCATCCCGCGAGCGGCGGCACCACGATGATCGCGCCGGTGAACACCAGGACGAACGGCACGAACACGCGGGTGAACCGCTCGGCGAGGCGCTGGGTGGGCGAACGCTGCTCCTGCGCCTCCTCCACGAGCCGGATCATCCGACTCATGAGCGTCTCCGACGCGAGCGTGCGCACCTCGACGACGAGTCCTCCATCGCCGTTGATGGTGCCGGCGAAGACCTCGGCGCCCGGGGCCTTCTGCACCGGGCGACTCTCGCCGGTGATGGGACTCTGATCGACGTCCGACTCGCCCTCCCGGACCTCGCCGTCGACCGGCATCCGCTCGCCGCCCCGCACCACGACCACGTCGCCCGGCCGCAGCGTCTCGACCGGCACGACCTCCTCGCCGTCGCGACGCCGCACCCGCGCCGTCGCGGGCGCAAGCCGGCCGAGGGCCTCGATCGCCTTGCGGGCCTGTCCGAGGGCGTAGCTCTCGAGGCCGTGGCCGAGGGCGAACAGGAAGAGCAGCAGGCCACCCTCCTCCGGATGCCCCACCGCGGCGGCACCGACCGCCGCGATGATCATCAGCAGGTCGACGTCGAACTGGAGCTTCAGCGCCATGCGCACCGAGTTGCGCAGCACGTCGGTGCCGGCGACGAGATAGCAGCCCCCGTAGAGAACCCAGACCAGCGGTGTGCGGCTCCCGGCGGAGAGTTCGATCAGGTACCCCGCCAGCAGCAGCGCCCCCGCGATCGCGGTGATCGCCATGTCGCGATGACGGGCCAGCCGCAGGGCCATGGCGGCGGCCCGTGCGACGCGCGTCGGCGTCTCGTCGCCCAGCGCAGCCGGTTGTTTGGCGGTCACGCGTCGACGACTCGGGCGGTCGGATCGGGGCGTCGTGCCGAGAGCGTCATCGCGATCGCGATCATATTCGAGGGTCGTGTTCCACGCCGCCGACCATCACCCGGACAAGGACCTGCTCCGCCGCAACCATCACGGCCCTCGAGGGAATCGACCGGCGCGCGGCTATCCTCCGGCGGCATGACGGCCATCGAGACGAACGACGCACGAGGGCTCCTCGTGCCGATCCGCAGAGCGTTTGCGGCGGTTCGCGAACACCTCGAGGCGTTCGGGCGCTTCACGGCGTTCTGCCTCGAGACGTTCTCGCTGATCCTCGCTCGGCCCGGGAGTTGGGTCCGCTGGCGGATCATCGGCCCTCAGCTCTTCTCCATCGGCGTCGCCACGATTCCGGTCGTCGCGATCACCGGCGGCTTCATCGGCATGATCCTCGCCATCGAGGGCTACTGGCAGTTCGAGGCGATCGGACAGGTGAATCGCATGGGCGGCATCATCAACGCCTCGGTCACGCGACAGATCGGTCCGGTGCTCGCGGCGGTGATGGTGGCGGGGCGCGTCGGTTGCGCCCTCGCGGCCGAGATCGGTTCGATGCGCGTCACCGAACAACTCGACGCCATGCGGGCGATGGCCGCGGATCCGGTGCGGATCCTGGTGGTGCCGAGGGTGGTGGCCTGCATCGTGATGACGCCGATCCTCACCATCTACTCGAACCTGCTCGGTGCCAGCGGATCGTGGTTCGTCTCGACCAGCTTCCACGGCGTCTCGAGCGTGGACTACTGGTACTACACCGCCCAGTACGTGCTGTGGTGGGATCCCGCCAACGGGCTGGTGAAGAGCGTCTTCTTCGGTGCGAGCATCGGCCTGATCGCGTGCTGGAAGGGCTTCACCTGTGCGCCGGGAGCGACGGGGGTCGGTCGCGCGTCGACCGCGGCGTTCGTCCACAGCTTCATCACGATCGTCGCGCTGAACCTCGTCCTGGCCCAGTTCCTCACCGATCTCCAGATCCTGCTCGACCCTCGCGGCTTCTCCGAACTCCTCTCCTAGGGGACCTGGGCTTCGCGGGCGGGCCGGCCCGGGGATTCCGTGCCGCGAGACCCAGATCCGCCGTCCTCGGGCATCCGTAGAGTTCCACCATGCCGCTGCTCGCCCCGCCACCCCCACCGCCGCCCGCCGCGATCGCCCCCGCCACGCCGCCGATCGTGGCCCTCGGTTCCTCCCGGATCCAGGAGATCCGCTACCAGGTCACGGTCACGGGATTCTCGGGAAACCAGTGGTCCCCCGACACGCTCTCGATCCCGCCGTCGGACCTCGGGCTGTCACTGGTCATGGAGGGGCCCTCGAGTCGCGTCGACCGAAGTTCGCTGTCGGCCGCGGTATGGCTGAACAGTCGGCCGGTGCCGGATCTCCAGTCCCGATGCCGGCTGGCTCCGGGCATCGCGACGGGCAACGAGTTGGCGATCGCCCCGCTGCCGGCCTTCACCGGCCAGTCGATCCGATGGCAGACCAGCTTCCTCGTCGAGTGCTTCGACGTGGCGACCGACGAGGCCCGCGCCGCCTCGATCACCTGGCCTCGAGATTGGCCCGAGGAGGTCGAGCGGTTTCGGCGACCCGAGCCGCTGATCGAAAGCGATGCGCCGCCGGTCCGGGCGTTCGTGGAGCGCACCTCCGGGGGCCGACTTCGCGAAGTGCCGCCCTATCTCGCCGCGAAGGACCTCGTTCGCGCGGCCGTCGTCGGAGTCCGCAACCTGACCGGCAACGGCGTCGTTCGCGAGGGGTTCGCGGCGATCAACGGCATCGAGGTCAACGGATGCCTGCCGCTGCTCTCGACCGGCGACGGCACGCCCGCCGATCTGGTGTGTCTGGCCGTGGCGGCGCTGCGTGCCGCAGGAATCCCGGCTCGTCCCGTGCTGGGCGTGACCCGCTACGACGATCCCAAGCGCAAGATGCTGCTCTCCAAGGGCAACGGCCCCTGGGTCTGGGGAGAGTTCTGGCTTCCCGAGGCCGGATGGATCCCCTTCGATCCGGTCGTGATGCGACGACAATCCCTGCGCACACTCGATGTGCGAGCGCCGTGGAAGGGCTTCGCAAGTCCCGCCGGAATGAAGGAACTCGTCCCGATGGCGTGGACGTTCATGCCGACGCCACCCTTCGTCGTGAACGGATGGCCTGCCATGTGGTGGAGCACGGTCGAGGGCCTGGTGTTCGGCCCCACGGGCTCACCCGTGGGATGGAGCAACGCCTCGATCTCGGTCACGATGATCGGGCGGGGTCGCGGGAAGGCGCCCTGACCGCACTCGCGCTCTCCCGACCCTGAGCCGCGGCGGCGGCAAGCGCTTCGAGACGTCCGATCGCCCGCTCGGCCCTGGCTCGGAAGGCCATGAAGGGGAAGAGCGTCGAGAGCGCGACGACAAGGCCGGCCGCGGTCGAGACGAGCGCCTGGGCGATGCCGGCGGAAACCTCGTTCGGATCGGTGATGGCGTTCTCGCCGCCGAGCAGCTCGAAGCTGTCGATGATGCCGAGGACCGTGCCGAGAATGCCGAGCATCGGCGCCGCGGTGACGATCGTGGAGAGCCCGATCATGAATCGGTCGATCGCAGGACGAACCGCGTCGGCGGCCTCCGCGGCGACCGCCTCGGTCGCGCCGTGCTCGGCGAGGATCCCGGCGAAGCGGGCGTGGACGTCTGCCTGGTCGCCGGCGATCGCGAGCACCTCGGCGGTCCGACCCTGACGCAGCGCGGCAGCGAGCCGCGAGACGTCGCGGCCGCGGTTCCGCCACCAGAACCAGAGCCGCTCGATGACGAGCGAGATCGAGATCACGCTGAGGGCGAGCAGCGGCCACATCGCGACCCCGCCGCGGTCCATCAGCTCCAGAAATCCGCTCGGTTCGTTCGGCACGCTGCGAATCCTAGAACGTTGGCGGAACGTTGGTGGAACGTCGGCGAACCGTCGGCGGAAAGTCGGCCCGATCCGCCCGGATAGACTTCCCGAGGCATCGCCGCCGCCGAGTCCGCCCATGCCCTCGACACCGCCCTCCACCGAATCCAGCTCGTCGCCCTGCGACTCCTCCGCCGGTTCCGCGCCGGCGACCTCGACGCTGCTCGACAAGATCGAGCGGGCGCTGGCAGATCGTCTCGACGCCCAACCCGATCCCCCACCGAGGCTGCTCGCCGCGGCCCGCCATGCGGTGCTCGGGGGCGGCAAGCGTCTGCGTCCGATCCTCTGCCTGCGGGCGGCGGTCGCGGTCGGCGGACGCATCGAGGACGCGGTCGACGTCGCTTCGGCGGTCGAGTTCGTGCACGCGTTCAGCCTCGTGCACGACGATCTTCCGGCGCTCGACGACGACGACCTGAGGCGTGGACGTCCCACCGTCCACAAGGCCTTCGACGAGGCGACCGCGATCCTCGCCGGCGACTTCCTCCTCGCGGTGGCCGCCCAGTCGGCCGCAGCCAGCCCGGTCGATGCGGGACGGGCGACGCGGGAACTCCTCGCCGCGACCAACGAGATGATCTTCGGCCAGCTGCAGGACACCCTCGGGGGCACCGACCCCTCCCTGCCCGAGGCCGACCAGTTGCGGGCCATCCACGCCCGAAAGACCGGGGCCCTCATCGCGGTGTCCTGTCGCCTCGGAGCCCTCGCGGGCCGCGCGGACGAGCCGACCGTCGCGGCCCTCGATCGCTTTGGAGGGGTTCTCGGTCAGATGTTCCAGGCCGTGGACGACCTGCTCGACGAGACCCAGACCACCGAGCATCTCGGGAAGGCGGCGGGCAAGGATCGCGAGGCCGGCAAGCTGACCTACCCCCGGATCCATGGGATCGAAGGCACCCGCCGCCTGATCGAGTCGATGCGGGAGTCGTCGCTCGCGGCGATCTCGGATCTCGGCCTCGTCGCCGATCCGCTTCGGGACCTCGTCGAGGATCTTGCGGTTCGGACGAGGTAGCGCGAACCGGCCCCCGAGACTGGGCGTCTCACCCCGCTCCGGATCGCCGCAACCTTCGAGAACGCCGCGAATTCGCGTTCGACCGCTATCATCGGAATCGCATCGGCAGCGTCCCCGAAGACGGAGACCGCGGGCTCGGCTCGCTCGATGCCGGAATCGCTCCCGGCGAGGCGGAGATCCGCGACTCGACCGGTGTTCGCAACCTCGACCCGAGTGCCCTCGTCGATGCAGACCACGCTCCTGTCCGGCATCCAGTCGCCCGCCGACCTCAAGAAGCTGCCCATCGATCGGCTGCCGCAACTCGCCGCCGAGATTCGACACGCGATCTGCGATCAGATCTCCCGGAGCGGCGGCCACCTCGCCCCGAATCTCGGCGTGGTCGAGCTCTCGATCGCCCTCCACTACGTCTTCGACTTCGGACACGATCGCCTGCTGTTCGACGTCGGACACCAGTGCTACCCCCACAAGCTGCTGACCGGCCGACAACCTCTGCTCGGCAAGCTCCGACAGCGCGGCGGCATGGCCGGCTTCCCCGACCCCCGAGAGAGCGACTACGACCTGTTCATGGTCGGGCACGCCGGCACCGGCATCTCGACGGCGGTCGGCATGGCCCGTGGCGACCAACTCAACGGCGACGCCGCGAGCGCGGGGTCGTCCGACGGCCGCCGCGTGGTCACGCTCGTCGGCGATGCCAGCATCGTCAACGGCGTGGCCATGGAGGGCCTCAACAACGCGGGCACGTTGAAGCGGCAGTTCCTCGTCGTTCTCAACGACAACGGCATGTCGATCGCGAAGCCCCAGGGCGCGATGGCCGCCTACTTCGATCGCGTGCGCCTCAGTCACTCCTACGGGGAGTTCAAGAAGGCCGCGAAGGACCTCGCCAAGCGAATCCCCGGAGGCGGCGTGCTCGCCGACGCCTATCACCGGATGGGTGAGATGAGCAAGGCGATGATCTCCGAGGACGCGTGGTTCGAGAAGTTCGGACTGGTGACGGTCGGCCCCATCGACGGGCACGACCTGCCCACGCTGATCGACTTCCTCAACGAGGCCCGAGAGTTCGACCGCCCGATGCTGCTGCATGTGAAGACGGTCAAGGGCAAGGGCTTCGAGTTCGCCGAGGGCGACTCCTGCACCTTCCATTCGCCGAGCCCGTTCGACGTCGTCGCGGGCGACGGCGGGGACGACGCCAAGCTCGTCTCGGAGGGCTGCCGCGTCGAACTGAAGAAGAGCGGCCGCAGCTTCACCAGCGCCGTCGGCGAGGCCATGGTCGAGCTCATGAACCGCGACGAGAAGGTCGTCGCCTGCACCGCCGCCATGCCCGACGGCACCGGCATCGCGAAGGTGCTCGAGGCCCATCCCGATCGGGCCTGGGACACCGGCATCTGCGAGTCGCACGCCGCCGACATGATGGCGGGCCTCGCGAAGACCGGTTGGAAGCCGTTCATGGCGGTCTACTCGACGTTCCTCCAGCGGGCGTTCGACCAGTGCTTCCAGGAGGCGTCACTCCAGGGTCTGCCGCTTCGACTCCTGCTCGACCGCGCGGGCCTCGTCGGCGGCGACGGCGCGGTCCACCACGGCTTCTGCGACGTCAGCCTGCTTCGAGTGCTTCCCGACGCCTGCCTCATGGCGGCGATGGACGAGCCGAGCCTCGAAGCGGCGATCGAGTTCATGGCCGGACACGACCGCGGACTCTCGGCACTGCGCTACCCGCGCGACAAGGTCAGCGATCTCTTCACGGACGATCCCTGCCCACCCTTCGAGTTCGGCAAGGCCCGCGCCCTCCTTCGACACGAGCGACCCGATCTGGCCGTGCTGGGATACGGCGTGATGGCGATCGAAGCCGTGGACGCGGCGCGGGAACTCGAGGGCGAGTACCGCATCGACGTCTACGACGCGAGGTTCGCCAAGCCCGTCGATCACGCCCTGCTCTCCGATCTGCTCGGACGCGGGATCCCCGTCGTCACGGTCGAGGACCACTCGATCGTCGGCGGATTCGGCGCGGCGGTGCTCGAGGCGTGCAGCGAGCACGGCCTCGACGGTCGCCTCGTCACCCGGCTCGCCCTTCCCGATGGATGGATCCACCAGGGATCCCGCAGCGAGCAGCTGGCCGAAGCGGGGCTCGATGCGGCGTCGATCGCTCACGCGATCCGCGACCGCCTCGATCAGGTTCCCGTCGTGGACACCGCCGGCACGCCCGCCAAGGCCGAAGCCGTCAGGCGCTGAGTCGTCGGGCGCTCAGTCGCCGGGCGCCGAATCGAACGATCGCCGCGAACCGTGGTCGACGACGCAGGCGGCCCCCGCCGACGACGATCCATCGGACCCCCGTCACGCTCGACTAGTAGTGCAGGTCCTTGACCAGTCCCTGGTTGGTTCGATCGATCGGAGCGACGAAGAGCGCGAAGCTCTCGAAGATGCGACGGGCGAGGCGCTCGGCCTCGGGCAGTCGCTCGGCGGTCTCGGCATCGGTCCCCGATGCACCCGCCGCGGAAAGCGCCGCCTGCACCCCGCCGAGATCGAGTTCGAACCGAGGCAGGAACCCGTAGGTGCGAAGTCCGCCGTGAAACGCGGCGACACCACCTCCCCCGAA
>Ga0075479_10000344_pt1 | contig 19564 bp, 40 predicted proteins | sample DEB08_DNA_8_FD_76341 | JGI IMG/M metagenome (GOLD analysis project Ga0075479, IMG submission 76341) | Aqueous microbial communities from the Delaware River and Bay under freshwater to marine salinity gradient to study organic matter... | ecosystem: Environmental > Aquatic > Marine > Coastal ... | reverse complement strand
TACCAATTCCATGGTTTATCTTTATGGATTTTGCCCCATCTTTCTTGAGTAACCCATTCATATCCAGACCAATTGATTTTATCTTTTACCTCCATGATATTCTACAGCGTGTCCCTCTTCAATTAATTGTTGATTGACATTTATTAAAGTCATACTAGATTCTGTGGCTAGGGGAGAAAGCGATCGTACATGAACTGTAGCTAACGCTCTTCCAAACTTTCCCAACCCTGATACTTTTAGTATACATTGGTTGTCATTATATTCTAAAATCTCTTGTAGTCTATCTTTAGCTGCAAGACCACGTTCTTTCTCTTCTAGGTCTCTTGTACGTGATTCAGGGGTATTAATACCTTCCATTCGTACTCTTATTTTTTTCCAAGTATGAAAACCCAGATCTATAATACAGTCAATGGTATCACCATCAATTACTTTTTCTACGTTTGCGTTATACTCGTACATTATTTGTTTTGGTATTTTTTACTAGGGTAAAAAAATTTGTAATGAAAGTAAGAAGCCCAAGTAAAAATTAAAGCTAATCCTATATTTAATACTACTTCACTCCAGGGAGGAGATGATAAGGTTAAAACATTAAATAAAGAACCTGCTATAAAAGCACTAAGCCCAGTTTTTAAAGTCCAATGATGTAATGCTTTCCACTTATGAACAATACTAGATTTATGAGCAAATAAAGCTAAAAAAAATAAAGTACCTGCAGCGCAAAGTACTATGTTACAAATTAAGTTAATTATTATTAGAGTCATTTTCTTTTTTATTAAACCATTTGTGATAAAAATGTTCTACTACTTTTAAACCTCCAAACCCAATTACGAAAGCCATTCCAAAATGGAGTGATTCGTTATCAGAACCAATAGTATCAATTACTACAGGAGTAAGATAATTAGCGGACATAGTACCACCAATAATAGAAATGATTTGTTCTTTAAGGTTTAAATCTTTTTGTTGTCCTACTAATAATAAACTTCCAAAAAAGCCAGATACTGCTAACCCAACATTAATTCCTATTCCTAGTAAAAATTCTTTCATTGATTAATTTGATTCGTAAACTTTAGTAAGTTTTTTATTAGTAAAAATTAAAGAATCTAAGTATTCTATTTGAATATATGATTCTTGTAAGTTATATTCAAGATATTCTATTTTTTCTAATAAAGTACTATATTCTTGAATATGTCTTTGAAGTATATCTTCAGTATTTTTTGTTTTCTCTTGTGCTAAGAATAAATCTCCAGACAATGATTTTATTTCTTGGTTTTGATCTTTAATTATACTATCACGAGTAGCTAATTGAGATTCTAAAGTAGCAATAAGTAATTCTTCATCTCTTATAGTTCTTTGAAGATAACGTAATGTTTGTTGTTCTTTTTTTTCTTCTTCTTTTATACTAATAAGAGCATTATCAGCTAGCTCTAAAGTAGCGTCTATAGATTCCAAAAAACAATCATCTTCTATAACAATATTTTCGGTAATTTCTTCTTCAGGGAAAGAAGGAAGTTCAGAATTTTCTCCAGCAGTAGTAGCACAACCGATTAAAATTGAAACAAATATTAATTTCTGGAATCTAAACATTCTAATAACTTTTCATTAATTTCTTCTAATCTATCTTCGTATCTAATAATAGTTTGTTCTAATGTAGATACTCTATCTTGGAGTCCTGCTTCTATACGGGCACAAGATTCTTTTTCAGACTGAAGTTGAGCAGCATGGAGAGTCTTTTGGTCCATGTAAAGATAACCTATAGCTACTACTAAAATAAAAGCAATAGCTGTGGTGGGGTTTTCTTTAAAATCGTTGAAACCAGGTAATTTCATTTTTTAGAAAATTTTTCTAAGCCAGCAATTCCAAAGCTGCCTAAAGTTACAATTATAAATGAATTATAGATAAATTCGTTAATTACTAGATCTTTACCGAACCACCCTGTTGCTATATCAGCTATAGCAAATAGAGCCATCATAGCGAATGCTCCAAACCCAACAATCGACTTTTCATTATATTGATTGTCGTCTTTAAATATTTCTTTCCAACTCATGGTTACGCCATTGTTTACTAAATAAATTAAACATAACCTTTGTTGATAAATATTAATCTAAATCATCAAAACGAAAGTCATCGTAATCATTTTGAGAATACTCAATATCATTTACTAATTCAACTAAAGTATCATATACCTCAGATAAATTAATTTCATTATATTCAATACCTTCTGTGATTAGAGATAATCGTGCTATAATATCTGCATGGTCCATGTGATATAAGATTTAAAATTTTATCAAAACTACATATACAAAAAATTAAAAAACCTTAACAGTATTAGAAAGAAGTAAATTATTAATTGTATCCGCAACTAAAGACATATTATTCAAATCAATATACTTTGCACTACGTCCATACATTCGCTTAAATGTATTTTCAGCTTTTTGGGTTTGGTCCCATGTATCATGAATATAATAACTCAATACGCCTACTCCATTTTGTCTATAACTTTTAACTACCCTTGCAGCATGATTAATTGCTGTATTGAAATTATATGATATAGAACTTATGTTAGGTAATCCATCTGATATATTAAGTAAATAAACTTCTTGGTGATGTGATGGTCTAGGGAGGTTTTTCTTAATTTCATCTAAACAAATACCTTCAGGGGTCATACCACAAGTAATTATTTTTTTAAATTTATTAAGATGTTTGACTGAATGTTTTTTAGAATTAAAAGCATAACCTAAAAGAGGTCGTTGTTGAGATTTTCCATCTAAAGTTCCTCTTAAAGAAATTTCAACATCAAAGTTTTGAAGATGACAAGCAGCATAAGCTATAGCTACAGCCGTTTGAAGGGTTTTACTAAGTTTTTCTCCCCTCATACTACCACTTAAATCAAGTGAGATATGAATAAAAGTATCTTTGTAATTTTCCTTTTCTACTCTGTAAAATAGGTTTTTATTGAAATTAGCTTGAAATAACTTTTTAGGATTAAGTTTACCTTTCTTTTGGTTTTCAAAAACATCGTTTCGAGTTGTATTTCGAACTTTAAGTTTTGAAAGAAGAGATCTTCCTAAAGTTAATCCTTTAGTTACATCTTCATCATGATGGTTAAATACTGAAGTAAAATATTCTTCCCAATCATTTGTAATAATAACAGGTATAGAAGTATTTTTATTTACCTCACAATATTTAAGTTTAGTATCTGAAGTAGCTAGTTTATTAACTTGTTCTTGTACTTTTTTATGGACACGTTTCTTACGGTATTGTGAATTAATAAAATTCTTTTGGCGGTCTACATGTTCACGAGTTCTATATTCTTGGTTACTTAACTGTTTGTTGTCTCCATCTTCTTTTTCCTTTTCCTCTTGGATGTATGGTTTGATAATATTATAAATTTTAACAGCTACTTCTACACAATCACGGGTAGATTGTAGTTTATTTATGGCTTTAAACGTGAGTAAATCACATATCTTTTGTAAGCCGGGCAATACATTAAGATCAGAATTACGATTGAATATATTAATTATTCTAAAGAAATATGCGTCCCAAGATGGTGTTCTAAACACATCATTTTGAAGGTTTTCATCTACAATAGTGTTGTAAAAAGATTTACGGTAGAGTTCTTCATAGTAAAATTGATAACCAGGAGCGGTTGAATAGATAAAATTATCTATACGTTTATCCTCAACAAAATTAATTAAAGTAAATACATTATCGTGATCTTCCTCAGGAATATTATGTACTCTTTTTAAAACAGTACCTTTTTCTTTGTTAAGGTATTCAAAATCTGTAAGTAAAACGTGTGATGCTTCATGAAGAGCCAAACCAACTATAGAATCTATTGTGTCTTCTTTAATGTTTGCCGCTATATAAATAGTTTCTCCATCGGTCATTGAATCACCTGACGTAGCATATTGTACAGGTATATCCTTTCCTGTAAGTATTTTAACAAAATTTGTTATTCCTCTTTGGACTTGGGCCAAAAAGAGTGGATCCTCATCATCAAAATGTCGTAGATCCATCCAATATGCTGCTCCTTTATTCATAAAATATGATTTTCTTATATAAAGATAATAAAAAAATATTAAAAAGACAAAAAAAAGCGACCCGAAGGTCGCTTTCCTTTTATATCACCCTGTGAATATTTTAGAAATTGTATTTCAAACTAGTATTCCAAGTACGTCCGAAACCGAACCATACTGAGTTTCTAACGTCAATACCATTCCAAGTTGTAGAAGCATCATCAGCATGGATATTTGTGTTAGATTCTGCAATATAAACAGTATCAAACAAGTTATTAACATTTACTCTAAAAGTAGCTTTGTTGTCAAATAATCTAACAGTAGCACCTAAATCAGCCAATCCAAAAGATGGAAGTTGAAGAGCACCTGCGTTATCTGGGCTATAAAAATCAGAATTATTAATACCCCAATCGGCATACAAACCATCAACAAATCTGTAACGCATGTCAACATTAATGTTGTTACCAATTCTATAATCAACACCTGCGTTAGCTGTGAATTGGGCAGCATCACCAATTTTAGCACCATTTACATAAAGAGTACCAGTACCAATTTCGTTATTATTATCATCAAAGATAGCAGCTTCAAAATTCTTAGTGTATCTCCAATCACCCATAGAAACCATACCATTTAATTTTAAACGGTTAGTTGGTCTATAAATAGCTTCTAACTCAAGGCCATTATGGAGTGAATTAATTCCACTAAATTGAGCCGTACCTTCAACAGATGTAGAATCATTAATGAACACATCAAATCCTCTAGATGTAAATCTATTACCCCAAGAAGTTGAATATACGTTAGCATTAAGAGTAAGATTATTACTAACAAAACCATAACCAAATTCAATAGATTTAATCTGTTCGTTTTCAATATCTTCATTAACATTATTAGCATAATTTGGGAAAACCGCATCAAAGTTAGGTTGACGTGAAATTAAACCAGCATTAAAGAAAACATTTGATCTTTCATCTAAGTTATAGTTAGCACCTCCTTTTAAGTAACCGCCAGGAAGTGTTGCTACTTCAGAAACTACATTACCTGGCTGATCAAAATAATCAACTCTTTGGTAAGACTGATTAGAAACACCTGCTTGAACAACCGCAGATACAACATCATTATCGTATTCTACTAAACCATTCAAACCAGCCCATTTAACTAAACCTACATTGTAGTAATCAAGTTTGGGACCATTTAAACCAGTGTTGCTAAATGGATTAGCTTCGATAGCAGAACCTTCAGTAATAATAAGTCCTTGACTGTTTTTATCTCCGGTTGAGTAATAACCATCAAGACCTAATAAGTCATTAAGAGCTCTGTAGTGGTAACCTTTATAGTTACGAAGATCAACACCAACTGATGTTCTCCAATTACCATTGTGGTATTCAAGGTTTGAAATAGCACCAACCCAGTCATGTGAATTCATAGAAGCTCTACGGACTTCAACTGCTCTGTTAACATCATTGTCACGATAACCATTAGAACCAATTAATTGACCATAAAATGGGCTTGAAGTTAATGAATCAGTAGTACCATAACCATTTGTTGTTGCAATATTAGCAGCCACTACAGCATCAAAGTCAATAAACCCATTTTCATCACGAGTACCTAAACTATCAATTAAGTAATGTTGGGTTAAATCAGCATTATAAGGGTGGTTATTAATTTCTCCATTACGGAAATATTGACCACGAGGACCAGTTCCACCACCTCTACCAGCTGAACCATAAACTGAAGTATTAAGAGTTAAGTTATCACTAATTTCCCAATCCCAGTTAAATGTAGCTAATGGTTTATTATAGAAGTTTCTTCTCATAGAATATTCTTCACCGTTTAAGAAACCAGCATCAGTATTCCATCTACGATCAATTCCTTCTTTATGATCTGAACCAAAGTTTTGGTAGTCACGAATTGAAACCCAAGCATCTCTTTGGTGGTGCCACTGTCCTGCACCTAAAAGAGATAAGTTTAAAGCATGATCTGAATCATCAGGAGCATATCCAATTGCACCAAAGTAAGTCCAACCTTCACCTTGAGTACCATAGACATAACCATCACCAGCCCACTTGCTTAAGAGGAAAGATGAAGCCCATCCATTATCGTTTTTACCAGTATTGTAATTGATAGAAGTTTTAACATAACCATCATTACCAACTGTTTCAGAAACGCTACCACCTTCTTCCATTTGGGCAGCTTTAGTAACAATAGAAACAGTACCACCAACAGATGGAACTGCAAGTCTAGAAGCACCTAAACCTCTTTGGATTTGGATACCTGAAGCAACATCAGTTAAGCCTTGCCAATTTGACCAATAAACCCATCCATTTTCCATATCATTAACAGGTTGTCCGTTAATAAGGAATGATGTGTTTCTTTGATCGAAACCACGTAGGCTAATACGTGAGTCACCATATCCACCTCCTTGCTTAGTGGCGTAAACACCAGGAGTGGAATTCATAATTTCAGGAAACTCTTGGTTTCCCACTTTCAACTCAATTTCTTGAGGTGAAATTGTAGACACAGCTACTGGGGTAGATCTAACCTGCGCAACGTCAACAACATTAGCTATAACGGTAGCTGAAGCTAAGCCAAGAGCTGTTGGTTGGAGATTAATTACTCCCATATCGGTCTTAGCAGTCAAGTTTGCTGTTTCATAACCGATGAAGCTGATCACCAAAGTTCCCTCTGGTGTAGCTTGTAATTCGAACGTTCCATCTGCGCCAGCAGAAGTTCCAGTTGAATTACCTTCCAAATAAACTGTTGCACCTACAAGAGGACCTCCTGTAGAAGCGTCTGTTACTTTACCCGTAATTTGGGCAAAAGTTAGTGAGGACAATAACATGAATGTCCCCAACAAGGCAAATTTAATTTGTCTCATCATTTTAAATTATATATTTAAGGTTTTAAGGGTGAACATAATTAAAAAGAAGGCTTGCGCCTTCTTTAATAGATTAATCTCTGTCCCAGATACTATACGTAGTCTTATTGTTTATACGCTCAGCAATTTTGATTTTCTTTTCATCTTCTCTGCCAGGAGCGATAGCTACGTGTACCCAGTTAGGGTTACTTTCATCTCCAAATTCCCAAATTAGTTCAGTAAATGGGAGATTATCTTTAATAAAGTAAAAAACATCTGCGTTTGATACTCCTTTATTACGACCATCTTGATCTAAATCAAGTGCCATTCCATGTGAATGAAAACTACGAGGTGAGCCTCCAATAGCTTCATTCAACTCAGGACTCCTGTAGCCACTTGAAATGTAAATAGGAACCCCAAAGTGTTCTCTAATTGGTTGGAATACTTTTTCAGCTACATACTTAAGATTTTCAAGATGTTCTTCTGAAGGGGTATTGTCAATGCCTCTACGCATTGCTGTATTTGACTTAGTAACCTCATTTAGAGATAAGTTTTGACTTAACTTCATTTATAAACTTTTTAATTTACGGAGATAAATACTATTAATACCGAAGGGCATCGGAAATTACAGGAAACTGTTCTTTGAAGTGTTTTTTAATTTCTTTTGCAACCATTTGAATTTCTTTCTGTGCATGTTCATCATCTCGTAATTCAAGGAAATGAATCCAACTACGAATACTTCCAGTCATATGAATTTTAGTAGTTGTAGCAAGTGGAAGAACCATACGAGCTTGTTCACGGGCCACACCTGCTTCTAAAAGTTGATTATAAAGTTTATGAGCTTGATTTAAGTGTTGTTCAATAGCTGTATTAGCTATTATTCCATTTTCAAGTTTAGGATTTATTACTTCGGTGGAGGACTGTCTATTATCTTCACACTGTGCCCGTAACTCGATAGGCTCAAACATTGAATCTCCAGCTTTATTAACATCTTGATATCGTTGACTAAACTCTTGGAAAGAGAAAGAACGGTGTCTGATGAGCTGGATTCCAATAGCTTTGGAAGTTTCAATCTCGAAGGTCGCGTGCCCGTGCTCAAACGGTGACCAGTGCTTGTGACGTACCAAGTATCGAAGAAGGCCAGATGCATTAGCTTTCTTATCCTTACGTGAACTAGATACACGTGCAATCTCAACAATATGTTCTTCAGCTTTTGGTGTAACATTTAATAATATAACTTTCATTTGGTTTTTTTAATTTATCAGTGTTCTAAAGTTAATAATAAAATTAATAGAAGCCAAACTTATCTGTACTAAAATTGTCTTTTTATCTAAAAATCGTTATAGTTCCTGATTTTTGGAAGGTATTTGCAGGGTTATAACCTATTCCTTTTACTATATAAACATAAACTCCATCTGCAACATAATAATTCCCATTTTGATTTGAACCAATCCACACATCATTTGGAATATTTGATTCCCAAACTAATCTTCCCCATCTATCATAAATTAGAACTTGCCATTCTAACCAACATTCAGAATCTGTTATTATAGCCCACCCATCATTTAAACCATCGTTGTTAGGAGTAAATGTATTTGGGGCAAAGTATTCTCCTTCACAAGCATCATAAACACAACTTCCATCATCCTCACTAGCATTAGGATTATAGTTAATAGCTTCTGGGTCTGTGCAACCTGCTAAAATAAGAACACATGAGCCATCATCTATAACAGCAAGTGGATTATAATTAGAAGCAAACGGGTCAGTACATCCTTCTAAAAATTCACAACATTCATCTATAGGAGTACAAGTAATATTCGCATCAGGATTATAGTTTAAAGCTTCAGGCACCATACATCCTATAACAATCTCTTCACAACTGCCATCATCTGTATTTGCCAAAGGATTATAATTAAATGCTGTAGGATCTGTACAACCATATATAGGATCTATACAACTACCATCATCTTCTGTAGCATCCGGGTCATAATTTATAGCTTCGGGGTCCGTACAGCCTACACAACTTTCAAAATCACAACTGCCATCATTTATTGTAGCTAAAGGGTTGTAATTGCAAGCTTGAACGATTGTACAACCAGGAATTTCTTCGGGTTCACATTCACCATTGTAGCTAACAATTTGAACATACATGTTATCAGCTACAGTAAAGGCATTTTCAAGCCCAAATTGAGCACCTGCTACTTCATCATTTACATGAAGTATATGAATACTAACAACTCCCCAATCATACATATTAGGCCAGTTTTGTATAAAAGTTTCACCTGGTAGTATATTAATATTATCAAAGCATACTGTGTCTATTTCAGGGGTTGAAAGTATATCTAATTTAATACAGTATTCAGTAATAGGAATATCACCATTATTAGTAATATAAAGTGTAGGAGTCCAATAAGGTACAGGTTCAGGCTCTACCCCATCGAATTCACATCCCATAATATACAACATTGTATCTAAAGTTGCATTTACAGTTTCATTAGGACATAAATTTAGTAATTCAATAACTTGGTTATCCGGAGCTTCCCAAATTGGTTGTCCTGTATTATTAATATTATATAGAGTTAGGTTAAATTCACAAAATTCACCATTTTCTATAGACTCTAACATGTTTTGGTAAGCAAGATTACCTGAAAGTGAGGTGCCTAAATTTATTACTATAGGTTCATCTGATTCATAAATTTGTTGTCCACCAATGGAAATGTTTAATTGGCCTATACCCCAATTAAAGTTTAAACTAAATCCAAAAGCATAAGGGTTATCAAAAGGATATTGATTAGCCCAGTTTGAAGAATTTAAATTAGGACAATAAGTAGAATAGGGAATTATAGTTAATTCAGCAGTTTCTAAATTAAAATCAACTAATTCAATATTACATTGGTCATTACAAAAAATATCTCCATCAGGGTTATAACACCCATCACTTGAAGGATTATTAAAATACCCATTAGGTTGGGTATCGTCTAAAACCCAATCAAAACAATCGTATTCATCATTTAAAAATAACTTCCAACCAGGAGGGAAAAAATTAGCACCTGTCCACCCCCCATAAGGAACCCAATTCCCAGGTACATTTTCTGGCAATGGTATATCAAGAGGTGGGGTAGAAATATATCTACTTTGCCCAGGTAAGAGAATTCCAAATCCATTAAATCCAAAATCCCAAACAGCTCCATTACTTAATGCCCAATCTATGTGAAGAGTTCCTCCTATATAAGGAACATCACTATCATTTTGAATCTCAAAAGCAAAAGCAATTCCAGGATCTAAATCAATTACTTGAGAAGAACCAGGAACTATATGGACTTCACATTGCCCAAATAAAAAATTTGATACTAGGGCGAAACAAAAAATAAGAAAAGTTTTTAAACCAACTGCGCACTTCTCCCACCTCGTAGTTTTGCTACGTATATACATTTGTTTTGTGTGTTTTATCGTGAATCGATTCACACATAAATATAGAGTATATGGGGAATAACTTAATTTTTAGAGTTCCTCGTTATGACGGGTCTTTTTCGTGATGTAGAGGGAGAAACCTGCTGCTTATCGCTTTCTATGTATATAGGTACATAATAAATAGTTTGTGTATTAGGATAATAATCCCTGTAAGTATTGTAAGTAGGTCGGTAAAAATTACCAGGAATATACGTGTTTACTTGTGGTTTATTGCAGTTATAATCAATCTCATACATTTCATCGCACTGTAAGTTACTTGTGGTTTTACATGCGGTAAATGCGGTTACTGTAATAATACATGCAGTGAGGGCGATGAGCGTTAATTTTTCTCTCATAACATACCTCTCATGTTTAGTTTCTCGATAGTATCACTAGTTAAAGCACCTTGTTTAGCCAATACTTGTAATACCTTACGTGATTTATCGTTACTCATATCGAATGTTAACGTTATATCACCGTTTATCGTTTGTGATCTGAAATGTATAAATGGTTCCATTAATTTTCTTTTTCTATAAATATATAAGAGGCTCGATGTAACTTTTTTTTCAAAGATCTCTTTTTGGGATCCTTTGGCTTTTTGGCCAAATGGGCTATAGGGAACTCGCAAATATATTCATATATATGTTCGATCCAAGAGATATATGGTCGATGATTATATGCACATAGCGATATTAGGCCGATATGCGCCCGTCGACGGCCCTCAATTGGCGCGCTGCCGTTCCGCTATCAGGTGACTATCGGCCCGATATCGATCCGACGCCCTGCCAAGATCAATCCCACGCACGCGCTCTTTAGCCCGCAGGTGAAGGATCATATATTTAGGTATAAGTTTGAGATATGGATAAAGGATCAAATAACACAGAAAAGCACAGCAATGTGAATTTTGGTTAATGGATCAAGTAACGTATCTTTAGATAGAAAGGAATTAATGTTTAACTGCTAAAATTTAAGAAATGCAGAACGTACAATTTGATGTTTGTCCAAAGGGACAGTTGGTTGGTTTGAATGTTGAATTGGGTAAGGCGCTCGGACGCCCGATCAACCCAGAGTCAAAGCGCCAGGAGCGTTTGGCTAAGGCGCCTGGTAAGAAGACAGGCCGCCCGATCAACCCAAACAGCAAGCGCCAACAGCGGTTGGCGGAGTTGGAGCTCAAAGCAGCTCTGAATGGGGGCAAGGTGAAGCGAGGCCGCCCAGTTAATCCGAATTCAAAGCGGCAGCAAATGATTGCGGCGCTTGAAGCGATGAACAATCAGGATAAGGCATAACGGCCTTATCCGTTTATTAATCGTGGGGACGATTAGCAAGGTATAGGTACGCAATATAAACTAGCTGATCGTCCTCATGGTTAATTTTTCTCCTTAAGGGCAAGGTGTTCGATTAAAAGCGCCCTAGCCTAAAAGCCAAATGGTTATGGGGGGATGCTACCAAGGAGTCTTCCAACCGGCGCCGCTTGGTACTTGGTTATAAAAAAATATATTGTTGTTTGGCTTTCATAATCATTGGTTCTCAAATCAGGTCAAACCAAAAGCCAAACTATTTGTATTAAATGTTTATTAATGTTTTAAATGTGTTTCAAATGTGTTTTACATTAGGATCAAAATAAGAGGCTCGATATAAGGAAATGAGGCGTTCGTGTAATTATTATGTACGTTCAATTTCCCTACTACAAATATGAGACATATGTTTGACATATACACCTAATACTACAAATAGTAGACACTACATATATTTGTCCTACTACAATTATTAGACACCTATTATAAGAACTATTAACTAACAAACGTCAGTCATTATTCGCGAAATGTTATTAGAAGAACCCTAGAAGAATCCTAGCAGAATCCTGGTGGAATTATGTGTACTCACATGACCGCATCCAATAACATATCATAGAAATCATCGTCACTCATATGTTCCCACGTTCGGTCATTCGGATGACCACATACACAACACTCAATCACATGAGGCGCTTCAGCGATAATAAGCAGTTTCGCTGTATCATTATTACCACACTCAACACACGTCACCACGTGATCATTGTCAATTTCCTTTTTCATGTTAATCATCATTATTAATTGTTCTCCAAACATGATACAATACGGCAATACCAACACCGATAAAAAACCATCCTAACAACAACGTTGCTTTACTTATAGCCTCAACTAATACACTCATCACAACCCATAGAATGCATTACCATCATTTAAATTAATCACAACCGCCTTACTATCGATTGTGTCTAGGTCATATGGGTTACCATTATCCACAACATCAACAATAACACCATCACGTTCTGTAATGGTATTATACTCATCACCCACATGATGGAAATACAAATAATCAGTCGCATCGGTGTACTCAATGATAACGGGTACGTTCGGGTCACATTGTGACAACTTATCAATCAGTTCCTTTACAGTCATGTTAATTTTTTTCTTTATCTTTACCTAAATATAGGTAAATTTACCTATGAACCAAAATTCATGATTCAATTAATTTACCTACGCCGTGTACATTGCCATTATCCATTCCCTCATAAGCGATTTGTTCACCAGCCGCAATCGCTTTAAAAATCAACGTCGCCATATTGTTACGTTCGTCATCGCTAATTTTCAAATCCAACAACGCATCCACGAGTTCAAAATACTCGTCGGTGTAGTGAATAACGTTCCTCATTGCTTCAATTTTGAAATTTTCCATTGGTCAAACCATTGTATACAAACAATGTTCAACATTTCATCTTGTGTAATCAATCCATTGTCACGAGCATCACTGATCTGGTTCAAACAATCAAGACGTTGTTCAAATGGAATGTTAGCGATGTTAAATTGGGGGTTGAAAATGTCTTTAACCATGTTTCTTAATTTTCTTTCTATATAAAGATAGTGATCGTATATACGGAGTCAAAATGCTGGATGGGTGAGGTAAGCTTTTTAATTAATCACACATGTGAGTAGAGACCATAACCACCAGCTGGGTCAATATCATCATAGACACCATAATCATCATTATGGTTCAAATACTTTTTAGCAAACCGAGCGATGTCAGCATCGGTCATTCCAACGTCCATTAGTCCAGTCCGTTCGTGGTAATCACACAATAAACACACGTCCTGAAAGGTGTACCCCTCACCTGACCCCAACCAGAAAACAATTTTTTGATTTTTCATATCCATTTCTTTTGTTTTAAATATACGACTGAATTTTCAAGTTACAAGTTTCTCAAACTTGAGCATTGTAAATTTGATTCAAACCCCACACTGGGTCCTCATCTTGAGGGCAATTAATCAAACAACCAATGAATCGAGCAACAGTATCTGATTTACACCAACCAACTACTTGATCACCATTATCCCAAGTAATTGGATTACCATTCCTATCCCAAATCATTACCTCAGCACTATCAGTACCCCAAACTTGATGTTGTTTGGGTGCGTTGTGATTCATTTTGTACCGAATATTACTATCATTGACGTACATACCAGGCCCAAACGCAATGCTAATTCTAAAACCATTAACATCCATTTGGAAGTTGCTGTTATTATTACACTGAAACGCTTCGTCATTCTCTGAATTACTCCACTTCATAACTTGTGCTGCGGTTTTGGATTTCAAATCTTCCATTTCTTTAACTTTCTTTCTTATCTAAAGATAGGTAAATTTACCCGCAGGCCAAAATTCAGGATTCGTTGTCCCACTTTTTTCGATTGTTATATGCTCTACGTTGAGTAGCATCAAACAACGTCATTACAATTGCTACAGCGACTGCTACACCTACAATCGCGCTTAATATATACCAAATAACTAATAATGTACTCACCATTAATTTAAACTTGCTAATAGTTCATGTTGCATTTCTAAAATGATACCATCGTCTTCCATAAAGGCAAATTCCGGATACTCATCTTCCATTAATACCTTTTCATACCATTCAGCTGACAACCATTCACGCATCGCTTTAAGTGACAAACGATTCGTTTCATCGTCCAAGAACCAACCCTGCCATTTCATTGGTTCAATGAGTTGCATACGGTCCAAAACGTCATAACTACCCATACTCATCATGTTGTGAAAATTGTATATTCAACTCCTTCATTCACCTCGTCCACTTTAATTCCAATACCCCCAGTGTTAGTGATATGTGCGACACCGTCAAAATCCCTGTTACCGAGCGTTTTAACAAACTCATTTAGGTAATAAACAGTTTCACCAATCCAAAAATAATGGTCGCCTTCTTGATCAGCAAGAATTGGGGCAAAATCTGTGTCAATGATTTTCATTACCCTATAATTGTAATAAATTGTTCAACATTCTTTGGAACTAAAAACAACTTACCTTTGGTGGGGTGAACGATAAAGTTATCCTTATCAAATTTGTTAACAGCGCCTCGGCTATTAAACACAACACTCATTGCTGTACTTGGCAAATACATTTTTTTACCCATAAACAACCCTTCACTGCGATTAACAGTCAAACGAGTGGTGGCCATCTCTTTGGCGCTGATTTTTGTCTTTGTGACGATGTTTAAACGACCCATTTTTCTTAATTTTTCTTTCTATCTAAAGATAGGTATTTTTACCTACGAACCAAAATTCTGGGTTAATTTTAAACGTTAAAAAACTGCATCACAGTTACTTTGAGTGAATTACCTACATCAATTACCTTACTAATAGTATCCATAATACTATCCACTCCTTCTTTAATTAACATTGCAGCACCATAAAGCGATGCAATTGAAAATAGTATTAGATTCACTACCCAAAACGCCTGTAAAATAGGAATCATAAATGTTTCAAAACTGTTCATAATTTTGTTTTATGTGTTAAACTTACCCCCTAAAGATAGGTATTTTTACCTACGAATCAAAATTCTGGACGTCTTAAAAAGGCAATTCATCGTCTGTGTATAGTGATTCAGTTCGGGCGAGTATATCTTCTACAAACTCCCAATCACCATCTATATTCTGGACCAACACTTTGGGACGACCATCTTCGATAATCACCTCATACAAATAATCTTCACCACAGTTACCGAAATCATCCTCAGTGTACAAATATACTTGTCCAACATCTGTTTTCAATCCCGCTATTACAGTTGCTACCATACAACCAACACCATTGAATACATCCCCCAATTTAGGTCGTGTACCATCACTGTTCATTCGAATCCCATTAGTAATAGGAGCGTTGGTCAATTCAATCAGTTTGGCTCCAAGATATTCAGGAAAACCATCGTAATGGTGATATACATTAGCGATGAAATTTCCATCCTCGTCTTTGAATTTAATTGATGCTCGTGTTGCCATTTTATTTTGTTTTAATTATCCTACAATTTGATCTGCCAAAAAACCTACTTGATCTGTTACCTCTGGGAAATGTTTTGAAATAGCATTTCGTAATTGACTATCAGTTCGAATCATATCACTTGCAATGTCCATTGCCATAAAATCATCTAATCCCTCACTAATGAAATCTTCTCGAAGACCACTAAACAGGTTTTTTAAATCGTTGTAACTCATTTCTCTTAAATTTCTTATATCTAAAGATAGGTAAGATTATCTATTAAACAAAATTCTAAACCAAAAAATCAAAAAGCTCAGGGAACCCAGTTGCCAATTTCATTTTATTACCATTGTCAGCATGGTCCCAAGCCGCAACCAATTTAGTTATAAAACCACCTCCATAACCTTGACGAATTTGTTCAAGGTATTGTTCTTGTTTATTACGTTTTTCATTATGCCGATTTTCCTCCTTTAATTCGTCTACAATATGGAACGCATAAGCAAAGCTCTCAGTGTATTCATAGTTATCAGCCATTTCCTGTGCTTTATCTAATGTGATATTGTTATAAAACTCTTCACCATTAGCCACTATTTGCCAACACAAATCACTAAATGAATCATCACTAACACCTTGAATATCAGTTAACTTATCATACAAAGCACAAACTTTATTAACTGCAAAGTCATGTACTTCTCGCATTCCTTTAAGAGTTAAACTCGACTCTGTAACAAGGTATTCACCAGCACCTTTATAACCACGTTCATTGAAGTTCATATCTTCAATTTGCTGCCACAAAAAACGTTCCATACTTTCCATTAGTATTGATTTTCAGAATATCCAACAATATCACCTTCAAAATCCTCAGCAATTTCTTTAAATAATGCAATCATTTGTTGACGACATTGTTCATCACGTTCGTTTTCTGCCTCACGATAGATGTTATTAATACAATCACGCAAATCATCCATCGTGTTTTCAAAACGGCAATAACTCATATTTCCCATGACTTAAATTTTTAACTTATACCTAAATATACGATCTAATTTTTAGGAACCAAAATTCAGGTCCCTGGATCAGCAATGCCCCAAGTGATATACAATTTCTTACCATTAACTTCGTATTCACGTGCTTGACCTTCACTATGTATTTTACTACTAAAGAAATACAAGTCGTTCCAAGTCATCCAATTAGCAATGAGTGGGGGATGATTTACATCTGTAATAAAAATGCTATTAAATTCTTCACCGCAAACAACGTATTGTGGGTCGTGTTTATTGACATATTCTTTTACAATGTCAGGAGTCAATTTAGTTGTTTCCATATACTCCTCACTCATGTAATAATCATCTTCCTCACATTTAATGTCCTTAACGCTCTCTATATGAATATCAGCTACCCATTTATTACCATTAAACATCTCCAATTCAACACCAGCCATCACATCATACATTTGTTCACTAATATCACTGAATAGTGATTTTTCAATAATTGGAGGTGGTACCTTAGCCAAGTCAGCAATTGCTTGGCGATTTTCCTTTACAAATTCTAACAATTCTTTACTCATAATTATCGACTTACTACTTTTTCTACTACTTGAAATCCTTGATTAATCATCATAAACACCTTCTCAAAATTATCCTTATCGGCTGCCCACTCCAATTCATATTGGTCATATGGAATTCCAAAATTACCATATGCTTGACCATTACGATGCAATTTAAAATCACCTTCCTCGTTTTTCTTCAGTGTCAATCTGTGTTTATTATCACACATCCCTGCTACAGTATGGATTTGAATCTCACGAGCATTTTCTACTACACACTGCTGAGCGAGAAATTGAACAAAATTTTCTTCACGATTCAGTCGCTTGATTTCTTCGTTTTGTGATCCCATTTTATTTGTTATTTTATATCTTGTTTATCTTATGTCAGTTGCTTCACCAGCTACTACTTTACCATTTACTAAAAGGACAACCCCACTAGCTGAATCACCATCTGGTTCTGAATTGTTAATAAATTTATTTAGTTCTTCATAGTACATATCTAAATTGTCTTCTGTGTGTTGATCAAAATAATCCCAATTATCATCACCTACTTCATCTTCAATTCCAAATTTTTCAATAAAATGATGTTCCCCCCAAAAATTTTGAATAGCACCTTTTACATATTCTAATTTATTATCAAAATTCATATAATCAGGACCTTCATCATTCCAATGTATCATTTGGTACATTGCTGGTTTAAGGTCAATTATATATTCATCACTAAATTGGTCTTCTTCATCAGCAGCATCATGTTTAGCTCTATTTCCTATGTAAAGATCATAATAATCATCATGGCTGAGTATTGTAGCCATATCTATGTTTTCTTCGCGATTCAATCTCTTAATTTCTTTAATTTTTCCCATTTTTTAAATTTTTAACTTATACCTAAATATACGTTAGGATTTCTTCAATCCAAAACGCTCGGAATAGTGATTTTCGAAACAATGTCTATCGATATGTCTCAGGTTTTCAAATAACTCATCCGAAGACATACTCTGGAATAATTCATCTAGGAACTCTACAGGCCCCATCTGTTCAACCATATCACTAGCAATGTCATGTAATTGTACTTTACTTATCATTTTCCAAATACTGCATATAGTTTAATAATAAAGTCGTCATATTCAGCTTTTAAACCTGCGGTATCAAAATAACCATTAAGTACTGCTGCAGTACTTACTGATAAATCTTGTGGTGTAGATGCTTCTGTTACTTCACGGGTTATTTTTTTGAATAAGTTAGGAAATTTTTCTTTGTCGTTTTCCAACAACTCTTTTACTTCGGGGATCAAATCATTTAATAAACTCATCTTTCTTAATTTCTTATATCTAAATATAGGTTAAAGGAGATGGGGATCAAAATTCTTGATCCCCAAACTCCGCTCTGATATCATCTATATATGATTGTTCTTCATCACGTTCAAGCAATAAAAGTATCTCTCGTTTCCGAGCCATATTTACACCTGAGTATAACTCGATTTTTAATTTATTACGTTCCTTAAATGTTAACCGATTGCTCATTAGTCACGTTGATTGATGACATCTAGCTCTCGATTTAGAGCGCCAGTCACATCAAACGACTTTGCAACGCGTCTAAATACATGACTAGCGTCACGGTTAGACATTACTCGAATAATCTCCTCAAGTAGTACTTCGTCATTACCGAATACACGACGCATAGCTACCAATTCGTCAAAGCGACGACGATTACCTTGTTTAGATGGGGTGTCTTGGGCCATTTTAGTTTTAATTAATTATTAAACAAATACACTGAATGACTTTCACTCAGCAGATAAATTTTCTTGTTGGTTATTATATTTGAATCCAATTGGTTGTGGTGGATTGCTTTGCCACGTTAATTCACTTACAAAATTTTGTCGATTTTGAATCATTACTTTACTTACTTCAAGTAAATCATTATCAAATTCTTGATTCACCCAGTCAATAAATAACTTAGTGAGGAGTTTTGATTTAATTTTATCTAACATTATTTTACTACTTCAAGGAGTGATGCACCTACACTATAAACATTGTTCCCATTCAACTGCTTAACTTTAACGTTTTTACGATTGATCTTAGTAACACGGAACTGAGCCGTTGGATCAACCTTTTTGTGGTTGATTTTTACAATCGCTCCAACTTGCAATTGTTCAAACACATTATCACGTTGAAATTGTCTTATTTCACTAATAAAACGATCTTGTTGTTCCTTAGACAATGCAGTTACTAACTTCATTGCTTCAAAAAAATTGTGATTACTATCCATCTTTTTTAATTTATACTCTAAATATAGGTTAAATTTTCTTGGGTTTAAAGAGCTTGTTAAGTTTGTATCAGAGGGGCGGAGCCTAAGCTCCAACACCCTCCTCTACAACAACACAAAACAAAACGCGTTTATACTTG
>Ga0075479_10000339_pt1 | contig 19662 bp, 12 predicted proteins | sample DEB08_DNA_8_FD_76341 | JGI IMG/M metagenome (GOLD analysis project Ga0075479, IMG submission 76341) | Aqueous microbial communities from the Delaware River and Bay under freshwater to marine salinity gradient to study organic matter... | ecosystem: Environmental > Aquatic > Marine > Coastal ... | reverse complement strand
TCTCAAATGGTTCAGATCCTACCATTTGCAGCGCTCGGGAAACTTTTACTGGTTACATCGTTTGGTTCGTACCGGATGTCCTGGAGGAATACAGGATTTTCCGACTTTTTCCTCATCGCTCGCATGGTGTTTGTTTATTCTGGTTTGATGGGGATCGCAATTTTGACATTGCAATCGGCTGGGACGATCACGATCTCGCTTTCGATTGCGGCACTGGAACTACTACTGGGAATTCCGATCCTTCTTCTGCCACGAATGGCTACCCGATTTATGCTTATCTACCATGCAAACAGCAAGGGGAACGGAAATGGTTTTTCCAAAGCAGAAGCAAGGCGCCACCGGGTACTCATTGTGGGTGCCGGAGAGAGTGGTACGATGGTAGCAAGAGAGTTGCAAAAACATCCCGAGATGGGTATGAAAATGATTGCGTTTGTGGATGACAAAGCCTCGTTGCAAAGGCAAAAAATCCATGGAATTCCGGTTGCAGGGCATATCGCACAAATTCCCGAGATCGTAGAAAAGGAGCAAATCACGAAGATCATTATTGCCATTCCATCTGCCGATGGAGCACAAATCCGTCGGATTCTGGAAAAGTGCCGAATGACAAAGGCGGAATATCAGATTGTACCCGGGTTTTATGATCTGATTAGTGGGGCGGTCTCGATCAATCAGATTCGAAATGTGGATGTGCAGGATCTTCTGCAGCGAAAACCGGTGCAGCTGGATATGGAAAACATTCGATCCTACATCCATCACAAAACCATTATGGTGACGGGTGCAGGTGGGTCGATCGGATCGGAAATCGTTCGACAGTTGGCTCGGTTTGAACCGGGTAAAGTGATTTTGCTGGGGCGTGGGGAGAATAGTATCCACGAATTGATTCGTGATCTTCGGACAGATTACCCTCATCTTCCATTCCTCGCCAGGATTGGAAATATTCAAAACCCGTATACGCTGCAAACACTCTTCGCATCTGAAAAACCGGAGGTGGTATTTCACGCGGCCGCTCATAAACATGTTCCCCTGATGGAGGAAAATCCGGAACAGGCGATTTACAATAATGTATGTGGCACGCAAAATCTGGTGAACGCCGCTCTGGAGCACCATGTCCGCTATTTTATTAACATCTCTACCGATAAAGCAGTGAACCCGACGTCGGTCATGGGTGCAACCAAGCGAATTGCAGAGGAGATCGTTCGGGAGGCAGCTACCCGGGTACAGGATGACGCTGTATATGTTTCGGTACGGTTTGGGAACGTCCTCGGTAGCCGCGGAAGTGTAGTCCCGATTTTCAAGGACCAGATTCGGCGGGGTGGACCGGTAACGGTTACGCATCCAGATATGGTTCGTTACTTTATGACGATTCCGGAAGCTTCTCAGCTGGTTTTGCAGGCCGGTGCGCTCAATATGAATGGTGCTGTCTTTGTGTTGGATATGGGAGAACCGGTAAATATCGAGCAGATGGCCCGAGAGTTGATTCGCCTCAGTGGCCTGGAGCCGGATGTGGATATCGAGATTCAGTATTCAGGTATCCGTCCCGGTGAGAAAATGTTTGAAGAGCTACTCACCGCCGAGGAAGGAACCACCATGTCCCAGCACAAAAAAATCTTTATTGCCCGTAATACAACAGAACCCCAAGGTACCTTCAGCAGTCAACTGGAACTACTTACCGAGGCAGCACGCTCCGGGAACGAAGAGTGGCTTCGAAGTGAAATTAAGAGCCTGGTTCCAACGTTTTCCAAGCCACATCAGGATAAGAAGAAAAGACGATTAAACTCAACACAAATCAATCAGTAATACCAATTTAGATCTCTCATTGTTTTGAGAAATTCATATATTCCAAAGAAACGTTGCTAATTAATGAGCCCGAAAAATTTCGCCCTCACCGGTCTAGCAGGTTACATTGCCCCCCGTCATCTCCAGGCCATTAAAGACACCGGAAACCGGTTGGTGGCGGCCGTCGATGTCCACGATTCTGTGGGTATTATAGATAGTTATTTCCCGGAAGCAAGTTTTTTTACAGAGGTAGAGCGGTTCGATCGGCATTTGGAAAAAGCCCGAAGAGAGAACCACGGGGATGCGATCGACTATCTTACCATCTGCTCTCCGAACAATCTCCATGATGCGCATATACGGCTAGCCTTGCGTGTGGGCGCCGACGCCATTTGTGAAAAGCCCCTCGTTCTCAACCCCTGGAATCTGGATATTTTGCAGGATTTGGAGCAGGAGTACGGCAAACGGGTATGGACGTTGTTACAGCTTCGCGTTCATCCGTCGATGCTGGCACTCCGGGAACAGTTGACGGGAGAAGGAGCGTCTGCATCAACCCGAGGCAAACGAAAACATGTGAAACTCACCTACATTACCTCGCGCGGATTGTGGTATCATTTTTCGTGGAAGGGAGATCCGCAAAAGTCGGGCGGCATTGGGACGAATATTGGCATCCATTTTTTTGATTTATTGATGTGGTTGTTTGGTCGGCCGGATCGGAACGAGTTGTACTTGCGGGAACCGAATCGGATGGGTGGATTTTTGGAGCTGCCTGATGCGGATGTGGAGTGGTACTTGTCGCTGGAGCCGGAGGATATTCCGAACCGAAAGGAGGGACAGCGGACGTACCGTTCGATTACCGTGGATGGGGAGGAGATTGAGTTTAGTGGCGGGTTCACGGATCTGCATACGCGTGTGTATGAGGAGACGCTTGCGGGGCGTGGGTTTGGGATTGATGAGGCGCGGCCATCGATTGAGTTGGTGCATCGGTTGCGAACGATGCCTTTGTCGGAAACGCCGACCGGGTTGGTGCATGATGCGATTGTGCGGGTGCAAAAGGGGTAGAGGTGAGTGGGGGGGGTATCATCAATCTGTTAAGAACCCCATCAAACCGAAAAAATAGGCTAACGATGGAAGCGTGTGTTTGTATGAAGCTGAAACATGAATAAGAAAGGATAACAGCGTTTATGGGTGATCGGATTCGGGAGTTGGAGGGGGTTGTGATTCATGAGAGTGCGTATGTGGATGGGCCTTGTTCCATTGGTAAGGGGACGAAGATTTGGCATTATTGTCATGTGCAGGCAGGGGCGGAGATTGGTGAGGGGTGCGTGTTTGGGCAGAATGTGAACGTGGCGGGGAATGTGCGAATTGGGAATCGGGTGAAGGTGCAGAACAATGTGTCGATCTATACGGGTTGTACGCTGGAGGATGAGGTGTTTTTGGGGCCGAGTTGTGTGCTGACAAATGTGACGAATCCGCGGTCGCAGGTGAACCGGCATTCGTTGTACGAGCAGACGTTGTTTCGGCGGGGGGCGACCGTGGGGGCGAATGCGACGATTGTGTGTGGGATTACGGTTGGGCGGTATGCGTTTATCGGGGCGGGGGCCGTGGTGACGCAGGATGTGCCGGATTATGCGCTGATTTTGGGGAATCCGGGGCGGCAGCGGGGGTGGATGAGCAGGCATGGGCATGTGTTGCGGCCGGATGGGGATGCAGGATCAGGTGCGGGTGCAGGTGCGAATGCAGGATCTGATGCAGGATCTGATGCAGGATCTGGTGCGGGCACCATAATGACATGCCCCGAGTCGGGGTTTCGGTATCAGTTGGAGGAGACGGAATCCGGGGCTTTACGCTTGCGATGTTTGGATCTAGATGAGGACGCATCGCTGCCGGAGCACTTAGCGAGCGGCGAGAAGACATATGATGACTTTAAAAAGCGTTAAACAAGTATGGAATTTATCGATTTAAAGACCCAGTACGAACAGCACAAGGAAGCGATCGATGGTGCGATGCAACGAGTGTTGGAGCATGGGCAGTTTATTATGGGACCGGAAGTCGGAGAGCTGGAGCAGTTGCTGGCCGACTATGTTGGAGTGAAGCACTGCATCACCGTGTCGAGTGGAACGCATTCATTGGAAATTGCGCTTAGGGCGTTGGGGATTGGGCCAGGGGATGAGGTGATTACGGTTCCGTTTTCCTGGATTAGCTCGGCGGAGGTGATTCCATTGGTGGGGGCAACGCCGGTATTTGTGGATATCGATCCGGACACCTATTTGATGGACCCTGAGAAACTGGCGGATGCGATTACTGAGCGGACGAAGGCGATCATTCCGGTGAGTTTGTTTGGGCAGATGCCAGATTTGGAGGCCATTGAGGCGGTGGTGGAACGGGTCTCGTCCGTACGCCGGGCGGGTGCGGTTACAAGCTCCAGTGATGCATCGGACGAAGTTGCAGGTAGAGGCCAGGGCATCGCCATCATGGAAGATGCGGCACAGAGTTTTGGGGCGACCCGGCATGGAGTCCGAAGTTGCGGTGCATCGCTCATTGGAAGCACGTCGTTTTTTCCGGCCAAGCCATTTGGTTGTTATGGGGATGGCGGGGCGCTGTTTACGGACGATGATGAATTGGCCGAGGCGATGCGTGCAATCCGTACGCACGGAGGAGTGCGTCGGCATCATCACACATTGGTGGGGACCAACGGCCGGCTGGATACGTTGCAGGCAGCGGTGATGCTAGCGAAATTCCCACATTTTCCTGCCGAGGTGGAGGCCAGAGGGCGAATTGGGGCACGGTATTCCGAGCTATTGGGCGAGTTGGGAGTGTCTGGAGCAAGTATCATTCCACCGTCGATTATGGACGGAAATACACATGTATACGCACAGTATACGGTTCGTGTTTCTGCAGACCAAAGAGATGAGATCTGTGCCAAACTGAAAGAAAACGGAATCCCAACCGGGGTGTATTATCCTGCCTGTTTTCATGAACAGCCGGTCTTTGAACATCTTGGTTACAAATGGGGTGATTTTCCCGAATCGGAGAGAGCGAGCAGAGAGGTGCTAAGCCTGCCCATGCATCCCTGGCTCACAGAGGAAGAACAGCAGAAAATAGTGCGTGAGGTTTCGGACATTTTGTTGTTCTGATCTTCTCCCATTCGCTGTGTCTGAGGCGAAATTTAAGTAATTCCTTGATTGTTAAAAAAGGTCACTTTTGGGTATCTTTTTGAGGAAAAAAATGTGAAATCAGATTCATAATAATTAATAAAAAGCACAATAATATTATGTCACCAATGGGAGTGACGAAGGCGAAGCTGTATCCTTGACTATCTACTCTTCAAGTATAAAATCTTGTAAACCCGCAATATCTAAAAGAGTCTTCTTCTTAGCTTAGCAAGATTGTAAATCCATTGTTGAATCCACGTTTTTTTCCCTGCCTGAAATTCGCTCCGATCGATCGCATCCGTCCCTTTTTCGACAGGTTGTGGCTTCGGATGAGTTCCCTTTTCGATCACCACCATACTGTCATGAAAATGGAGCCCACGAATTTGCGGTGTAAATCGCCCGGGAAGCAGCCGCCGGGATCGTGAATGATAGGCATGCAACTGATCAATCAAACCTTTACTATACTCAATAAAGGTATTTTTTCGCTTATAACCACCATCATACTCTTTCCAGTACGATGTGTGAAGATCCTCAACCATGTATAAGCCACCCTCTTTCAAGTGCCCAAAAAGATGGTTGAACGAAGTAATCTGCTGATTCATCATGTGCCCTCCATCATCCAGGATGATATCCGGTCTGGGAATCTTCTCTATCAATCCGTGCAAAAAAACAGGATCACTTTGCGACCCGATGTAAATGCTGGTTTGTTCGTCCTCGAATTGCTTGCAGGATGGATGAATATCGATTCCGATAATCGTGGCTCCTTCGCCAAAATAGGATTTCCAGAGCTGCAACGAACCGCCCTGGTACACGCCAATTTCCAAAATCACCACATCGGTACCCCGAAAACGTGAAAAATAATGCTCGTAAATCTCAAAATAATGATCCCATTTCAGGATGGCACGCCCGGTGTGACGCTCAAAAATCTCTTGTAGGGTATTTGAATTTTCGGAGCTCATCGATACATATTGTTTAATACTTTTAGTGGCTTTGTACCTTCTTTTCACAATAAAAACCAAACACGTTAAAAACAAGTGAGCACAATAAAACCTTTACTCCTTTCCAGCACTTTTGTCTTGAGCCTGCTTTGTGGTTTTGGAGAAACAGTGACTGGACAAAATAAAAGTGCAGTGGTACAGGGTGCACTGGTACAGGAGGGGACTTTAAGGATTCCTCTTGATGAACCATATTCTCAGTACACACGCCTGCTTCAGTTAAGTGGACTGGGTTCAAGTCATACATCATTTTTCTTGCGACCTGTCGAAGTACGGGTTGATGGTGATGCAGAACATCCGTGGGCCGATCAGATTGGTTATGAGCCTCTTTGGGAATTTGAGAAACTTGGCTTGTCAGCAAACCTGTTGGACCCTGCCTATTATAGCTCTGTAAATTCCAATTTACCCACAGGAGGGAATGACGGTGCATTGTGGCAGGGAAAGGGGCTCAATCAATCTCTGACGGTTGGAGTATCTGCTTCCTTTGGTCCCATTCATATACAGTTGAAACCTGTTTTAGTAAGAAGCGAGAACCTGGAGTTTCCACTGTACTCTGGGAACCGATCGGTGTATGAATATCCGTACGTGGGCTACGTGCAACGGTTTGGAAGCGAATCGTTCAGTGAAGTTAACCTCGGGGATTCATTTGCTGCCGTGCGGCTTTTGGGTTTGGAAGCATCGGTGGGGAATGAGCGCATATGGATTGGCCCCTCTACGACGTATCCCATGTTATTTGGTTCCAATGCGCCCGGATTTCTTCATGGAAGAGTGGGAACCTACAAGCCGTTGAATATCTGGCTGGGCCATGTGGAAGGGCATTACATGTTTGGTAAGCTTGAGTCTTCGGAGTTCAGTTCCATCCATACCCGATCTTTGAATACGGTGATGGCGTCGTTTTCGCCCCGATGGATACCTGGCTTGAGCTTGGGAGCACAAAGGGTATTTGTTGACTTTTATCCGGAGTCTTTGAGGGATCTTATCTTCTACGAGAATATTTTTCAGGTGTTCTTGAAGTATAAACTTGCCGATGAGGAGACCGGGGATGATGGCAGTCAGCCGGATAATCAGATTGTAACTCTATTTGGCCGATGGGCTTTCCCTGAGTATCAGTTTGAAATGTATGGAACATTTGGAGTGAATGATCACAGAACGGATGCGAGGGATACCAGAGCTCACCCGGATCATGCTTCCGGTTGGAATTTTGGAGTAATGAAACTGTTCGAACGCTCCTCAAAAGAGTGGGTATCTGTAAATTTTGAGGTAACGGAACTGGAGGATACGAGAACATCCATTGCACGAGGGTGGCCTAATCCGAATCGATGGAGTTCAGTTCCATTTACTAATCACAGTAGCAACCCTTTTAATCACCGTGGCACGCCTATTGGATCTATGGTAGGCCCCGGCGGGAATGCCGTCACAGTTAAAATCAACGCATACAATTCAAATGGTCTACTAGGATTGAGGCTGAACAGACATAGCTACATGAATTCCCTACTTCACAATTCCACTTTGTTCAACGGATTCAGTACGTTTCAGAATCTGGATCCGGCCAACGCCGGCACGTCCGCTCAAGATCTGCGTCAGGTAGAGTATCAAGTTGCCGGAGAGATGACTCGATTTCTTCCGTGGTATGGAATGGAGCTCGATCTTGGATTGGAATACACCTATCGTATGAATCATAATTTTGTCTATCAAAATGATATTGGGAACTGGCGATTTTCCATGTCGCTTCGAAAACGATTCGGAGGGCAGCGATGGTGATCACAACCCGGAACCTATTTACGATTGCATTCGCAGTCATCACGATTCCGTTTATGGTTACGACGGCAATGGCACAACTGATTAGCCCGTTGGATCCGATACGGGATTACTCTCGAATGTTATCTTTGTCGATTCAAGCAAATGAATCAGACGAAGGTGTCCGAACATCATACCTATTTCACAATGGGCTTCCCGGCCGTTCAGGCAGCAATCTGGAACATGGTCACAGAGGGCAACATCCCTGGAGCACGCTTGCCATATTCAGGAGTCGAAACCAAGTTCAGTCCTTGGGCACTATGAATCCCTCAATCGTACCCTATACGACTGTGTTTACGGAAACAGAGAACTCAGAGCTCGCAATGGGCAGAAATGACGGGTCAATGTGGCAGGGGAAGGGACGGAATCAACTGTTTACAACGGGTGTGCAACTTGGCATAGGAAATTTCCGAATGGATGCCCGTCCCAATTTTTTGTTCAATGAAAACCTCGACTATCCTTTACATCCTCTCCAATCTCAGACCTTACTTTCGGATGAGATGATAATGTCTCCGTTTGCAGAACCCATGGTACGTGCTGATTTGCCACAGAGATTTGGAAATCGAAAAATGTATCAGTTTGATCCGGGTTTCTTTTCTGCCAGGATCGAATCCGATCAACTCGTTGTGGGAATATCCAGAACATCCATGTGGACCGGCCCCTCTTATGAAAACCCTCTGCTTCTTGGTAATCATGCGCCTGGATTTTGGCACTGGCATATCGGAACAGACCGACCGATAAAGACCGTGATTGGAGGGATTCAGGCTTGGTACTTTTGGGGTCATCTTGAAGATTCCGATTACTTTATCAAGGGAGTTGATGCCGACAGATATGTGAATGGACTCACCTTCGTTTGGCAACCACGATTTGCGAATGGGCTTGAGTTTGGATTCCATCGGGTTGGAATAGGAAAATGGGCAGGTACGGCGGGAGCCATGGAAACTTGGTTTGATGTGTTTCGTCCCAATCCGCGGGAGCCGGAAACGGAGGAGGAGTGGGAATCACCAAAGGATAATTTTTTTGCTAAATCCAGTCTCTCGATGCGTTATGCAGTACCTGGCGCAGGTTTCGAATTCTACGCAGAGTACGGAAGGAATGATTATCGAAGATCGCTACGCGAGTGGTTTTTAGAGCCCGAAATCAACCGTGCACATCTTTTTGGGTTTTTGAAGCGGTTCGAACCCCATCCACGACATTGGTTTACATTTCGAACGGAGTTTGTGATGCTGGAAAACAATGCCATTGCCAGTACGTACCGTCCAACGCGTACCTGGTTCGAACACCCCTCCATCCATGGAGGTTTCACACACCAAGGACAGACTCTCGGATCCGCTCTTGGTCCGGGTGGCAGTACACAAATGGCGGTTTTACGATGGTACCATCCCTTTGGATTGATAGGGGTTCGTGGCGCCAGGGTGGTTCATAACAACGACCGGCTGGAAACCTACCGAGATTATTACATGTCAGAAGTTCTCGGAAGATGGGATCTCCATGCAAAAATTCACATGATTGAGATGCAATACGGACTCGAGGGACTCATCTTTTTGCCAGTTGCTGGAGTCGAACTGCAGTTTGCAATTACCAAAAGCAGAATAGAAAATATCTACAACCAGCGTGAAGTTGACATGGATAATCTGCATTCGGAAATTACTCTTCGATTTTCTCCGTCTGGCTGGTTGCGATAATGAGTATAGCACCAACATGGTTGTTCAATATTCGTAGAGCTATAACAAGCTCATTCGCAAAACAACAACTGGAAAGCAGTACAAATTGGTAGATGTTTATCGGAAAATAGCGGATGTATTGCCCAAAACAGACCGGTTGAAATGGGTGATGTTGGTGATAGGAATGACAGTCACTGCTTTGCTGGAGATGATTGGCATTTCTCTCATTCCTGTCTTCATCGGAGCACTAACGGCGATAGAATCCGGTCAATCGGACTCCTACTTTCTGCAAGCAACCGCGGCAATTGGGCTAACAGATACAAAACAACTTTTTTTGTTCGGTTCCGCCGGCCTGGTTTCCTTCTTTTTGATAAAAAATGCGTACATCCTTGCATATAACTATGCAGAGTCCAAGTACATTTGGAATCGCTACACCTATTTAGGAAACAAATTGCTAACGACCTATATCCGAGCACCCTTCACGTTTCACAGGGAAACACATTCCACAACTCTGCAAAAAAATATCTCAGAAGAGGCACGATACTTTATCGAAAATCTTCTCACACCCTCCCTGCAGATCATGAGAAACTTCCTTGTTATCGGTGTGATTGGAGTTTTGCTTCTAATCGTAGAACCATTCATTACGCTAGGCTCCCTTCTTCTCATTGGTGGTACAGGATCTCTGATCTTGGTTTCTGTGAAGCGGAATATGACAGAACAGGGAGAACATGCACACTTTGCAAGGATGGCCATATTGAGGCGTTCCAAAGATCTGTTTTCGGGAATACGGGAGCTTAGAGTATTGCAGCGAACAACATTGTTTCGGGATGACACTGAGAAGCAGATTCGGAGATTCAGTCGTGCACAAACCTTTTTCATGACTGCACAAAACGCGAACAAGCCACTCATTGAAACCCTTGCTGTTGCAGGAGTGACAGGGATCTCAATCTTTATGTGGTTTGAGGGGCGAACACTCGCAGAGATCGTTCCGGTTCTCTCCTTGTTTGGAATTGCGACGGTCCGTCTTCTTCCTGAAGTACGTCTGTTGATTGGGAATATGAATGCAGTGCGCTACTTTAAAAAAACTCTCATTCCCATTCACCGCGATTTGCATCTGTTTCCCGCCCCATCAAACCGTGAAACTCCTGTTACACCCGGATTCCAATCCATTGATGCAAACCTCAAACAAGAAACGTTTGCACATGAAGGCTTTGAGAACAGCCAACCCTCTTCAGTAAATGCTGGAATTTCGATTGATGTAGACAATATTTCATACAGATATCCCGATGGGGACCGTGCTGTACTTGAAAATTTGTCTTTTGCCCTGGAGAAAGGATCTTTTACGGGATTAGTTGGAACATCCGGAAGTGGGAAAAGCACGTTTGTGGATGTTTTGATGGGATTACTTGAACCGCAACAGGGAACGATTCGGCTGGATGGAATACCGTTGAAACGATGGCTTCGTGAACATCCCGGCGGTGTTGGTTATATCCCCCAGATGATCTTTCTTGCCGATGATACCATCCTACGCAACATAGCCCTTGGGATACCCGATCATGAAATCGATCACGATCGGATGAAAGAGTGCCTGTTTGATGCACAATTACATTCTTTCATACAGTCACTGCCCAAGGGGTTAGATACAATAATTGGCGAAGAGGGTGTTCGGTTGTCTGGCGGACAGCGCCAACGTCTTGGTATTGCACGGGCACTGTACCATAAACCCGCACTTATTGTGATGGATGAGGCTACCTCGGCACTAGATCCAGAGATGGAACTTGAACTACTGGACGCAATTGAAAATCTGAAAGGTCGATGCACGATGGTGATTATATCCCACAGGTCGTCGGGTCTCAAAAACTGCGATCAGATATTTACATTGAAAAATAGAAAGATTGAACGCCTCGACGTGAATAATCCTGCATCCGTAAGCCAGGAAGACAGGGTTTGAATCGAAGGGTTGCATCGTATGTGGCGTCAGGACGCCGAAAAGTAGAGGGATGGAGTCCAAAGTTGGCATTCATGCTAGTTGCGGAAGTGGCCGAAATCCAAAAAGCGCTGAACTGTTCCGGGCCTGTTTGTGAAATTGGAGTCCATCACGGGCAGCTGCTGATTTTGTTGCATCTTTGTACAAGCGGGAAGGAGAAAACGATCGGGTACGACCTGTTCGAGCCACAACAACCGTATCCCTATCCCTCCGGAAAAGGAAATAAAGACGTTGTTGAAGCCCATTTGCAGGCATTCGGCTGTGATCGCTCTCGCATCACTCTGCAAAAAACCAACTCGCTGGATCTTACACCGGAACAGATTGTTAGCGAATGCGGTGCGCATCCCCGGTTGTTCTCGATCGACGGAGGCCATACTACCGAGGTGGTATTCAATGACCTTACACTTGCCAAACAGTCGATTTCGTCCCAAGGGGTGGTGATTTTGGACGATCTTTTTAGCGAGCCATTCCCGGAAGTCGGGGAGGGTTTTTACCAGTTTATGAGGGAAGAAGGCGGGTTATTTCCGTTCTTGATTGGTGGGAATAAAATTTTTCTGGCGCGAAGTGAGGCGGTAGCGGATCAGTATTTGAAGGCATTGTCAACGGATCGCCGCAGGTATGAGACTCGTGTTACCCGGTTTTGTGGCCGGCAAGTGATGGTGGTGCTGAAACCTTATTATCCGGTAAAGAATGCGCTGCGAAGATCTGCTTTTTGGCAGAATTTGCGAGGTACTTTAGCAGGCACGTTGGTTCGGAAGATGATGGGAAAATCCTAAGAGCCGATGAAATGCGATGAGATGCGGGAAACTTTGAATTCGTCTACGCCAATGAATTCGTCTTTACCATTGAACTCGTATTCGCCGATAAATCCACCCAAACCGGGCGGTGCGCCTCGGGTGACTGCTATTGTGGTTACACATAACGGTGCTGGCACCATCCAAACCTGTATCGAAAGCCTGCTTGGCTCGAGCATCAACCCGAAGAAAAAATCGAATCCTTCGGAGGCAGAAGCTGCCCGGCCACAACTGCGTATTTTGATTGTAGATAATGCATCAAACGACAAAACACCGTCGATTCTCGAGCGGTATGCATCGGCTGGGGATATCGATCTCATGCGGATGGAGGTTAATGTTGGGTTTGGTGCGGGGAACAATGCAGGGATTCGGCGAGCGCTCGAACAGGGTACGGATTACCTTTTTTTGCTGAATCAGGACGCATTTGTGGAGGTGGATACGATTGAGCAGTTAGTCGGGGTGATGGAAATGCATCCAAGTTTTGGCGTGCTTTCGCCACTACATTTGAATGGAGCTTCGGATGATTTGGAGTGGCATTTTGTGGAGTATGGGTTAAAGACAACGAAGGATGGTCGTAAATGGCTTGAAACGGAAGAGCCAAGGATATCGGGTGGGCGATGGATGCCGGGCGGGATGGGTGCGCAGCCAGAAATGGTAGACGGCAGGTTAACGCTGGTAGATAATACGCCAGTACCCGTCGAGTTTGTGAATGCCGCTGCCTGGATGGTGCGTCGATCTTGTTTTGAAGAAGCCGGTGGATTTCACCCGGCTTTTTTTATGTATTCGGAGGATGTTGAGTTTTTGCAACGCGTGCATTCGCTTGGTTTCGGTGTAGGTGTGGCGGTGGATTGCGCCGTTATTCACGACCGAAGAGAGAATGAGCGGAGGGAGCGACGTGGGGCAGGATTGAAAAATGATCCACTGCGTGTGCATAGGGGGGCTGTTTTGTCAGTAGCACTGCATCCAAGGTATACTAGCAAGGAGAAACGTTCTGCGATCCGTTCCAAGACGATCTGGTTTATGGCCCGATTGATTCGGCATGGGGAGTTCGGTACAGCGTACCGGGTGTGGGGTGCTACCAAAGAAGCACGTAACCTTATGCATAGCAATGTATTTGAAGATGCAAGACAAAGTTTGTTTTCGTGATGAAGTGTGATTACATTCTCGTGCATTTGTCATCTATTGATAAAATAATAGGATGAGCCTAGCTAGGTACTTGTAACAATTCCGACAGAAACAGATTTGAAAAGCGCAGTATTGCTGATTGTATACAACCGTCCTGAAAAAACAAGGCAGGTATTTGAGCAAATTAGGAGAGCAAGGCCATCCCGGCTTTATGTGGTTGCCGATGGCCCTCAGCCAAGTCGAGAAGAAGATTTGGAACGATGTCGTCAAGTTCGCAAGATTGTGGATGCGCCGGATTGGGATTGCCGGTTTGAACGATGGTTTCGGGAAGAGAATCGCGGGTGCGGTCCGTCTGTGAAAGAAGCGATTGATTGGTTCTTTTCGCAGGAAGAGGAGGGGATCATCCTGGAAGACGACACGGTGCCGGATCTCACGTTTTTTGACTTTTGTGATGAGATGCTGGATCGCTATCGCAACGATCGGCGTGTGGCATTCATCTCAGGATCCAATCATCAAGGCAAGGCATTTTCAAGTGATCGTGATACAGATTTAGAGGATTCATATTTTTTTGCACGAAACAAAACGACCTGGGGATGGGCAACATGGAGACGATCCTGGGATCGAATGGATTATGAGATGAAGTGGCTGAAATCGGCCAATTCGGATGCCATTATTCGGAATATGTCATTACTGGAGGAAACATCGAAATATTGGATGAATGCAGTGATGTCGATTCAGGAGAAAAACGTAAGTGCCTGGGATTGGCAATGGTATTTCTCAATTTCAGCAGAAGATCAGCTGGTGATCTATCCCAAGGCCAATTTGGTCTCAAATATCGGGTTTGGTGCTGACGCAACTCACACGACCGGCAGGCCTGAGGCAGGAGTTTCAGAGAGGTTTTCACTAGATTTTCCGCTTCGTCACCCCACAGAAGTAGCCTCGAATGACGATTGGGATCGTGTGTTTGAAGAGCGAAAGTTGCAGATCCGATTTTGGGTGTTCAAAAAAAATATGCCTGTACGCCTAAAGCGATTTATCCGACGGAAGCTGAGGGAGATGCGGTCGCAGGGATAACAGTGGTCGTTATGTGGTCCAAAGTGCTTATCTATTTCAACTTTAACACATTCTTTGCCAGAGCCCAAAGATGAGTTCCATCAACCCGAAAAAAAAGCGGCTTCTATTTTGCAATACTGGGATGCTGGACTTTCCAAATGGAGCGTTTCGGCGCAGTTATTCGCTTGCGACGGAGCTTGCGAAACAGGGGATGGAGGTTACGTTTTTGACGACGTTGCCGGTGCGAAGGGAACGGATGGGGTTGCAAAGGAGTGAGGAGCGTGAGGAGTGTAAGGAGCTTGAGGGGAGTATTGCGGCAACGGGGAGTATTTCCGGTAAGGGAGTTATTACCGGCATGAGGAGCTTATTTCCCTACTATCGGGAGAGAAGGGACGGGATGAATGTTGTTGCGGTGCCAGGGATAATGCCGATGAAAATTCGAAAATTTGGATATGATCCGCTGGCTGTATTTTTGAGGTGGATGTTTGCAGTGTTGAATCGATTTGATATTGTACATGGTGATGGGCATCGACCTGCGGTTATGATTCCTGCGATAACACAACGATGGCTGTTTGGGGCATTGTATGTTTCTGAATGGTGGGATCTTTACGGGAAAGGTGGTTTTTTTGATACCAAACGAAGGGCATGGAAGTGGACGGTGGGATGGTTGGATAATGCATTGGAGTCATTTGTTGTACGAACGTCGGACAGATTGATTGTGGTATCGGAGGAGTTGCGAAAACGGGCGGAACGAATACGGGCGATGCGGTTGAAGGGAGGGCGAATGCGATCTGGAGGAGATCGAGCTGGATGGAAGCAGTTTGGATGGAGTCAAAGTGCCGTGTTGCAGCGTGATATTTTGAAGCTTTGGGGGGCGAGCGATGTGAAAGGAATTGTTTATGAACGAGATTCACTGAAGCATCGATCAGAGTTTGGTTTGCCAATGAATGCTGTTATTTTGATGGGCTCAGGAATGAGCTCCGAAGAACTATCAGCGAGTCGTTCTCTTTTTGAGGTGATGGACATTATAAACCGTGAGGGCGGAGTAAAGGATGATGGATCTCCATCTGTAATTTTTGTTAATATCGATTCGGGAACAACTTCCACTACTTATCAGGTCAATTTTGAGGAAACAAGTAGAGTAGATTGGAAAACATCCTATATTCGTAATGGTATTTTTAAATCAATTCCATGTGTTCGGTATTCAGAATATGGCAGGTTGCTTTCATGTGCTGATGCGTTTGTACTGATTCAGCATAATACATTGAAAAACCGCAGCAGATGGCCTAATTGTGTTGGCGATTTTATGGCTGCAGGACGCCCGATTCTCGGCAACCCTATCGGTGAGATCGAACAGTTTTTCCATGAATTCCCTCACGTGTCCATGTATAATTCTGAAGTCAATAGGCAGTGGTTAGATTCTTTCAACAACCCTTATATAAAAATGGACTGGATGGATAAATTTCGAGAATGGGTATTCAATACTATGGAGATTCATGGGCAGGATAAACCTGTTAGTATTGATTCAGAAATGTTAGCTAAAGTTGAAAATCGTAATGAAAACAAAATTCAGCACGAAGAATGGTGGCGTGACAGCTTGGGTGATGAGAATGATCAGTTTTTTTTGCGTGATCGGATTCGGAAATCATCTGTGGAGGGTTTTAGCTGGCCAGTTCGGATTAGCGACTTAATGCCTTTGTACATGCCAGTAATCCGACTTAAAGAATAGATTTTTTGAAACAATTATGTCATATATCGTTATCTTTACGAGTTGTGTTTGCTCGGGCATATATAAAAAAGATAAACATATCATCATTATGCATTACAATAAAAAAACAATACATAACATGAGAAAAATAGTATTTTTATTATTACTACCATTTTTGTCACTCATCGTGCTTCCTAAGTACGCTACCGCTCAATTACTGGGTTCAATGAACCCTGCAACCATGCAAATTGACAATCTGACGGATGAACAAGTATCGGAAATCAACGAGCGGATCCAAAGTCAGGGATTGAGCATAGATGAAGCCCTGGAACTGGCACGTGCCCAGGGATTGCCTGCAGCCGAAATTACTAAATTACGAATGAGGTTGGCTGTTGCCGGCACTTCTATGGGTGATACTGCTTTAGAAACTTCAGATACGGAGATTCCACTCATAGAGATTGAGGATACGGTAGAGGAGATTCCGACACTGGATGAGTTACAATCTGAACCTGCTGAAGCTCGAGTATCGAATTTGACAGAGAGCCGTGAAGTGCAGGAAATAATTGAGGACAGCCGTGTATTTGGGCACTCCATATTTACTGATCAGACGATCGATTTCTTTACGACAACGGATGGGGCACGTGCTCCGGATTGGTATGTGCTTGGTTCCAATGATCAGATACGTATCACCATTTTTGGTGTGTCACAAGCTGATTTGATGATGGAGGTGTCCGACGACGGATATATACAGCCAACAGGGATGCCTCGCATTTTCCTTAAGGGTTTGACCATTCATGAGGCCGAAAGGCTTCTTCGAGATCGATTATCGGATTTTTACACCTTTAAGAATGAAGAGTTTTCCTTAACGATCAAAGCCGCTCGGACAATTACCATCAATATTTTTGGAGAGGTTCGGGCTCGCGGAAGTTTCACTATCTCCGCGTTGAATACTGCATTGAATGCATTGAGTATTGTAGGCGGACCAACGGAAATTGGTTCAGTTCGTTCGATTCAGTTGATTCGTGGTCAGGAACGTAAAGAGATTGACTTGTATGAATTCATGAATGACCCTTCTGTACAAACGGAATATGATTTGCGTCATAATGATATTTTGTTCGTGCCCGTAGCAAAAAAAGTAGTAACACTTGAGGGTGCAGTTAAGCGACCCATGAGGTACGAACTAAAGGATGGTGAAGGGGTGCTAGATCTTCTAGAGTATGCAGGTGGAATCAATTTTAATACGGTGCCTAATTTTCTTCAAATTCAACGTATTGAGGATGGCGAACCTCGACTGATGGAATATGATCTTTCAGACTTGTTAAGTCAGAAGCAAAACATGGTATTACAAGATGGGGATATCATTCGAATTCGTCAGATTTCGAAAACACTCGAAAAATTCGTGGAGATTAGTGGTGCTGTGTACTATCCTGGTGTGTATGATCTAAATGAAAACAGAAGGTTGAGCCAGTTGCTTCTCAAGGCTGAACTGTTGCCAGAAGCTGTTCAGGAAAAGGTAATTATAAAAAGAACAAAACTTGATGGTACAGTCTTGAATATGTCTGTTTCACCATTACAATTGACCCAAAGTGGTGAGGATTTTTTGCTGGAGCCGGAAGATCTAATTCAGGTTTTTAACCAAGAACAATATAGTGATGTAGATAATGTAGAAATTGCTGGAAGTGTACGATCACCGGTAGCTATTCCGTTGGAGTTTGGAGACCGTTTGCGGTTGGCGGATGCAATTTTCTTAGCAGAGGGATTAAATCCAACAGCGGCCAGTGATGCGTTTGTATTCCGACGTGAGCTATTTAATCCAGAGATCATGAATCACATAAGGGTGGATGTGACTCGCGATGCAGATTTTGAACTTCAAGCTGGCGATCGCCTGGTGGTCTATGATCAATCGAATTACACAAATCTGGGTGAATTATCTGTAAGTGGTGCAATCGGAAACCCTTTAAATGTAGTGTTTGATCCATCTTTAACAATTACAGACCTACTATGGATGGCTGGTGGAGTAACACCAAACGCAGCGTTGAATCGTGTAGATCTATATCGATTGGATGTCTCCTATGTGAATGGAACCAGTTATAGTGTGATCACTCTAGAGATTGATGATTCACTGAATGTAGTTCGTGCACCTTCAAATTTCCAGTTGCAACCATATGACCGGATTATTGTTCGTATGTTGCCGGAGTTCAATCCGAACACAGATATTCAAATAGAAGGTCAAGTGCGATATCCGGGGAACTATCCATTGGAGAGCCAAAAAGTTAGACTAAGTGATATAATCATTGATGCTGGTGGTTTGACCAACACAGCCGATCCCAGAAATGCCATCATATTTCGATCATACAACAACATAGGACCGATTGCGGTAGATTTGAAGAAAGCGATGTCTACCGCTACAGGAGACAATCGACATGACCCGGTATTGTTCGATAATGACATTATCACCATCCCTAAACTTCAGAACACCGTAACGATCCGAATAGATGGTACTCGAGTCGGGGATTTAAGTTCCTTTGGTGTAGTAGATACTGAAACGGAAATCGGCGGTAATCGTGAAATTAATGTTATCTATAAGGGTAGCCGCTCTGCACGTTGGTACATTCGAAATTTTGCCGGTGGATTTGCTGATGATGCCGATAAATGGAGCGTAACCGTTACCAAAGCCAATGGTGAGGTAATGGGAACCGATCGTAGCCTGCTTTTATTCCGAAACTATCCAAAAGTGGAGCCAGGAAGCACGATTACGCTTCGCAATAAGCCAGAAGAGCTTGCAACAGAGGAAGAGGTGGTAGATTGGGACGAGGTGCAGGCACGAAGTATTCAGCTGACCAGTACCCTACTCACTTTACTTATACTCTTCGATCGGCTCTCCGGAACGAATTAGGAGTGAAGTTTGAATATCTGAAGAAAGCCGTGAGCAAATAGATAGGAATGAATAATTATAAACAATTTAGAGCTGTAGATTATCTTGCTCTGGCAAGGTCATATTGGGAAGAACGAAAAACCATCTTGATCATTACATTGATATTTGGTGTTTTTGGTTTAATTTTTGCGTATTCAAGTCAGGAAGAGTTTGTTTCTCAAGTGAAACTTATGCCCGAAAATAGTCAGGAGTCACAGTTGAATGGATTGAGTGGTTTGGCAAGACAATTTGGAGTCGCTGCGACCAGTACAAGTGAAACTGGAATCCCTGTTTCATTATATCCGGATGTCGCAAAAAATCTTGTTATGATGAAACAATTAATGAACTATGAGGTGTCAATTGATGACAATAATCAAGTAGTTACATTAAAAGATTATTTTTTGCGACCAGCGAAACCCTCATTGGTTTCTACCCTTACAAAAAATACAATTGGTCTGCCATTTCGCTTTATAAAATGGGCTAGAAGCAAATTGCCAAGTCCAAGCAATGAAATGCGAATCCAAGAGAGAACTGCTCTGGTTGAGGACAATACGATCATACAGCAGTTTCAAGACAGTGAATGGGCGATGATCGAAAATCTGAGAGGCCGCATTACTGTGACACAGGATGTGGATACCGGAATCATTATTGTTGAGGTGAAAATGCCAGATCCTCTTTTAGCTGCCAAAATAGCAGC
>Ga0075479_10000338_pt1 | contig 19678 bp, 22 predicted proteins | sample DEB08_DNA_8_FD_76341 | JGI IMG/M metagenome (GOLD analysis project Ga0075479, IMG submission 76341) | Aqueous microbial communities from the Delaware River and Bay under freshwater to marine salinity gradient to study organic matter... | ecosystem: Environmental > Aquatic > Marine > Coastal ... | reverse complement strand
CTGTCCCTCGTTCTCGTCGGCCTGGCCTTGTTGCTTGTCGTGATCGAAGCGCGCCTTCGAGGCAAGTCACAGCGTTGGCGGATTGGCTCAGGCGTGTCTCGACCCGCACCTCGGCAACAACTCCGCACCGGCGGCACGGTGCTCGGTGTCGCATGGCTGGTGGGAGTCGCGGTCTTGTCGCTGGGTGTTCCCGCATGGTCGTTGACCCGACTGCTGCTGGAAAGCCGGCGAACCGAAATTGATGTCGGAGAGCTTGCAGGCGCCGTTGTCGGTTCGGCGTCCTCATCCATTCTCGGAGCTGCACTTGCCCTGCTGCTCGCCCTGCCTATCGCCGCACTCGCTGCTCGGTACCGCTCGCGCATCGTCAGGAGTATCGAGGGCGCGGCGTTTCTCGGCCACGCCCTCCCGGGGGTCGTGGTTGGTCTATCGCTGGTCTTTCTCACCCTTGCCGTACTACCGGCGGCATACCAGACTCTTGCGGTGCTCGCCTTCGCCTACGCTGTGCTCTTTCTGCCGAAAGCCATTGGATCGAGCAGATCGGCGATCGCCCACGTGCCACCGGGCTTGGAATCCACCGCGCGAAGTCTCGGGCGGGGCCCGCTTCGTGCCTGGTGCACGGTGACCGGTCGCCTCGCATGGCCGGGAATCGCAGCCGGAACCCTGCTCGTTCTTCTGACAGCGATGAAGGAATTGCCGGCCACCTTGATGTTGCGGCCCACCGGCTTCAACACCCTGGCCACCGAATTGTGGTCGCGAACGGAAATCCAAGCCTTCGGCTCTGCCGCCCCGTATGCATTGACCATGATCGTTCTTGCGTCCGTACCTGCCTGGCTCATGGGTCGGTGGATGGCGCGATCACCCGAAACATCAACGAGTGCTGATCGTGCGGATGACGAGATGGTTCTCACCGACGAGGTGGCCTACGTCGGTGGTGTCCGATGACAACGTCGCCTGCAGTGCCGCAACTGTCTCTCGACAACATCTCTGTCGGATACGGCGGACCCGTCGTTGTGCGAGATGTCTCGATAGAGGTCGAGCAGCAAGAGTTCGTCACCATCCTGGGTCCCAGTGGCTCCGGAAAGACCACGCTGCTGCGCGCTATCGCCGGGTACCTCCGCCCGGCGACGGGCATTGTCAGGATCGCAGGAACGATCGCATCCAACGAGCGAACGTGGCTTCCACCCGAGCGACGTCGGATCGGCATCGTTCCGCAGGAAGGCGCGCTCTTTCCGCACCTCGACGTCGAAGGAAACATCGCCTTCGGTCTGCGGGACAAGAAGAAGGCGCGGGCGAGGGTCGCCGAAATGCTCGAGATGGTGGATCTGTCCGGGCTGGAAAAGGCCCGACCGCATGAGTTATCGGGCGGTCAACAACAGCGAGTCGCTCTCGCTCGAGCACTTGCTCCCGCGCCATCGTTGGTGTTGCTCGACGAGCCTTTCTCCTCCCTCGATGCCTCGCTGCGGATCGAGGTGCGCACCGAGGTGCGCAGACTCCTCGCAGACATCGGCACGACGGCGATCCTCGTGACCCATGACCAGGAAGAAGCCCTCTCGATGGCCGATCGGGTGGCGGTGATGTCGTCGGGGCGGATCGAGCAGGTGGATGCCCCGTGGACTGTCTACGACGACCCCTCGACCCTCAACGTTGCCCGTTTCATAGGCGATCTCGTCGAACTGCCGGTGACCGAGATGCAGGGAGCAAGTGCCCACACAGCCGTCGGATGGGTGCCGATTCGTGACCACCGCGAATCAGAATCGGGTAGCCGGCGAGTTGTGTTACGCCCCGAGCAACTCGTTCTAGTCGCGGATCGAGGTGTTGGTCCGGACCCGCAAGGTGTCCTGGGAACCGTGGAATCCATTCGCTATCACGGTCACGATTCACTGACGTCCGTCCGGTTGGACGACGGACCCGTGGTGGATGTGCGCTCTGCTGGAGGTGCCGGGGTCGCGGTGGGTGATCCGGTGCGGGTGCTCGTGACCGGAACGGCACGAATGTTCGCCGATCCCGTAGTCTGAGCGCGTGCCGCGCGGAGATGGGCAACTAACCCACGAGCTCCTCCCCGGCGAAAAGGGTCCACAGGATGCATGCGGAGTTTTCGGAGTGTGGGCTCCAGGTGAAGAAGTTGCCAAACTCACGTTCTTCGGCCTATATGCACTGCAGCATCGCGGACAGGAATCCGCAGGAATCGCCGTCAGCGATGGATCGCACATCGTCGTCTACAAAGACATGGGCTTGGTGTCACAGGTCTTCACCGAAGCGAGCCTGGAATCACTGCACGGACACGTCGCGATCGGTCACACGCGCTACTCCACTACGGGTTCGAGCGTGTGGGAGAACGCCCAGCCGACGTTCCGTCCAACGGCGACGGGCAACCTGGCCCTCGGGCACAACGGAAACCTCACCAACACCGCAGACCTGTCCGAACGGCTGGCGGAATTGGCCAGCACGTCAGGTGAATTGCCGATCAACGCCGGTCTGCATGCGACCACCGATACGGAAGTCATTTCCGGTCTTCTCGCGGCTCACCCCGATCTGCCTCTCGAACAGGCGGCACTCGAGGAACTTCCGAAGCTTCTTGGTGCGTTCTCGTTGGTCTTCATGGACGACGACGCCCTGTACGCCGCTCGTGATGCTCAGGGAATACGCCCCCTCGTCCTCGGGCGGCTCGAGCGTGGGTGGGTCATCGCCAGTGAGACCGCAGCCCTCGACATCGTGGGCGCGTCTGTTGTTCGTGAAGTCGAACCGGGCGAGCTGGTCGTCATTGACTCCAACGGCTTGCGATCTCATCACTTCGCCCAGGCTGACCCGAAGGGATGTCTGTTCGAGTATGTGTATTTGGCGAGACCGGACACGACCATCGCAGGACGCAGCGTGCAGGCAACCCGAGTTGAAATCGGGCGACAACTCGCGCGCGAGTACCCGGTCGAGGCCGACCTCGTGATTCCGGTGCCGGAATCCGGACGGTATGCAGCGATCGGATACGCCCAAGAATCAGGAATTCCCTTTGCCGAAGGTCTTGTCAAGAACTCCTACGTAGGCCGTACATTCATCCAACCCAGCCAAACGATCCGTCAATTGGGTATTCGTCTGAAGTTGAATCCGCTCAAGGAAGTCATCGAAGGACAGCGCCTCGTGGTGGTCGATGACTCCATCGTGCGCGGCAACACCCAACGCGCCCTCGTGCGCATGCTCCGTGAAGCGGGTGCCCGTGAGGTGCATGTTCGAATCTCGAGCCCCCCGGTGGCGTGGCCCTGCTTCTACGGCATCGACTTCGCCAGTCGCGCGGAGTTAATCGCAAACGGCCTCTCGGTGGAAGAGATCCGTGTCTCCATTAGCGCCGACTCACTAGCTTTCGTCACCCTCGATGCGCTGGTAGGGGCAACTCAACAGAAAAAAGAGCATCTGTGCAGAGCCTGTTTCGATGGCGTCTACCCCGTCGAGCTTCCCGCGGAAGATCGCATCGGTAAGTCGGTTCTGGAAGGGATTGCCCGCCGAGTCGAGAACTCTTCCGGCGGTGGCGCCATCGATGCGCTGAAGCGAGCCTGAATGCCCGGTATCAACTACTCCGATGCTGGCGTTGACGTTGACGCTGGAGAGCGTGCGGTCGAATTAATGCGAGCCTCGGTCGCCCGAACAATGCGGAGCGAGGTTGTCGGCGGACTCGGCGGCTTTGCTGGACTGTTCGATATTTCCCGATACACGAGCATGCAGCAGCCGTTGTTAGCGACTAGCACCGACGGTGTGGGAACCAAGATCGCTGTCGCCCGGGCTATGGGCATTCACAACACGGTCGGAATCGACCTTGTCGCGATGGTGGTGGACGACCTCGTCGTCTGTGGAGCCGAGCCCTTGTTCCTCACCGACTACATCGCCACCGGGTCGGTGGATCCGGTACGGATGGCGTCGATCGTCGAGGGTATTTCCACCGGATGCGAGCAGGCCGGTTGTGCTCTGGTCGGCGGTGAGACCGCAGAGCACCCGGGGCTCATGGAACCGGACGAGTACGACCTCGCGGCAGCCGGAACCGGCATCGTGGATGCACCCGATGCACTAGGTCCTGAGCGTGTTATCACCGGAGATGTGCTGGTTGCGATGCGTTCCAGTGGACTCCACTCGAATGGTTACTCGCTCGCCCGCCGGGTGCTGATGCCCGATGCATCGGCGTTAGAGGAAGTCGTTCCGGAACTGACGCGTTCGGTAGGCGAAGAGTTGCTAGAGCCGACGCGGATCTACTCCCGTGACTGTTTGGCACTGATCGAGTCAGCGGATGTTCACGCCTTCTCTCACATCACCGGTGGCGGCATCGCTGCGAATGTCGCCCGAGTGCTGCCCGACAATCTGTCTGCGGACCTGGACAGGAGCACCTGGACTCCGCACGCGATCTTCTCACTATTGGCGAGCCGTGGTGAGATCGATCCGCATGAGATGGAACGAACCTTCAACATGGGTTTGGGAATGGTTGCCGTGGTCACCGAAGCGTCTGTCGAACAAGCACTCGCCACTCTCACAGAGCGTGGCGTGGACGCGTGGGTCTGCGGTTCTGTTCGGGACCGCACCACGGATGACGTCGGTGATGCCGCGGCCAAAGGTGGCGCGGGTGGCGCGGTGAGGCTGGTCGGGAGCTACGAGAAAGACAGCAGCGGTTAGTTCTGCTCGTCCTCGTAGCCGTAGGAATCCGGCGCGTAGGGATCGTCTGCGTAGGGATCGCCCTCGTCAACGCCGCTGTCATCGGCATCAACATCGGCGGAGTCGGATCCACCGGTGAGTTCTGCCTCAAGTTGCTGTAGATCGGTCTGCGGACCGCCGTACTTCAACGCACGAGCGACCTTCGTCTGCTTAGCCTTAGCTCGGCCGCGCCCCATGGCTCGACCCCCTCATCCAGATTCCGGGTTCTCACGTGGACGGTACTCGCTGGGCCGATCGGGCCGCGATCCCGGGACCACAGCGAGCCTTTAGGTTACCCCGTCCCGGGTGCGGCGCGCGTCAGCGGCCCCCTGGGGCAGGGATGCCGCAATCCGCGCCTCTGCCTCCCGCTCGGCGGCCCGGACGGGGGTGATGCCCTCCCCACGAGCCCGTTCCAGGACGCTGCGGGTGGTGTCGAACACCCTCTCCACGGTGGCTCGTGCTCGATCGAGATCGGCTCCCGTGAGTTCCTCGGCAACCTGGATGACGCCTCCGCAGTTCACGCAGAAGTCAGGTGCGTAGACGATCCCCGCGTGGTCGAGGAGGTCCCCGACCCGGTCCGTGGCCAACTGGTTGTTGGCCCCCCCGCACACCAGGCGAACCTCCGCTGAGGCCAAGTCCTCCACGAGGGCCTCGCTAATCGCCCCACCGAGAGCATTGGGGGACAACACCTGTGGTCGGTAGGCCAGAAGTTCAGCAAGCGAATCGACCCAGGTGATCGCGTTCGGGTACTCGGCATCGAGCGACGAACGCACCGCGGCGGACGGATCCATGGCTATTACTCGAGCACTGTCACGGATGAGGTGACCGATGAGACGGCCGCCGACCTTTCCGGCACCGATCACACCGACCGTCACCCTGGACAGATCCGCCGTGCCCAAAGCAGCCTCCGCCCCTGCCCGCATACCCAGGTGAACACCGACGGACGTGAGAATCCCGGAATCGCCGACGCCGCCGTTCTCGGGGGAGCGGCCGGTGGTCCATCGACACGTCTCGGAGATGACATCCATGTCCTGAACGCGCATCCCAACGTCGCCTGCGGTGACGTATCGACCACCGAGAGACGTGACGAGTTCACCGAAGGCGTGCAGCAGTTCCGGTGGTTTGTTTGATGGGTCGTGCACGATGACGGCTTTGCCTCCGCCGTGTGGAAGTCCCGCGAGTGCGTTCTTATAGGTCATGGCTCGTGACAAACGCAATGCGTCGGCGTAGGCAGCGGCGTGTGCGCCAGATGATGTATCGGCGTAGGTCGACATCCGAACTCCACCGAGTGCCGGCCCTAGGACAGTTGAGTGGAGAGCGACGATCGCTTGCAGGCCGGTGGACTCATCCTGAGCGACGACCACACTCTCGTGGCCGTCGAAACCCACCCAAGGGTTGGGGCCGGTGGGATCCGTCACGGGGTCACTGTAGGGCCTGACGTGGCGCGCACTTTCTCCGTTATTCAGGAAGAAAAACGGGGATGAGTATTCATTGGCAGGAAATTTGCTTGCCTCTAGGCGCATACGGTGGAAAGGTACGTATCGGCGCAAATTGCTCGGCCTGCAATCCGTGGTGAAAAGGCAACGTTGGGAGAGGCGATGTCGGGACGTGATCCAGACCCTGATCAACTCCTCACCCCGTCAGAAGTAGCGGCACTCTTTCGAGTCGATCCCAAGACCGTCACGCGGTGGGCTAAGGCCGGAAAGCTGACAAGCATTCGAACCCTCGGCGGTCACCGCCGATATCGCGCGACGGAAGTGCACGCGCTCCTCGATGCGCAGTCGGGGTCCCGTGGGGCAGAAACCGTTGCCCCCGATGCATCACACGTGACGCCTCCGGGTGGATTCCCTCCCCGCTGACGTCCGACTACTGTGCAGTTCGTGAACGATCCGGAACTTCGCGCTGGTGACGCGGATCGCGACGCGACGATCTCTGAACTACGTGAGGCGTATGCGGAGGGCCGGCTCCTGCCGGAGGAGTTCAACGACCGCCTTGATCGCGCCCACGAAGCCAAGACCTTCGCGGACTTGCGAGATCTCACCGCGGATTTGCCACGAGAGACGGCCATTGCTCCGCAGGAGCCGAGTGAATCGGCGATGGAGCGCAAGAAGCTTCGGTCCGCGTGGGCTTCATGGCTGGGTGTCGGTGTCCTCGTCAACATCATTTGGTTCGCTACCTGGATGGGTAGTGGCCCGGCCCCGTACTACTGGCCCATCTGGGTGGTCGGTCCATGGGGCGGGGCCATGGTGATTTGGACGCTGGCCTCACGAGCCGAACGGTCATCGGATGACTGAACCGGTCTATCGAGCCATCGTGGAGGGCTTCAAAGGAATCTTCGCTGTCCTCGGGATGAAACTCGACATCGTTGGTGAGGAGAACATCCCTCTGCAGGGCGGAGCGGTGCTCGCGTTGAATCACACGAGTTATCTGGATTTCGCACTCGGAGGCGTACCCGCGGATCGGCGGGGGCGCCGATTCGTTCGCTTCATGGCGAAGGATTCGGTGTTTCGACATCCGATAGCGGGACCCTTGATGCGTGGAATGAAGCACATTCCCGTCGACCGGCACGATGGATCGGTCGCGTTCGAGACCGCTGTTGCGGCGGCCCGAGCAGGGGAACTCATCGGCGTCTTCCCGGAGGCGACGATGAGTCGTTCATTGGAAATCAAAGAGTTGAAGAATGGCGCGGTGCGGATGGCGCGCGAAGCTGAGGTCCCTCTCATCCCCATGATCGTGTTCGGTGGACATCGTGTCCTGTCCTACGACGTCCGCGACTTCACCCGGGGGCGGACGATTTGCATGACGATCGGACGCCCGATGGCCATCGATGATGATGTCGACGAGATGACCCTTGCACTCCGCAGGACCTTGAGCCAACTTCTTGACGAGACGATCCACAGATACCCGGACAAGCCGCCGGGTGCGCCATGGATCCCGCAGCGACATGGTGGCTCTGCACCGTCACTCGAGGAAGCCGCTCGTATCGAAGAGCAGCGCCGAGCTGCACGGGAAACAACGTAGCGATTGACCGTGTGTGCTGGACGAGACTGATCCGCTCGACACTCACCACTTCTTGGAGCTGATGAGCACGTTGCGCTCGGAGAGCAGCTCCACTGTTCCCGATGTATTTCGTAGAAGTGGCCCTTCGCGCCCCCAGTACTGAGTGCGCTTCGATGGGACTCCCTTGCCGATGAAGACCGTCAACGTCTTCCCGGCTGGGATCCGCGAGTTGATGACGAACGGGTAGGTGGCGCTCCGGTATGCCAAGTAGTAGCCATCGAGATTGATTTCGGTGTTCGAGGTGTTTTTCATGACGATGTACTCCTCGTTGGCTGCCCGCGATGGTTTCTTTGACGTGGCGATGGGGTTGACGTCGGTGACCGTGAGCTGTCCCTGGGCCGGGTCGGTGCAGTCGACGACGCAGGGCCAGTCGAACCACGAGCGGAACGCCGTGGAGGGGTCCAGGAGATAGACGCCATCTCCGGTGAATCGATCACGCGCCACATTCGCCAACAGCGCTGTCGTCGACCCCATGTACAGATCTCGGGGGTTCGGTGATCCGGGAGTTCCTTGACCGACATGAACCACCCGGTAGTCGTCGGGGGTAAGCACCGATCCGGTCGGGAAGGTGAACCATGCTGTGGAGCCGGAATCACGAAGAATCCAGCCGCTGAGGTCGACGACCGTTCCACCGGCGTTACGCACGATGACGTACTCCCCGTTCGGATTAGCGTTGTCGTTGCGTCCGGCATTCCAGTGAGCGATGACGCTGACGGATGCGTCCGGTTGCTCCGGCGGCCCACAGAAACTCGGGTTCCAGATGCCCCGCCCGGCGGCTTGTGCGTTTGCCACGTGCACGGCGTAGGAATACGACAGAGCGGCCTCGTTGGACAGGGTGAACAGCGTCGCAAGCCCAGCGCTGGCCAACTCGGCTTGAACGTCGATGTCGTATTGGCCGGTGGCTGGATTCCACGCGAACGCGTAGCGCTGAGGTCGACTGTCCAGACCTGTGGATCCCTTACTCAATGAGCGAAGTTGCACGGGCGTCCCCGGTGGAAGCAGGGAAGCCAGAACTCTGGTGGCCTCCACGGCTCCGCACATGTCCTCATCCCTGTTCTTGTTGTAGAACCCGCGAACCTCAGGGGTGTTAATGCCGAGAAGTCGTACGGTGACGTAGGACGACGAGCCCTCCTCAATGAACCGGAACGTGTCGCCATCGGCGACAACATCGACAACTCCTGTTTCTTGAATGGGAACCTGCGTGTAGTCGACCGTCGAGTAATCAGGGAACGGAAACGGAATAGAAGGGGCCGCGTGCGCGACGGCACCGATGACGGACAGCGCCCCGAGGCAGAGGACCACCACTGCGAACCGCCCACCTTGAGGTGTCGAACCGGAGAAGGGGCGACGCGAGCGCCGGGTATGCATGAGCGAACTCGTGGTCTAGGTGCGGCGTTCGCGAAGCTTCTTCACGCCGACAATGATCACAGCGATCGACACACCCAAGATCAGTGCTTCGATGAGACCGGCCTGGCCGCTCGTGAGGGCGAAGATGATGATGGCGAGACCGAGGACGCCGGTGCCGATATAGGCCCACGGCGTCCAGGAAGGCTCATCGCGCTCGTCGTCGTTCATAGAAGGCAGTGTACGGAATGCCGCAGACCGAGATCCTGGGACACTAAGGCCGTGACCGGGCCTTTCGCCACCGCAACCATCATCGTTGGGTTGCTGGTAGCCGTGTGGGCATTGGTCTATCTGGTGATGAATAAGCGAGTGGATCGCTATTTGCAGGTCGCAACCCTGGGGCTGGCGGCGATGTTTGTCATTCTCGCGGTCGGTGGAATCGTGCAGATGATGGGGACGGATAAGAATCTTGCTCGGGCCGAATTCGTTGGGTACCTCCTGCTGTCTCCATTGATTCCCGTGGGAGGTTGGTGGTGGGCGAAGAATGACGAGACCCGGTGGGGTGCGGGCGTGCTCCTCGTCGTGGGTCTCGTGATGCCCGTACTGGTGGTCCGGATTCAGCAGGTGTGGGCCGGTGTCTGAGCACGTGAAGGCACGAACGAACCAGGGGTTTGGTCGCGTCCTTGTTGTTGTGTATGCGATCTTTGCCGTAGGAGCTACGGCTCGATCCGTCATTCAGATCACCCGGCGACTCGACGAGGCGCCCGTCGCCTACGTGCTGTCGGCTTTTGCGGCCGTCGTCTACATCGTTGCGACGATTGCGCTTGCTCGGGGAAATCGGACGTCGCGGAAAGTCGCCTACGTTGCCATCGGTATCGAGATGGCGGGTGTCATCGTGATCGGCGCGCTGAGTCTGCTCGTCCCCGATGCTTTCCCGCGTGCCACCGTGTGGTCGACGTTTGGTAGCGGCTACCTCTTCATTCCCTTGATCTTGCCGCCGCTCGCGTTGTGGTGGTTGCAGCGCACCGAGTAGCGGCGTCTAGCTGGTAGCCGTTGTCGAGACAACGGATGCGATGTGTTCGGGGAATATTCCGCAGCATCCGCCGATGATGCTCGCGCCCTGCTGACGCCAATTATCGGCTTTACGAGCGAAGGCATCCGGCGTCAATATCTCGTCGTACTCCCGGTGCGTCGGGATGGGATCGTTGTCGACGGCACTTGCGCGAAACGCATCACTGAAGCCGTTGGCGTACACCCCGATTGTCAGATCGGGCGCGGCCTGCACAAGAAGAGGGAGAGTGGCGGTGATGGCTTCCGGGCTGCTGCAGTTGAGCATTACTGCCTCAACGTTCCTGACATCGGCGATCGCCGCGACACCCTCCGCGATCGACTCCCCGCTCCGCAGGTTCCCCACATCGACCTCGGACACAGTGAAAGAAACCCACACCGGTACCCCTACCGCAGTAGCCGCCTCGGCAGCCGCAAAGGCTTCGGCGGTGGAATGCATCGTCTCGCACAACAGGACGTCCGATGATGGAGCGACGGCATCGACGATCATTCGGTAGGTGTTCGATAGTTCGTCATAGTCCCCGACGCGATCCGGTCGATAGGTCTCGTGCAGGGGTGGCAAGCAGCCGGCAACGAGTGGGCGCGCATGAGACAACCCCTCGGATACAGCGATATCGCGCGCTCTCGCAGCAAGCGCACCACCCGCCTGGATGAGCTCCACTACGTCGTTGGAAGAGCCACCACCGTCGGTCGCAAGAGCAGCGGGCACACAGGCATAGGTATTCGTGGTGATGACGTCGGCGCCGGCACGCAGGAACTGAAGATGAGAGTGGAGAACGATGTCTGGCCAGTCACGGTTCGCTCGTGCAACGCCGCGAAAGCGTTCCATGGTGCCGATGGGCCCAGAGATATCGACTCCATTGCGCCGCAGGAGGTGTCCCATTCCCCCGTCGAGAATCACAACGACACCGTCCCGTCGATAACTGTCACCGTTCTTCCCCCGACCCACACGTCGTCGAGGTGCCTTTCGACGTAAATTAGTCCTCGACGACCGAGTGCGCGACCTTGAAGTGCGGTGTAAGAGTCCGGTGCGAGCCCTGCACCGATGAGCCACTGGCCGAGCGCTGCGTTGAGTGACCCGGTAACCGGATCCTCGGTGATGCCTTGGTTGCCGGGAAAGAATGCCCGCACTTCAAAGTCGGTGTCTACCGAACTCGGTGCGATGAGTCCGACGTCAGCGTGTGCCAGGAGCTCTGGGTCGGGAGATACAGAATGCAGATCCTCGGTGGAGCGCAGGAGTAGGCCGCGCCAGCCGGGCCCGTTGTCGCACCACTGGTGGTCGACCACGGCATCCGGGGACAAATCGAGCCCACGAACGGTTTCGTCCAAGATGTCGTCCTCGAGAGGTCCGGTGCGATTGCGCGGTGGCGCCGCGAAACTCAAGGCTCCGTCCGGTGTGCGCTGTATCCGCACCAGACCGGCCCCGCACTCCTGCACGATGTGGTCATCGGCTGGCTCACCCCCGGCCTCCAACCATGCATGGCAGGTTCCCAAGGTTGGGTGACCAGCGAAGGGGAGTTCGCGTCCGGGGCAGAAGATCCGCACGGCGTAGTCGGCTGTTGGATCCGTTGCCGGCACGATGAAGGTGGCCTCGGACAGATTCGTCCACTCGGTAAAAGCGTGCATCTGCTGCGTCGTCAACCCTGCTCCGTCGAGTACGACGGCGACGGGATTACCGAGAGTCGGCTCAGCGGTGAATACGTCTACTTGAGCGAAGGGACGAGGAGTATTCATGAAAAGTAGACGTGGTCAGCTGTGCTCGGTTGACGCATCGGATCGGTGGCGTTCGGCCAGCGCTCGCTTCGTTGCCCAGGCAAAGACCCGAATGGTGACAGCCAAGAAACCGAGGGTCATTGCCATTTGGATCATCACCGCCAGTCGAGCCTGATCTGTTACGGCCGTGATGTCCCCGAAGCCAACGGTGGACAAGATAGTGAGGGTCAAATAGTGCGACGACAAATGTGACAGCGGTTCGGTAAAGGATCCTGGGTTGAGCCCATCGATAACCAAGTAGATAGTTGCAAAAATCACCATAAAGAGGGCGGCGCTCAGAATGAGACCCTCGACGGCCAGAACTTCGGGATATCGGGATCCCAGGACTCGTTCGACTTCCCTCTTGACGAACCAGATATAGACCGCCAAGCCAACAAGAAGGAGTACTGCAGGGATGAACATGCGTTGGTCGACATCCTTCGGCACGAGGCTGTATATCCACCACATGAATCCCAGGCCGATAGCGACCCGGAGAGCGGAAAGTGCGATCGCCTTCCACCGGTTGGGAGGTATCGCGTCCAAAAGGTGTTTGCGCGCCACGGGGATGGAGTCTTCCACGTGCGCCGGGTGAGAAGAACGACTGCAGCCTTGGCGTCCAGAGCGTGTTTGAACTCGGTTACGTTCTGCCCAGCGCCAGGCGCCAAACGCCGGCGAGACCTTCGGCCTCGTGAGAGCGCACCCGTGCGACGTGGACGCTGTCGGGTGGGACCAACATGGTGAGGCCTTTCGGGTGGCTCACCAGGTCCACGGGCGTGGACACGTGCACCGTTTCACCGTCGATGCCCACGGCGATCTCAGGGCTCGACGACGTGACCTGCAGCGTTGTCGCGGTGAAGCGTTGAAGGCCTCCGCGGGAGCGTGACTCGGTTGACTCATGTGATGGTGAGGCGGGAGTTGCAGCTGCCGGGCCGGTGATCACCAGGCCGCCAAGTTGACCGCTGTCCAACGTCGGTCGTTGACCGATGCCCAGGAGGCCGTCGGTGATGTAGGGATTATTGGAAATCAGGAGAACGATCGACCCCGACACTTCTTCGCCTGACGGAAGACGAAAGTGCATGTCGTACGGGTCGGTGTCCGCCGCCAGCACCTCGGGCAGCACGTCGAGTGTCGTCTGAAGTTTCGCGTCTCGGTAGGAGTCGTTCTCGACGATCGAGGCGTAGAGGCCGAAAGACACGTTGTTGACGAACAACTTGCCATTCACGGTCGCGTAGTCGATCGTGCGCAAGACACCGTTGGTGAAGGCAACTAATCCCGAATCTGGCTTGTCTCTATCGAGACCGAGATCCAGGGCGAAGTGGTTGCGTGTGCCAGCGCTGATGACGACGAAAGGAATGCCGTGCTCGACAGCGACGGCGGCGACGAGTGCCTGTGAACCGTCTCCTCCCGCCATCCCGAGACAATCCGCCCCGCGGGCGATGGCATCTCGCGCCAGTTCTTCGAGGTCCAAACCCTCCTGAAGGGTCACCACCTCGACGCCCTGTGCCCTCGCTTGTTCAACAATGTTGAAGGAAACGACTTTTCCGCCGCCGGACTTTGGATTGCAGATCAACACCGGTCGAGATGGTGTCCACGCCTGCGCCGGGGCGTCGTCGTCGGCGGATCGAGCGAGTGCGGTCAGGCCGAGGGCGACGGCGCCGATGATCAGCGCGATCATGATCACGAGTGCGGGAATGTCTCGCAGAAGTGTCCACACCAAGAACGCGATCCCGAGCACAGCGAGGATCACTCCGACGATGCGCCGCCCACGTCGGCGGGTAACGGTGAGCCATGCTCCGATCACCAACAGCACCAGGCCCACGACGAGAGCGACGGGTTGCCGTGGATCTCCAAGCCACGAGACGATCACGACGATCGGAAAGAGACCCGCACACACAAGTGCGGCAATCGCAAGAAACCGTGGCACGACGAAACTCTCCTTATTCGCAGTGTCCGTCATCGTAGACAGAAACGTCGCGACATAGAGCGGGCGGCATGCGGTGAGCGAGAGGCGACGATCAGCATGATCGCTCCGTCATCCGCGGAAGTCGTTGGACGTTAGGGTTGTGACATGTCCGAATCCTTGTCGACCGAAGTACTCGAGCTCGACGAATCCATCTATCGGGGAGTCGCTTCCGCCCCCACACCGAGCCTTGATGAGGGGTTTCGCCGCCTGTCGAGGCTTGCGGATAACTCGGTGTTGTGGTTCGGCACCGCTGGTGCCCTTGCGCTTTTCGGTGGTCGGCGTGGCCGCCGCGCGGCGCTCAACGGCGTGGTCGCCATCGGCCTTGCATCATCGTCGGTCAATTTGGGCTTCAAATACCTGGCCCGACGGAATCGACCCGACCGGGAGGACGCCGCCGTGCCCGGGGACAGGCACGTACCGATGCCCGAATCGACGTCTTTTCCTTCTGGCCACTCGGCGTCGGCTTTCGCGTTTAGTGAGGCGGTCAGCAGTGCGAGCCCGACGATTGGTGTGCCGGTACGGGTGATGTCTGCGGCCGTGGCTTATAGCCGGGTGCATACGGGTGTGCACTACCCAGGCGACGTCGTGGTGGGCGCCCTTATCGGCATGACGGTTGGTGAGATTGCACCCCGCGTGGTGGATCTTCTTGTGAAGAACAGCCCGGTCATTCGACGCCTCGTGGGTTAGCCCTTCCCGACTGGTGATTTAGTCATTTGGCATACGAGCGCGACGTAGACCCCTAGGCTCTGAACATGTGCTGTTTCGTTCTCGTGCTCGGATTCCTCGGGCCCCGAATTGCTTTCCTGGTCTACTGGTTGGCGTATCCGACGAAGACGATGCTGGCGTTCAACGATATGTGGTTCGTGCCGTTGCTCGGCGTCGTTCTTTTGCCGTGGACGTCACTCGCGTGGGTGCTGCTGTGGCCAACCGGAGGCTTTTCATGGATCCTCATTGCAGGCGCCTTCGCACTCGACATCGCCACCTACTTCGGTAGGGCGGCACAAAATCGCGTGGGTGGCCCGAGCTCTGCACCCGCGTAGTCACAACATCGTCACTAAGTCAGAAGGTCGTCACCGTGGAACGGTCACGGTTCTCGCTTGGTGAGTGACTCCTCGAGTGTGGCAATTGCCTCTTGTTGCTGGGCGCTGAGTTCCTTGATGGCGTCGAGTTGGCTACGAATATCGGAGAGTTCGTCGCCGGACTCCTTCTTTTTCGGAGGTGAGAGGAAGAAGTTGGCCAGATAGCCGGTGAGTGTGCCGAAGATTCCCACGCCAGTCAGGATGACGAAGGCTCCAAGGACGCGCCCCTGAGTCGTGACCGGGTACTGGTCTCCGTAGCCGACGGTGGACAGCGTCACCACCATGTACCACAGGGCATCCGGCGCTGTAGTGATGTTCGAGACGGTCGATTGGGACTCGATGGCGAGCATGCCAAGGCTGCCGAACTCCAGCATGAGGATGGTGACGAACAGCAGGATGAACAGCGCCGTATCCGCACGTTCTTTGACAATTGCGTCTTTGATTTTGCGAATTCCGAAATCTCGAAGCAGGCGGTAGACCTTGACGAGGCGGAAGAGGCGGAACACGTTTGTTTGCGAGAATGGCAGACAGGACAGAAAGTCGGCCCATCCATATTGACGAAGAAAATACTCAGATTTTGACGGCGACTTCTTCAGTCGGGCAAGGAAATCAAGACCGAAAAAGATGAACAGGACGAGGTTCACCAGAGTCAGAACTGCACTCAGGGACGGATCTCCAATGATGATCAACAGGATCATGTTCAAGATTGACAGCAACGACAACAGCGCCATGAAGATCTCGTAGCCCGCACTGAAGAGTGTGGAGGGGTTTTTCGTCTTTACCTTCTTCTCAGCCACCACCGCAGTCTCGCCGAAGAATTACCTCGGCGAGAACAAGCCACGCCGCTGCGCGGATCAGTTCAGCGCCCGGCGACGAGAAATCACCGGTTAGGAATGCTCGCCAATAGCTAGGGCGATGAGTAGCAGAACCGTCATGACGGAAACACCGAGGAGAAACCACGGCACCCGCGCTCGAGATGCCGACGGCAACTCCTCCCGGAACGTCGTGAGGAGAAGAACGCCACCGAGGAAGGCCGTCCCAATGGCGAGCATGTACTCGTTGGCCGGCGGGAAGAGGAATGAGGCGGAAAAACCAATAGCGACTGCCGCGATACCGACCCAACGGGTCTCGTGGGCGAACTGATTTGGGTGAGCACGCGCAAGGGCTCGATCAGCGAGAAGCAGATGTGCACCAATGACGACGGTGAACAAGATCGCGTAGTCCCACCCAGTGCTGATCGTGGACGGCAGCGTGTACGCATAGATGGCGCTGATTGAGGCGAAGGACAGCATGTGAATGCGGTAGCTCCGACGAGTGGACGCAAGGCCCTCTTCGGTACGAACGTCGAGAACGAAGAAAGCAACGAGACCCACCATGGCGGTAAGGAAAAGCCCCGCTTCGGTGATCGGTGTAGGCGTGAACTGCGCAATATCCAGTTCCGTGAGATCGCGGCCGCCGACAGCCAGTTCAGGCATCAGGTGAACGAAGATGTACGCGATAGCAGCGCCGCCACCAAGCGATGCGAGAACATCTTGCGTCTTGGTGGACAGCCGAGATACCCGATAGGCAAAGAAGTGAGCCGCTGCAAGCACCAGCGCGAGCGCTCCTGCTCCCAACCACTCCACGGTGCTCATAACGAGAGCACGGTACATGCCGCCACCATGAGGCGGAGAGAAGATTGCCGTAAGCGGAGAGCGAACCAGACACGTTAGGGAACACCTGAAAACAGGCAGGCGGCCCACTCGCTTGGTCGGATGGCCCTACGACGAACTGTCCCGCACTCGAAGCAAACTCAGAAATAATGTATGTCCTTATGTGGATGAAGATGAAGAACTCACGTAACCCGTTCGTGAACGCCATCTACCTCGGCCTGCGCGACTGGAACGTCCTTGCGGCCCGCGCCACCCGCCCGCAGTTCTGGTTCTTTGTCCTCGCCGTAGTGATCTTCTCTAGTGTCGCTCAGCTCATCGCCTTCGGACTCGACCTGCCCTTCGTAGCGCTCATCGGTTTCGGGCCCTTCTCTTTCGTCGTCTTCTTGGTATCGATCGCGCTCATAGTGCCTTCGGTGAGCATCACTGTTCGCCGCCTGCACGATGCAGGCTCCTCATCCGTGTGGGCATGGGTGGGGCTTGGCGTTTCTCTATTGGTGTGGCCGATCATCGGCGTGGGCTTCTTCTTGCTTCTTGGGGCGCTTTTCGCCGCGAACGAGGCGGTGGTGTTGATCGGCCTCGGGTTGATCTGGTCAGCGAGCCTCATCGCTCTTGGTTTCGGAATCTTCCTGCTTGTACTCCTCGTGAAGCCCTCCTCCCTGCTGGACTCCAAGTACGGGCCAGCTCCCGTGACCCAGCCAGCCCCGTCAGCCCAACCCGAGTCCCCCGAACCCGCCGCTTCTAGCTCCGACGCAACCGCCTCACCGGCTGGCGAAGACCCGGGACCCGCCACCGAGAGCGCTCACGATCGTTAGATGAACTTCACGGATGGGCACGATCGAAGAAGTCAGTCTCATCGTGGTGAGAAGCCGAAATGGGCTTCGCGACGTAGCACTGAATTAGCACGAAACACGATTTAGCAGAGGGTTAGCCCAGCCAAATCAGGCCACATCAAACCAAGTTTCGGGCCCATTTCAGGAGGGAAAACGGTGGCCAGGGACGGGATCGAACCGTCGACCTTCCGATTTTCAGTCGGACGCTCGTACCAACTGAGCTACCTGGCCGGGACGCCGAAGGTTATCAGGATCCCTGCGGTGTCTTTGGCCAAGACCTCAGATTTCTTGATTGGTCGGGAGCATGACGAGGTCACGAATTGTGATGTGGCGAGGTGTTTGCAGCATGTACATAAAAGCATCTGCGACGTCTTCCGAGCGCATTCCCCGACCAGCTGCGACTTCGTCATCGATCGATGCGTCACCGTTCGTCACCCCCCATAGCTCGTTAAGCACGATTCCGGGGGCGATTGCCCCCAGGCGAACCCCCGTGCCGACGAGTTGCTGCCGTGTTCCATGAACAAACGCCTGGACGGCGTGCTTTGTAGCGGAATAGACGGGTTCCCAGGCGATCACCTGGTGTCCGGAGACAGAACTCGTGACAACGACGTCGCCGGCCCCTGCGTCAATCATCTGGGGGAGAACGGCATGGACGAAGTGCATAACACCGAGAACATTCGTACGTCCGATCGTGTCTACGCGTTCTTGATCAACCTCCCAACCCTTGTCGGGCAAGTACAGCCCGGCGTTGGCGAGAAGAATGTCGAGGCGACCAAAGGACTGCAGTGCGCCGTCGAGTGCCTCGCGCGCTGTCTGAGGGTCGGCGACATCGCCAGTGACGATGTGGGGATCGCCGTGCATCATGCTCGCGAGTTCGGTGAGCTTCGTTTGGTTCCGTGCTACGAGGACAAGTCGGATGCCAGCGGCGTCGAGCGCTGTTGCGCTTGCGCGACCGATCCCGGAACTGGCCCCTGTCACGATGGCCACGCGTTGCTCATCCATGAGAACCCCTTTCGTCACTTGCCAGTTTGCCGCGTCGATACAACTCATCTGGTCGACTGTCGATGCGTCGGACATGATCGGGCGATAGAAAGTTGGGTCCGCCGGCTGCGAGAGTTCCAAGAAGAATGGTCGCGTTCTTGTTGGCCATTTCAGTGATCTGCAAAGCCTCTGGTGGGGAGGTCGCAAGAACGAACAACCCGTGATTCGCTAAGTAGATGACCCGGGGGGCTGTGCCCTCTGAATCGAAAAACTCTTGGACTCCAGCACGAACCACGCGAGCCAAGGGAATGCCGGGATCGGTGTAGGGAATGAGAAGTTGACGACTACCCATGAGCACGATGGCGTCGGGGAACAACATTCCCTCCACGAGAAGTTGGGGTTGCTGCGAGCAAGCCAGAGCGTTGACCGCGGTGGGATGAGTGTGTGCGATGACGCTGGCCTCGGTAGCTTCATAGAGAGTGGCGTGCAAGATCGCCTCGACAGACGGAGTCCGCGTTGTTGATGTGATTTTGCTGGTTTCGTATATCGAACGGGTGCGATCGTCCTGAGTCCCCTCGTCTGTCGGATTGTTCGCGAGTAGCGTCGTAAGAGTGGATATTCGAACGTCCACTAAGTCTTGGACAGTCATTGAGGACATAGAGCAGCCGCTAGCCTTGATCGACATGGTGTCTTCACCGAGGCGCACAGAGACATTTCCCTCAGCAGCAACAGCGAGACCTTTGCTCGGATCTCCCAACTGATGCGCGAGGGTCAAGAGTGCTTGCCGGTCATCCATGCGCACCGTCCCGTGTTCTCTCGACAGTTGATTCCACTACCACCGTGTTGCTCATCAAATCGCCGTGTAGCCACCGTCGATAACAATTGACTGTCCGGTGATATAGCTGGACTCTTGCGACGCTAGGAACACTGCTGCACCGATGAGATCTTGAGGCTCCCCCATTCGCTCGCTGGGAATCATCGATTGCCACAACTGGGCTAACTCGGGATTGGCGTCCATGAATTGGCGTGTCATATCCGACAGCGTGTATCCGGGTTCCAGGCAGTTGACACGGATGCCCGCTCTGGCCCACTCAACCGCGAGGGACTTACCCAAGTGGCTCACTGCAGCTTTCGATGCGTTGTACGAGGCCTGGATCTGCGGGACGTTTACGATGCGACCGGACATAGAGGAAATAAAGATTGCTGAGCCAGGGCGGCCTGTCGGGAGAAGGCGACGTCCAAAGGACTGCGCGGTATAGAACGTCCCGCTGAGGTTGATGTCGA
>Ga0075479_10000330_pt1 | contig 19974 bp, 19 predicted proteins | sample DEB08_DNA_8_FD_76341 | JGI IMG/M metagenome (GOLD analysis project Ga0075479, IMG submission 76341) | Aqueous microbial communities from the Delaware River and Bay under freshwater to marine salinity gradient to study organic matter... | ecosystem: Environmental > Aquatic > Marine > Coastal ... | reverse complement strand
CGAGACGGCTGATGTGCACACCGATTTCGCACGCCGTGATTGGCCCACCAACGCCGACGGTTCTGTGGCCGGCTACCCCAACGCCACCGCCCTCGAACTGCACACCATGCAGTTCCAGTCCTTCTGGAACAGCGGTTGGATCTACAACGTCTCTTCGGACGACCCCAACGCCTGGGTGGCGCCCGCGGGCGAGCGGTACAAGGAACTCTACGACGCCACGCTCCACAACCTGAAACCGGCCACCATCATGGACGACGAGCTGCTCTCACCCCAAGATTTGCTTGACCTCCAGGTGCTCTGGTACCTCTTCCAATTCTCACCCGATTACGTGCAAGGCGAATACGCCGCCTTCTTTGACGACCCCACGGGATACGGCGCCCCGGTGCAGACCGATACGGGTCTGATGGACCTCTTCACCCAAGGCCGGGACTACACGCCGGCCGACTTGGCCTACGTCATCGACCAGCAGCACGCGCACATGGCGAACGTGTTGCCCATGTACAGCCAGTTGGCGGCGGCAGGCCAAGTCGAGTTGACCACGACGCCCTACTATCACCCCATCATGCCCCTGCTGATGATGCCGGGTTGGACCTTCGAAGACGGGATCCGTGTCAACAAGGACGCGTGGCCCGTCGACGTCGGTGGTCACCTGAGCACCGGCATGGACCTGTTCGAAGCAGAACTTGGCTTCCGGCCAACAGGGATGTGGCCCTCGGAACAAGCGGTGTCGCCGCCCATGGTGCAACCCGTGGCGGACGTTGGCGTGGAATGGATGGTCTCCGACGAGGAGATCCTGGCAAAGTCCACCACGCCGGGCGGCGGTGGTATCGACGTCGAAGACGCGGCGTTGCTGGCCACGCCGTGGGTGGTCTCCGGCGACCAGGGTGGCGATGTTGCGGTCATCTTCCGCGACCGTGTCATCTCAGATCGCGTGGCCTTCCAATACGGTTCCATGACGCCCGAGGCGGCGGTCTCGGATTTCCTGTCCTACCTCGACGGCATCCGTGCAGAACTGCTTGAAGCGGGTGAAGACCCATCCGAACACCTGCTGACGGTGGCCATGGACGGCGAGAACTGGATGTTCATGTCCGAATTCCAGCACCACGACAACGCTCGGCCCTTCATTCACGAATGGTACTCCAGACTCGCGTCGCACCCCACTGTGGTCACGACCACGCCCGGGGAGTTCCTGGCGGACGACCCGGACTTGCCCCGCATCGAGACGATTGGAACGGGGTCTTGGATCGACGGAACGCTCAGCACGTGGGCGGGTGAAGCCGACGAGAGCCTGGCCTGGCAGCGCCTCGTCGAGGCACGCAGGGCACTGGTCGCCTTTGAGGCCGACAACCCAGACGACCCAGGGCTTGACCTCGCGTGGGAATCGCTCTACATCGCTGAGGGCAGCGACTGGTACTGGTGGTACGGCCTCGACCAGGACAGCGGCTACGACGAGATGTGGGACGTGCTGTTCAAGGTCCACCTGTCCAACATCTACCGCGCCATCAACCTCGATTTGCCGCCCTATTTGCAAGACCTGTGGACCAATCCCGCGCTCCCCGATGAAGCGGCCAGCGCGGTCATCGAGCCGATGATCGACGGCATCGCGCTGCCCGGTGAATGGGACGGGGCGGCCGTGTACACCGCCGATTCGGTCGACGGTGGTGGGCTGGACATCGATGCCTTCCACTTGGGCTATGACGCGTCCAACCTCTACCTGCGGGTGGACATGCCAACGCCCGACATGATTGAAGCGCTCAATGAAGCACGAGACCCCGACCTTGCGTTGTACTTCATGCAACCCAACGCCCAGAACTTCAACGAGGTCGAAACGAACTTCAGGACCTACTACGGCAACCAAATCCTCGGCTTCCCTGCGAAGAAAATGGTGGCCTTCGACTTCGCGCAACTGCGCGACGACGGGCAGGCCAAATGGAACCTCTTTGACGCCCGTGGAAAGGGCGAGAGTGCGGAGCAATGGGCCCTCAGCGGCACATCGATCCTTGGCGGATGCGCGGCCCAGGACGTGTACGAGTTCGTCATCCCGTGGTCCGACCTTGGCCTCGCGCCCCGGTACACCACTCGCGTCAAGGTCGTCACCTCGTGGACGGATTCTTTGGCTTACGGCGACGGGGTGGACATGGAAGTTGCCCCACCTGCGCCGGCTGAGATTGTCTTGCCTGACCTTGAGCAATGGGTCACCTTGCTGGAGTTCAACGACGCGGTTGGCGACGAAACGGGCGACGGTGACTACACCTACCCCTCTGCCTCAGATTTCGCACCGGGAAGCGGATTGTTTGACGCGACGTCCCTGAAAATCAGCCAAAGCGCGTGGAACGCCCGGTTCGAAATCGGCATGGGTGAAATCACGGATCACTGGAGCCTTGCCAACGGATTCAGCCATCAAATCGTCCAGATTTACGTGGACCAGGGCGAACAAGTGGGAGGTCGTACGGCCATGCTCGAGGGTGCCAACGCGATGGTGCACGACGATTGGGCATGGGAGGTGGCCATCTCGGCCACAGGAGAACCCGGTGCCGTGAAGGCCGTTGATGCGGCCACCGGAGAGACCAGTGCGAAAGGCATCGAAGTGGACGGCGATGCGGAAGCGAACACCATCACCGTCACCGTCTCAAAGAACGTGATTGGACCGGACGTCGGCGACTACCGCTACGTCATCGTACTCGGAAGTCAGGACGGGTTTGGAACCGGCAAATGGCGCGACGTCGACGAGACCGCCAAGACGTGGCGTTTGGGTGGTGGAGAAGATCCATCGCCGGTGGACGGTGTGGATTACGACCCGAACATCATCGACGTGCTCCTGCCAGAAGGCGACCAAGCGGCGATGTTGGCCAGCTACGACGTGGCCGCCCAGCAGCATGCCGTGCTGACTGGATTCGAGATGCCGGACGTGGCGCAGCAGGTCTACGGCGCCTCCGTGGGTGAGGTGACGGCGTCCACCGCCGTGGTGCTGTGGTCCACGACCGTGGCGACGAATGCCTCTGTGGCGGCGGTCTTGGCGGACGAATCTCCCAGCGATTGGTCTGCAGTGGCGGTCGAAACGCCGGCGACGACCAACCACGCCTACACGGTTACCGGACTTGAGGCGGGGCGCGCGTATTGGGTGCGCATCATGGTCGAAGACGGCGACCAAACCCTCACCGCCGACCTGAACTTCACCACATCGAACGAAAGTGACACGACGCCTCCTGAAATCCTCAACCTGGCCGTGGATGTTGTCTCCAGCTCTTCGGGAGCCATGCAACTGAAATTCACGTGGTACACCGATGAAGCCACCACGGAAACCATCGACCTGTTGGATGCTGTGCTCCAAGGTGACACGGTTGCCCTCAAGAAAAACCACGAGATGGTCTTCATCCCCGACCCGCCTTTGGATGCGGGCACCTATGCGGTGGCGGTGACGGCGGTGGACGCTTCGGGCAACAGCAACACGTCCACGGCCTCCTTCGTCATCGACGAGGACGATGTGGTGGACATTCCTGACGATTCGTCCGGAGGAGGAACTTCGGACGTCTCGTGTGACGAGGGTGCGGGAGAAGATTGTCCGAGTGCGTCCACCGGTCCATCGAACGACGTGCTGCTTGGGCTTGCGCTTGTGGTGGTGCTGCTCGTGGTTGCGGCCTTGGTGCGCACCCGACGTGCTGAGCAAGGCATGTTGGTCAACGATGATTCGGTCTTTGATGACGTGTTGGACGATGCATGACGGCGGTGCTGGTCATCGGAAAAAGGCGATGTACACCACGACCGTGATGACCACGGTGGCTTGAATCAGGTACCACAACCACTTGCGCCAGCTTGGCGCCATGCGGTCCGCCGTATGGACCACCGCTTCAACCAGAATGTTCTCTTCTCCCGAAACCACGATCAGACGCCTCCTTGAGGTGGAAAGTTACCGCCAGATTGGACCGTCGTCGCCGGGGCTGCTTGGGTCTGACCAAGACCACCGACCCAGAACATGATGGCGGCAAGCGCGGCATGGAACATGGGCAACCAAATCATGTCCGGACGACCTCCCGCGATCAACACCCAATATGCCGTCAAGACGGTCATCAGGCCCGGCAGCCCTGCGAAGAACCGTAGCGTGGGTCGGGTCCTTGCGCTGATGGCGAAGAGGAAGAGCAGGAAACTGATGGGAACACTCACGAATGAAAAGAAAATGGCCGCCAGCAAGGCGGCGCCTTCGTCGTTCCCTTCTGCAATCAGAGCTTGCGCGGGTGCCGCTGCCAGGCTGAGGCTTGTCAGCAGCAGAAGGCTTCGACGCACAAGCGTGTTCATGCCCCGAGGTCGGGGTGGCGTGGTTTCAATTCGACGGAAACCAAGCCATGCGAAAGGAACGGGAGGATTCGTGAGGAATGCTCGGGCCAATGGACAAGGGGTGGTTGGACCCCAATCCGCCCCGCTCTGAGGATGTGTCATTGGTGGACGATGTTTCGAAGGCGATGAGGAAGGCGCCCCGTTCTGGTCCGACGTCTGAAGGCCCCGCCGTCTTCGTCCATTTGGGAGGACGAGGCCCAAGCGTGACGATGAAAAGATGGCGTGGCGAAGCCCTCCCATGGCGCGTGTGCTTGTGCTTGGAGCAGGTTTGGTCGGAGGTTGGGTGGCCGATACCCTGGCCAAAGATGGGCATCACGTCACCGCCGTTGATTCGGACCATCGTGTGCTTTCCATTCGTCACCAGGACGTGCACGTCGTTCATGCTCCGGCCGACATCGCCTTGGTCGATGCGCATGCTCCCGACGTGATCGTCAACGCTCTCCCCGGACGGATTGGGCACGCCATCCGCAGGCCTTTGCTGGAACAGGGCCATGCCGTGGCCGATTTGGCGTTCACGGCCGAAGACCCTGGCGTCTTGCACGCCTTCGCCCTCGAGCACGGGGGAAGGATGGTGTGGGACATCGGCGTGGCTCCGGGAATGTCGAACCTCCTGCTCGCGGAAGGGGTTCGACGGCATGGGCGCCTGAGGCATGGACGTGTGCGTGTCGGTGGAAATCCGCTGCACGTGGATGACGGGTGGAGTTACATGGCGCCCTTTTCGCCGTACGACGTCATCGAAGAATACACCCGACCTGCCCGCATCGTGCGGGGCGGAGAGGAAGTGACCGTTCCTGCCTTGGACGATCGCGTTCGCATCGAGGTGGAAGGCCATGGGGAAATGGAGGCCTTCCTGACCGATGGCTTGCGCTCCGTGCTCACCACCGTGGCCGCGGACGAGTTGACGGAAGCGACGGTGCGTTGGCCGGGTCACATCGATCGGTTTCTCGCCCTGGAGGATGACTTCGACGAAGAGCAGTTGGTGAAAGCGTGGGCATGGGACCAAACTCGACCAGAATTCACGTGGATGGAAGTGCTGGTCGAAGGGGACGGTGCAAGCCGTTGGATCCTCGACGATTGGGGGCGAGAAAGCGGGTCGTCAATGGCACGAACGACCGGCGCCATCACCTGCGCCGTGGTCGAACACATGCTCGCTGGAGACGTTGAGGTGGGCGTTCATCCTCCTGAGTCGGTGGGTGGAGGCCTGCTGGGTCGCTGCCTCGCCACGTACGAAAAACACGGGATTGCATTGCGCGAGGTTTGATGGGAGGGCGCCTTCTCATTCCGCGTGATGTCCTCCGTGCGACGGGCCATGGCCGAGATGGGGTTGGCCGGCTGTTGTGCGTGGTGCGATGCCCCAGACACGCCTGGAAGCGATCGGTGCCGGAGGTGCATTGCCGCTCACAAAAGCGTGCGAGATCGCCTTGCAACTGGGGCCGACGGCCCCGTTGACCAGGCCGCTCGTCGGCTGTTGAGTCTGATGACCGAGCCCCAGCGCCACGACCATGACCCGGTGCATGGGCCCGTGTTGCGTGAACAAATGAGGCGGTTGGGCGTCGCTGCGCGAAACAAGACCTCGACGCAAGCCGATGTGGAAGCCGCCTTTGCTGCCAGCCGTGCGCGAACGAAGGAGAGCGTGGTGACGGCCGTGGCCAACCGCCTCGGGGAAGCACCTGAAGCGGCCGCTGCGCGACGATTGGGGGAAGACGTGTTCGATCCAGAACAGGTCAATGCTGAAGCTCGACGGACGGTTCCGAGCCGACCCATCGCGGCCGTTGACCGTTCCGACAGGTTGGGGGAAGATCCTGCCCTTGAGGCGCGCATTGCGGCTGAGCGGATGGCGGCTGAAGAGCCCACAGAGCGCCTGCGAACGGTGGTGGAGAAGGCCCACATTGAGGGTTCGATGAAACGCAGGGAGGCTTTGGGTGGGTTGCTCGACGAAGTGGACACCCTTCTGGACGGTCTTGATGAAACTCAAGAAAAAACCGATTGAGCGAACAATACACTGAATGTCTCTTCATTGTTGTTTGGCTCATTCTTTCCTTGTTTGAACCTCAAAGGTTCAGAGCGAATTCCCGTCCAGGGTGTACGCGAATCGTTTGGTGCCCTTGCCTTTGCTCTTGACGTGGACCTCGCCCAGGGGTCCGATTTCACCCAAGGATCGAACGTGCGTCCCTGCGCACGGGCAGACGTCGATGCGGTCCCCAATGCGAATGATGCGCATGTCTTGCACCGTGGCCGGGATCATGTCCACGTTGGACCGTTCGGCCCCCACTTCATCGATGAGGGTTTGCCGGTTGGCCACGCTCATGCTGAGGGGAACATCCTCGGCCACCGCTGCATCAAAGGCCTGGCGGATGAGGTTGAGTTCCTCTTCGGTCAGGGTTGCAGGACGAAGGTCGAGACGGGATTTGTGGGCTCCAATTTGATTTCCAACCGTACGCGCACCGTCAAAGAGGTCGTAGGCCAATCCGCTCAGCAAATGCTGTGCCGTGTGCATGCGCATGTGGGCGTACCGGCGGTCCCAATCGATCGTGCCGGAGATCTCCTGGCCAACCTCAAGGTTGTGGTCTTCTGGGAGGGTGTGCATGACCGCATCTCGGCCGCGGACCTCCGACACATGAAGGGTCCCAGTCGGGCCCTCAAGATGGCCAATGTCGCACGGTTGACCACCTCCTGTCGGGTAAAACCGAGTCTGGTCAAGCACCACGTTGGCGCCGTCGACCTCCATCACCTTCGCGGCAAACGTCGTGGCGTAGGCGTCGTCGAAGGAATCCAGGTACATCCGGTGCGTGATGCCGGTCATGCTTCGTCCAAGAGCCCGGACGTCAAGAAGGCGTCCACTGCATCACGCACACGACTCGCCACGCGGGCCGCATCAAGCGCTTCGCCGTCGTTCACCCACGTGACCTGCATGGTTTCCAAGGTCTTCGGATGAAATGGAGCAAGCTCCTCTTTTTCCTGCGTCCAGACCTCAATCGATCCGTCGCTGCGCACGCCATGATTGCCAAGCGACATCGGCGTGCCTTCCACCACAATCGCCCCATACCATGTCGACATGGAGGTCGGATTCAACAGAGGTTCACCGACGCTCGGAGCAGGTTCGGGAACGTCCTGATCGGCAACGAAGATACGGTGATACGGAGGTGAAGAAACCGCACCCGTGCCCACGGTGACCGTCGTTCCACCCTCGTCTTTGAATCGAACGCGTGTGGACGTTTGACCACCGTCTGAAGCAAAGCGATGCACCAAGCGTTTCACGAGCCATTGGCTTCGACACGTCACGAGGCCATTGGTGGAGGTGGCGACCGCTTCTTCGAGGGTGTCCAGGGGCCAAGGGAGAACATCGGTGGTCCATAGGCCACAGCCTCCGTGAGGAAACCCAAATTCTGCATGAGCGGTGGTCAGGGTGACGTCGTGTCCTGTGTCGAGAAGGTGTTGAGCTGCTGTAACGGCGACCAGACCGCTCCCAACCACGACGATCATGGCGGCATCACCATCGAGAGGGCATCCACAGGGCAACTCGGGAGGCAGTGGTCACACAAGGTACAGGTGGCGTGATCCACTTCAACCAACCAACCATGCAGATGCAAAGCATCAACCGGGCAAACCATGATGCAAGCAGCACATCCGTAACATCGATCGTCGTCCACCTGGAGCAGATGTCCAGTGGATGGCATGTGTTCCACGAAGGCCTTCTGGTTCATGGATGCCACGGAGATTTTGACGAAACTTCCTCGAGTGGATGCAGGTTTGAACCCATTCCACCGGAAAGAAGGCGAGAAGGAGGGACCCCTTCATTTCCATTGGAGGAACTTGAGGGGGTCCAAGGCAGCGAAAACGCAAGGAGAAGAATGTCGCATCGAAAACGCCATTGGAAGATATGTCGAAAGTAGCCTATCATGTTCTTGACCAAAACCAAAGAAAACGAAGGTTTCCAAACCCGAAACCATCTCCATTGGAAATCAAGGGGTGAGCGTCCACAGATTCATGGACAAGAGGATTGTCCACGGTGCATGGTGATGTACGATCCTGGTCGAACGTCTGCGTATCCACCACTTCCTCCCGAGGCAGGTTTTCGCTTTCACTGCCTTGGTGGTGGAGATGAAGTTGGGAACGTAGGCATCATGATGGAAGACCCAACAGGAACCAAACTCCTCCTCGATTATGGGCTTGCACCAACCGATCCGCCTCGTTATCCCAATGAAGCACCTCGGGTCACAGATGCGGTCATCACGCACTCACACATCGATCATCTTGGTATGGCGCCTTGGCTTGCAGCTCAACATGGAACCCGCCTTCATGGTTCGAGTTTGACGGCGGCCATTTCAGAACCAATGTGGTACGATTGCCACAAAGTTTCCTCCATCGAAGGGTATCCACTTGCGTGGGACAAGCGCGACATCGACATCGCCGTTCGATCGTGGACAACGCACGGTTGGTCAGAACCTTGGAAGCACGGTCCTTGGACCTGCACGTTTCACTCTGCTGGGCACATTCCTGGTGCTGTGATGTTGCACGTGGACACGGGGTCCTACCGGGTCATGTTTACTGGCGATTTCGACACCCGCGACTCACCGCTTGTGGCCGGTGCCCAACCCCAAGACGTTGACATTCTCTTCCTCGAAGGCACCTACGGTGGTCGCTCACACCCGAATCAGGATGAGGAACTCGAGCGCTTTCTCACACGCATCGATCAGGTGGTTGCTCGCGGGGGCACGGCCCTCATTCCAGCCTTTGCCAACGGCAGAACCCAAGACGTGATCATGCGCTTGCACAAACATCGCCCTCATCTCAACGTGCACGTCAACGGCATGGGAAAGCTGATCGCTCAGCATCAAATGGAACATGAACACCTCCTTCGTGATCCCTCAGCGCTTCGTAAAGCGTGGTCTTGGGTCAAGCGTATTTCATCAAAATCAGATCGAAAGCGCGCGCTTGAGGCCGACGTGATTGTCTCCACGTCAGGCATGCTTGACGGTGGGCCGGCCCTTTGGTTCCTGAACCGCCTCCGCCACGATTCACGCAATGCTCTGCTGCTCACAGGTTACCAGGCGCGTGGCAGTGGAGGCCGTTCGCTGTTGGACACCGGCCGTTTGGAGATTTACGGTACAATGACTCAAATCGATCTCGAGATTGACCAGTTTTCCTTCTCAACCCATGCAGGGCACGACGAGATTGTGGCCTTTGCAAAGGCCTGCAACGCGAAACACGTCGTCGTGTACCACAGCGATCCGAATCACGCACGCCCTCCACTTGCCGAGGCACTGCAAGCGAATGGACACACCGTGCACACACCTGAAAACGGTGTTCCATACACCATCCAGTGACTCTCCGTTCCCTTCTTCACCTGCACAAAACAGTCGTCTACTCCCGATCTGGAGGTAGAAGAGTTATATGCTCATGAACGAAGTTTTGACCTTATGAGCATCTTACACAACACGAAACTCTGGCTTCTAATCATCGCCGTCATGCACACCGTCATGGGTGGAGGCGGGACATACGCCACGTACGGGATGGACTCCCTTGCGATTGTCGGCTTCTTTTGCCTCGTTGGTCTGTACCTCTTCTACGCTGCATTCATGACGGAGGGACAAGCACAAGCCCGCCTTGCTGCTGCGCTGTGCGGCCCCGTTGTCGTGTGGTTCGTGCTGTGTGCCATCATGGGCCTGACCATGTTTGGTGACCCTGCAGCACCCATGCCAGAATCGATCCTCCCAATCGTGCTGTGGGGCATGCCTGCCCTTTCTGGCGTGATGGGTTGGAACATGGACGAGTCGGACACGTCTGCAGTCGCGGAGGCCTGAACATGGACGCCAAAACCATCCTCAACCCAAAGTGGTGGCTGATCGCCTTTGGCGCCCTGTTTCTCTTGGCGGGTGCGGGGAACTACTTCACCGCTGAAAGTTCTGCTGACACGGCCTATCCTGGTGATTTCACGGAACGCGACGTGTTCTACGAGCAAACCTTCGGCCTCTTCACCATGGTCGCGGCTACCCTTGCCCTTGTCACCGGCTTGACGGTCACAGGACGGCCATTGTCGGTCTTGGCCATGACGTCTTCCGGGGTGATGCTCGCCTTTTTGCTGCTTCATTACATGGCCGGTGAGAACGTCAACTACGGGTACAACGATCCTGTCATGTTGGGCGTTGTGATGTCTTTGGTGGCTTTGCTGGGCGTCTCAGGCTTCCTTCACCTCGACGGTGGCACCGAAACCCCCGAAGACAGTTCAGAGAGTTGAATCGTGAACATCTTCGTCATTCATGCAGAATGGACCGGTGCACCACACCCATCTTCAGAGGCGTGATGGATGAACCGCACGGTGTTGACCCTCCGCATTTGTGGATGGTCCAGCCTTGGAATGGGTCTCATCTTTTTCCTCATACCAGGATGGTATGCAGAGCTTGAGGGTGCGACGACCGAGAACATCGCATGGCTCCGCAACCTTGGCGCTGCTCTGGTGGCCGTCAATGGTGTTGGAGCCTTGCTGGCCGCGGAAGATCCTGAACGTGAACGTCGCCTCTACGACGTGGTCATGTTGGCTTCTGTGCTCGAAACCATAGCACTGGGTTGGTCCACGTTGATGTGGGAATTTTCCGCCACGGAAGCCGTGTTCATCACCGGACCGCTCGCGCTGGCAGCTTTGGTCAGCGTGGCGCTGGTGGCCTTCCGTCCAACGAAAAGATGACCGGCGCATTCAACACAAGTTCATACCCTTGTCCGACGACAATGGGTCATGGACGATGAGCGATCCCTCCCGCTCTTCGTCCTCCCCATGACCCTCATGCCAGGGGAGGTCACGCAACTTCGCGTGTTCGAACCCCGCTACAAGCAGATGCTCGACTCGTGCATCCTCGATGAACGCCCGTTTGGCCTGATCCTCAACGACCCTTTCCAACCCGTCCGTGGATGGGACGGCCCGAGGACCACAGGTACCTTGGCGCACATCGAAGAGCACGAAGAAGCCGGGAGCAATCACATGCTTGTCGTGCGTGGCGGACAGCGGTTCGACGTGATCGACGTCATCGAACCCGCGCTCCCGCCCTTTTCGGACCCGGCGGTGAGCGACCTGGTCGGGGAAGACGGATTCTTCCCAGGGCAGGAAGCGCTGTTGGCTCGCGCGGAAGAATTGGGAAGAGCCGACCTGCCGCTCCACATCAGCGCAAACGTTCGCTTACGACCACAATTTGAGGCAGATGAAGCGACGATGCTCACGGTCCAAGCTTTGCTTCGTAGCACCATGTCCGCCATCGCTGGTGCCATGGGCATTGACGAGGAGACGGCCGGGCCCTGGGTTGAAGCGCGAACGGCAGACGTTGTTGCGGCAGGCCCAGACGGGGTTTTTCTGGCCGCGGCGATGGTGCTCCCCGACCTTGAGGCGCGGCAACAGGTTCTCTCGTCCGCTTCGATGCAAGAGGCGTTGGCCGAATTGGAGCACGGCCTGCTCGACATTCGACGGGATCTTGGGCTCGAGGAAGAGTGACCCTACATCGAAAGCAGCACTTTTCCAATGTTCTTTCCATCGTGGAGACGACGGTGGGCCGCCGCCGCTTCTTCCAACGGGATGACTGAATCGATGACAGGGTCAAGGTGACCCTCCATCACGCCTTGCACCAAACGTTCCATCTGACCGATCAGCACCTCTTGTCGAGACCACGTTCCCATGTGAACGCCAAACAAGCCCCTGTTCCTGGTCATCAGTCGAATGGGGTCGACCTCAGCCCGGCGAAGCCAAGCAAGCGCGGTTCGAATGGGACGACGTTTTCCGTTTGGTGCAAAGGTGGAGAGGCCATAGGTGTAGACGCGACCGCCTTCACGGCATGCCGACAGACTACGAATGAGGTGGTCGCCGCCGATCGGGTCCAACACATGGTCCGCGCCAGCACCCTCGGTTCCTTCCAACACGATCTGGACGAAATCTTCCGTATGGCGGTCGATTGGTGTGCCTCCAAACGAGCGGATGATGTCGGCTTTTCCCGCAGAGGCCGTGGCCCAGACGTCCTTGACCCCCGCCCATCTGCACAACTGCAGCGCAGCGGTTCCAACACCACCACCTCCACCATGGATCAGCACCGTCTCATCGGTCGTGAGGTGGCCGAGATGATGCAGCATGTGGTGTGCGGTCAGGTAGGTCACCGGCATGGCTGCGGCAGCCTCGAGGTTCATCCCTTCAGGAACACGTACGACACGGGCCGCGTCACAGATGAGATGGCTCGTCTGGGCGCCGGTGCCCGGTACCGCGATGACGGGGTCCCCAACGGCCAATCCCTCGACCTTTGAACCGACCTCAGCCACGGTCCCAGACGCTTCGTACCCCGGTGTGTAAGGGTACGGTGGACGCGGCTTGTACAGACCAAGCCGCTGGAGCAGGTCGGCGAAATTGATGCCAGCAAACTGGACATGGACGAGGACTTCGGTTGGTCCAAGCGCCCTCGGTTGAAAGGATTCGACGCGCATGGTTTCGGGCCCACCGGCCTTGGTCAGCACCAATCGCTTGCCCATGATACCGGGTCCCGCTTCACGGTTTCAAGCCGCCGTTGAAGGAGCCATGAGCCGGTCAGAATGGCTTTGAACGGGGGGCAAATTCACCCGACCATGGACCACCCATCCCGCCAAACGGCCGGACGCGTACTCGATGCCGTGGCGCAGAGCGGAACGCACTACGGCTCAGGCTTCCCCATGATCGCCAGCGAGAACGTCATCTCACCCATGGTTCGCCGTGCCTGTGACAGCGATCTGCACGGCCGGTACGCGGAAGGTCTGCCAGGGAAGCGGTACTACCAGGGGTGCGACGATTTCGACACCATCGAAACCATCGGGATTGATTTGGCGAAACAGGTCTTCAACGCCTCCTTTGCCAACATCCAACCCATCTCCGGAACCGTGGCGAACATCGCCGCACTCAAGGCCTTGGTCAAACCAGGGGATCGCATTACGGCGGTTTCGACCGCGGACGGCGGCCACATCTCACACGCTCAAATGGGCGCGGTTGGCCTGAGGGGATTGGACCTCCACACCTACCCGTGGGACGAAGACCGCATGGAGCCAGACCTTGATGCAGCAGCGGCCATGATTCGTGAGACAAAACCCTCGCTCGCCTTGTTTGGGGCCTCGGTGTTTCTCTTTCCAACGCCTCTTGAGGAGTTGGCCTCGGCCGCGCACGAAGTCGGGGCACAGGTGATGTACGACGGCGCGCACGTGCTCGGGCTGATCGCCGGCGGCGTTTTCCAAGATCCACTGCGCGAAGGCGCGGACGTGATGACCGGGTCGTCGCACAAGACCTTCCCCGGACCTCAAGGTGGATTCCTCCTTTCCAACACCGAAGACGAGAAGATGCAACGCCGGCTCAACAACGCGGTCTTTCCCGGAACCAACTCGTCCTACCATCTGCACCACGTGGCAGGCAAGGCAGTCGCGCTGGCCGAGTTTGAGGCCTATGGCGCCAGCTATGCCCAAGACACCGTCACGAACGCCAGGGCGTTGGCGGAAGCCCTGGCCGCAGAAGGCTTCGACGTGTTGGCCGAAGAACGTGGGTACACCGCCAGCCACCAAGTCCTGACCAGGCATGGCGAGACCGATTCAGGGGCCGGCCGAGCCGCTGCAGCCTTGCTTGAGGAAGCCGGGATCATCACGAACATGAACATGCTTCCGGGCGACACCCGCGCGCTTTCACCCTCAGGCCTTCGCCTCGGTGTGCAAGAACTCACCCGCCATGGCATGGGTCCGGATCAGATGCAAGACGTCGCCAGGTGCTTCCGCCGCGCGTTGATCGACGGCGTTGACCCAGCGCAGGTGAAGGCCGAGGTGGCGGCCATCCGAGAAGGTTTCACCAAGGTCCAGTACTGTTTCGAGGCCTGACATCGCTCACACAACGAGGACGTTGTCGGAATGCACCCGGAAGCCGGGGTTGATCCCGTCGCTTGGCAGCACGCTGCATTTCACGGCATCTCCAGAGGCCAAGGTCAGGGCCGAGGAATCCGATCCGGCTGAGACGTTGTTGACGTACCATCGTACGGTGGACGCATCGGCATCGCCTTGCGGATCCACGAAGTCGTACATGCAGGCGAGGTCGTCGTCCACGCCAGGCGATGCGGGCGTCACGGAGACGTTGGTCGCCACCGGCATGGCGCTCAAATTGGACCATTGAACGATGCCCCCTGCGCCGACGTACATCGCGAGGGCCGTCCCTCCGCCCGGCACGAGGTCCTGCATGGCATCGCTCCCGCCGCCAAAGGCCACCGTCGCGCCGTTCCAGATGTTCAGGTGGGCTTCGGTGAAGACATCACCGGCCACAGGATTTCCGTACATGCTCATGTTGGCGCCGTTGAGCGCCCAGAGGTAAGCCATGGTCAGCAATCCCTCCTCGGTCCACACAAAACCTGTCGGTGCAACGTCGACAATGCCCGTGGCTCCGACATAGAGCGCCAACGCCGTTCCGCCACCGGGCAGGAGATCCTCCATGGAGTCGTTTCCACCGCCAAAGGCCACCGTCGCGCCGTTCCAGATGTTCAGGTGGGCTTCGGTGAAGACGTCGCCAGCCACAGGATCTCCGTACATGCTCATGTTGGCGCCGTTGAGTGCCCAGAGGTAGCTCATGGTTGCAATCCCAACCTCGGTCCAGATGTAGCCCGTGGGCTTGTCCACAACGATTCCTCCAGGTCCGAGGTACATCGCCATGGCACTGCCTCCACCCGGGAGCAAATCTTCGAAGGAGTCGTTTCCACCACCAAAGGCAACCGTGGCCGAATTCCAAATGGCGAGATGGGTGGCGTTGAATTCATCCCCCGGCGCAGGATCGTAATAGACGCTCATGTTCGAACCCATGGTGCTCCCAAGGTACGCCATGGTGGCGATGCCGCTTTCGGACCACACGTATCCGGAATGGTTGCCGGTGTCCACGGCCACGCTCGCGAGGAAGTCTTCCAACCACGCCTGATACTCAAGTTCCGAGTAATTCGGGTCCTCACCATACTTCTCCGCACAGGCGACGTTGTCTGGGTGGGACGGGTCATGGGTTGTTGAGTTTCTGTCCCCGTAGGTGTTGTGGACCATGATGCAATCATGGAACTCTCGCGGGGTGCCGTCAAAATCGTCAGGTACGTCGGTGTACTCCCGTTGCCAATCGATCAACCCGCCCCAAGCAGAGAAGACGAGAAGTGCGGCAAACGCAGCAGGAATCAACCACTTCGATTGTTCGCCACCGATGAGGTACGTCAGCGAAGGGAGCTCCTCAATTTCACGGTACACCCGCCTCTTTTTGCGCCGTCGAGGGCGCCGCTTGCCGCCTTCCTTGCTCCTGCGCTTTGGAGCACGTCGCTTGACCGGCCTGCGGACGCGTTCAACAGGTTCGCCAGAACCCCCCACGTCCTCCTGTTGCTCTTGAACACCCTCACCGTCGTCTTCGGTCATGACCACACCCTCCTTGGGATTTCACGTGCCAAAGCCAACACCAAGGCGCTGAGGAAGAACACTCCCGCGACAGCACCCCACGTGACCGGGCTGAACACGCCAACGACGACCTGGAACAGGAAGGCGCCGCCGACGAGGAGGTTGACCGTCCAAACGAGCACCGTTTCGTTGCCTGGGAATTTCCATGTGATGGTCAACGTCTCCTTTTCAGGCAACATCGCGTCGATGAGCAAACGCTCCCACCCCGTGGCCAACACCGGACCACAGATGATCGCGAAGATGATGTCGTTGTTCGGCAAACCCACCATGTTCAACACTTCTTGGAGCACTTCGGTGAAGACCGCCGCCATGGCCAGGAGGAGCACGAGCGCCAAGCCCCGCAAAGCCTTCTTTTCGAGGTCGGTTTCGATGCGAATCAAGCCGAATTTCACCGCGTGAAGCAAGGCGATGATCGGATAGACCAGGTGTTCGGTGAACCCCCGTGTCAATGCATCGATCAACACCGCACGCGACATTTGTTCCTCGGTGACGGTGTACACGGTACCGTAGTCGTACACGCCCGCTTCCATGGGCCGACCGCTCATGTTCGCAAAGGGTGCAAAATCGGTCTCGTTTGCAACGAAACGGATGAGGATCAGGGCCCACATGAAGAGGTAATACATCGAGAAGATACCCACCACGCCGAAATCGCGACGCTTTTTCCTCACCTGCACGAAATGGTAGATGGCCCCAATGCCCAACCCCACCATGAACAAGGAAAAGGCACCCATGATGATGCTCGTCAAAACGTGCGTGGTGAGCAATCCACCGTGTCCGTGGAAGACAACGCTCCAATTCATGAAATTCCCATACCACCAGCTCGATGCTTTCCCGCTAAGGAAACCGGGAACGAGGAAGACCATGAAATCGCTGAGGATGACCGTCGCACCGAGGGCAAAGTACCCGCTTCGACGCAAGGCCAACGCTTCCGCCGAGCGGTCCGAACGTTCCGGGAGGAAAAACATCGTCCGCAACGACATGATGATGTTCGTCATGGCGATGAGCATGACGAACAAAATGGCGAGGTTGAGGTTCCATCCGTTGTCAATGCCCCACGAATCGATCATGCGTGCACCAATGGCCATGGCGGCAAACAAGGGGACCATCCACGTTCGTCGAAGGATGGGGATGGGAATGAGCAGCATCAGGAGGGTGCAGATGAAGATGAAATTGAACCACGACATCACGCTCTCCATTTTGTAAATCGAGGTCGACGCCGCGCTCCCATCCCACTCGTACCTCAACCAGTCCAACGAGTCATAGAAGGTCATTTGCAGGTGAATCATGTAGGCGAGCAGCCAGATGACCAACCATGCACCAACGCGACGCTCCCACGTCATTGGAGCAGGCTTTTTTTCGCGCTTTTTCGCAGCCTCCGGGGGTGCTTCGTGGGCCGTGACCATGGATCGAAAGGAGGCAACACGAGCGTCCAACCATGCAAGGATCGCTTGACGTGTGTTGAACGGCACGACGTGAAAGAGGATCACGAACATCAGGACGAACAGGTTGAGCACGAGGCCGATTTCATCCAGAAATTCGACACCGGATTCCGTCATCGAACAAAAATCTGGGATGGGGTACTTATCCGCATCTCCAAACAAAGCGCCGTTCCGCCGGGGTTTGTGCGTCAGCTCATCGTCGCCGGCAGGTCCGCCAACCTTGCAGCCATCCATCGCTTCCACAGTGGGGAAAGCAACGCTGGCCAGAAGCAGCCGTAGTACCCACTTGGCATGTCGGGCGCCCCTTCGTAGGGCTGCAGATCCCACCAGCCTTCGCTGGCTTTGAGATGGTGGGCTGGATGCAAGCTGAGGTTGAACAACGTCCAACACGACCAACGCCGTTCAGACTGCCAACTGTGCATTTTGCTTTGGCGCTCCTCTGCCCCACGGCGGAGCCCGTAATGCTGGACGTAGTTGATGTATTCCAACAAAAAAACAGCCACTGCGGCTTGGCCGAGGAAAGCCCAACCGGCGGATGTGCCCAACAAAAACACCCCCGTCACCATGGCCACTTCGAAGACGACGACGCGCACCACGCGGTTGCGCCAACCGCGGGCACCTCGCTTGGCATGCAAGGTGTAAGCGTCGCCAAGTTGCTTCGGAACGGTCCGGGCCACAAAACCCCAGACGCTTTCCCCCGCGCGAGCGGAAGCAGGGTCCGCAGCGGTGGCCACGTGCTTGTGATGGGTGACGTTGTGTTCTTCTGTGAAGTGGCCGTAAAGCACGAGCAGCATGTTGAGACGGGCCAATTTGGCGGACAAGGACTTCGGCCGCGTGTGCCCCAGCTCGTGGGCGACGATGATGCCGCTGACGCCCGAACAAATGCCCGTAGAAACGGCCGCGGCCGCCAGCCATAGGGCCTCTTCACCCGACGTTCCTCGCCACACCAAGGTCAGGATTGCACTGACGTGCAGCGCGGTGTGCACGTACAACAGGGCCTGATACGGCCGTCCCGAAGTTGGGCGAGCCTGCGACCGTGGACGTGCCCCAAGCACGCGGTCAAGCACCGGACCCACCCCAAGCATCCACACGGCCCCCATGGCCGCGGCAGGACCTCCAATGACGTTTCCTGCGATCACCAGCCCGGGGTTGATCAAACCCAGCACATGGGGGGCGAAGCGTGTCGGGCGCCCTTCCATGTTGATACCAGCGCCGGCACGGATTCAAGCGTTGTTCCCGCGGCACCGAGGAATTCGATGCATGGAACCCGTTCAAATCTCGTCGAGTTCGGGCTCACTTCGACGAGGCAGAAGGACGGCAACCACGCATGCAAGGGTGAGCGTCTCCACCAAACCAAAGGGCACCGGGACCGCTTCGAGCACGCTCTCGTCACGGTCTCCATCGTCCATCCCGGTCTTGTGCTGGGGCAAAGCCGGATAGTCGTCTTCCATGATCATGAACCAATCCAAATCCCGAGGCAAGTCCTCCGTCAACGCTTCGTGGCCGTCCACGTCCACGAGGTAATCGTCTTCGATGCGGATGCCAAACCAGTCTTCGATGTAGATGCCAGGTTCGATGGTGATGGCGTCGATGGGCGACAGGGGTTCGTTGTTGAAGTTCAAGCCAAACAAGGGCTCATCGAATCCACTGGAAAGCAAGGGTGGCTCGTGCACGCAGACGCCGAAGCCATGCCCAAGGCTGTGGATGAAATATTCCCCAAACCCTTGCTCCTCGATGTGGGTGCGGGCCACGTCGTCGAGCACCCAGGCCGGCGTCCCCGACTCGATCAGGGGGAAGGTCAGGTTCTGAGCGTCGTAGACGGCCATGTACGCGTCGATGATGGTCTCGTTGTCCGTCCCACCGATGACGTAGGTTCGCGTGACGTCGCTGACCCAATCCTGCACCCTGGCGCCGAGGTCCACGACCACGACGTCACCGGGCTGGACAACACGCGGACCTGCGCCGTGGTTTTCCGGGTCGCCGTGGGGGATGGCGCCGTTCGGTCCACTGGCGACAATGGTCTCGAAACTTGGCCAAATCGGATTTGATCCGTTTCGGATCATCGAACGGTCGATTTCCTCAGCGATCTCCGCTTCGGTGAACGTCTCGCCCATCAGCACACGCCACAACATCCAACGGGCCGTTTCCTGCCCAAATTCAGCAATGGTCGTCGCTTCACGGATGGCGGCGTCTTTGGCCGGGCTGAGGCCTTCTGGTGAAGGCGCCTCACCGTCCACGAGCCGGGCGACTTCGGTTTCGCACGCCGACGCGGCCGGAGCAAGCAACAGCATGAGGAGCACCCCCATCGGCAGCACGCGGCGCATGTTGACCGCTCGGGCCCCTTGGTCATCAATACAACGCAGGCACCGGTGTGCGAATCATTGAAGACGACCGCGCAGGAGTTGACCACCATGGCGGCCAAGCCTCCTGCGAAGAAGAAAGGGCGACGTCGACGCAAAATGCGTTTGACGCTCAAGCAGAAGAAGATGGACACCGCGACCGACTCGTACACCGACAGCCTCGGCTGGTCGACCGACGTTGGACGAACGCTCGGAGATGCTCCCAAGGAAGCAGAGCCCGAATTCATCAACGTGCAATGCGAAATGTGCGGTTCGATGATGAAGGCCCGAAAGCCGAGGAAGACGCGTTACACCATCACGTGCGACTACCCCGCATGTGGCCACACCATGGATTTCAGCTGAGGGCGCGACATGCGGGCCTTGCTCGCCACCCTGCTCTGCTTGCTCATGATGTCCCC
>Ga0075479_10000328_pt1 | contig 19999 bp, 15 predicted proteins | sample DEB08_DNA_8_FD_76341 | JGI IMG/M metagenome (GOLD analysis project Ga0075479, IMG submission 76341) | Aqueous microbial communities from the Delaware River and Bay under freshwater to marine salinity gradient to study organic matter... | ecosystem: Environmental > Aquatic > Marine > Coastal ... | reverse complement strand
GCCGCGGCACGTGCCGCGGCACGTGCCGCGGCTGGGCTGGATCCCGTCGAAGAGCCTGCACAAGAAGCTGCGGGATCTGCGAGCGAAGCTTCCGGTGGTGCTGAGACAGAGACAGAGACAGAGACAGAGACAGAGGCAGAGGCTGGGGCTGAGACTGTGGCTGAGACTGTGGCTGAAGCTGAGAGTCCTGTGGCAGCAGAATCTGTCTCAGAATCGGATGCCGCAGCCGAATCCAGCGACGCAGAATCGTCACTGGCAGAGGTTGAAGGCGAGTCTGGTGATGTCGCTGTTGAGCAGGCGTCCGCAGAAGGCGAAGAGGCGTCAGCCAGCGAATCCGTTGATCAGTCAGCAGCGGCAGCAGAAACAGAGGAGTCCGCCGCGGACGAGGGTTCCGGCGACGAAGAAGATACGGCTGCTGCGGCGGAGTGAACAATCCGTGACAGGATTGTTTTCGTACAACGCTTTCGGGGCTGGGATATTTTTGGAGGGTCTTGAGTTCAAAAACTGAGACGTGGCAGGCAGCGAATGTGGGGCAATGAGTGTCCCGGTGAAGGTGACAATCCGGCTGATCATTATTTGGTGGAGAGAATTGCTGATTAACCCGCGCAGGTACGTCTGTGGCAGAGTTTTCCAACTGGATTGAAGATGTTGGGGAAGACGTGAAATGCATCGGTTAAGGCCGAGAGGGAGATCGCTTTGAGAGGTTGATTGACGATCAGAGCGGGCTCGTTTGGGGTCTGGCAGCAGTCTAAGGGGTTTGTGTTTTGAAGATTCGTATCTTTGCCCTCGCGAGAGATCTTGGGCTTGACAGTAAGGTTCTGATTGAGCTTTGCGAAGAGGCCGGCGTCAAGCTGCGCAATGCGCTTGCTACGATTAGCGAGGAAGAGCGGGATCGCATTGTTGAGTACGTCCGCAACCGCGGTGAGAAGCCGGAACCGGTCGGGGAGAATGAGCCTGCTGCTCCGGTTCGTGAGAGCGCTGCCGCAAGCGGTCGAGTGCGAGTCATTGGATCGTCCGGCATTAGTCGTGATGGCGGGGAGGCTCTTGAAGAGTCTGTCGCAGCAGATGAAGCTGTAGTCGCCGATGTGCAGGAGGCACCTGAAGAGGTCATCGCCGATGTTGTGGCGGAGGCTGCTCCCTCGACGGATGATCCGGAAGCGGCCGCGGAGGTAGAAGCGGTCCCGGACGTGGAAGCGGCCACGGACGTGGAAGCGGCCCCGGACGTTGAAGTCTCGGCTGCCGAAGAGCCCGAGTCCACATCGGACGAGAGTGTTGCTGATCAGGTTGCAGAGTCGGCACCGACTGCCGTCGATACGGATCCTGGGGCGGCTCAGAAAAAGCCAGTGGTGACTGATAATGCGGCCCGATCGGTTTCACCGCTGCGGTCAAGAATGCAGTCCATGCGTGAGATGCGCCCGATTGGTTCGGTCAAAGAACGCGGCGAGAAGGCGTCGGCACCTGCTCCCGAAAAACCGGCCGGTGGACCGGTCAAGAGCAGCCGCGAACGGCAGGCTCCAAGGCCGCTCGTCGCTGCGGTTCCGGAGTATGTTCCGCCGGTGGCTAAGAAGCCGAAAGCCAAAGAAGAAAAAGCACAGAAGCCGGATATGTCGCTGTCGGAACTGGTCGACCGACGCAGCCCTCTGGCAGATCAGCTGAAAGCTCTGCGAAAGCATCGTGAGGAGCATGAAACGAGGGGCCCCGGACAGGGTGCAGGCGGTCGTCGATCGCGGCAGCCGGTTGCTCGTGGGTCGCTTCTGAAGGAACTGAGGGAATCTCGTGAGGCCGCTCGCCAGGCCAAGCGGCTCAAACGCCGCAAGAAAAATGTTCAGGCTGAGCTGAAGTCGGAAGCCCAGATTTCCTTTCCTGTAACAGTGCGTGCCCTCTCCGAAGCAATTGGGCGTCCGGCAAAATCGATCATCAGTATTCTCTTCAAACAGGGAAAAATGGTGACGATTAACGATGAGCTGGGTGAAGAAGAGGCAATGGAGGTCTCACTCGAGCTTGGTGTCGACCTGACATTCAAGAAATCTCGCGACATTGAAGCCGAACTTTTGGCATCGCTGGATCACGATGATGAGCCGGATCTGCTGGAGTCCAGGCCACCGATCATCACGATTCTCGGTCATGTTGACCACGGTAAGACGACCATGGTTGACCGTATTCGCAGCGCAAACGTTGCGGGCGGGGAAGCAGGCGGTATTACACAGCACATTGCGGCGTATCAGGTGGACTACGAGGGCAATGTTCTCACGTTTGTCGATACGCCTGGTCACGCGGCATTTGGTGAAATGCGATCACGCGGGGCGAATGTCACCGATATTGTGGTTCTGGTGGTCGCTGCCGACGACGGTGTGATGCCTCAGACGGTCGAGTGTATCAGCCATGCCCGCAACGCTGGCGTGCCGATTGTTGTGGCACTCAACAAGATCGACCTTCCGGGTGTTGATGAGCAAAAAGTGCTGCAACAACTTGCTCAGCATGAGATTTTGCCCGCTGAATGGGGCGGAGAGTATGAAGTTGTCCGCACGTCCGGAGAGACTGGGCAGGGTATTGAGCAACTCCTGGAAACCTTGATCCTCACAGCAGAGCTTCATGAGTTCAAAGCCAATCAAGACAGAGAAGCTGTTGGTGTTTGCCTGGAGGCATTTCGTGACGAGGGACGTGGTGCGATAGCGTGGCTGATTGTCCGCAAGGGAACACTGCGTGTGGGTGACGTGCTGCTTTGTGGCAATACCTACGGTCGTATTCGGGCGATGTATAACGATCGCGATGAGTTGATCGAGGAGGCGGGGCCGTCGACACCAATTCGCGTCGCGGGGTTGTCTGAGGTTCCCGGTGCCGGTGACCACTTCTTTGTCATGAAAGATATCGAAGACGCTCGGGAAACTGCAGAAAGTCGACTGCATGAAGGCCGGCGGGAGTCCCTGTCACTGCGGCAGGCACCGCGAACTCTGGAAGATATCCTGAATCAACCACGCGACGGCGAGGGAGTGCAGGATCTGCCGCTCATTCTGAAGGCTGACACGCCAGGTTCCATTGAAGCTCTGCGGGGTGAAATGGAGAAATTTGAGCATCCAGAGGTCCGGGTTCAGGTGATTCACTCCGGTATCGGCGGGGTGAACGAGAGTGACGTGTATCTGGCAGCGGCTTCCGGAGCGATTATTATCGCCTTCCATGTGGTGGCTGAAGAACGTGCAGAAGTTCTGGCGGACCGTGAAGGCGTGCAGATTCGACGCTACGACATCATTTATGAGGTCACAGATCACATTCGGCTGGCTCTGCAGGGATTGCTGCGTCCGGAACGTGTTGAGGTCACAACGGGACGAGCAATCGTCCTGCGAACATTCAGCATCAGTCGATTTGGCACGATCGCCGGTTGCCGCGTTTTAAACGGTACGATTTCGCGCGACAGTCGCATTCACCTGATCCGCGATCAGAAGGTTCTGAACAACTACCGGATTGGATCGCTGAAACGCGAAAAAGAAGACGCAAAAGAAGTTCGGGAGGGGATGGAGTGTGGCATCCGGCTGGATGGCTTCAACGATATCAAGGAGGGGGACCTTCTTGAGGCGTTCCGTGTGGACGAGATCAAGAGGACTCTTGACTGAATCATCGGGGGCAAGCCTGAGGGTTGCACGATCGGTGTGAATTCGGAATTGTCTGAAGCTAGCAGAGGAGTAACATGTCGACTCGCCGAACTGCTCGTGTCGCATCCATGATCCGAGAGGTTGTGAGTTCTGCCATCCTGACGGAATTGCGAGATCCTCGGATTCGCAATGTGACCGTCCTGGGGGCTGAAGTCAGTCCTGATCTGCGCTATGCCAGAGTGCGAGTGACGATCATGGGAGACGAGAAGACTGTGGCTCTGACAATGCATGGCCTGAATTCTGCCACTGGGTATTTACGGTCGCGAATTGGAGTGTATATCAAGAGCCGACATGTCCCGGAATTAAAGTTCCTGCTTGACGATGAGACCCGAAAGACGTCGGAAGTTGCCGCGATTCTGCGTGAGGTATTACCGGCGGAGGATATTTCGGAAGAGAGCACAGGTCCTGCTGAAACGGCGGAGCTCTTCCACGATGAAGTCCAGGACGGAGAGCCTTCGGATTCTCATTGAACAGGCAGGCGTTCAGGTGGTTTGCTCCTGTTTTCCGTGGGGCGATTTACTGAATTGCCGTGCAGACCATGAATCACTTTGGAACAGTACCTGCGATCGGCTGTACTGGAACGGTAGCAAGGAATTGTTATGAGCGCGTCAAAGGCCCCAAAGGCATCTGACAAGATCAGGATCTGCAGCAAGCTCGTTAAAGAACTGCAGGCGCTGTACGGAAAAAAAACGCCGGAATTGTCTTCACCTGTCCTTGAGACCATTCTGTTTGGAATCTGTCTTGAGGATGGTTCGTGGGAGGCTGCTGAATCCGGACTCGCCGCTCTCATGAAGGGCTATTTTGACCTGAACGAAATTCGTGTCAGCTCCATTTCTGAAGTAGAGCAGAGCCTTGCGCCCTTGCGTGATGCGGACTGGAAAGCCCTGCGAATCCGTGCGGTCCTGCGTTATGTGTACGAGAGCAATTATGAGTATCAGTTTGAGAAACTTCGCAAGCTGACTCAGGAACAGTTTGTCAGAGCCATTAAGAAGATTCCCGAACTCAGCCCGTTTGTGCGAGACTTCGCACTGCAACAGGTTTTGGGCAGTCATTTGATTTGTTTCGACAATTCCACTCTGGCCGCCGCGCGATGGCTGGGTCTGGTGCCGGAAAAGTCCAACAGTGATTCAGCATCAGAGTTTCTTAAGCCCGGTGTTCGGAAGGCTGACACCGTTGAATTCTCCTACCTGCTGCAGCGACTGGCTAGTGATCCCAGGTACGCAGAGCGTTTTGCAGAACCACTCGAAGAAGAGCTGTCGGTCTTTGATGTCTTTGATCGGCTGAAGGAGTTGAAGAACCCGTCAGCAAAGCCTGTCCGCAGGGCGGCTCAGACGGAGGCCGAAGCACAGCCAAAGGCCGGGAAAGCTTCTGCAAAAAAGGCCGCGGCAAAGAAGCCCGCTGCGAAAAAAGTGACCGCGAAGAAGCCTGCTGTGAAAAAAGCGGCCACAAAGAAGCCCGCGACAAAGAAGCCCGCCGTGAAGAAAGCGGCCGCGAAGAAGCCCGCTGTGAAAAAAGCGGCCGCAAAGAAGCCCGCTGTGAAAAAAGCGGCCGCAAAGAAGACCACTGCGAAAAAAGCGACCGCAAAGAAGACCGCTGCGAAAAAGCCGGCTGCGAAGAAACCTGCTCGCAAACGCTGACAGATCGGGAATGCTGCAATGCGCTTGTTCCGTGTCCGGAAACTGTTGATTGCGGGAATGAGCAATCAGTTTTGCGGCTGATCTCCCATCCCTTCGCGAAAAGCGAACTCGACAGATTGACTCCTGGTTCTAATAATAACCCGGAGTCAATTTCGTCGTGTTTTGGGGGACTGTTCATGCTGAATGGAACAATGCGTTTGGTTGCCGCCAGACGTCTACTGTACTGCTGTACCGGGCTGATTGTGATTGTCGGCCTGCCGTTTCAGGTTATGAATTCGGCAGTGATCCCGTCCGACGCGGTCTGCGCGGACGAACCGAACACGAATCCGGAAAACCGTGATGAGCCCGGTATCCAGGACGAATCTGAAGCGATCGATCCGACGAATAAAGACGCGCTCGCATGGTACATGGCCGGCCATAAGGCACTCAAACGGGGTGACTTGCAGGACGCGGCAGACGCGTTCCGAAGTTCCTCCGAGGCGGCACCCGACTCTGCTGTGCCGTTGCGTGCTCTTGCGATTGTGCTGTTCCGTCTGGGGCAGCCACAGGACGGGCTTCGCACGGCGCAACAGGCAATGGAGAAGGATCCGGACGACTGGAAGACCCGGATGGAACTGGCGGTTGTCTTTGGGCAAAACCGACAGTTCCCGCAGGCTCTGCAACTCATTGAACAGGCTCTCAATTCCTCGAGGCTTGAAAAGAACACCCGCGATTTTCTGCAGTGTCACCAGGTCCGCGGCGCATTGCTGCTTCAGGGTCGCCAGATCGGTGCAGCAGCTTCGAGTTACGTGGTGATTTTAAAGGCGTTGACAGACCCGAAAAGTTTCGGGTTGTCGGATCAGGAACACGAGAATCTGCTTCAGAACAGAACGACTGGTTTCGAGCTTGTCGGAAATGTGCTGCTGGAGGCGGGGCGACTGCAGCCGGCAGTTCAGGCGTTTGAGAATCTGTGCCGTATCCGCGGCGACGAAGTTGGTCCTGCACAACTCATGCTGGCACGTGCCCTTTACCAGCAGGACAAGCTGGAAGAGAGCGAGCAACGCTTGCGAGAGTACTTTGCGGCTGGGTTGCGAAATCGTGACGCGATGGTGTTACTGCAGGATCTTTATCGTAATACGAGGCGTAACGAAGAGTTGCCTGCCGAATTGCGTCGACTTACGGAAGGAGTCGACCGGCCGACAGTCGTGCAGATGTATCTCGGCGAGGTATTGTTGGATCGCGGTGAAACCGGGCAGGCCGCTGAAGTCTTCCAGACGGTGCTTGACACCAGTGGTGATTCTGAAGCTCACGTTGGCCTGATTCGGGTCGCGATTGCCGGGCGTGATGTTTCAGGATTGCTGGATGCAGTGAATCAGGCAGCCCGGGGGAGAATCACAGCGGCAGAACTGTCTCCCCTGACAAGCGGGATGGCGACGCTGGATGATTTTTGTACATCCGCGATCGAGTTGTGCTTACAGCGGTTCAACGAGGGACCGGGCGATCTGCATCCACTGACGACCTGGTTCTGTGCAGCGATCGCTGAGGAGACTGAAAAGACGACCCAGCAGGCTGAACTGCTCAAGGCAACGCTGGAGCTGGAGCCGGATCAGATGCTGATGCTCGACACACTGGATAAGTTTGGCACGGCCCAGTTGATCGAGGGAGACGGCGAGATGTCGGTTCGGGTATTCGAACAGCTGCTTGCCCAGCCAGGATTGGCAGATCCGGCTCGCGTTACGACGTTGTTTCGAATTTCCATTGCGTACGAGATGATTGATAATCTGGAGGCGGCTGGCCGTGCGGCAGAGGAGGCATTGAAGTTTAACCGCAACAATCCCCAGTTACTGGCGCGACTGGCCGCTGTAGAGATCCTGCAGGGGGCCTATGACAAAGCGGAGGCAAGGCTGATTGAGGCAATTTCTGTGCTTGAGGCAGCACCGCCATCAGGTCCGGGCAGAAAAGAGGTTGTTGAGCGGCTTGCCGATGTTCGTTCTCGGCTGGCCGGGCTTTACGGAAGAATTGGAAGTTGGTCCAGAGCGGTGGAGCAGTATCAGACAGTCATCCAGATGGAAGGCTTAACTCCGGAGCAGCTGCGGGTACCCAAAATGTTGTTATCCAACGCGATGGTGCAGGACGGAGATACTGATGGGGGGGTGGCGATCCTTGAAGAGTTATACGAGTCTGACCCGACGGATAAAGGATTGAACAACGACCTTGGGTACCTTTACGCGGATCTTGGACGCAATCTTGAGAAGGCCGAAAACATGATTCGGCTTGCTGTTGAGGCAGAGCCGGACAACCCGGCATATCTGGACAGTCTTGGCTGGGTACTGTTTCGACTGGGAAGAAACGAGGAAGCGCTGGAGGTCATGAAGAAGGCAAACGCAGTGCCTGATTACGAAGATGCAACCTTGCTTGAGCATCAGGGGGACATCCACAAGGCTCTGGGGCAGCAGCAAGAGGCTGCCAGGCTTTGGCAACGGGCGCTTGAGGTTGAGCAGGATTCTACAGGACCCAATGCCGAGATTGTGGAGCGGCTTGAGAAGAAGCTGAAGGACTAATTGCTCCGGCTTCAACAACGGGACGGCCGCAACCAAAAGGGCAGTCTGTCCTTCGTGCAGGTGTTCCATCAGAGATCGGCTGGCTGAATTCATGGGGCGAAAAACCACAATTACAGAAAGCGACCATCGCGAGGACAGCGGCGGGGATTCAGAGACTGTTTTGCAGTCTGCGTCTTCGGCTGGCGCGATTGGCATGCCGGTCTCCGGCTCGGAGCCAGCAGAGGAGACCTCAGAAGACGAACTGCGACCTTCGCGACTTGAGGACGTGGTTGGTCAGCTGGAAGTCGTTGAGCGACTGAGAATTCTGCTGGAGGCGACTCGCAAACGTCAGGAGCCGCTGGGGCATCTTTTGCTGGACGGCCCACCCGGGTTGGGAAAGACCACTCTGGCGACTGTGATTCCCCGGGAGTTGGGGACAGACATTCAGATCACTGCGGGTCCGTCGCTGTCGGCGCCAAAAGATCTGCTGCCCTATCTCACAAATGCCTCCCACGGAAGTGTCCTGTTTATTGATGAGATTCATCGAATGCCTCCGGCGGTGGAGGAGTTCATCTATCCAGCCATGGAGGACTTTCGAGTTGATATTACTCTTGGTGAGGGATTGAATGCGCGCACAATCAATATGAAGTTACAGCACTTCACTGTGATTGGTGCGACAACTCGAAGTGGTATGCTCACAGCTCCTTTGCGAGATCGCTTTGTCAATCGCGAGCATCTGGATTTTTACACGGATGCAGAGCTGGCGACGATTGTGTGCAGGAATGCCGCACGACTGAAGTCAGTGATCGAGGCGTCGGCTGCTGAGGAGATCGCAATTCGATCCCGCGGCACACCGAGAAAGGCAAACAACTGGCTGCGCTGGACGCGCGACTTTGCGGACGCCCGTGCCGACGGGCGTATCACTCTGGATGTCGCCAGGGCAGCGCTGGCATTGAAGGGGGTTGACGCCGCCGGATTGGAGGAGCAGGATCGAAGATACCTCCAGACGATCATTTCTGTCTTCGGAGGAGGTCCGGCCGGGTTGCAGGCCATTGGCCACACGATGAACACACCGGCAGATACGCTCGAAGACGAAGTGGAGCCATTTCTTCTGCGCCAGGGGTTTATCCAACGAACGCCTCGGGGCCGGGTGATCACTGCACAGGCTTTGGAACACCTTGGTCGAACGATTGATTCCACCAACAGTTCGCAGGGACAGCAAAAGATGTTCTAGTCTGCCTCAGATTGATGCTTCAACTGCGACTATAGAATGGCAGCGGCACCACTCGAGCCACGACAGGTGTGTTGCGAAGAATGACGCTGACCGGCTGGCTTCCGACCAGTGCGGACGTCTCCAGCATCGCCATGGCGATTGACTTGTCGAGCGTTGGTGAAAATGTCCCCGAGGTGGTGGAACCAACTTCCACACTGTCGAGCTGAATCGGGCAGTGATCGCGAACGATACGGCGACCTTCAAGAATCAGTCCGACTCGTTTACGGGTTATTGATGATCTGTCGATTTGCTGCAGACGGTCTCTCCCCACGAAGTCGCCACCATCGAGTTTCACAGCAAAACCGAGCCCCGCAGTCAGAGGGTCTGTATCTTCGTTGAGTTCTGATCCATAAAGAGGCATCCCCGCTTCCAGCCGGAGGGTATTTCTGGAGCCAAGGCCGGCAGGAACGACCCCGACATTTTTGTCGGCCAGAAGAATTGCAGTCCAGAGTGCTTCAGCGGAGTCTGCGCTGGCCACAAATTCGAAACCGTCTTCGCCGGTGTAGCCGGTCCGCGACACAAAGACTTCTCCAAATTGAGCGGACGAGACCTCGCAGCATGAATACCGCTTGAGTTGTTCCGGCAGTTTCGGAAAGCACACCTCCAGAACGTCGGGTGATCGTGGTCCCTGCAGCGCGAACATTGCGGTTGCGAAAGTACGGTCTTCGATACTGACGATGTATTCACTGCGAAAACGATCCAGCCACTCAATAATCCGGAGGCGATTGGATGCGTTGACGACCAGTTGCCATTCATTCGCTGTTCGATAGACAAGCACATCATCAAGAATGCCACCGTCTTCACGGCACATCAGCGAGTACCTCACCTGACCGCAACGCATTGACTCCACACTGCACGTCAGCATGAAGTCCAGGAATTTTCCTGAGTCAGGTCCGGTGAAGGTCAGTCGACCCATGTGGGAAACATCGAAGAGCCCAGCCGCTGAACGCACCCGGTGATGTTCTTCTACAATGGTCGAGTACTGTACCGGCATGTCCCAGCCTGCGAATTCAACCAGTCTTGCGTGATGCTCCTGGTGCCAGTCTGCAATGGGTGACTGATACATGCCCTGTGTCCTGAGAGTGCCGGATTGGAAGAGAAAGTCCTTTGCCTGTCCTGCACTTCAGTCTACGGGTAATTGCGAGTGGAGTTCCTCACCGGACCGCCACGTAAATGGGGGATCTGAAATCAGAGAATGTAGGCGGACAATCGCTGAACGTTGCTGATTCTGCAGTTCTGAAGATGGCCATCCGCGCAAGAAGAAATGCCCTGGCCTCGGGACGGAGGCCAGAGCATTTCCTGCGGGGAGTCTTCGTGATGGAAACAGATTTCGTTCAGCAGATGCTGATCAACGCTGATAAGTCGGAGTCATTCGGCCGCGCTGAGCGGGCATCGCCTGTTCATGTCGGATTGGGGATACCTGGTGAGGTGGATTACCGCCGAGGCTGGAGCCCCATGCTCCAGGAGCATAGGCATCGGAATTAATATGTGGCTGGTTGTTCATGTAGTACCGTCGATAGCGATTCCAGAACTGCTGTGAGTAGGGCATACCCGGAGGCGCACCCTGCTGGACTGCAATCTGTGCCTGTGCTGCGATGTCCCGATAGTTGTAGGGTCGAAAGCTGGTGTAGCCGCCATACACAGGATGCCGCTGGAAGTAACCGTGCAGCCATGGATCGGTCTGGTCGAACGGATACATCAGTGGAGGACACATCTGCATATCGAGCAGTGGTGGCGGCGTCACCGCCGGAAGTCCACCGGTGAGGTGTCCGAACTGAGGCACCATTGGAGGCGAGTAGCCGCCGGAGACAGGCCGCACAGGAACCTGACTGCCCGCAGCCGCATTCTGCATCGGGTAATTCGACGCTGTGGCAGAACGTCCCTGAGCTGCCAGATTCGTCTGCAGAAACAGGACAGACGTGATTAAGAAGAGTCCGAGTCGCATTCTAAAAATCCTCCCCACAAACTCAGGAATCGCCCGTGGGGCGAGAACCTGTGAAACAGCTGTTGTGGGATTAATCGGAATAATTGAAGCATCCCGCCCTTATTTACACTCAGAATTCCGGTGGTTTTTCGGAGTTCCCGGCTGAGGCTCACAGACTGTTCACTAATCGGCAAATTTCCACTGTTTTTCCCATACCGCCCAGGTTTACCCCCGCAGTCCTGGAAATTCAGCGCACACTTGAACCATGGTCTCCTGCACAAGAGTCGTATTCTGCTGAATGCAGCACGGGAGGCAATTTTGCGATCAGTGATGTGAAAGCGAGACGATGATGAGAAGCTTGACGGGATGCAAAGCAGGTTTGCTGCTGGTTGTGGTGTGGTTCATAACAGCGGGAGCCCCGCAGGCCACTGCCGGTTTGGGGCTGGCTCGATTGTGCAAGCCGGCTGGCTGCAATGATCCCTGCCGTCCGCAGACGCAGTGCTGTACAACGGTGAAACCGGCATGTAACAGTTGTGGCACGCAGTGGGTTGCCCCCAGCTACTCGTATGGCGTGCATATGGGGGGAGCGTGTTGTGGAACGCGATACTACCAGCCGCACTACAATCCGGTGCATCCTTATCACTACTATCGCAACTCATGGTACAACCCGGGTGGCAATGTGATTTACAACGCCTCAGTCTGGTGATTGCTGAATCACCCTGTTCCTCTGGAAGGGCGTGATTGAAACAGCCGAGTCTTCGAACCGCAGTGTTTCGGCAGATATTGCCGACATTCGTTCGAGTTCTCGGCTGTTTTTTTTGCGGGTTCGAAGCCGCCAGGCTCCGGTCCAAACGATGGGAGGCATGGAGACTGTGAGTTCCGTTGAAGGTTGACGATATTGAGTGAATTTCGCTGTTTTGGGCCCACTGCGAGTTGTTTGACGAGGTCATGCCTGCCGATTCAGACAAGAAGTCAGCGAAGCGTCAGGAAACGAAGATTTCATACATCCTGCAGAATTGTTGCAAAACTGTCCGTTTATGACTGAAAAACGGGCAGTGAATCGACGATAGAACGAGGGTGGGTGTACGGCTTATGCGGATTGGAGCAAAGAGTCTCTTTGCTCTGGACAGACCCGGTAACGGGCATTCGTGGGTAAGCCCACTGCATCATTTGATCTGTTTGTGTTGGGGTGCGACATGGAAGGAGCATCTCGAATGTTGTTTGAACGGCCAGAATTGCACAGAGCGGCGGCGAACGTCTGCTCAAACGCGACCTCCTGCAGAGCTTCTCTCGGGGTGTTGCTGTGCCTGTTGGCAATGACAATTTCGCCGCGATTGGTGGATGCCCAGGACGGGCTTCGCTTTGACAGCCCTGCAGTCAGTGGCCAGGTTGATGCGGAGTTAAGTCCAAACATCAACCGGATGGTTCGTCCGCAATACTATTTGCAACTCGAACAAAACCACAGTCGCCTGTTGATCATGAATCGCCGTGTCCGTCGGATTGCGATTACTGACAGCAGCATCGCGAATTACGTCCAGTATGCCGAGAATGAGATCAGCATGGTTGGACTGGCGTTGGGTCGCACCGACCTGACGATGTGGTTTGAGGATGATCCGGAACCGGTGATCTATGAGGTGACCGTTGTCCGCGATGCCAGTCTGGAAGAGCAGCGAACAGTTGACCTTGGTCGTCTCGAAAGACGACTGCAGATCCTGTATCCGAATTCCCTTGTGAATCTGATACCACTGGGTTCTCAGGTGATTGTTCGCGGAACGGCGTTTGACGCACAGGAGGCTGCAAGCATTCTGTCAGTCGTTTCTGTGGAGGTCGCACGTTCCGGTGGAGGCATCAGCCCGAGTGATGATCTGAACAACACAATTCTTGGTGGTGGACCTGGCCTCGGTGTAAACCCCGGTGTGGCTGCTAACGCGGCTGGAACAGCCGGAATGATGAACCAGAACAATCGTGGTGGTGGATCACCACGGGTGATCAATGAGCTGGTCATTCCGGGTGAATACAACATCTCGCTGCGAGTGATTGTTGCGGAACTGAACCGATCTGCACTGAAGAACTTCGGTCTGAACTGGAATGTTGTGTTTGGTGGTGCGAGCCTCAGCAATGGTGCTGGTGGTGCTGCCAACCTGAGCGGAATCTTTGAGAACGGTGATATTCAACTGCTTGTCAACTGGCTGCAGTCGAATGGTACGATTCGCATGCTGGCGGAGCCTCGTCTGACGGTTCTGAGCGGAACCGGAGCCAGTATTCTTGCCGGTGGCGAGTTTGCTGTCCCAACGATTGTGGGAATTGGTGGCGGTTCCAGCAGTTCGTTCCGCGGCTTTGGAACAAGTCTTGTTGTCACCCCCACGGTCGTCGACCGCGATTTGATTCGACTTCAGGTCCAGCCTGAGTTCAGCTCCGTGAACTCCGCCAATGCGGTTCAGGGGATTCCGGGAACCAATGTGAAGCGGGTTCAGACCACTGTGGAACTGCGAGAGGGACAAACGTTTGCGATTGGCGGTTTGATCTCCAGTCAGACTCTGGTTGAAGTCAGCTCGGTTCCATTGCTGGGAGATATTCCGTGGCTTGGTCCAAGGGTATTTCAGTCCAAGGCATCATCACTGATCGAGACAGAACTGTTGGTACTGGTTTCTCCTGAAATCGTACGTCCAATGAATGCAGACGAAGTTCCGCCACTGCCGGGATACAACGTTCCGAAACCGACAGATGATGAGATTTACTGGCATGCTCGCACCGAAGGAGCACCGGATCACACGCTGTACCAGCTTCCGCCACTGGGGTATGGAGAGCTGCGTCCGATTCCTCAGGCACAGACCCAGATGGGATCGCAACCACCCATCTTTGGTGCACCGGGGGGAAGCCCTGGGCCGTACATGGGTGGTTATCCGGGCGCTCCGATGCAACCGATTGGTTACCCGCAGGGGAGTTATGGCGGCATGAACCCCGCCTATCCACCAATGGTTCCTCAGGTCGCTCCCAGCGGCTCCGGTGGATCTGCCGGATACGGGGCAACTGATCCTGGATTCGGCGGCATCAGGCCGGCGAGCGATACGAGAGTGAAGAAGTCCGGCGGACTGTTTCCGGGTTTCGGCGCATTCTCACGAGAGAAGACGCGGTCAATTGAAACGGTCAGCGGCGAGGGCGGTCAGCCAACAACAACCGGCTGGTCGTGGGGACAGTAGATCCTGGTCAGGAAACGTGGGAGCGACTCAGCAGTCGCCTGCCGGCTCAGTTGGAACTGAGGGGGGGCAGTATTCGTTTCAATTTGGGAAGCTGGTTGGATGAATCTTCAGAATCAAACAACGCGATATTTGTCGGTGGTTGCCACAGCTCTGGTGAGCATTCTGATCAGTGGATGCACTTCGTCAGGTGCGAGCGGCTGCAACGACTGTGAGGGAGTAACCTTTAAGCTTCCTACGGTGCCCAACTCTGAATGGCCATGGAGCGATAATTATTATCCACCGACCCGTTACCCGATTCCTCACGTGATGCCACTGGGGTCAATCGTGCGGTCACACTGGCACGTGATGCAGGAAAACGCAGAGGCGTCGGACTTTGTGATCTACCGTAACGAATTCGTCGGCAGCACATCAGAATTGACGCCTGGCGGGCTGGATCACATCGCTGAGATTTCCGCACGCATGCCTTCTACGCCGTTTCCAGTGGTGGTTCAGCGTTCGATGAACAACGCCGATCCGGAACTGGATGCCGTGCGATGGCAGTTGATTGTTCGACTGCTGGCTGACATGGGGAATTTCGACGCTGCTCGCCGGGTATTTGTTGCCGAGCCGTACAGTCGGGAAGTCAGTGTTGGCCGTGCGATGAGCATGACCGGCGGACAGTGACCACGAAACAGATCAGGGTTCTGTTGCTTCCGGGGGCGATTGATTCATCCCTGGGATCCAGAGCCCACTGCTGCTGAGATGCCCGTCGCGCTCGCTCTCCCCACGAATTCTGCGTCGAGCTTTGATTCTCAGATAGGGTGGAACGAACCGACCTCGGTACCCAAAGTGGGTCACATCGGCTGACCTGTCGGCTCTGCATGGTTCGCTGAAGTCATCAATGACAAAGCCGGACCTGCACAGACTTCCCAGAAGCTGCTCCAGTCGATGCATGTACTCGGTGGTGCCGGCTTCCCGGTAATGTGTATCCGGTAACTGCGGGAGTGGGCCGCGGTGGAAGTATTCCACGCCAATGACGAACTGATCACGTTCATTGCGATGGCTGACCTGCAGACTGACGGGTTGCTTGTGCTGTGAAATATAGAGCCCGTCATCCCTGAGGACGCGTGCAATCTCCCGGTAGACTGGGGTCAGATCCGGGATATAGCAGGTACTCACCGGTTGATGCACGATGTCGTAGAAGTCCTCCGCCAGCATGGAAAGATCTTCCATCGTTGTGCGAACTGTCTGCACCTTCAGTCCTCGTCGCCGACATTCCTGCTGATCAAGTCGCAGCATCGAGTCACTGACATCCACCACCGTGACATTTGCACCGGCAGAGGCGTAGAGTACGGACTGCCAGCCTCCTCCCCCGGCCAGGCAGAGCACGTTCATTCCGGCAACACTCCTGGGGATCCAGCCTCTCGAGTCCAGTGTGCCAAGGGGGTTGCGGCATTCCTCGTCCGTGGCGGTCTCGGCGAATTGACTTCCGGTATCAGCCAGGCGATTCCAGGCGCTGCGATTGATGTGAAGATGATCCACGGGGTGTTTCCACTTGCAGGTAACGGAGCCATACAATGGTTTCAGGATACGAGCTGTCGTCGTGAAATGCAGCTTCCAGCGGCGGTTTCCCGGAGTCGAGTGTGATTGAGATTTCCAGCAGGCTGTGAAGCGACACCGAGAGTTTTCAGGAGCGCAAGAGGTTCAATGGGACCTACAACCGTGTTAAAACTGGGTGGCAGTTTGCTGAGCCTTCCGGATCTGACTGCTCGGCTTAGCCACCTGCTGGATTCTCTGGCAACCAACGTATTGCTGGTCCCCGGCGGCGGAGGCACGGCCGACATCATCCGCCGGCTCGACTCCCGATATCGATTACCGATGGCGGACAGTCATGCTGCGGCGATTGCAGCGATGTCCTTCAACGCCTGCCTGCTGGCTCGAACGACCGGTCTGTTTCGCGCCGTGTCCACGCGGGCCGAGCTGGACGCTGTCAGCGGTACTCAGAAATCTCCAATTCTTGATGTTTCTGCATGGCTGCACCACGGGGAGGCCGAGCGGACACGAGCATTGCCGGACTCGTGGGATGTCACCAGTGATTCGATCGCTGCCTGCGTCGCTGCAGACTTTGGTATTTCGCGATTAATTCTGATCAAGTCGTGCAATCCTCAAAGCAGCCGAGTGCAGGAACTGTCCGATGCGGGCGGAATTGATTCGTGGTTTCCCCGTGTTGCGGGGAATCTGCAGATTCAGTGGTGCAACCTCCGAGATGCGAGTCCGCGTTTGTGCAGCATCGAGGTCGACTAAATCGGCGGTATTCTGCGTCGTCCGGAGTGCGAGTGGTTCTTCTCAGCATGTTTGCTGTATGATCACCCGCTGAAGAACCGAACAGGCTTGATCAAAGCGCACACGGGCTGTGATCGTGGCGATGCGACACAGCAGCAGGAATTTGCAGACGGATGGAACTTCTCTACGCAGTCATACTGGGCGTCGTGCAGGGGGTGGCCGAGTTTCTGCCGATCAGTTCATCTGGTCACCTTGTGATTGCCGAAGCTCTGCTGCAGGCGGCTGGTGGAGGGCCACTCCCGGCAATTTTTCATGGTCTGACGATGGAGATCGCGCTCCATGCCGGGACTCTGCTTTCAATAGTCGTGATTTATTTCGGGGACCTGCTGCTGTTGATTCGTAAGCCCCAGCGAATTCTGCAGATTGTTCTGGCATCGATTCCGGTCGCTTGTACGGGTTTTTTGCTGCGAGATGTTCTGGAACCACTCTTTGACAGTGCTTTGGCCGCTGGATGCTGCCTGCTGGTGACGGCAGTGATGTTGCGTCTATCCGGCAAGTGGCGGAAGCAGAACCTGACTGAAGACGAATTTGTTTCGCTGACGACTGGGCGGGCACTGTTGATCGGTTGTTTTCAGGCAGTGGCCATCCTGCCTGGAATCTCCCGGTCCGGGATGACGATTAGTACTGGTCTCATTGCGGGTATCTCGGGGGGGGAAGCAGCCCGTTTTTCCTTTCAACTTGCGTTGCCGGCGATCGGTGGTGCCACTCTGCTGGAACTCATCCGGCTGTTGGGTCAGGATGCGATGGGGGAGATCTCCCTGCAACCACTGCTGGCAGGTGCGGGGGTGAGTTTTATCACCGGCGTAATTGCACTGCGTTGGTTGCTTGCAGTTCTTGATCGAGGGCAACTGCATCGGTTTTCCCCTTACTGTGGCGGTGTTGGACTGGCAGTGATTCTCTGGCAGGTGACGTCGGCATTTTGAAGAGCGGGCTGTGTGGGAGCGGGGAATACGAATGAGTGAATCCGGCAGCCTGCAGATTGTTCATGGTGTGTGCTCACACGATTGCCCGGATACCTGCAGCTGGAAAGCTGAAGTGGAGGATGGGCGGGCGGTACGTCTCTATGGTGATCGCAGTCACCCCTTCACTCGTGGTGTTCTTTGTGCCAAGGTGAATCACTACCTCGAGCGCGTCTATCATCCGGACCGTTTGCTGTACCCGCTTCGTCGCTGTGGAAAGAAAGGGTCCGGTAGTTTTGAGCGAATCAGTTGGGAGGCTGCCCTGCAGGAAATCGCTCAGCGATGGGCGTCGCTGATCGAAGAGGAAGGTGGAGAGAGCATTCTGCCCTACAGTTCGGCCGGGAATCAGGGGCTGATTCAGCACAGCTCACTGGACATGCGACTGTTTGGGCTGCTGGGGTTCAGTCGTCTGGACCGCAATATTTGTGGCAACGTCGCTCACGAGGGGCTTTGTGCAACGCAGGGTTGCGGAACCGGGATTAATCCTGAGGACATTGAGCACAGTCGTCTGATTGTGCTGTGGGGAACCAATACACGGGTTACGAATCTCCATCTTTGGCCGGTGATCGAGCAGGCCAGAAAACGGGGCGGAAAGGTGATCGTGATTGATCCCATCCGGACTCGTACAGCGGCTGCAGCCGATCGTCATCTGGCTGTGAATCCGGGGACTGATACCGTGCTGATGCTGGCGATGATGCACGTGATCATTCAGGAGGGCCTGCACGACCCTGAATACATCAGGGACTACTCCGAGGGGTTTGAGGAGCTTGCAGCACACGTCTTGCAGTTTACTCCCGAATATGCGGCGTCCATCACCGGTCTGACAGCACAGGAGATTGTGGAATTTGCCAGAGAGTACGCCACGACAACGCCGTCGCTACTGCGCCCGCTGATCGGTCTTGAGCATCATCCCAATGGGGCAATGATGTTTCGTACGATTGCCTGTTTGCCGGTTTTGACCGGGGCCTGGCGTCATCGAGGAGGTGGACTATCGCGTTCGACCGGGGCATTTCAGTTTTCAGCGTTGAACATTGATGCATTGTTGATGCCCGACACGTGGCAGAAAGACTGCCGCAGTCTGAATATGAGGGATCTGGGGCGAATCCTGTCGGGGACCGAGGACATCAAACCGGTCCGCAGTTTGCTCGTTTACAACAGCAATCCTGCCGTCACAATGCCAAACCAAAGGCTTGTTCGTTATGGGCTTGAACGAACAGATCTGTTTACTGTCGTGCATGATCTGTTTCTTACCGACACAGCCAGGTATGCGGATATTGTGCTGCCAGCCACAAGTCAGCTGGAGCATCTCGACATCGTTCCTTCGTGGGGCCACCATTACATCTCGCTGAACCAGCCTGCCATCGCACCACGTGGCGAGTGTGTTTCGAACACAGAGTTGTTCCGTCGGCTTGCCTCAGTGCTGCGGAGAGCAGAGTCCTGGTTATTCGATAGCGACGAGCAGTTGCTGCGGGCGGCACTCTCCGGCGACCACCCAATGCTAAAAGGAATTACACTGGAATCGCTGCGAGAACATGGTTCTCAGCATCTGCATCACGAAGCAGAATGGCTGCCTTTTGCGGCAGGAGGATTTTCGACACCGTCAGGCCGGGCAAGGTTGTCATCACCTGCACTCGCGGAGAGCGGCTTGCCCGCGTTGCCGGTTCCCGGTTGCATTCCCGCGCGCCCGGCGGGTCAGTTACAGCTGATTACTGGCAAGACCCTGCATTTCCTGAACAGCAGTTACAGTCACCATGAACGGCATCAGAATCGTGAGGGTACGCTGTGGATTGAGATTCATGCCAGTGATGCCGCAAACCGCGGTCTTGCTGATGGTGAAGTCGTTGTTGTGTCCAATGAACAGGGTGAAATTTGCGCCTTGTGTCAGGTTTCTGACCGTGTCCGTCCCGGTGTTGTATGGATGCCATTTGGAGGACTGCGAGATGCATTGGGTGCACCAGCGCATGTGAATCTGCTGACACCGGAAGCGCCCACGGATTGGGGCGGGGGCAGTGGTTTTTACGGGTGTTTCGTAGATGTTTTTCAGGGAAAGATGAGGGAAGGCTGATTTTTTTTGCCGGTCTGAATTCCCTCACGTAACCGCACCAGTCTTCTTGGACTGGAGATTCGAAAGAGTCAGACAGGCATCGGTGCAAAGGGTTTACGGAAATGCTCCCGACTCGTTTGACAGTCGGTGGAAGACGGTTAACATCAGCCGCGTTGAGTGAGCCTGTTGCATTTGGAAATTCTGCTTCCGAGTGCTTCGCATACTGTCAAATCATTCCAGCGGTTTCGCTGTTCCCCTCAAAGAATTCGGTAACGAGTCAGCGTTGCGTTCGATCCTGCTGCAAGGATTGTGCGTTCCGGTCGACGGGGATATTGCGCGCTGGCCTCAGGAGGGAAGGTGGCATGACGCTGCCGATGAGTCACGATGACCAGCCAGCAAGGGGCAGTGTTCCCGGAGTGCGTCAGGATCCGCGAGGGCGTGGATCGGATGCATCTTCCTCGATGCCTTCGGTGA
>Ga0075479_10000326_pt1 | contig 20028 bp, 32 predicted proteins | sample DEB08_DNA_8_FD_76341 | JGI IMG/M metagenome (GOLD analysis project Ga0075479, IMG submission 76341) | Aqueous microbial communities from the Delaware River and Bay under freshwater to marine salinity gradient to study organic matter... | ecosystem: Environmental > Aquatic > Marine > Coastal ... | reverse complement strand
TTTTATGTGGTCTGTCATACTGCCTCTACTGTATGTACTTCTGGTATGTAGTGTCGCAACATATTTTCAATACCCATTTTAAGAGTTGCTGTAGAACTTGGACAGCCTGAACAAGCACCATACATTTCTAAATATACTGTGCCGTTTTCAAAACTATGGAATATGATATCTCCACCATCTTGTGCCACTGCTGGTCTCACACGTTCATTAAGTAGTTGAACTATTCTTTTTGTTACTTTTGTTTCACCTGAATCTGCATTAATTGTTTCACAGGCAGGTTTTGTTTCTTCAATCACAAATGATTTATCAGCATAACTTTGTATTTCTTGTATGATTGATGATTTTATATCTTCCCATTCTACTGTATCATCTTTACCTACAGTAATAAAATCAGATCCAAAAAATACATCCTGTATACCATTTAGTTTAAAAAGATCATATGCCAAGGGAGAGTCTTCATTTGGATTTCCTTGTGGATCTTTTTTGTAAAAGAGAGGGGCTTTACTTCCCCTCACTTCTCTATTTGGTAAAAATTTTAATGCATTTGGATTTGGTGTTGGTTCTGTTTGTATCATTAGTGACTCCCTTCCATTAGTTCTAGCAATTCATGTACTCCGTTGTAAGCAAAATACACTGCCAAAGCACCTAATAACCATTTGCTGATAGTAAAGAATGTACCAACATTGATTCGTGCTATGCCTTTTTTCATTAAAATATAAATTATGCCTAGTGCAACTACACCTGCTACACCACCAAACCAAATGCTGTACGTTTCTGCAATTGGTGACGCAAACAAGCCTGCGTAAAATAACACAATCTCAAAACCTTCTCTCAGTATTGCAAAGAACACTGCCAGTGATAGTGTGATTGCTGTGCCTGTGGTTATTGCTGTTTTAATTGCACCTTCCACATGTTGTTTTGCTGTGTGACACCAAAATGCCACGTAGGCCAAAACACCTGCCGCAATCAACATAGTTACACCTTCAAATAATTCTTCGTGTGCATGTGTGAGTGATGTTATAAATGTGAATGCTATGGCTATAACTATTGAAGCAAGTACCCCATACCCTATACCTTGCCAAACATATTTTTTCTTATCTTGTGCGTTGAGTTTTTCCAAATAGGTAAAAATCAACATGGCAATCAACATTGCCTCAAATCCTTCTCTTAATATGATAAAGAAAGATCCCATAAATGGTGCTATACTCATATAAACTCCTTTCAAGATGCTTATTACGACCCTTGCGGTGCCGTTTGTAACACACTGTTATTATATATTATGTAAATATTTATTGCAAGTGTTTATTTAAGTTTAGATTCAAACTCTCTTAAACGTTTGTACACACTCATTAGTTCAATAATTGTTGGCCAGGCTTTTAACAAGTACTGCATTGAACCTTCAACTCTTCCAAAAGCTCTAATAATTTGTTGCATGACTCCAAGTGTTACGACACCTGCCACAATTGCTGGTGCTAAGAATACATAAGCACTTAATACGTTTGCTTGTAAATATGCCATACGTCCTACATTAAAATATAGATAACGTACATAACTTAAAAAGTGGATCGAACGCACATCTGCAAATAATTCATCAATTTTTTTTGGTCTCACATTGCCATCATCTTCTGCAATAACTAAAATTTTTCTATAGGCCGCTTCTTTCTTTTGTAGATCATATTCAACTCCTACAAGTCTTAATATCCAACCAAGCCCAATCAAAAATAGTGTTCCACCAAGTGTCCATACCAAAGCACCTGTGATTAAACCATACTGCCAATCACCAAAAAAGAAAATTGGAATACCTACACTCAATCCAAGTAGTATAGGAACAAACTGTATCAATACCATTACCGATTCAATAAAACTTGTGCCTAACGTCTCCATTATCCTTGTGAATTTAATTGTGTCTTCTTGTACCCTTTGGCTGGCACCTTCAATTGTTCTTGCTTTGTCGTACACTGAATGATACCATTCTACCATGGCTGTTCGCCATCTAAATAAAAAATGTGCTGTAAAGAAACTGATTGCTACGTATAGTGCAATATACACACCCGCTAGTGTTATAAAAGATAACAAACTTGCAAAATACTCTTGTAATGTAATAGCATTTGGTGTTGCAAGTGCTTTTTGAATCATGTCGTAAAACACACCAAACCATTCATTAATTTTTACATCAATTTTAACCTGTACCCACAGTGATGAAAGTATAACAAAAGAACCTAGCCACGCCCAAAGTAGCCATTTACGAGTTGTAAAAAATCTAAACAAAAATTATGCCTTTTCAACTGTGCAGTTTAGTGGATGTCCTTGTGACCTTGCCTGTGCTGTGGTTTCAATTGCTTTTTGTTCTGCAATTTCATGTGAGTATGTTCCTGCAACGCCTTTGCCTTCTTCATGAATTTGCATCATTACTGCTTCAGCGTCTTGTGGAGATTTTCTAAAAATAGTTTTAAGGATTTCTGTAACAAAGTCCATTGGTGTATAATCATCATTTAGCAAATATACATGAAACATTCCTGGTTCATCTATAGTAGTTTGTGTGCTTGTTGAAGTTTGTACGTTTGCGTTACCTTGTTCTGTCATTTTTTATCCTTATTAATTAATTTTATTTATTTATAATAACTGCGTCTGGCAAAATATAATTTTCATATGTTTGCCTATCTTCTTTCTCTCCATCGTGAGCCATCATTTCTTGACCTTTATCCTCGTCTACCAATTTGATCGGTATTGGCTGTCCTTGTCTTTCTTTTTCAAGTTTATCTAATTCTTCATGCATTTGTCTTGTGTATTGTATAACATAAACGCGAGGTTGTCTACCATTAATTACACCTGAAATAGTATCTACCCAAGATTTCTTTTTAATTCCTTTATCGACATCAATCAACCATAGATAAATTGCTCCAGAATCTGGTTTTTTTATTTCTGGCTCTTCTACATAAGATCCTACCATAATATAATTTTCATTATTTGGCCAAGCATTATATGGATATCCATACATTGTTTTTAACCCAATCCAAGCACTGAGGATTGAAAACAACATAAGGGTTGTCAAACTGGCTTTCAATACCCATTTTGTATTCGATGACGATATAAATGTCCAAAGAACTGTTGCTCCTATTAGCATGAGTAATAAAACTAAAAATACGTGTCCTTGAATCATTATAAACCTGCTCCTGGCATTGGTGGAACATTAGGTGTTGCATTTTTTTTGACTTTGTCAATAATAGCATATCCTAGATCATTAAAATTTGTCACATTACCTTTTTCATCAACCGTGAACCTTATAACTGTTAGTTCTTGGCCTTTTCCTCGCAGTTCCACTTCTTTTGAAAATATGACATTGTACGGATTCATTTTTTCTATTTGTACCTGTACCGGCATTGGTGCATAGTTTTTTTCACCTGAGGTTTCTACTGCTATCTTTTTACCGTAATAATGCACATTCACAATATACTCTCCAGGAACAATACCTCTTATGGTAACCATTTCTTCGTTTCTAAAAACTTTTATCTGTTTTCCTGTTGGATCGTAAACCATGTCATTTGCTGTGCCTAGGTCATCTCTATTCAAACTCATTAATCCAACATCTTTTGACTTGAATCCAACATAATTGCCTAATGGATCTCTCATCCATAGATCAATGTCGTCCGGAGAATCTGTTGGCCAATTAATTTTTACTATAAATTCTGCAACAACTTCAACATCAGATTTTTTTGCAACCGGATTGATAAGAATAAAAGCCAATATAAACAGAAACACGAATCCAACAAGTGTGTTGAACAACAAATCAATAAATGCTACCTGTGATCCGTAACTGCGATGACGTTTGCCTGCCATATTAGTTACCTTTCTGTTCTACTACACGTTCAACCAATTTCTCTGCTTGTAAATTTCTGTATCTTTCTAAATCTTGATCTAATCTAAAATATTGTACTTTAAGGATTGTACTTGTGATCAAACCTGTTAGTGTTGTATACAATGCTGTTGACATACCAACTGCCATGTTTGCCAATGCTGTCTGCACCGAAGAAACATTTGCTATGTTTAAATTACCAAAAGCACCTGCCAACATTAGAATGAAACCACTCACAGTTCCGATCAATCCAAGTGTTAGCAACACGTCCGACGCAAACCATCCTGGTTCGTGCCTTGTGTCAATGTTTTCTAATTTTTTAATATCACCATTGGCAAGTTGGCTTAATTTCCAACTCTCATAACCGCAATGTAATGTCATTCCGTAAAAAATAAAAAGTATAAGATATGATAATTTGGTTTTATCGTTGTTCCATAAGTCTTCGTGTACACCAAAACCTATCAAAACAACTGTCAATGCTACGATTAATGTAAAAAACCACCACCATTTAAGAAAAATACCGTGTCGTTTGAATGCTGTAATACTCATGGGTCTAATTGTCCTTTATCTTAAGTATTTATCGTATTCAAGAGAAACCCCGGCGTTGTGTTACCGGGGTTCCGCATAAAGTAGTGTGTTAATTAAAGTTACTTAATGTCGATAGTTTTTGGCTTTTTGCTCTCTGGAATAATTCTTTCCATAGATACTCTAAGCAAACCATCTTTAAGTTCAGCACCTTTAACTTCTACATCGTCTGCAATTGTAAAAGACTTTGTAAACTGTCTTTTTGAAATGCCTTTGTGAATGACTCCGTCTTTTTCTTCGCCTTCGTCAGCATTTTTCACAGACTTGATAGTAAGTGTGTTTTCTGCATACTCAACATTGATGTCTTTTTTGCCAAAACCAGCAAGTGCGACTTCAATATCGTATGTGTTATCACCTGTTCTTACAATATTGTAAGGTGGGTAATTTGTCATAGGTGCTGTGAAAACGTCTCCATCAAACATTCTTTCAAAATGGTCGAAAACGTCATCAAACCCAATAGTTACAGGACGTAACTGATTAAAAATAGATAGATTTCTTGTCATAATAACTCCTCCTTTTAAGCAAGTTGTTTAAATGTAGATCCTATCTAAAGCAATCTACATTTGTATTTATACAGTTTTTTACTGTATATGTATAATATAAGCATGATTTTATAAAAGTCAAGAGCCAAATCCTATTTTTTTTCTATTTTTTCAGAAAAAAGTTGGATATTTTGGCCAGGACCAGCAAGACTAGGCAGATCACCGTAGTTTTCTGCGTATTTTTTAATGACTTCTTTGTAGAATATCGTGGAATTGTGCTGGCACTTTTTGTTGATTTCTGCCAATCCGTTGTTTGTGCTGTCCACATAAGTGGCCAAAGCACGGGCGGCTTCCTTTTGCAGTGTGCGTAGATCTAATGTTTCTAAGTCAATCATAACAATCTTTTAACTATACAGCATTTATCTTAAATTTACAATACTGTACTATTTCTTTTGCAACATCTATTTTACAATACTTTTCAAAGCCTTCAAATCCTGGTGCAGAATTGGCTTCACAGACTTTGTATCCATGTTCGTCAAATAATAAATCAATACCAGCAATATCAAGATTGAGTAATTTTGCTGTTTCTGTAGCAATGTAGGTTATTTCATCATCCAAAGGATACAGTTCTCCTACTCCACCTCTTGTGATATTGGCTTTGAAACTGCCATCTTGACTAGATCTTTTCATTGCACCAATTGGTTTGTTTCCAATTACCAATACTCGTAAATCTGTGCCAGGTTGCTCACTGATATATTCTTGAATAATAATGTTCAGTGGAGATTTTAAACTTTTGATAAATTCTGCTAGTTCATTTAATGCTGACTTGTTTGGCACAAGGTGTATGCCTTGTCCGTAACTACCACTTAATACTTTAATCACACAAGGAAAACCTATTTGTTTTTCAACTAAATCTTCATCTACAGGAAAACGTACCAACATGGTTCGTGGAATTGGTATATTGTGTTGTGCAAGAATCTGTGTGGAATACATTTTGTCTTTGACTGCTTCAATACTGTCTCCTGTATTAACAACAGGCACATGAAGTCTTTCTAGATGTCTTAGCACACTGAGAGCATAGTAACCCGTACCACTACCAGTTCTAGGCAACACTAATTTTGGCAAAGCAACAGGCTCGCTGTTAACACGAATACTGCGTCTATCACTTCTAGTTACAATTAAATCAACTTCGTCAGGAGTTACAACTTTGATATCTAATTTTTGATTATTGGCTTCTTCAATAATTCTATTAGCTTCATAGTCTAATTCATGATCGTTTCTAAAATACCAAATCATAATTTCTCTTCAAAACTGGCGGGAGTGAAGGGACTCGAACCCTCGGCCTTCCGCGTGACAGGCGGACGCTCTAACCAACTGAGCTACACCCCCGAGTGGTGGGTAATGCTGGACTCGAACCAACGACCCCCTCGGTGTAAACGAGGTGCTCTACCAACTGAGCTAATCACCCTAAATATCAATCTCTGTCAATCCTCGTTCTCTATTTAAATACTTATACTCAAGTTTAACAGGTTCAAATTGTTTTAATTCTTCAAATATTATATCTGTTGGCAAATCACCACAGGTATATACATCTAATTGTAGCAATCCTGGATCAGTTTCGTCCCAACAATGTAAAGCAATATGAGATGTTTCTATAATTACCAATCCAGTTAAACCCCTATTACCAGGCATGTCTAGATATGTTGTGATCGGACCTTGGCATATCTGCATACCAATTTTTGATACTAATTCTGTTAACCAAGTATGAGCCCACTTTTGATTAGTTGGTGGCTTTTTTACTTCTGCCCTTACTATTAAGTGTTTATGTTGTACTGTCATGCAATTCTTTCATAGGTAACTTATAAGGATCACGATCTATTACTAGAGGGCAGTGATCGTTAATACTTACTTTTCTATTTTTATCTAGTATTTCATTAAATTGTTCAAATTGCTCATAATACATTTTATGTTTGTTATACTCTAAACTTCTTTTAAGCCATCCAATCACATTTTGAATTTCTGTATTAAAAACTAATTGCTGAATTTTTTCTTTAAAGATGTCATTTACAAAACTCACATCAAGATCTTCTAATTTTTTAAGACTCTCTTTTAAAACTTTTGGAGATAAAACATTTGAATGTAAATGCTTTGGCCATTGTAATCTAGAGCTTTGCCACTTGCATTGTAATTCTTCAACTATCCATTTAACTGTTTCAACCATATATGGTGTGTTGTATGCTTGTAATGTCGTTGTTGCTACCACTTCTACTTTATCACCTAACTGCTCTCTAACAATATTTAAATTTTGTTTTAATAATTTGCTATCTGCTCCATGCCTAATATATTCATTGCGTTTTGGGTCACCATCAACACTAATACTTAATTTTATTTTTTTAAATTTTTTCCATATTTCAATAATGTCTAATTTTTTATTAAAATTTAATTTGCTTAAATTGGTGCTGTATTTTAAAATAATGTTTTCTGTATTAACATTATTTTGATCAATAAGTATGTTAAGAATTTTAAATACCAAAGGATCTAATAAAGGCTCGCCACCGGCTAACTCAAGTTCATCTAACGATGGTGCTAATTCTTTAAATTCATCTATAAATTTCTCTTGCTGTTCAAATAAATTAATCAATGGATTTTTGTCCATGTTAAATCTTTTAATATCTTTTTCAACAGGACCTCTATCTGTTTCTGGATAAAAATCTTTAACACTTTCCCAATCAGTCATCCATGGTGTTGAATCTTTTGGCCAACACATGCGACATTTAAAATTGCACAAATTAGAAGGCTTTAGTTCTAGTACAGGTATTTGAAAAGGAAAACTATTTTGTTTTTTACTATTATAGTCTAGCCAAGATTTTACATTGTTATGATAATCTTTAATTCTTGAAATATTTTGCCCTTGACGTGAACTTTTTATTCCATTGCTTTCCATTCTCCAACAATTTTCACATTCCAGTAATTTTTCTTTTTCACCATTAATCATTGCTTTTCGAACTTCATTCATTTTATCACTATACCAAACATCTTTAAACGTAGTGTCAGATGCATCAGCAATTTTATGTGATCTACAACATAACTTTATTTGTCCATTTGGTGTTGTACTTAAATGAATAAATGGTTGAATACAAAAAGTGTCCGTATTAATTTTATGATCTACACTTTTACTTAAATCATTAATGTGATTAATAGAGTTTTGGATCGACGTAGGGTAATATTTTTTTTTATCATTAGACATTTTTATTTTCTTTTTTAAATACCGGTATTGGTTCCATTTTGTGTAAATTTACTTTTCTTATTTGACGATATTTATCTAATAGTTTAATATCATCACCTACTACTATCGCTCCCATTTCATCAAGCGTCATTGCTCTTTCCATTTGTTCATAGGTTAAGCCGCCTAATTGATCTTTGTCAGTCCTACCATCTTCCCATAGTCCATCTGTGGGTGGTGCATCTATAATTTCTTGCAATATGTTTAAGTCCTTACCTAACTGCCATACTTGTGATTTCATTAGATCGGCAATTGGTGATATGTCTACGCCACCATCGCCATACTTTGTATAAAACCCTACTCCAAAATCCTCAACTTTATTACCTGTTCCTACAACAAGACCTCGTTTCGCTCCTGCTATATGGTGTAGTGTTACCATTCTTAATCTTGATTTTGAATTAGCAAACGCATGTTCGCTGTCATAATCGCTCATCATATCTAGCCAAAATCTATCATATAATTTATCTAAGTTAACAAGCTCGTGTGTAACATTTGTAAATTTATCAGTTAGCCAATCACCGTGATCCATGCTTAGATCATGTTGCTCTTGTATTTGAGCAATCGGCATCGAAACAGCGATGGTAGGCATCTTAGTCATAGCACAGAGAGTACTAACCACAGAAGAATCAATTCCTCCTGATATTCCTACAACTAAAGTTTTACGATTATTTTGTTTTGCGTAATCTTTAATCCAGTTAGATATTTGATTTTGCAACACGAAAGATTATCTTCTTTTTGTTTTTTTCTTTGGAGTGCCGTATTCAGCCGCTTCGGCTTCTTTCCTTAATTTAAAAGCTCTTCTTATTGCACGTTTTTTATCTTCACGTTTCACAAATGATGGTTTCATGTAATATCTTCTATCACGAAGTTCTTGCATTACTCCCTCTTTAAGCAACATCTTTTTAAGTTTACGTAGAGCTTTTTCAACATTGTTATCAACAACTGCTACTGCCATTCCTGGTAGTTTAGGTGGACGTGGTTTACGTTCTCTATTATCTCTATTATCTCGTTTGTTATAGCCTATATCAAAAGACTTAACATCATATTTTTGTCTAGGTTTTGAAGTTTTCATAATCTTATAATAGCATCATTAAACTGTTTGTCAACTCTTTTTTGCATCACTTTTAGTAATCACTGCAAAGATTCTATTACCTGCTTGTTTTGGTGGTGAATCAAATTTAGTGTTATTGAGCTTCTTTATCATCATATTTATTTGATCAATAAACATTTGGCCATTTGGTATTTCTCTACCTCTTAATCTCATTACTATTTTAACCTTATCACCATCGTCTATGAATTCTTGTGCTTTTTTAAGTTTTACATTAAGATCATGCACATCAATGTTTGGCCTAAATTGTAGCTCACGCAACTCTATTCGATTTTGTCTTTCTAGTTTCTTTTTTTGTTTTTCTTTTTTTTGATGCTCATAGTTCCACTTACTAAAATCTTGTATTTTACATACAGGAGGATCGGCTTTAACGGTTGTACAAATCAAATCAAGCTCTAGTTCTTTGGCTTTGGCAAGTGCTGTTTTGCTATCAACTATTCCTATAAATGCTCCGTTTGGATCAATTAGCCGTATTTTAGGAAATGTTATTGCTGAATTTAACAGTACACTAGGTTGAGAAAATTTATTGCGAAATGGTTTTTTCACTATGCTCCGTTTTTCTCCACTTTGGTTTTATATATTAACATTGGCGGTTTTTCTTCTGTAATGACTTTGTCATTAATTACAATTTTTTCAACATCTTGTGATTTAAGTGTTGGTAACTCGTATTGTAATTGCAGTAGTATTTTTTCAAGTACAGATCGCAATCCTCTAGCACCAATGTCTTTTTTAATTGCTTCACTGGCCACACAGTCAATTGCCTTATCTGTAAACTCTAATTTAACGTTATCTAACTTAAACATTTTTTCAAACTGTTTTAGCACTGCGTTTTTTGGTTTTACTAAAACTAATTTTAAATCTTCATGTTTTAAATTATGACAAGCAACTACTACAGGTAACCTACCTACCATTTCAGGTATTAGTCCAAACTTGACAACATCATCTGGTTGTACTTTTGAAAGTATTTGATCTGTTTGTTCTTGTGTTTCAAAGTTAGATCTAAATCCCATAGATGTATTAATATTCAATCTACGTTTTACAATTTCATCTAATCCAACAAATGCACCGCCAACTACAAACAAAATATTTGTCGTGTCAACTTCAATCATTTCTTGTTGTGGATGTTTTCTACCGCCTTGTGGTGGTACTCTAACTGTTGTACCTTCAAGTAATTTTAGCAATGCTTGTTGCACACCCTCACCTGATACATCTCTTGTAATCGATGTGTTTTCTGACTTACGTGATTTTTTATCTATTTCATCAATATAGATAATGCCACGTTGAGCACGTTCAACATCAAAATCACAACTTTGTAAAAGTCTTAAAATAATATTTTCAACATCATCACCTACATAACCACTTTCAGTTAATGTTGTTGCATCTGCTTGGGCAAATGGTACATCTAGATAATCTGCAATTTTTTTAGCAAGTAATGTTTTACCACATCCTGAAGGCCCAACTAACAATACATTTGATTTTTCTAATTCGACTCCATCTACGATAGGATGATTTATTCTTTTATAATGATTATAAACTGCAACACTTAAAACTTTTTTTGCTTGGTCCTGTCCAATAACATGTTCGTCTAAATGTATCTTTAATTCTTCTGGTACAATTATTTTTAATGCTTTGTTTTCTTCGCCGGTTTTCTTTTGACCAATATCATTTTCTTCTAATATTGAGTAACACAAATCTACACACTCATTACAAATATAAACTTTTGGTCCTGCGATTAGTTTTCTTACTTTAGCTCTTTCTTTTCCACAGAACGAACAACTGTACGAATTATCTTTTTTCTTTACCATTTAATCCTTCTTGTCTATTTTGCCAACATAAGGTTTAATCCAACCAACGGATTGTGGTTTATCTTTTGATTGTTTTAAACTGTCGGCTTTCATTGTTTTGTTTATAATAACACGATTTGCGTCAATGTCAATCTCTTTTTTGATTTCTTTCACATTAACTTTAGCATCCTCTCGAAACTTCATTATCACTTCTGGCCTACTAACAAGATGGCTATCTTCTTCTTTTTGTTTAGACTTAATTTCAACTTCTTCTACTTTGATTTGATTGTGTTTAATTTTGTTTTGTTGTGGAATTATATCAATGTTATCTTCAATATCTAACTGAATTACGTCACTCGCGGTCAGTCTTTTTTTTTCTTAATATCATCGTCTGATTTAACATTTATAGATTCATCTATATTAATAACTGTTTTTTCAGGTTTTTCTTTTGCTATTTGATCTTGGTACTCTAACTGCTCTTGTAATTCTTGTTCTGCTTGTGAGAGTTTGCTACGAAATTCATCTAGTTCAACTTCATGTCTTTTTTTTAGGTCATCAACTTCATTTTGCTCTGTGCCAGAATACTTTTTTACTAGTTCTGGATCATATTGTTTTTCAAATCCTCTACCAAAACGTCTAATAAATGACATATTGGCCGCAATCAAAAGTAATACAGCAAGTGGATCAAATACGATTATAATAATAATAATTACCCAACGCACTGCCGCTTCTAATAAATTTTGATTTGCTTCTTGACCATACACAAATTCTGCAATGTATTTTAATGGACCAACTTCTACTTCCAACTGTGCTTGTTTGCTCATTAACACAATTTTATCTTCATTGACTGTATCGATTTTATCTTGCTCTGTTTCAATTTGATTTTCTAGTGCAATAATCTTTCCTTCAATATCACCTGTTTTTGTGTTTGCTTGGCTTTTGTAATCTTGGATTATTGTTTCGATACTTATAATTTGCTCTGCGTACTTGGCGTCAACACCTGCTAGATCTTCTTTTAGTTTGTTTTGTATTTCAACAATAATCTTTTGTGCCGCTGATGCCACAGCAAGTTCATTTGCTGTTGCTTTTGCTATTGCTTCATCTAAACCTTTTTTACTAAATGCACCTTTAAAACGTTGTTGTGCCGCGGCAATGTCTGCCTCTTTACGTTCTTGTGCTTGTTTTAATCTGTTGTTTTGCAGTTCAATATCTTTGTCTGCTTGGTCTCTCAACAATTGTTTTTCATTATCAATACGTGCATACAATTTATCTAGTTCTACTAATTCTTTATCAATTAGTGTATCAACTCTAATATCTTCACCTTTTGATAATCGATCAATGTCTAATGACCAACGTTCTATTCTGTTTTCAGAACGTAATAGTTTTTCTTCAATGGTCGCTAATTTTTCTGTACCAATTGTGCCTAATGATGTTTGCTCAACGTGTGCTTTAGATAAAAATCCAAAAATACCCATTGATGTAATGAACATCAATACCACAACTGCTATGGCTAGGTATGCTCTAATAAACTTTGGTGCTACTTTCCAATTTTGATATAGCCAAGATGCTGTGACCAGTTTTCCAACTTCTAACACAGACCCCATGACCATGATTGGTATGGCCGCTCCTGCAAAGATAGCCGCTAAACCATATATGGAATAATATATCGCAACTGCTGAAATACTGAGAGCAGTAACCAATGTTAATAGTGCCATAAACATAACAGTATTATTTATGTAAAAATTTAGGTGTTTTTAGACTCATGAAATTTAGTTAGATTTTAAAGATTTTTTATCTAGGTCTATTCTTGCAATACAAACGAGTTTGTAAATGTTGAAAACCAATCCATAAATTCATTGGAATTAGTTAGCCAATTTAATTTAGTTTCATTTGAAAAATCATTCTGCCTGATTGGTAATTTTCCATTAATTTTAAAATTTGGGATATCTTCGAACCATACTAATTTTTCAATATTTAAAGTTTTTTGTCTTTTTTCTAGATCTTTTAATCTATAAACCATTTCATCGAACCATTCTTTTTTATAGTAAAAAGTTTGATTGCTTGTTAGGCCATTGTTCGATTTAATTGTTTTGTCATAGTTGACCCATTTATCAGTTGTTATACCTATGCCATAACTTAAAAACTGCCCTAGTAGATCTTTTCTTTTTACAAGAACTACCGGCATATTAGATATATAATCAAAGATAAGTTCACTCATATACGGACCGGCAAGCACTTTCCAGAGTGTTTTATTTTCAAGTGCATCTATCCTTAACTGTGTTTCTTTATCAATCCCTTTAGCATCATCGAGATTTGGCCATCCAGGATGATCAGGTTCAAAATGTTCGTGTCCTTGGTTGGGTGATAACGGAGTATATTCTGAGTATTCATTTGCATACCATTTGGTTACAAAGTTTGAACCACTCCTAGGTGTTCCTAGTATAATCTTGTGCGATATCATTTTTCATAGATTGCAGAATTGGCACCATGTTCTGCACACTCTACTTGAACAACATAACATCTGTTATCAGTTTTTTCTCTGATTAATTTGTCTGCATAGTTAAAGGCGTGTTCGGCAAATTTCTCTGCACCAACACCATCGAACGTAACAATGTCTACAAGATCTAATTTTTCTAATTCTCTAAATTTTTCTAAATGTGGATCATTGATGTCTAATGCAGTTTTGTGATCAAAGTGATCTTCTAGCCATTTCTTCAAAGGTTTTAATCCACCAAAGTCCACTGCCCAGTTTTTGTTATCCAATTTGTCACATCCAAATGTAAATTTGAACTGCAAACTATATCCATGCAACAAATGACAATGTGAGTGATCTGCGTTAGGTTGTCTGAATACACATGCAAGTCCTATATTGTGTCCATATGTTTTTGTACTATAATATTTTGCCATAATGGTCTCCTGTTTCTAACGGCAGAGTGTTTAGTGAGGGTTGACGTCTAGTCCTCAAATGCAAAATGCGTTGTAGCATATTGTTATAATACACTAAACAACGCACTTTGTCAAGAAGATTACTTATGTGGGTCAAAATCCTTAGTTATTTGAGATTCTTTCCCCTTAAAGTAGTGCTTAGATGGTTCGTAGGATAACCACCTTTTGAACTTTTTCACCTGATCCGACTGGTCGGCTGGCTCTCGCAATGATCTTTGCTGTTTACTAAAAACAGCATTAAGCATTAAGATCCCGTCGCCCATGGATCTAAATATCTTTTCCATAGACTGTCTCCAAATTATTGTTAGTATGGGATCGCTTACCGTCTTTTGATGTGATCTGAGGCGTTGGGCTTTCTACCAAATGTACTTATATTTTTTTGATAAAAAGAAGCCTATAATAGGCCAAATTTTAAATCCAAAATTTAAACTGCTTTTTTAGATGTTGATATGTGTTTAATCAATCACTTCGATACTCATAGATCGACATGAACCTTCAACTTGTTTCATTGCCTGCTCAACTGTAAAAGCATTCATATCTTCCATTTTGCTTTCTGCTATTTCTTTAATTTGTGCTTTGGTGATTCTTTTTATAATTGAGCGACCAGGTGTTCTGCCACCTTTTTTAAGTCCAATCTTTTTCAAAATAAAATATGTAACAGGTGGCTTTTTAAGTGTAAATGTAAAACTTTTGTCTTTGTAAACAGATATCAAACACGGAATAGGACCTTCCATGCCTTTTGTTTTATCATTGAACTTCTTGCAGAAATCCATGATTTGTATACCACGTTGTCCAAGTGCTGGACCAACCGGTGGAGCAGGTTTAGCCTGACCTGCCTCTATTACTAATTTCAGAGTACCAGTTACTTCTTTTGCCATAAACCTCCAAGTTTATATATTATGCTGATTCAGTATTTGATTCAGCAGGTGTTTCGTCAGCAGTTGCTTCAGTTAATTTTAACTGAGTTGCAACGGGCTTACCGTTATGTTCAGCAACAATATATTCCATTGCTTGGCCTTGATCTACTTTTGTTATGCCTGCATCTTTAAATGCTGAAACATGAACAAACACATCATTGCCGCCGTCATCTGGTACTATGAAGCCAAAACCTTTTGCCGCATTATACCATTTTAGTTTACCTGTACTCATCTGTACTCCTTATTATAGTATACTCTGTAAGCGCCATTTGTAGGCAATAACTCACAGTGTTTTAAACTATCGTTTTCTTCAACCCATAGTTTAAATTCTTCTTTGATCTTACCTTGTCCTGTAATAACAGTAACATACTTAAGACCTTGATACTTGTTTTCATTTACAAAGTTTGTAAACTCTTTCCAAGCATCTTGTATATAATAACCATGTAAATCTAATCTAGCCATTATATACTAACTTTATTTATAGTTTCCTATATCTTTTTAGCCTCTATTAACCTTTTACGGTTCTTAAGATGTTGTTTTTCTACATCATCCTTGCTTTGTCCATTATATAACACTGCATAGTGTTCGTCAACCATTTTTTTATTAATGGTTGTTTTTTCCCAAACCAGCTCTGCAAGTATTCGGCCAAACTTACCAGTTGCATCTTTGTAAGTTCTCAATGTCGCTATACTTCCAACTGGATAGTGGTCTTTTAAATATTTTTTAGATAACAGGCCAAAACGTTTTTCCTCTTTATCACGTGTTCTTGATTCAGGAGTGTCTATGCCTAACAATCTTAGACGTTCTTTGTGTCTCCAGATTCCAAAGCCAAGATCGATGTCAACATCGACTGTGTCACCATCTATAACTCTTAGTATCTTACATTTATATTCGTGCATTTCTTTTTATACTTCCTATTGTTCTTTTTATATTAAAACGATCATCTTGTTTTAATTTTTTAAGATCAAATGTATTTAGTTGCACTACAATGTAGTACACAGTCTGATCACTTAAATTATGTGCTGTAAAGTAATTACCAGAATCTAACTGTATTGCTTTTCCTGTTTCACAAGGAATCCTACCAATGTAATCTTTATCTTTTAACTTTGTTTTATCCATAGGATTAGGATTAAACATCGCAACATTATAATTTTTAGGTGCGTCGAGCAAAAATTTAATCACATTAAAATTATGCTTGTCTGTTTCTTTGTTTTTATGAAGTTCTATATATCCATTGGCTTCCAAAGCCATTATCTCTATCTTATCGTCTGAGCTTATATCATACTCTGGTAAAAAATTATCATTAAACCATTTTGTCATAGTATAGCATTGTTCTTTTACTTTGCTATTCCATTCTCCATTATAAAATGTAAGACTTTTCCATCCTTGGCTGTATTCATTTTTATGAATATCAAAAAGGTCCAATGTGTCTAGATTCTTTATTTCTTTTTCCCAAGTTTGCCAACTATAGCCAATATCTAATTCTATCCAAGGAAGATTTTTGATTGGTATATCTTCGTCAGTGTCTTGTAAAATTTTTTGAATTTTAAAATGCTCTCTGTTTATTAGTGGGAGAGCCCAGACGTCATTTCCTAAATAATCAGGTATAAACATTTTATCTTATGTGTTTTGAAATTCTGTTGTTTCGATGTTTGTAATTTTATCTTTTAACCAAAGTTTATGTTTTTTCATAACTGAAAGTTTATTATCATTAATCTGATCTGTGTTTAACATTTTTTCAATTGCTGTGTGCAGTGTAGCATGTTGTTGTTTTAATTTTTCTAGTTCAGGATTATGCATCTTCTTTTTCTGTATCTTTATTTTCGTTAATTGTTAAAATAATTTTTGCACCATTTTTTTCAGATAATTCATAAACTAATTCACCTGTTGATTCGCCATTACCTAATTCGCCAATATCATAAAGATATTGTGCAAATGCGTCTACTACTTGTTGATTAGTTAGGTTAAAAGTTTTTTTGTTTTTGTTATCTGCCATAATATATATCCTGCTTGTTTTTATTTATCAATTACAAATAATTTCTTACCTGTATTAATCTCAACAACATCTTTGTATCTTCGTTGTTATATAATGTTTGTAGTTTTTCAGCATACCGACACTTGTCCATGTATTGCTTATATTTGTTATTTTCTTCTTCTGTTGTGTGCAACCATTCTTCTTTAAACTTACTGTAGGTTGTATCTATGTCTTTCCATGCGTCAGTACGTTGTGGTCTTAGTTCTGTCCACCAATTATATAATATTTTAATTTCTGTTAATGCAGATTGATAATTTGGCTCTTTAGATTTCTGTGCATGTAACCAGTTTATACCTTGCAATCCTTTTTCCTTGCTCTTATAAGAAAGGTCAGCAGTACCAGTATATATCTGTGCAATATAATATTCGACAAAATTCTGCAGATGAGTAAAACTGTCATGCAGTATTTGATCACCAGTTGAAATTGGTTCATCCTTATCAGGAACTGTATGAAACCATTGTCGAAGTGTGTTTACTAATGACATAATTTATTGTAACATAAAAATAAGATTAGATCAATCGTCTTTTTTGACCAAAGTAAACTGTTCTGAAATATTACCTTGGAAAGCATATGATCCATAGTGATCTAAATTGATAGATGGGTCCATCCAAATTTCTCCACCCATTTTTTGCCAACGTCTACAAAATGTGTAATCTTCTGAAAGATAACGTTTTGATTCAGGTTCAATCATTGTGTCAAACAGTGCATAAAAATATGGTTGTAAACTTGGATCAGTATTTAGATCGTTGTTGTATCTTGTTTCTGGATATTCTTTGGTCATTTTATCTATAACTTCTCGTTTGATCATCATAAATCCTGTTCCTGCATCAAGCACAGGAATCAATCCTTTTACCAATGGAATTTCTTTTGTGTCGCTGTGTTCACGTTTTATATTTAAAACATATGACGCTTGGAATTTTGCGAGCTCAAAAGGATCAGTTGGTTTTTGATCTGTGGCTACTCCGTGTACGGCAGGCCAGTTAATTGATTTTTTAGGATAAGCCCCTGTAACAATATCTTTGTCTCTGTGTAATAATTTAATAATATCTTGAGGTATAAAACCAATGTCAGCATCAATAAACATCATATGAGTAAATTGTGGATCTTTTAAAAACATCGCCGTAAGTGTATTACGAGCTCGTGTAACAAGACTTTCATTTGATAATGTTGCTAGTGTAAAGTTAAGTCCATAATGTTTAAAAAGTATAGCAAGTCCTGTCATTGCTTTTAAATATGGCTCACCTATCATACCACCATAACATGGTGTTGCAATCATAATATGTTTTTTTCTTAATTGTTCCATATTAACATCAATTTGATCATTCATGTTTTTGCTTAATGGTTGATTTAATTTTGTATTGTCTTTTTTGCTCATTTATTAATCTCCTGTTCCAGGTTTTTCAGACAGAAGATCTTTTTTTGACTTTGTATAATTTTTTGGATCATATTCATCTGCTTCTGGTAATGCATCTTTTTTCTTTGTGATATTTGGCCATTGTTTAGCATACTCAGTATTTATATGAACCCAATAGTCTAATTCTGATTTAGCAATATTTGGATCAGTATCTGCCTGAATAGCATCTACAGGACACTCTGGTTCACACACGCCACAGTCGATACACTCTTCAGGATTAATTGCTAAAAAATTTTCACCTTCGTAAAAACAATCAACAGGACAAACTTCTACGCAGTCTGTGTGTTTACATTTTATACAATTTTCATTTACTATATAGGTCATATTTGTATAATACTATAGACTGACAAAAAAGTCAAGATTTAACTAATAATATTGCCCCAAGATGGTCTTGGTTTGTCTGGATGTTTTTCTTCATTTGATTCTTTTTCACTTGCAAATCCAAATCCAACCATTACCACAGGTAAACCTTTTATGTCTAGATATTCTTTTAAACACTCATTATCAAAACAACCACAAAAACCACTTTGCACTCCAAGTGCTTCTGCTGTTATAATCGAATTCCAACATGACAACCCAACATCTAAATAATCATTTTCAATCGGATCACCATCATCAAAATACCAAACTAAAAGTAAAGGTGCAAGTGTTTGCCCATTTATCTGTGTTCTTAGTATTCCTTGATCTCTCCAGTCATGTGCTTCTTTTACCGTTCTTGGTGATCTTGAAACCATTAGCGGATTTTCATTATCGTAACGAACTTCTTTGCTTGATACTGTGCAAATATATTCATATAGTCCTACTTTAGAACGTCTGTGTTCTAAACTCTGCCCTAGTACTTTAACTTTAAAGTTGTATCTATTATTACAAGAAGGAGTCTGTGCTACTGATTTTTTAATTGCATCAACAAGATGTTGTGGTATTGGATTACCGTCAAAATACTTAACTGTTGTTCTTTGTTCTAATACTTTTTCTAATTGATCTAACATAATTTTATTTATAATAATATTTAACTAAATGGCGGAGAGGGTGAGATTCGAACTCACGATAGACTTGCGCCTATGCCGGTTTTCAAGACCGGTGCATTCAACCGCTCTGCCACCTCTCCATGTACAAACATTTATTTACTATGTAAATTTCTTAATTGTTTGTAATAATCCAAATCCAGCAATACCGGCTGTAAGTAAATGTCTTAAACATGGATCACTTAATAAACTTTCAATTAATCCAGAAAGAGCCGCATTTGTTACTCTTTGTATTGCTCCGGCAAGTTTTGCTAAATCTTCTAAAATCATACTTGCTAACTGAGTTATATAACCAATAATTCCTGCAATCATATTTAATAGTCCAAGTGCTGAACTAAGAAAACTTAATATTTGATTTAATATACCTGCACCTTTAGATAACGCTCCAAATAGCTCATCAAGAAAAGCACAAGGCCCTGTACCTACTGATGCCGCGGCACCAAGTGCTGTATTTAATGCATTTATTCCTTGTCCTATAGACAGCATCTGTCCAATTGGTTTTGGTAAATGACCATTAGGTAAAGAATATGTCGACCCACCTTGAACTCCTATAAATGAAAATGGATTTGATTGACCATAATCTGTTTGGTTAACTC
>Ga0075479_10000321_pt1 | contig 20296 bp, 7 predicted proteins | sample DEB08_DNA_8_FD_76341 | JGI IMG/M metagenome (GOLD analysis project Ga0075479, IMG submission 76341) | Aqueous microbial communities from the Delaware River and Bay under freshwater to marine salinity gradient to study organic matter... | ecosystem: Environmental > Aquatic > Marine > Coastal ... | reverse complement strand
ACGATCTTCGCAGAGGCGCGTCCGCTGCCGAATCTGATCTTTCTGCAGAGGTGTCTCGCTGAAATGCGTTTGTCTGTGCTGGTTGCCGTATGCCTCACTGTCCTGACACCGCGGTGTCAGGCTGATGAAACTGCGTCCACTGCATCGGACAATACCTCCCCATCCCGAGCTGAAACTCGTCAGACGGCGGCTCAGGATCTCGCTGAACTGATGCAGAGTGGCGACTGGGAAGTCATCGAAGTCGAAGAATTGCGTCGACTGCGAGGGCTGGCGTCAGGTGAGGAGAGCGTCCGCGTTCGTCCGGGAATTCGGATGGCCCGCTACTCCGCGGAACTGAACGACAGTCAACTGTTGAACGGCACTGCTGAGCTGCAGCTTTATCCCGACCAGTCATCGGTTGCGGAATTGCCTTTGGCACTCGGGAGGACGGACCTGCAGCAACTGCGTATTTTTGATGTGACCGGAGAAACTCCGCTCGGTTCTGATCTGGAGCGGAATCTGTACGTGCTCCGACGATCTTTGTCCGGCAATCTGACTGGCAGTTGGACTGCAGATGGTCTGGTCACAGGGGAGACAACGGCTTTTCGACTGAATCTTCCCCGGGCGACTCAGTCTTCGCTGAGGCTGACGACACCAACCGATGTGCTTGTGACCGGGAGCGGCAGCCTGGTGATGGAACCGGAGCAGACCGCTGACGGACTGCTGTGGACGTTGCTTCCATCGTCACCCGATCGGCTGGCATTCAGTTGTCGCCGTTTGCGTCGACTGACAACTCAGGATCCCATCTCACTGACGTCCGCTACGGCCGGGCACACACTGCTGGACAATATCCTGAGCTCACGCTGGATTCTGGGTCTGCCCGTGGAGATCGGAAATGACCTGCGGGTGTCAATGAAGCTCACAGCCGGGACACGGATTTCCCAGGTGCAACTGAATTCGGGCGGGGCTGCTGACTGGGAAATCATCCCGGGCGTGCCCTTTCAGACACTTCGTGTTCGATTGCCGAGTGGTGTCGCGGGGGGACAACTTGAGATTCGCGGCATTTCAGTGATCTCGGAAGAAGAGGTCTGGTCGCTGCCCGTTCTGACCCCGGATCACTGGGAACTTGTGGGTGATCATCCGATACAAGGCCCGTTGTTATCTCCCAACGGCGCGATCACGGTCTCCTTTCCTCCGGGAACGGACGTGGACGAGTGGGAATTGAAAGGCGTTCTGGAGCGGGATGTGGTGACGACCCAGGACCAGTTTCGCAAATTCGAATTGCTGCGGTTTGGTAACGACGCTTCCGCGCGGGTCCGCATTTCTCGCAAGCAGGCCCGGCTGTCCGACTCCGTTGTGACCGTTGTAGAACCTTCCAGTCGACTGGCGGCAGTACGTTGCTTCGTCAACGTCAGCTGTCAAGAGGCATCGGTTATTGAGGTTTGGTGGCCGCTGCGAACCGGATGGCAACTGATTTCCGCGCGGTATGCATCCGACCAGCGGGTTCTGTACTACGAAGTTGCGGAATCCTCCACTGATGATCAGCAGCAGCGTCTGACGCTGCACCTGCCGGAGACTCTGGCACCGGACTCGTCCCGTGTGATTGAGATGCTGATACAGAATACTCAGGGCAGCGGCAGTACGCAGCTGCAGATGCCGCTGTTGCAATCTCCGGATATCGAACGAAGAGACAGTTTTTTGATCGTGCCGGAGACGGTTGGTATGCAGCGGCAGGCCGCTCGTCCCGAACAGCGAATTTCTGAACAGGAACTGTCCGGACTGGCAGGCTGGTTTCCCGCAGCGAAGATTCCGAACGGGTCGCAGATTCTCAAACCAAAAAATGATGAGTATGCGGTCCTTCCCAGAAAGCTTGTGGCAGACGTCAGTCCGTTGCAGTTGCGGCAGCGGCTGCGAATTGAGGGTGAGATTCTGGTTCAGGAGACGCGCTGTGAGCTGCCTGAAGACTTCACAGGAAATCGCCTGCCATTCGTCCTGCCGGGCAGATTTCTGCCGCAAATGAAGTGGTTCGTGAACAGCCGTCAGGTCACACCCCGCGAGGATCAGCCGAGTCTGCTGACGGATGACATGCAACGCATCAGCATTCCGTTGCCGGCCGACGCCGAGAATTCCGGTTTCGTGGTCACTGCCAAGCTCACGACCTCGTTGAATGACAGTGCAGTGGCTGTTGTTCCTTTTCCTGAGGCAGATCAGGGAGCCGAGATTCGACTTGAGATGTCTGTGGCGGACAGTGAGCGATTGTTGTTGCAGGAGCCTGCTTTGGAATTGTCGCAGGAAGCCGGCACTTCCATCAGGCACTGGAATATCACCGGCGTGCCGCGTCCAATCCGGCTGCGGGTTCAGACTGAGGCAGATGCGGGGCAGGAGCGTTCTCTGGACATGCATCTGTATCACCTGCTGAGGATTCGCGGTTCAGATATTCATCACCGCATCATGGCGGTCGCCGATCTGTCGGGACGCAGTGTTCGCGAGAACCTGACGATCGGTGTCGTCGATGGGGTGATTCCCTCCGTTCTTGTGGATGGCAGACGAGTTCACACGACACTGACGGACAAGAAGTTGTTGATTCCTCTGCCGCCGGCGGCAGAACGGTGCCGCGTCGTTCTGGTCTGGGAGCAGCCCGTGCTCGCGCTGGAAACAATCGATGGCCGCGTTCGTCTGGCTTCGCCCTCCGTTGAGGGGGCGATGCATGTGATGACTGTCCATCATTTGCTGATTTCGCCTGATCTCGATGCACGCATACCTGCGTCGCGATTCCGCTTCCGGGAAGGGGGGCTGACGAGGGGGCAGCAGCTTGCTGCGGTCGGAGATGCAGGAAACTCTTCTCGATTTGTCGACCTGGCGGAAATTCGTGGGTTTCACGTCGAGTGGGAACTGTCAGAGGCTCAGGGCTGGACAATGCAAACTCTCGTCTCTGCAGACTCCGGAAAAGCCACGATGGTTCTGGAACTGACTGAAAAACGCCGTCGATCTGCAGTACTCGCGGGAAGTATTCTCTTCAGTCTTGGGTTATGTCTGGCACTGCAAAAGTATGTATTGAGACGACCTCGCTTTGTTGCGTTCTTCGTTCTGGTGCTGTCGATGTCGTCAGTCCTGTCTCTGCCCTCGCTCGTCTCAGTTGGATTTCAGGGGATCTTCTGGGGAACTGGTGCCGGGTTACTGCTGTTGATCAGTGTCAGCGGTATTGCTCAGCAATTCCGATTATGGACACTTCGGCGTGGATTGTTTCAGTGGCTGCTGCTGGCCGCCCTGCAATGTTCAGCGTGCTCCACAGCCTCCGGCCAGCAGTCTGCGGATACTGTCGACCGCCCTGCATTGACGGCGGCTGGATTCCTCGAAGATTCCGGGCTGGTTTATCTGCCGCAGGATGAGCTTGAACAGCTGCGTCGTCAGGTGATGCGGAATACGGCTGTTAATCAACAGACACTGGTCACCGGTTGTCTGGTCGAGATACGCAGTGACAGCGCTGACTCTGTGGAATTGCTGCTGAAGATTTCCGTCTCATCACAAAGCGGGAAACAGCAGTCGATACTGCCATTGCCGATCGGTCAGTCGAAACTCGTGGACTGTCGAGTCGACGGGCAGTTTGTATTTCCTGATCCGGCGAGTGACGAGAGGCTGCTCATCCCCATTCCCTCATCGGTAAGTGTTTCCGGTCAACGACTATCCCCGGAATCCTCGGTCGCTGTGGAAACAGCTGCCGATGACGTTGCCGCATTTACGACGCACGAGGTGGAGTGCCGTCTGCGTCCTCGAATTTCCCGATTGCAATCCGGGCTGAAGTTTTCGTTGCCCGCCCTGCCCTGCCCACAATTCGAAATGTCACTGAAGAGTTCTGATGACTTTTTCAAATCTGCCCGAATACAGCTTGCGGACGCGACGGTGCCATGGGGCGACCTGAAGAACACGGTGCCTCTGAATACCCTGGCAGACGATGACAGTGCTGAGGTGAGCTTGTTGTATGCGGACAATTCCATTGAGTCGGAAGCCAGTGTCTCTTTGCTCGCAGTTTGTGAGAACTCGACCGGGCTTCAGCATCTTTCCTGCTATTTTCACGTCTCCGAGTGGAATCCACTGAAGGGCGACCTGCGGTACAGAATTCCCGCTGACTATCAACTAACAGGCGGTGCGATTGTTGGGGGAGACAATTCGGCGGAAGTGCTCTGGCAGGTCAATGATTCCGATGCTGTGATCACGCTGCCGTCCGGAATCTCGTCGGATTTCGTCCTGCTGTTACAACTTCGTTCGCGAACCCCCACGACCCTGCAGGAGCAGATCATCCCTGTCGAACAATTGCAGAACGTGGATGGTGTCAGCCCTTCATCGAATGTGCTGGTTGCGTGGCGAGCAGACTCCGTGTCGACAGCGTTTCTACCCGACCGAAATGCGGCTGAACAGGTGCAATTTAGTGAGCTTGCTGAGGATTGGGGGAGGTGGATTCGGCGCTCGGACACTTTGCTGCGTGTCGCAGCCACGGAGCCGTTTGCGTTGCGTTCAGCTGAGCGAAAAAGTCGGCACACTGTATCGATTGAGCAGAGATATGACACTGGCGAACAATTGCTGAACTGGCAATACAGCTTCGATGTTGAGGCATCTCTGTTGCCAGTGTTCCGGCATCAAATTCGGGTGACAGATGCTGTTCGTGTGCGAACTGTCCGTGTGATGGCCGGAGAGGCGAATCGGCTTTCCGGATGGTATCGTCGAGGGAACGACCTGATTGTTCAGTTGCGGGAAGGAACCACCGAAGCACACTCAATCACCATTGCGGGGGAGCGATTGCTGACACCAGAGGATACGTCGATTGAATTGTTCAGCCCGGTGCTGGCGAATTCCAGTGTGCTGGAATCCATCCTGGTGTTGCAGGACAACAGCGGTCTTGGCCTGGTCCTCGATGACGTGGCCGAGAGTATTGCGGATCCCTCTGTGGAGTCCGGAAAGTTGATTCCGGCCGGACAGGAAGTACGACTGCAAATCCCGGATGAACAGGCCCCGATCAGGCTGCGGAGAGTGAATCCTGTGGATGCCACAGGTCGTTTGGTTACGATTGCCCTGCCCGATCAAATTGTCGTCATTTGTCAGGTCTCCCGCTGGTCGACACAACTTGGGCGATTCATTCTGGCGTTCAGCCCCGAATGCGATTTTCTGCAGCTGCCTGTCGTGCTGGCGGACGGTCAACGGTTCGAATTGTCCCGTGAGATAGATCGCTTTTCTCCGAACGACGAGGCGTTGGGAGGATTGTTCCTGAAGAGCGAATTCATGGTGGTCTGGTCAGTTCCGATTTCCGCAGCTGAATCCGAACCACAATCCAGCGGCCTTGAATGGCCTCAGTGGAATAAGGACCTGAAGTGGCAAAGCTGGGAGCACTGGATTACCGGCAGCAGTTCCTCTCAGACACCACCTCCATTAATTCCGTTGTCAGTGGAAGAACGGCAGTGGGCCGTTGACGCTGCCGAAATGCTGGGCCTGCTCTCGTCGGGAATCTTCGTACGTGAAGTTGTGACTGGGGCTCGAGCCAAGCTGACCGAGTCGGGAAACCTTCCTCGTCTGCCCGCGTTTGAAGCTGAGCCCGAAGCGGGAACAGCGTCCAATCTCTACGCCGTCTCCATGACATCAGTCCTGGTGCGAGAAGATGACTCTCCTGCAGCCATGACTGAATTTCGTATCTTCAGTCGCCGCTGGCCAGCTCGCTGTCGAATCACAATCCCGGAAGACACCGTGGTGCTTGATTTGCCAACGGACTCGGGAATTCGGTGGGAGAGTTCAGATCGACGCCATCTGATTCTGCAAATCAGCGAAGCCGAAACAAGACTGAGACTGCGATGGCTGGCTACCAGAGCTGCTCAATCGCCGTTCGCCTTAAAGGTTGGAATATCACTGCCGTTTGTTGCGGATTGCGACCTGCGGCAATCACTGTCGATCGTTTCATCCTATCGGGAAGTTCCATCAGTCCGGGGGGTTGAGGTTTCGCTGACGGCCGAAGCTCAACTTGCGGAGCTGGGAGAGGATCTGCGGCGGGGTTATCGCGACTATGTTGTCAGTGGCTCTGCCGACGCCAGCAACTACATCTCGACAAGCAAGAGTGCTGTGGCGGAACTTACCGAGGCATCTGCTGCTTTTCTGAATGAACAGGGAGCAGGTCGAGAAATGCGGCGGATTCGTCAGCGTCCGGGGTTGTTCGCCAACCTGGCCATTTACTACCGGCGTCGTCTGGAACTTTCAACAATTTTACCGGTGGGGCTGGGGCTGTTTGTGCTGATGGTGGCCACGATTGCAACTTCCAGTCGCAGGAGCAGCGAAGCAGTGACGATGATCATCGGGCCGCGTGATGATCTGGAAATGGATGTTGAAGAGGTGGTGCAGGTTGGGGCCGATACTGGTTTCCACCAACCTGACCCCCGTGCTTCGACGAAGATCCTGCATCGTTCCGATGAGTTGCTGCATCCGGACACTGATTCGGTATAGATCTGTGACCTGAACGGTTGCGGTCGTCTTAGAAGCAGATTCCGCAGCGTACGGTCCAGGTACTGCTCAGATCGGCAGCAACTTCCACATCGTCAAATTCGATGCTCCGCCCAAACACCAGACCAAATTCCGCAAAGACGCTGCGATTCTCTGTCTGAACGTGTTCCAGCCCGAGCATAAGTCGATAGTCGCGGAGAGTGAGTTCAGCGTCACCGCGTGTTGCCGTGCGAACCGACCACGTGTTGCCGCCAAACACACCGGAAACGTATCCCCACGTTTCGGAGCAGTCGCCGTTGCGTGTCAGGCGATGTGAAATCTTCGGCGCCGGGAACTGCAGGTCAACTTTCCAGTCATGGTTGGGCGTCCACAGCAGTCCAACGGCGGGCAGGATGGGGTAGTCACCGCGGCCCGTGTGAACGAGACCACCGGACAGGGTCAGCGTGTCCGGCTTCCACTGCCAGGTCAGCAGTCCCAGTCCAAAGATTCGTAAAGCGTCTTCAGAGTTGCGAAAATCCGTGCGGACCGCAGGAGTGACGATGGTGAGTATTCCGAGTCGATCTCTCAGTTTCTTTTTCCAGAAGAATCGGGCTCCCGTTTCGAACAATTCCGCAGGAAGATCAAGACCTGCTGTGGCATCAAGATAGTCGGCTCGAAAGAACGGGGTAACCAGCAACAGATTCTCAAAGCTGCCCAGGGGAAAAGCCAGAGTTGTGGAGAGGTCGATGGAGGTCACTGCGATGCTGTCATCTCCGCTGTCATGCAGATAACCACCCACAAGATTCACGCCCTGCAGGCAACCCTTGCGGAATTTTTGCAGTGGTGGAACAAGACAGGTGTCATCTCCGCATCCGGATGCCGCTGTGTGGCCTGACAAACCGAGGTCCAGCGGTCGGAAATCCCACTCCGACGCCTGGTCCGGAGAATCTTCAACGGTGCCGAGGATGGTTGTTCCACGGTTGCTGCTGCCGGGACGAGTACTGACAGCTTGCAGCCATGACGGTGCTGACTCGGTGAAAACTCCAGAGGATTTCCTGCCGGTATTGATCGGCTCTGTACCCTGAAGCGTGCCGCCAGCGACTGTGCTGACGAAAACGGCGCAACTGCACACGAATGTCCTGATGATGTCCATTTCCACGATGCCCTGGTGTGTCGTTCTGTTTCTGCATGGAGCGTGGCGTTGCTCAGATGCTGTTTAGACTTCCCCGCAGAACAGCAAAGCTCCCCTCGTGCTAGAATCGGCATTTTTGGAAATCTCTGTCATCTCCGTTCCGGCAGTGCCCGGGAATTTGAGTCTGCAAAACCCGGAACCAGCAAAAACTGCCGAAGTTCACGGCGTTGGCAGTCCGGCGAACAACCTGCTTCCGACACGCACCAGCGTCGCACCCTCTTCCACCGCGGGAATGAAGTCGCCGCTCATCCCCATTGATAATTCGGAAAGGTCAATGCCCGCTGCTGTGGTCTCGTCGCGAAGGTTGAGTTCATCACGGATTTCACGCAGTTCGCGGAATGTCGGGCGGGCGTCCTCCGGATCTTCAGTGGCTGCGGCCATTGTCATCAGACCGCAAATCTTCAGATTTGCCGCGCTGGCTGTCAGCTCAGACCAAAGTGATCGGATTTCTTCGGGCGAAAATCCCGACTTCGCTTCTTCACGTGACAGGTTGAGCTGCAGCAGAACTGATGCGGCTTTGCCTTCGCTCTCACTGGCATTACTGATCGCCTGCAACAGTCTCAGAGAGTCAATCGAATGGATCAGTGAGGCGTGTTTTACGGCCGCGCGCGCCTTGTTCCGCTGCAGCCGACCGATCATGTGCCACTCCTGGCCAGGCAGCAATTCAGCACGCTCCGCCAGTTGCTGAGGACGATTTTCCCCAAAGACAGGATGAAGATCACTCAACGCCCTGACCCAGTCCGGATGAGCATACTTGGTGACTGCAACCAGACGCACTCGCTCGGCAGCATTGGGAGAACGTTCCTGAGCCTGTCGAATCGCGTTCAGAATCTCGTTCAGGTTTTGTTGCAATACGGTGCTTAACGACATCAATGGTTCTCCAGAATTCCTGCGGTCGATTTTGAGGCTGTGGCTTCTCTCCGGGCCCTTTTGCAGGTCGACAACCCCTGTAGCATAGCTTCCGGGCAGCGTCTGGCAGATTTCATCGGTCGAATCCGGGGAACAGCATTCCGAATTGCCTGCAAAAGAAGATATCATCGCTATAGACCGCGTCCGGTGCTCCGTTTCGGAAGGGAAAAGTTGACATGCTCAGATTATCAACCGTCGGCCGATGGCTGCAGATCGTCAGTTTTCTGAGTCTTTCACCGCTGTCAGGTGTGATGGCAGAATCGGTCAGTCTGACCCCGTTATCGCCGGCCGAGCCTGCTGTTCGACGGCCCGTGGATTTATGCCTGCACGGAGATCATCTTTTCACCGCGAATTCCGGCAGCGGTTCGGTTTCCATGCTCGACCCTTCACTGGGGAAGATTCTTGCCGAGTTTGCGGTGGGCAAAGAACCCGTCGCCATCAAGTCAGCCGGCAGTTCTCTGCTGCTGGTGGATTCTGGGACGCACCAGTTACTCTCCCTGACCTGCGACTCAGCGGCGAATAGCCTCGCAATACGCCAGACGCACGACGTGCCGCATACTCCGGTTGATCTGGCAGTCAGCGCTGACGGGACACTGGCCGCGGTCACTTCGCTGTGGGCCCGTTGTGTCACGTTGTTTCGCATTGATGATGGTGGGGAACTGCGGGAACTGCACCGTGTACCTCTGTCATTTGCGCCCCGCCGGGCCCTGTTTGTTGGCGATCGTCAACTGGTGGTTGCAGATAGCTTCGGAGGCCAGTTGATTGTTGTCGCGACAGAGACCGGTGCAGCGGGGCGGCCCTTCCGGATTAACGGCCACAATATCCGGGGACTTGCACTTACGCAGGACGGGAAGTCACTGCTGGTTACTGCGCAAATGTTAAATCCTGACAGCTTCACGACGTACGAGCGTGTGTTCTGGGGGGTGTTGATGCGTAACAACCTGCACACCATTCCGCTGAACGCTTTGCAGACCGGGGGCATGTCGAGTCTCGGCAAGGCGGGCGGGTATGCAGAGAGTGTCAACGACAGCCGGGATGAAGATACTTCGTACGATACAGCCGGCACCGAAGCACAGTATGGTCTCTATCCGCTGGGAACTCCTTCGATTGGCTCCGGCGATCCGGGGCGGCTGATCATCACTGAGCAGGATGTCACGCTGCTGGCTGTTTCCGGGACAAATCAGGTTGCTTTTCGAATGGCCAGCCATCTGCCGTTTGAACGGTTGAAAGTTGGTCATCGACCTGAAGCGCTGTGCGTTGATCCAGCGCGGGATACCGCGTTTGTGGCCAATCGTTTTGATGACTCCATTACGATGATCAGAATCGGCGAGGAAGGACCGGAGGTGACTGACACCATCAGCCTCGGGACCGGAAGGGAACTGAGTCTGGTGGAACGAGGGGAGCAGCTGTTCTACGACGCATCCCTGTCGCTGGACGGCTGGTACAGCTGTCACTCGTGTCATACCGACGGCCACACGAACGGGCTGCTTTCTGACACTTTCGGCGATGAAGACCTGGGTGCACCCAAGAAAGTTCTGTCACTGCTGGGCACAGCCGATACCGGCCCATGGGCCTGGAATGGTGGTCGTGGTCAACTTGAAGAACAGGTGACAACTTCGCTGATCATTTCGATGCAGTGCCAACTGGAAACCGATGAGCTTCCGGTGGTGGAACTCAGTGCATACCTCCGCACGCTGCGAACACCACCATCGGTGAGTGAAGCGCGAGAGGAAAAGGCTGACCCACAACTTCTGGACGCAGGAAAGGGTTTGTTTTCTCGGCATGGATGCAGTGATTGCCACGCTGGCCGAACACTGACATCCACAGATGTCTGGGATACCGGCCTGCATGACGAGCTGGGGGCGACTCATTTCAATCCGCCATCCCTGCTGGGGGTCAGCCAGCGGTCTCCGTGGTTTCATGACGGCCGTGCTGCAACTCTGGAAGACGTGCTGCGGTCGTCGCACCACGATCAGTCTTCTCCTTTGCCTGAGCAGGATATTCCGCTGCTCAGGACCTATCTGGAATCCCTGTGATCCTTGTCCTGCTGTCTCAGGGGCCAGCGATTTGAATTGCGATCGTGACTTTGCACTCGCCAACCATACCTGATCGACCGGTCTCGATTTCGTCCGCCTGCGTCAGGCTGTCTGCAAGGGTTTCAGAACAGACATATCCGGTCCACTCCTGCACCATCGTATTCACTTCCGGATTTTCAGCGGCCCAGGTGATCTGAATCCGGTCCTGAATATTCAGATCAGCATCCTTGCGCAGCTGTTGGACATGTCTGACAAAGTCTCGCGACATGCCTTCCCGCACCAGTTCGGGAGTGAGTTGAGTACTAATGGCAACCTGAATGTCAGCGTCATCGGCGCTGGCCCACTCGGCCGCCTGGCGAGTACTGATCAGGACATCACCGGGCTCCAGCAGGACGTCTTCACCCGCGATCGTGACGGTGACTTTCTCATTCCGGCGCAGTGGTCCCAGTTGATCGTCGCCCATTTCCGGAATTTCAGCTCGCAGTTTCTGGAGCAGCTTCCCGTAACGTGGTCCCAATGTGCGCAGATTGGGCTTGTAAGCGTAACTGACGAGATCGTCGAGGTTCTCCTGACGCACGACAAGACGGATATTCAATTCTTCTGAAATGACTTCGGTCAGCGTTTCCAACGCCGCTGCGGTTTCCGAGGTCGTGCAGGAATACCGCAGTTCCGAAAGTGGCTGTCGCACACGCAGATTGCAGTCTTCGCGAAGTTTGTGTCCCAGGCGAACAATGCGTTGCGCGGCAGCCATCCGGAGGTTCAGGGCCTCATCCAGCAGCTGTTTGTCACATGTCGGGAAGCTGGAGAGGTGAACGGAACTCGGCAATGCTTCGATCGTGGAATCTGCTGCTGCACCGGGGGCTCGTCCCAGTACCAGATTTTGATACATCCGTTCGGTCAGGAAAGGAATGCAGGGAGCCAGCAGGCGACAGAGTGTCACCAGGACTTCGTAGAGTGTTTCGTAGGCTGCCAGTTTGTCGGTGTCACTGGAATCTTTCGAACGCCAGAAGCGTCGGCGATTTCGGCGGATGTACCAGTTGCTGAGGTCATCGATAAAACCGGCCGCTGCCTGGCAGAAACCAGGGGCATTGAAGTTCTGCATTTGGTTGACGGCGACGGATGTCAGCGATTGCAGATTGGAGAGGATCCAGCGATCAATTTCAGGACGCTGGCTGAGATCACGATCAGGGGTGGCCAGACCAGCGGCTCGCGCCCGCAATTCGGCAGAAGGTTCAAAACCATCGGCGACAGCGTAGTCCACAAGGAACTTGTAGCAATTCCACAGTGGGATCAGGATGCGACGTCGAGTTTCGTCGGCGGGCGTGCTGGTGACGAGGCAGGTGGGGACACCCTCGGCGGTCTGACTGACTGGTCCCTGCGGTGTCTCCAGTGTGACGACCTGATCAGGGTGCCGTGTTCCAAACCGCAGATCAACAGCGGGGTTTTGAGCGAGGTACATCCACCGCATGGTGTCGACCCCCAGCTGTTCTGCAGCCTCTTCAAACCAGATGGCTGTTCCATCCGATTTATGCATTGGCTGCCCCTGCTCATTCTGCACCAGTCGGTGTCCGAGCAGAGTATGGAACGGTTTTTTCTCTTCCGCCGTGTCAGCTTCGTCGTAACGCATCATCGTTGACAACGAAAGCATGGAGTAGAACCAGTTCCGGAACTGCCCCGGAAAGCACTCTGTGACAAGATCGGCCGGATACCACTTCTTCCACTCTTCGCGATCGTGGTTGTAGCCCATGGTGCTGAACGGAACGATTCCGGCGTCCAGCCACGGATTCCCCACGTCCGGAATCCGCTGCATCAGATTGCCTGTCTTCGGATTGCGAATCCTGACTTTGTCGATCCATGGCCGGTGCGGACTGTGACCGACAAATTCATCCCAGCCTTCGACCGCACGTTCTTCAAGTTCTGCAAGCGACCCCATGACTTCAAAATCACCGGATTCGACATCCACCCAGATTGGCAGCGCCAGTCCCCAGAATCGTTTCTTACTGATCATCCAGTCGCCCATATTGGACAGCCATTCCAGCTCGCGGGTCTGACCGTCGATGCTGTTTGGCAGCCAGTTGATGGCCCGCGTGACGTCCTGAATCTCCTCACGCCAGTCCATGCGAATGAACCATTCATCCACGAGTCGAAAGACCAGTTCATCACCGGTACGCCAGCAGTGCGGATAGATGTGTGGATACACTTCCACAGAGACGAGCAGTTCTTTTTGTCGCAACCGTTCAAAGACCTTCTCGGCCGTCTGCGGGGCAATCGCTTCCAGTCCGGCGAAGTCGGCAAATTCTTCGCGATATGTTCCGTCTTGTTTCAGGGGAGCGATGACCGGCAAGCCAAGCGCGACGCCCATGCGGTGGTCAATATCACCGCAGCCGGGCGCGATATGGACAATCCCTGTTCCTTCACCGGCAACGACGTTTGCGTTGCCGCGGGAATCGCGACCGCCGTCGATGACACGGTGACTGTTGATCCCGCTGCGTTCCGGATTGTTTTCATCGACAGGGACGCCACCGCCCTGCTGCTGTGCGGGAAGATCATCAAACGGACCGTCGTATTCCCAGCCGACCATTTCGGACCCGCTGATGACGCCCAGTTCTTCGTAACCACCCTGTTCCTTGAAAATCTGCGCCAGTGTCTTCAAACGCGGAACATCTTCCGGCCACTTCCATTCCGGTCGACCAAAGCCCTCCTTAAATTCCGTGGACAGACGCTGGTAATGCAGGTTTTCCTTCGCGAAGTAGTACACCGCGTTGTCGCGATGGGATCGGATCCTGATGTACTCCAGATCCGGATTGACGGCACAGGCAATGTTGCTGGTCAGAGTCCACGGGGTGGTGGTCCAGACCAGCAGGTATTCGCGTTGATCGTCTGAGCCTCGATCTCGCAGTGGAAATCGAACAAAGACGCTCTTGTGAGTCGTGAGTTTGCGGCCCTCAGCGATCTCCATCTGGGAATAGGCACTGCCACCGCGCCCGGACCACGGCATGACGTCATGACCCTGATAGATCTTACCGCGAGCGCAGCATTTCTTGAGAAAGGCCCAGATTGTCTCGTTGTTTTCGGTACTGAACGTGAAGTAGCTGCCGCCCCAGCCCGGATTCCCCAGTTGTTCCACGATGTGATCCGCGTGGTCATCGATCTGCAGCCCGGTGGGTGTGGTGATCGAGACCTGATTCTCGGTGCCAATGTTCTCGGCCAGTTTGCGCAACTGGTCAGGACAGTCCCAGTCCATCCAGTAGCCAAGACGAACGGACTGCTCGGTCTGGCGGGCGGCAAACCGCAACACCCGCCGCTTGCACTCGTTGACGAAACGGTCCAGCCCATAGTCTGCAACAGCGTTGCGGGTACCCAGGCCCAGCTGCTTTTCAACTTCGACTTCGACCCACAGCCCCTGACAGTCGAACCCGTTCTGATAACGCAGTTGATGTCCACGCATCGCGAAGAATCGCTGATAGGTATCCTTGTAGGTTCTGCCCCACGCATGATGCACGCCCATGGGGTTGTTGGCGGTGATCGGGCCGTCAAGAAAACTCCAGTGCGGCTGATTCTGATTCTGCTGACGCAGCTGAGCAAAAATCTGCTGCGACTCCCAGAAGTTCAGGACGGAATGTTCACCGGAAACGAAATTGCTGTCTGTAACGGGCTGAAACATAAGACTGAGGTCTGCCGTGACGAAACTCAAAACATGGAGAAACCGAATGCAGGATTCTAAAGAGATCGGTCACTGCAGAACAGATCCCCCCGCAATCCGTGCCAAGTCCTCCGGAATTTGCGTATCCCGGGAGCCTACAGTCCGATTCTCAGGCTCATCCCGAAGCCCCAGTTCTCAAAACTGCCTCGCTTACCTCGGCAGTGTGGATGGCGCTGCTTCCGGAACCTCCTGATCGAGGTACATTCGCTGCCAGATTTCCAGACACAGCAAAGACCACAGTCGGTAGGCATGATTCACCGCTCCGCTGGTATGTTCGTCCACCAGAACCTCCACCGCCTCCGGTCTCAGCAGCCCGCGTGAGAGGCAGCGGTCGGAAAGCAGAATGTCGCGCAACAGTGGCTGCAGTTCTCCGCGGAACCAGTGGTCGATTGGCACGCCAAATCCCATTTTACGGCGTTTCCGCAGCGTCTCCGGCAGGAATCGGGCAAAGGTGTCGGTCAGCACCTTCTTGCTTTGCGTGGCCGTCTGTTTGACTTCCAGAGGCATTCTTGCGGCCAGTTCCATCACCTCCTGGTCAAGCAGTGGGCATCGGCATTCCAGTGAGGCAGCCATGCTGGCAATGTCAACTTTCGTCAGAATGTCACACGGCAGATAGGAGTGCACATCGACAGCGGTCGTGCGAGTCAGGAAGTCGCGCTGCGGATACCGCTGGTAACTCTCGGCAATCACCGCTGCCGGGTCCTGCTGCTGCAGCAGCGGACGCAGTTCCGGACTGATCAGCCACTCCAGCTTTGCGGAATTGAAAATCGTAATCCAGTTCAGATATCGGCGCTCCGGATCCTGAGCCAGTGCCTCAAACAGCCGCTTCAGCCGTCTTCGGAACGAACGTTGTTCAACAGAGGCGGGGATCAGGGAAACGGCACGGGAAACCCATTGACGAAACACGCGAGGTACTCCGTCCAGCAGTCCGGTGGCTCGCGCGGCCCGGTACCGATCGTAGCCGCAAAACAGTTCGTCCCCGCCGTCACCGGTCAGGGCGACCGTGACCCGTTCCCGCACCATCCGGGACAGATGCATGGTGGGAATGGCAGAGCTGTCCCCGAAAGGCTCGTCATAGTGCCAGACCAGAGATGGCAGAATTCCCAGCGCATCAGGGGTGATCTGATCATCATGGTGCATCGTCCCCAGATGTTCGGCAGCTTCTCGCGCGTAGCCACGTTCATCAAAGGATGAGATGGGGAACCCCATGGAAAAGGTTCGGACCGGGGCATCGAGCTGTTCCTGCATGAGTCCACAGACAATTGTGGAATCAATTCCTCCCGAAAGAAAGGCGCCGAGTGGGACGTCGCTGCGAAGCCTTAAACGCACTGCCTCGTGCAGTGTGGCCTGCAGTTCTTCCTGCCAGTCGGCTACTGATCGGCGACCGAGATCCGGTTCCGCATAAGGTGGAGTCCAGTAGGTGGAGACATCCAGCTGGCCGGATTGCAGGACCGCGATGGATGCCGGAGGAAGCTTGCTGTATCCCTTCAGGATGCAGTGCGGGTGGGGAACGTACTGCAGTGTCAGAAAACTGAGCACAGCGGTGTGGTCAAGCTCGCGTGAGATTCCCGGGACCTGCAGCAGTGCCTTCAGTTCGCTGCCAAAGCACAGCCGCCCTGTTTCCATGCGATAGTAGAGTGGTTTCTTGCCGGCTCGATCACGGGCCAGCACCAGACGGCGATGGTTCTGATCCCAGATGGCCAGGGCAAACATTCCCCGCAGGTGAACAGCGAAGTCCGTCCCGTATTCTTCATACAGGTGCACGATCACTTCCGTATCGCCTTCGGTGCGAAACTGATGTCCGCGTGCGATCAGCTGCTGACGGAGTTCACGGTAGTTGTAGATCTCCCCGTTAAAGGAAATCCAGACTGTCTGATCTTCGTTGGCAAGCGGTTGTGCACTGCCATCAACGTCGATAATGCTGAGCCGACGATGACCGAGACTGGCGGCGGGGGAATCTGCACAGATCTCACCAACGGATTCTGTGCGCCACTGCCCGTCCGCATCAGGGCCGCGATGACGAATGCTGTTCGTCATCCTTCGCTGTATCTGCGGGGAGATTTCCAGCGCGGTATCCCACCAGACACCGCCCGCTATCCCGCACACTGTTGTTCTCCCTGAACGAAAAATCGCATTTCGGGATTACCTGCCGTGGTCACAGAGCAGTCGTCTCCTATTCGTAGATCGGACAGAACGTGTTAAACGCGGACTCGCAAAAGACACCAGGGTCGTTAAATCGCTGATGACGATCCAGACTGCTGATCGCAGCCATCTGCTCCGTTGTCAGAATGAAGTCCTCGACACTCAGGTTTTCCCGCATTCGTTCCGTGGAAGATGTCTTGGGAATGACCGCCGTTCCACGCTGAATCCCCCAGCGCAGAAGAACCTGAGCGGGTGAGCGCTGGTGCTCTGCCGCGATCTTCTGAATGGTGGCGTGATGCAGCAAAGAATCAGACTGATCTGCCATGCCAAGGCTGTAATAGCTGGCCGGGCCCAGTGGAGAAAACGCCGTAAACGCAATCTGCTCCTGCTGGCAGTATCGCAGCAGTTTCTCCTGCACCAGCAATGGGTGAGACTCCACCTGCAAAACGGATGGGGCAATTCGTGCTGTGGACAGCAGATCTCGCAACAGGCTGGTGCCGAAGTTACAAATCCCGATGTGTCGAACAAGTCCGGCGTCGACAAGTTCTTCCATTGCCTGCCACGTCTCGCGAATCGGGATGCGGATTTCCTTCATCTGCGGTTCTGCCGCATCCGGGTCATGAAACCAGCCCGGCGGATAGCGAGTTTCAAAGGGAACAAATTCCTGAGCGATCGGGAAATGAATCAGGTACAGATCGAGATAATCCAGCTTCAGATCCTGGAGCGATTTGCGACAGGCCGCCGAGACATGTTCGGGTGCATGGTAGGTATTCCAAAGCTTGGATGTGACCCACAGGTCTTCTCGTGTCACAAGACCATCGGCAATGGCGGTCTGAATCCCGTCCCCAACCTGTTCCTCATTACCGTAGTCGCAGGCACAGTCAAGATGGCGGTATCCGGTTTCAATCACCGTTCGGCAGACGTCTGCAGTTCGATCCTGTTCAACCTTCCAGAAGCCAAAGCCCACGGTGGGAAATGCTGTACCGTCTCTGAGTGGAATTGCCGCTGTCATTCCGGTCTGCCTTGCAGTAACCAGCAGCCTGAAGCTGCCCGAATCTGTCCTGACGCCACTGAGCGGCGCATGTTGACGAACTGTAGCCGATCCCTCGCTCCACGAAAACACGACCGCGGGAATTCAGAATATCCGGCCGGCGACGCGATGGGACTGGACGTGGTACTCACACTCGGCCGTTGAAACGCCGTGCACAGGGATACCGATCAGCGAACTTCCTCAACGGCCGGCGATTTTTCCACCGCCGCGAAATCACCGACCCGAACGACATCCACAGTCTCCACACAACAGGTCACATGATGTTGCGGCAGGATCTGCTGTCGAAGAAACTCCAGAATCGCGGCGGCGAGGGATTCCGGAGCGATAATCTCGATCCGAACATTGCTGGCCGGAGCGGATGCTCCCATTTCGAGATCGTGCCGTCCGGCGCCATGGCAGGGTTGCAGTGTGTAACCGGAAATCCCGCAGCGGATAAATTCCTGCAGCAGCCAGTCCTGCAGTTCTGCGCCAGCAACGATGGTGAGACGCCGTACACTGGCCAGGCCTCGCTTGCGAGCGGCGTAAGCGTTCTCTGAAAGTGGCTGCAGTGTTTCAAGGCCATGAACCGTGAACCGCAGTCCTTCGCGGTCGAATTCCTGCTGCATTTCTTCCAGCCTCTCCATCACGCTGTGGTCCACCAGCGAGGTATCAGAGACATCAATGATCAGGTTGTGGCGCTGAATCAGACCCAGCTGCTCGATCTGCTGTTTGAAGGGAATCCAGTTGCTGAAGACTGCGGATTCCTTTGCCACAATGCGAATGGTGTTTTCGTCGACTTCCTGCACTTCGAGGAATGGCTTAAACAGGGACTTCAACGGCACGCCGTTGGCTACGTGAATGATCATCTTTAACGAAATTCCCACCGCAACGCCGACCAGCAGGTCGGTCAGCAGCACAACAACCATGGTGGTCAGGAAGATGGCCAACTGCTCGCGACCAATCCGATAAACATGGCGAAACTCATTGAAGTGAGCCAGTCTCGATCCGGTGTAAACCAGCATCGCTGCCAGTGCTGCCAGCGGAATTCGATGCAGAATGGTCGGGATCAGAGCGACACACAGGAGCAGGAAGATGCCATGCCAGAAATTGGCAAGGCGCGTCCGGGCCCCGTTGTCGATATTCGCCCGCGAACGCACGATTTCAGAGATCATTGGCAGACCACCTGCCAGCGAAGCCAGCAAATTGGCAATTCCTACCGCGATCACATCGCGGTCCATGGATGTCTTTCGCTTCCACGGGTCGATCAGGTCGACAGCCCGAGCGCTCAGCATCGACTCCAGACTGCCGATCAGGAAAAACATCATGACCCATTTCCAGGCTGCCGGCTGGTACAGGACGCTGAAGTCAGGAGATGTCAGGTCATCAAACATCCCAAAGACACGGTTCGGCATCCGCACGAGGTATTGTTCCCCAAGCTGGTACTTGTGATTTGCCAGTTCATAGGAATGCTCGTGCAGCAGATCAAAGCCCATTCCCATCGGGACCGCCATCAGCAGCACGACCAGTGGTGCCGGGATGAGCCGCAGCACCCTGCTGCGACTGCGGACGGAGGGCCACAGGAACATGATCAGCAGGCTGACAATGCCGATGGTTGCAATGGCCGGATTCGCCTGCAGCAGGTAGTCCGGAATCCGAGTCATCATTTGCAGTGGGGGTGCACTGGGAACACTTCCGGTTTCCGGATCAATGACCCCAAGCGTGAACGGAATCTGCTTCACCAGAATGATGACTCCGATCGCAGCCAGCATTCCATGAACAACAGATGTCGGGAAGAACTCTCCCAGAATGCCGGCCCGAAAGAGTCCAAAAACGATTTGCAGAATGGCCGCTGCCACGCCGACGGCCAGTGCTGCGCGATAGGCGTTCTCGCTGCCGGGGCCACCAAACTGATTCACGCAGCCCAGAACGATGACAATCATCCCGGCTGCAGGGCCCTTGATTGTCAGCTCACTGTTGCTGATGAATGTCGTGACCACAGCGCCAATGATGGCAGAGAAGATACCTGCAATTGGTGGGTATCCACTGCTGATGGAAATCGCCAGACACAGGGGCAGAGCAACCAGAAAGACCAGGAACCCGGAAATCAGGTCGTTACGAAAGCACTCTCGATAAGAGCCCACTGACTGACGCGTTGAATTGTCGGATGAGCTGTGCATCTGTCTCTTTCCGGGGGCACCGGGGAATAAACAAGCGGAAGAAGTGGCCGAAGTTGTGTTACTGTTCTGAGGCACGAACCCACGAATCGGATACCAAAGACTGCCCGTTGTGTTGTGTGTCCGCATCGACGTCTCGGTGTCTGATCAGCTCAATCGCGGCGTGAAACCACGAAGCAACCTCTGTTTGTGGATCCAGACCACCGCCGGCAATCACCATCAGTAACACCAGCGTCGCAATTCGTTCATGCGGACGGACCGGCATCGGAATTGTTGTGCTGACTCGAGTACCTGGGAAAATTCGCAACCATGCGGCCATGATGGAAATGCCATTGATTGCTGCAGAAATCACGACGGCCGTTCCGATCAGCGGATCAGGATGCTGTCCCTCTTCATTACGGAGAATCCGGGCCACACCTCCTTGCCGAATTCGACCGGACTCCAGCAGCTGCCGGAATCGCTGTTCGTCGAGATAAGGTTCACCCCCAATCTGGTTCCGAGCTGTCAGCACAGCATCGGAAAATGGCTGGTGTTCAAATGCGTGCAGCGTGTTATGGTGCACAAACACCTCAACAGGCCCCTGGCAGGGCAAGTGATGAAATGCCTCACGGCTGAATGCCTGCAGGAAAGGAAGCGGCATTCGGTGCGAATGGCGCTCCACTGCGACGGGCAGAT